>Ga0074045_10004972_pt1 | contig 11693 bp, 10 predicted proteins | sample BogForMeECP23OM2_FD_94442 | JGI IMG/M metagenome (GOLD analysis project Ga0074045, IMG submission 94442) | Bog forest soil microbial communities from Calvert Island, British Columbia, Canada - Bog Forest MetaG ECP23OM2 | ecosystem: Environmental > Terrestrial > Soil > Wetlands ...
GATGAGCCGCATCCACGTCTTCCTCGACAACGCCCGCTACCATCATGCCCGAGCCGTCCAGGACTGGCTGCAACAGCCAGGCAGGCGCATCGTCCTGCATTTCGTGCCGCCCTACTGTCCGCACCTCAACCCAATAGAGCGCCTGTGGAAGGTGATGCACGAGAACGTCACCCACAACCGGCGATACGCCAAGACTTCGCTGAAGCCGTACTCGGCTTCCTGCGCGAAACCGTGCCTCGCCGGTTCGACGAGTTCTCGTCAACCATCACCGACAATTTCGACAATTTCCGCGTCATCGACCCGAAGGATTTTCGGATCCTCGCGTGACACCGCTATACGCTACGAAAATTCGCGCCTGGCATGCCCCCCGCTTCACCGCCGCCCAACACCTGTAACCCAGTGTCGACCAACGCCCTCGCGCCGGACCCGCGCCTCGCCGCGCTCAGAAACGTCATCCTACCAACGTTTGCGTTCTTGCCTGCCGGCAACATCGTGAACTGGAGCCCCGACGCGAACGGGATAAAATTCAGCGTCGAGGTTCATAACGAGCCCTGACAAAGGCGCTCATCGCAGCCCATGCGTTCGCCCGATTAGGCGCGCTCCTAGTTAACACGCCGCGGTAGGCGAACTAACTTCAAGGGGCGGCGTCGGTTCCAACCGCTTTCGCGGAGCCCCTTATTCGGCCGCCCGCCGCGCCTCGGCGGTTCCGGCGGAAAGCTCGCCTTTAGCCGCCTCGCCTCGCACGAGCTCGTGAACGAAGCCGAGCTTTTTCACCACCGCCGGCGCAAGCACGAACGGATAGAGGTCAGGCCTCCCCATGGCCCGGTTGATGCTGTTCATCGCCACTGCGATAGGCGTCCAGGCCTCGATGATCTGGTCCATGTCGCCGCTCACATAGGGGTCGAAATCGACGCGAGCCTTATGGGCCCCTTCCCGGTCGATCGGCGGCGCGAGGCTGAGGCCGAAGGCGCTGGCCGTGTCCAGGGTGTCGACGATGTGAAGGTAGTGAGCCCAGGTCTCGGCGAAGTCCTCCCAGGGGTGGGAGGTCGCATAGGCGGAGACGAAAAAGTCCCGCCAGTTCGAAGGGGCGCCCTCGCGATAGTAGCGCTGCAAAGCCTCGCCGTAGTCCGGGGTTTCGTCGCCGAAGGCGGCCCGGAAGGCCGCGAGCCGGCCGCCGTCCCGCACCATGACGTCCCAGTAGTGATGGCCGACTTCGTGGCGGAAATGGCCGAGCAGCGTTCGGTAGGGCTCGTCGAGGCCGGTGCGGCGCCGCTCAAGCTCCGTGGGGTCGGCCTCGGCGAGCGCGATCGTGATCACGCCCTCGTCGTGACCGGTCATGACCTTCGGCGTCGACGGGTCCGGAGGGTCGGCCAGGAATTCAAAGGCGAGGCCGTACTCAGGGTCCTCCGCGCGGGTCTTCAGCGGCAGCTTCCAGCGCATGAGGCCGTAGAACAGTCTGTGCTTGGCGAACTCGATCTCCCTCCAGGCGGCGACGTGGTCTGCGTTCGACAGGTCCGGGATTGTGTCGTTGTGCCGGCAGGCGCGGCACAGCCGGTCCGGCTCGGCCGCAGGGATCAGCCAGTTGCAGACGTCGTGGTCCGCATTGGCGCAGAAGCGGCGCGGCGCGCCGTCCGCCCCAACCGGCGTCCAGTTCGGGTCGCCGCCGGGCTCGAGCGCGCTCAGGAGTCCGAGTTCGGGAATATAGCCCAGACGATGGCCGCAGCGGCCGCAGGTCCGGTTCTCGAAATAGACGATGTTGTCGCAGGCCTGACAGCGGAAAAGCTTCATGGTCGCCCCCGGCGCCGATGGGCGTCGGTCAACGCACCGGGGGGCGCGATCGTTCCGCAGCCTGGATTAATACCTTCTCGCGTGGAGCGGGAGGGGAAAGGCCGGGCGCAGCCTGAGCGAGGAGGGCTCGCAAAGCGGCCTCGGGTCTCGCGCCCCTATCCCCTTTCAGCGCTGCGGCCTCGGCCCCGTCACTCGAGCCCTTCGACCGAGACGAGCCGCGCCGAACTGCAGGCGTCACGGATCGCTTTGAGCCCCCGATAGGTCGGCCCCTCGTAGAACGCCTCGAAGGTCGCGACCGAGGGAAACTCGAAGAGCACGATCCGCCGCGGCGCCCAGTCGCCCTCGTAGACCTTGAGCGCGCCGCCGCGCGCGAGGTACTTCCCGCCCGCGGCTTCGATGGCCGGCTTCACGCCGTCCATGAATTCCTTGTAGCGGACCGGATCGTGGATCTCGACGTCGAATATGACGTAAGCGGGCATGGGCTCCTCCAAGACTGAAACGTCACCTCGCCGCGGCCCTCTTGACGATCGCCCTGGCGTCGACCCCGGTCAGCGCCCCGTAATTGTGAGCGCCGCGGCTTTCCAGCCGCGAGCGGCAGAAGGCGTCGGCCATTGGAGAGCCGGCGCGGATCAGCGCCGCGGCCTGAAGGGCCGTCGCGAGCCGGTCGCAAAGGTCGCGGGCGCGGCTCTCGAAGTCCGTGAGGTCGCGCATGTCGGCCTTCAGGCCCGTCACATGGGCGTCGAGCGCGGCGCTCTCGCCCTTCGCCGCCTGAACTTCTGCGAGATAGACCTCCAGCGTCTGCGGCGAGCGCCGAATCGCGCGGAGAATGTCGAGGCACTGGACGTTGCCGCTGCCCTCCCAGATCGCGTTCACCGGCGCCTCGCGGTAGAGGCGCGGCATCGGCGAATCCTCCATCACGCCGGAACCGCCGATGCATTCGAGGGCCTCGTAGGCGTGGCCCGGCGCGCGCTTGCAGATCCAGTATTTTCCGATCGCCGTTCCCAATCGGACGAGGGCGTCTTCGTGGGCGTCCTCGCGATGGTCGAGGGCGCGGCCGATGCGCAGAGTGAGCGTCAGCGCCGCCTCGGCCTCGATGGCGAGGTCGGCGAGCACCGCGGTCATGATCGGCTGGTCGACGAGCAGTGCGCCGAAGGCCTTGCGTTGCCGGCAATGGTCGATCGCCTCGGCGACCGCCCGCCGCATGCCGGCCGAGGAGCCGATCATGCAGTCGAACCGCGTCATCGCCACCATCTCGATGATGGTCGGCACGCCGCGGCCCTCCGGCCCGACCATCCAGCCGAGCGCGCCGCGCAGCTCCGTCTCGCTCGAGGCGTTGGAGACGTTGCCCATCTTGCGCTTCAGGCGGATGACCTGAAGCGGGTTCTTGGTCCCATCCGGCCGCCAGCGCGGAACCAGGAAGCAGGAGAGCCCGTCCGGCGCCTGGGCAAGCACGAGGAAGGCGTCGCACATCGGCGCCGAGACGAAGAACTTGTGGCCGATGAGCTCATAAGGCTGCCCCGGACCCCCGGCGCCCACTGGAACGGCGCGGGTCGTATTGGCGCGCACGTCCGAGCCGCCCTGCTTCTCGGTCATCGCCATGCCGATGGTCAGGCCGTGTTTCTCGCCGGCCGGCGCGTTGCGCGGGTCGTAGACGCGGGCGGTGATCTTCGGCAGCCAGTCGCGGGCCAGATCCGGCTGGACTTTCAGGCAGGGGACGGCGGCGAAAGTCATGGTGATCGGGCAGCCGTGGCCGGCCTCGACCTGGCTCTGCATGTAGAAGCGCGCGGCGCGGGCGACATGCGCCCCTTCGCGCGGCTCGGTCCAGGGCGAGGAATGGATGCCCTCCTCGATCGCGGTCCGCATCAGCTCATGGTACGCGGGGTGGAAGCGGACGAGGTCGACGCGCCGCCCATAGCGGTCATGGGTGTCGAGTTCGGGTGGGTTTCGGTTGGCGAGCGCGCCGAGTTCCAGATACGCGGCCGACCCCGCCCGGCCGCCGAACGCCCCGAGACTGTTGGCCGCCCATTCCGCGCCCTCGCGCTGAACGCCGTCTTTCAGCGCGGCGTCGGAATCGTAAAGGTTGAAGTCGGCGAGCTCCACCGGCTGGTTGATCACCTCGTGGGTGACCGCGCCGTAGCGGTCGAAGGGGGCGTGGGCGCTTTCGTCCTCAGCCTCACCGTGGGCGTTCATGGCGGCGCTCCTTGTTTTCCAAAGATATCGTCGGGACGGGTCGGCGGAAAGGCCTTTCGCACGACCGAGACGACGGCCGCGAAACCTGCTAGCGAGCCGCCATGTCCGCACTGCTCGATCGCCGCCTCACCCCCGTCCGCCCGGATCTCGCCGCCGCGCACCTTCGCGGCCTCGTCGACGCCCCCCGCTTTGTCGAGGGCCGCGCGATGCAGGTGACGGAGGCGAGCGCGCCGCTCCGGCGCGCGCCCGCGACCGATGCGCCGCTGGAGACGGAGGCGCTCTACGGCGAGAACGTCACGGTCTACGACGACGGCGAGGAGGGCTGGGCGTGGGTTCAGCTCGAACGCGACGGTTACGTCGGCTATCTGCCGCTCATCGATCTCGGCCCGCCGGCGAAACCCACCCACCGGGTCGCGGCGCTCCGCACCCACGTCTATCCCGGTCCGTCGATCAAGCTTCCGCCCATGATGGCGCTGTCGCTCGGCGCCCGGGCGACGATCACCCGCCAAGAGGGCGACTTCGCCGTGACCGCGGACGGCCGCTATCTCTGGGCGCGCCACCTGGCGGATGCCGGCTCCCACGAGCCGGACTTCGTCGCGGTGGCCGAGATGTTCCTGCACGCGCCCTATCTGTGGGGCGGCCGGACGTCGGAGGGGATCGATTGCTCGGGCCTCGTTCAGGCCGGCATGACCGCGGCCGGAGTGGCCGCGCCGCGCGACAGCGACATGCTGGAAGCGACGCTCGGCGAGCCGGTCCCTCTGGAGGCGCCGCTGATGCGCGGCGATCTCGTGTTCTGGAAAGGCCATGTCGGCGTCATGCGCGACGAGGGAACGCTCCTTCACGCCAACGGCTGGCCCATGGCGGTGGTCAGCGAGCCGTTCGCCGAGGCGCGCGCCCGAATCGCCGCGAGCGGCGGCGGAGAGGTGACGAGCGTCAAGAGACTTGCCGGCTTGTAGGCCAGGCGCGTGGGCCGCCGCGATCAGAGATCGCGGGCCACGGCGTTACTTCTTGCCGAGGCCGAGGTTGGCGAAGCGGCTGTTGAACTTCGACAGGCGCCCGCCGCGGTCGAGGAGCTGCTGCGAACCGCCGGTCCAAGCCGGATGCGTGTTCGGGTCGATGTCGAGGTGCAGGGTCGCTCCGGGCTGCCCATAGGTAGAGCGGGTCATGAACTCGACGCCGTTGGTCATGACGACCTTGATCATGTGGTAGTTCGGGTGGATGTCGGGCTTCATCGTCACGTCTCTGGCGCAATAAGGAAAGAGCCGTCCGGGGGTCCGGCGGCTCTTTGGCTGGACTCGCTATACGGCGCCCGGGGAGGCGATGCAATAGGTCGCAGAGGCGGGCCTTGATTTCGGCCCAAACTTGAGACGTAAAGCGCTGAACAAGCTTGGAGCCAGCAACGACATGTCTTCCGCCGCCGACGGACCGCGGGCGTCCCGAGCCCCGCTCGGCGCCTTGAGATCGATGCTGCCCTACGCGCTCGCCCATAAAGGGCGCATCGCCGCTGCGCTCGTCGCGCTGTTCGTCGCATCGGCGGCGACGCTGGTCGTTCCGGTCGCGGTCCGGCGGATGATCGACTTCGGCTTTTCCGACGCCAACTCCGGCGTCATCCGCGTCTACTTCATCGGTATGCTCGCGGTCGTCGCCGTGCTCGCACTCGCCTCCGGCGCGCGCTACTATCTGGTCATGACGCTGGGCGAGCGCGTCGTGGCGGACCTGCGCTCGGATCTTTTCGCCCACCTGACGCGCCTCGATCCCGGCTTTTTCGACGCCGAGAAGACCGGCGAGATCGCCTCACGGCTGTCGGCCGACACGACGCAGCTCAAGGCGACCTTCGGGTCTTCGGCCTCGATCGCGCTGCGCAATCTCTTCATGTTCGTCGGCGCGATCGCGATGATGGTGGTCAGCAGCGCCAAGCTTTCGGCCTTCGTCCTGGCCGCGATCCCGGTGATCGTCCTGCCGCTGTTCGCGGCGGGCCGGGCGGTTCGGCAACGCTCGCGGCGCGCCCAGGATACGCTCGCGGACGCGACAGCCTTCGCCACCGAAAGCCTGTCGGCGGTGCGCGTGATGCAGTCGTTCGTGGCGGAAGCCTTCACCGCCGCGCGGTACCGCGACGCCGCCTACGGCGCCTACGAGGCGGCGCGCAGCATGTCCCAGGCGCGCGGGATCGTCACGGCGGCGGCCTTGTTTCTCGCCTTCGGCAGCGTCGTCGTCGTGCTGTGGCTCGGGGCGCAGGACGTCGTGGCCGGGCGCATGTCCGGCGGGATCCTGATGCAGTTCGTTCTGTACGCGGTGCTCGGCGCCGGCGCGCTCGGGCAATTGTCCGAGGTGTGGAACGAGGTGTCCCAGGCCGCCGGCGCGGCGGAACGTATTGGCGAACTGCTGGCGGTCGAGCCGCGCATTGCGCCGCCTCCGCACCCGCGTACGCTGCCCACGCCCGTTCGCGGAGAACTGGCGTTCGAGTCGGTCGATTTCGCCTACCCCGGGCGAGACGAGGAGCCGGTGCTGCGGGACGTGACCTTCCGTGTGGCGCCAGGCGAGGTCGTCGCCATCGTTGGTCCCTCGGGCGCCGGGAAATCCACGCTCTTCCAGCTCGCGCTGCGCTTCTACGATCCGACGCGGGGCGTGGTGAGGCTCGACGGCGCCGACGTGTCGCAACTCGTTCCCGCCGCGCTGCGGGCGGAAATCGCGCTGGTGCCGCAGGACGCCTTCATCTTTGGCGCCTCCGTCGCCGACAACATCGCCTATGGCGCGCCGAATGCGACCCGCGAGGCGGTCGTCGCCGCCGCCAGAAAGGCCGCCGCCGACGGCTTCGTCTCGGTCCTTCCGCAAGGCTACGACACGATTCTCGGCGAGCGGGGCGTCACGCTGTCGGGCGGGGAGCGCCAGCGGATCGCGATCGCTCGCGCCATCCTGAAAGATGCGCCTGTCCTGCTTCTCGACGAAGCGACCTCCGCCCTCGACGCAGAGAATGAGACCCTGGTCCAGGGCGCGCTCGAGACGCTGATGAAAGGGCGGACAACGCTCGTCATCGCGCATCGCCTCGCGACCATCGTCAACGCCCACCGCATCCTCGTCATCGAGGCCGGCTGCGTCGTGGAAGAGGGAACCCACGCCTCGCTGCTCGCGGCGGGCGGGCTGTACGCGCGCCTGGCGCGTCTGCAGTTCGAGACGGGCGCGGCGGCGCTGACCGCGGTCGCCGCGGCGGCGCAGTGACCCCAAATGTGCGGGCCGGACGGAGGCCGTCGGCCACGCTCCTGCCGCATTTTTTCGACCCGGGTCGGCGGCGACGGTGACGTGAAGAATGCCGATTAAGCGTACTTTTTGGCGCTCTATCCCACGATTTCTGCATGAAAACCGACCTTTCTCCCCGGAAAAGCGGGCCTGAAAGGGGGTCGACCGCATGCCGTTTTAGAGAACGATGGTGGGATTTCAGAGACTTAAGCTCAAGATTCTGATTCCGAGGGGCCTCCGGGACCCCTGTTTGACGCAATTTCGCCACAATATCCCACGTTCGCAGCGTCGGAAAACGCATCGTTGAGCCGCTATTCGATGAGCGACCATGGCCATCCCGAGGCGCACGCGAATCCCCCGGCGCGGCTCGAAGCGGCGGGGGCAGGTCGGGGCGCAGGGCGAACGTCATTGTCCAATCCGAGGGCTACAGGATCAGACTACGGGCCAATTCTCTTTTTTGCAAGATCTTGTTTCACTGATCCTGATGAGCGGAACAGCCGCGCTGCCGACACGCGGTCTTTTCGACGCTCGCCTCGCGACGCTAGCGGCGTCATCTTCCGGTTACATCCGGGCGGATTCACGCAATCGGCAGTCCCAACGTGGATCGGTGGGAAAGCTTTTCAACATGAGGCGCTCGAAGCAGGGAGCCTCAGACACTGCGTCATGGGGTGATGTCACTCAGCCAAGCTTTCCAGTAATCGCTCCGCCTGCGGCTTGAGCGCATCGCAAGTCATCTCTCGCGCGAAGCTTTCCGCCTCGCGTCGGTTGGGGTTCGTGCGAATGCGACTGAGTTCTTCGGCCTCTCCCTGACATGCGGCGGTGGGACCGGCGGCGATGTCGAGGCTCTCCAGAAGCAGGCGAACTTGAGGACGCAGCCGTTCGCATTGAAGGTCTCGCCAGAACTGCCGAGCGGAATCCGCTGAAGGTTGCGCGCGGATGCGGTCCAGTTTGTCCTGTTCGGAAACACAGTCGCTCGCCGCCTTTAGCCCCCGAGCTAACTTCCCCTTGCCTGAAGGACTTTGGGCGGCGGAGGCTGGCGCGAAGCCCAAGCTCTCCATCAGACGCAACAGCTGAGGGCGCAACTTTTCGCAGCGCAACTCGTCGGCGAAGCGCGCAGCCTCCTCGCTCGAGGGGCTCATGCGCAACCGCTCCAGCCGGTCCTCGTCACGTTTGCAGATTTCGTCAGGCGTCGACGATGCGACGTCGCTCCCTGCGGAAGGCGCAGCCGGCAGCGCGGCCTCGACCGTCGGCTTCGCGTCCGGCGCCACGCCATTCGAGACCTCCGCAGCACGCGGCGCCGAAGCCAGGGAGGCCAAGCTCCCCATCAGATTCGAGAGCTGAGGGCGCAACTTTTCGCAGCGCAACTCGTTGGCGAAGCGCGCAGCCTCCTCGCTCGAGGGGCTCATGCGCAGCCGCTCCAGGCGGTCTTCGTCACGGTTGCAGATTTCGTCGGGCGTCGACGACGCGACGTCGCTCCCTGCGGAAGGCGCGGCCTCGACCGTCGTTTTCGCGTCCGGCGCCACGCCATCCGAGACCTCCGCAGCGGCCGGCGCCGTCGGCGGTGGGCCCAAGGTTTCCATCAGATTCAAGAGCTGAGGGCGCAACTTTTCGCAGCGCAACTCGTTGGCGAAGCGCGCAGCCTCGTCGCTCGAGGGGTTGCTGCGTAGCCGCTCCAGGCGTTCCTCGTCACGTTTGCAGATTTCGTCAGGCGTCGACGACGTGACGTCCCTCCCTGCCGGAGGCGCGGCTTCGATCGTCGTCTTCGCGTCCGGCGACCCGCCATTCGAGACCTCCGCAGGGGCCGGTTCTGGAGTCTTCTCGGCGTGAAGAAGTTTTTCGATTTCCGCCCTCGCCAATTGCGCATGGAATCCGCTCCCATGAGCGGCGAGGAAGGCGCGCCACCCGTCAAGCGATCGACGCTCTCGGGCAGTCATATAGTCCGCCAGGTCGCCATCGACATCGACTTTGGCCGCTGGGGCGACGGGCGCTTTGGCGCTGGGAGCAATGGGCGCGACGTTGGCAATGGGCGCTTCCTGTGTCGGAGGCGCGGAAGTGACGTCTCCCTCACTCAGCGACGACGCATAGAGATAAATGCCGATCGAAACCGCCAACGCCAGAACAAGAAAAATCGAGAACTTGAAAAGCGCGCTCATGCGACCGCCTCCGACCCGTCGCGTGTCAATTCAGGTCACGCGCAACCCGAAAGCCATTGGCGTAATATCGGACGTCCTCGTCATAGCGAAAGCGTGCGGAGGAGCGCACGGCGATTGCCTTGTCCCCGAACGAACCTCCCCTCAAAACTCGAAGCGAGCAATCGCCGCTCGTCCAGGCCGAGCCGTCATTTGGCGCGCCGCGGTACGATGGGTTCCAGCAATCCTCCACCCACTCGGCGGCGTTCCCCGCAGTGTCGTACAATCCGAAGGCGTTCGGCCGGAACGAACCGACCGGCGCGGTCCTGCCGCTTTCGCTCGCCCCGCACTCTGCGCATTGAGCATGTCCGGTCCCGACGTCTTTGCCCCACCAGTATGGAGTCGTCGACCCTCCTCGCGCGGCATATTCCCATTCCGTCTCGGTGGGCAGCCGATAGGGCTTTCCAGTCATCTTTGTCAGCCACGCGGTGAACTCTTTGGCGTCATCCCAGCTGACGTTTGTCACCGGGCGATCCGCCCGCCCCCAACCCTGATCCGGCGGACTGAACTTGCAACCGCCCGCGGCGACGCATCGGTCCCATTCGGCGAATGTCACGTCGCGGCGGCCTATGGCGAAGTTCTTGCGAATGCTAATGTGGTGAACCGGCTGCTCGCTCGGCTTTGAGTTGGAGCCCATGTCGAATTCGCCAGAAGGCACGATGACAAGCTCCGCGCAGTCTGGACAGTCGCGAAAGGCCTCTCCTGGAAGGCGCTCCTCATCCGACCCCGCGGCGCATGACGATCCTGATGCGCACATCGACAACGCGACGCCGATAATCGCCGCCGCAGCCCACCCGGAGCGACCGATGAACCGGCTCTGCACGATGCGTGATCTCCGCTTTTCGCGGCGGACGATCTCGAGAGGAACTTCTGGCGATAACAACTAAAGGGGCCCTCCAACAAGAAGGTCTGAAACGGAAAGCCGAGCGCGCCGGACATTAAGAACCGACGCTTTACAATTGTGCCGGTCCTGATAACAGAAGACCCCATAGCGAAACATGGACATCTGCATCCTCGCTCAATCTAGCCCCCTGTCAAGCGTCGAGGCTGGGCTTGAAGATGGTTGGGAGATCGGCATGAAGCTGAAAGCGTGGGCAATATTTGCGCTGATCGCAAGCCTTGTTTATGGCTCAAGCGCCTTTTCCCAATCCACGACCACTGGAGGTCCAACTCCGTCGCCGCCAGGGGCGAAGGTCGAATTTGTCGACCTCAAGGACGGCGCGGTCATCGGTCCCAAGACGACAATTCACTTTGGGCTGCACGGAATGGGCGTTGCGCCTGCGGGAACGAAGAAGGCCAATTCGGGCCATCATCACCTGTTGATTGATACGGATCTACCGCCCCTCGACCAGCCGATCCCGAACGACGAGAACCATCTCCACTTTGGCGGCGGCCAGACCGAAGTTGAGCTGTCGTTGCCGCCGGGGCCGCACACGCTGCAATTGCTGCTCGGCGATGAGAATCACATCCCGCATACCCCGCCCGTTTATTCCGACAAGATTCACGTCACAGTGGTTGAGTCCCCGCCTGCAACAGTTGTCGCCGCGCCAGCCCCCGCGCCTGGGGCTCGCCATCCTTCGCCGCAAGGGGCCCGCGCGTATATTGTTTCTCCCGAGAACGGCGCTTACGTGCCGACCACTTTCACGGTTCGGTTCGGACTCGAGAAAATGGGCGTCGCCCCAGCCGGTGTCGACAAGCCAAATTCCGGCCATCACCACCTCCTGATCGACGCGCCGCTCCCGCCATTGGATCAGCCGATCCCGAACGATGAGAACCACTTGCATTTCGGGGGCGGGCAGACGGAGGCGACCCTCACCCTGCCGCAAGGCCGTCACACCCTGCAACTCCTTCTGGGGGACGCCTACCATGTTCCGCACCAGCCTCCGGTCTATTCCGATCCAGTTGTCGTTTACGTCGGCATGACGCCTCCTCCGCCTGCGACTTCGTCGCCTCCGGCTCGACGCCATCGCCGTCACCACCACCACCACGCCGTTTAGCCGAGGCCGCGCGATGCGAATGTTGCTTGTCGCCACGGCCCTTGCATGAAAGTTCGCGTCCCTTGGCGCGCGCCGCAAGCCAGCGACCCCGCAACCCTCTACAAGCCGCGGCCTGTCTCAACGGCATTTCGGTCTTGTCAATGTCTTGCTACGAGCGCAGCTTCAGCAGCGATAAGGCGGTCATCAGGCAAATGCGGGGTAAAGCGTATTCATTGGGAGCCGATGAGGTTGCTTATTTTCCTTGTCTCCGTGAGCGCGCTTGCGGCGTCGGCAGCCGACGCTCGGTCTCTGCAAA
>Ga0074045_10004975_pt1 | contig 11686 bp, 9 predicted proteins | sample BogForMeECP23OM2_FD_94442 | JGI IMG/M metagenome (GOLD analysis project Ga0074045, IMG submission 94442) | Bog forest soil microbial communities from Calvert Island, British Columbia, Canada - Bog Forest MetaG ECP23OM2 | ecosystem: Environmental > Terrestrial > Soil > Wetlands ...
AGATCCGAAGCTTAATAAGCGGGATACGCATGTAGAGGCTTGAGAGTAGTACTTTCGGACGCGGGTTCGATTCCCGCCGCCTCCACCATAATTATCTTTATATTTCAATAGGAAAGATGAAAGAAATATCTATACGTTTCTGTCCGGAATGTCGTAACCCTCGGACATCACCAATCAACCGCATTCAATAGGTCCATAAATTTTCAACGAGGCGGAAAGAAAATTTTAATCTAAAAAAAGCGGTCTTATGGAAAGACTAATGTATCACAACAAACAGTAGAAATGCGGGCACTCCTTTGTTATAAGAAACTACCATCGATTTATTGAGAGTCGACACATAAGGTAAAGAAGCGTGTTCCAATGAATGGGGACGTTAGTTGCTATTTAGTTCTGACGCAGGGTCCAGTTTATTGCGGAAAAATAAGACACTTTTTCAAACGAGCAGCGAATAAAAAAGATCCCAAGCAGCATAATCGAAAAAAAAGCTATTCTCACAGACGTTATGATTAAAAGGTAGAAGACAAGTCCCCTAATTGGGTATGTTGTATCGGGAGAGATTCAACAAACCGAGAGAAGGAGGACTTGTCATGAGTAAGAGTAGCAAACTTAATTTTGAGGGTCAACAGATTTATGTTGGGATGGATGTTCATAAGAAGATCTGGAGCGTTAGTATTTTTACGGATGAGTTTGAACATAAGACCTTTACGCAGCCTCCGGAGGTGGGGACCTTGGTGAATTATCTCAAACGCAATTTTCCTGGCGCAGCATACAAGTCTGTTTATGAAGCTGGCTTCAGCGGTTTCTGGATTCACGATCGCTTGCAAGAGCATGGGGTGCAGTTCCTTGTAGTCAATCCGGCCGATGTACCAACAAAAGACAAGGAGCGAAGAAGCAAAACGGACCGAGTGGACTGCCGCAAGCTGGCAAGAAGTCTCCGAAGTGGAGAGATTGAGGGCATCTATGTCCCTTGTCGGCCGAAGGTAGAAGACCGTAGCCTTATGAGAACCCGACACGGCATGGTCAAGAAACAGACGCGCTGCAAGAACCGGATCAAGTCTATCTTGCAATTCTATGGGATCCAACTACCGGAAGAACTGGCAAACAGTCACTGGTCCAAGCGCTTCATTACGTGGATCGAAGTAATTAGGATGGAACGGGCCAGCGGCAATGTTGCTTTGAAAGTTCATTTAGAGGAACTCAATACGATGCGGAAGATAATTGCGGATAGTACCAGCAGCATCCGTATCCTTGCCAACTCGGATGAGTACCGGCAAAACGTCCGTCTGCTGAAGACCGTGCCGGGGATTAGTACTCTAACGGCCATGACGCTACTGACGGAACTTTACGAGATCAGTCGTTTCAAGAGTTTCGACAAGCTCTGCAGCTACGTCGGCCTTATCCCTGATACGGATTCCAGCGGGGAAACAGAACGGAAAACTGGCATAACCAACAGACGGAATCCGCAGTTGCGTTGCATATTGATCGAGAGCTCCTGGGTGGCGGTACGCAAAGTAACCAACGCGAGTATCGATTCACGATAACTGCGCGGGGATCATCCCATAGTTATCGCAGTTCTCTCGGTGTTCAAAATGCAGTCTTGCGTCGACTGGTTTTTGACCCCATTTTCTTCGGTGTGTAATGCCGGAACAAACCTTCATTGATGGCAGAGCTAAAAGAAAGAGGACAGTGTTTTCAGAGACTGGTGCAGCTCACACCCTGCTAATCGACAGGTATCAGAAATAGTAACTGTTGCGGAGTTCCGCTTAAAACCCTTAGACGGTACATGCTCAATCAATGCCAAATGCATGAACGCGAGCCTGACCCCGCTGGCCCTTCTGGCGTATATGCCCATCAGCATCGTACCTAAAAAAGCGGTGAGGACCTTCGCAACCATTGAGGGCCCGAAAGGGATGCCTGCGGCCTCAAGAAATTTTTGGGTTGACGATAATAATATACGCCATAGTGATAAAGGTAGTCGCTCCGCCCGTGATTTCCTTTTTAAGCGTAGTTCTGAGTTCACGTTGTAGTACCATTGCACAAGACCGGAGTAATTGTTATCCTATGTTCATTGCAGGAAATCGCTATTCTATTTTGTCACAATAAAGGAGGTCAGAGAATGAGAAAGATACTGGTTGCACACGACGGGTCTGCTTCAGCGGACAAGGCATTGCTCGAAGCGGCGGCCATGGCTCAAGAATTCGGGGCAGCAGTAACCATTATCTCGGTGGTTCCCAATCTCTGTTTTTCCGAGATCGGTGTGGACTGTGAAACAGTGAACAGGCTCTACAGGGCCGAAGTAGAAGGTATCATGAACAGGATAAAGGCAATGGACAGAGAGATGGGGATTAAAGCAGAGACCCTTATCCTTGAAGGCAATCCGCCGGATGTTATCGCAGACTATGCAAAAGGAATGGGCATGGACCTGCTGGTCGTCGGTTCCACCGGAAAGCATGCAACAGGGAGAACTATTCTCGGAAGTGTCTCTTCAAGAATCATCGCCAACTCACCCTGCTCGGTGTTGGTAGTCAAATAAGAAGGAGGTGAAAAGGCTATGAAGCGTATCTTCTTGTTGTTGGTCATTACAGTGAGTGCAGCCGTATGCATGCTTTTTCAAAACGGCGTCTTTGCGGAGAAGTCGGGTGGTGCGAAGATATCTATCCGTCAGGAGACTCCAATTGCAGCCCAGAAGGGTGACCAAAAATCCGAGATGAAACAAGAGACAGGGAAGACAGAGGCAGTTGCCCGGCCGTCCATCCAGATAGATAAGACTTCATTAAATAATGGAGGAATCGTCATTGTTACGGGATTCGCACCGAAAGGCAAATCGGTATATCTCGAAGTCTGGTCAGAGAATAAGGTGCGTGCCTCTCGTTTTGATGCGGAGATAGACAAGGATACCGGCAAGAGACCTTATATCCTTTACATGACTTACGAGATGCCGGCATACTACAAAATTTATATCCCGAAAGAACAGAAAGAGAATCTGGAGAAGATTAGGAAAGAGGGTGGCAAATGGAGCTATTCCACGGCGCTGAAGGACCTTGGTGCTGAAGTCGCGTTTTCCGTGCCTTCAAAAATCGCGATAGAGAGATACCAGGCGACACTGATGGGAAGCATCATCGGGTCGAGGGGAGAATTGCTGCCTCAGATGGATGAGAAAGAAAACAAAAAACGCTCGATGCAGCTCGTCAAGGCAAGGTTCAGAAGTCCGGGGAAGGTCTTTTCTCCTACTGTCGAGATCAGAGAAGACGGCACCTTTACAGCGAAGATCGCCATTGATAAAGGTCTTGCCCCGGGGAAATATATGCTGAGGGCAGTAGTTGATAAAGAGGTGAAAAGCGAGCCTGTCACAGTAGAAAACACGATCACCTTCCCTCATATCTATCTTACGAATGCAGGGACGACCCTCAACATCTTTGGTCCATTTTTTCTTAGTTTGGGGATATCAATATTCGGGGTATTGATGGGTGCAGGTGGCGGATTTATGCTGAACCCCTTATTGGTATCAATTTGGCCCCTCCCCCACACAATCGTTGCCGGCACTGTCATGCCGACCGTGCTCTTCTCACAGGGAAGTGGTATTTACAACTACTCGAAGATCAACTTCATCAATTGGAAACTCGGCGTAGCGATCGGTCTCGCTACGGTCGCAGGGGGTTTTATTGGTCCGAAATTGACCGAACTGATTACGCTGGAACAGTTTAAATTCATCTTTGGGCTGATATTGATTGTCCTGGCGGCTCTGATGCTCTGGCAAACAACACCGGGTTATCTGGCAAAAAATCAGAAAGAACAGGGAATCCTGAAGGAATTTAAGAAGCGGGCTGAAGAGGCTGCCAGGGCCAAAAAAGGCTAACAAAAGGAGGGAATAATGAAAATAGATTTTTGGGGACATGAATTCAGGGTAAATGTTGCCTTGGGATGTTTCTTGGGGTTTCTTATGGCTATAGTTTCATCCATGTTCGGATTTGGCGGCGGCCCGTTCATGATCGCGATCATGACAGTGATACTGAAACTCCCGATGTATGTTTCGGTCGGCAGTTCACTCCTCGCTATCTTTTTCAACACCCTAATGGGGACTACCCGTCATTACCAGTTCGGGAATTTTGATCTAGTCTTTTTCCTTGTCATGTTCCCTGCGGCGATATTAGGCGGTTTTATCGCCCCGCAGATCGCGAAGCGCATAAGTCCCATAACGGTCAAAAGGATAGCGGTGGTAGGACTATTGCTCCTCGCATTGAACCTGTTGGGCTTATACTGACTGTGTCGGCGGACCAGATCGGATTTATCAAGGAAAAAAGGAGAAAATTTACAATGGAAACTCTTAGTTACAAAGAGATGCAGAAGGTTTTAATGGATGAGCTGAGGCTCATGCATTATCCCGTCGCGGTGAAATATATTTTTAAAGATGTGGAGCTTGAGGAATTTAAGAACAATGTTTCCTATCACGTTCCCGTGCATCCGCTGACCTTCTGCCAATTTGAAATCGGACCGAGGATGAAGGGGCAGACGCTGCTCGGCCTGAAGGAAACCCTCGGTTGCACCAACGCCGCCTATGTTTTCGGCTGGAAGTCCTTTGACGATGAAGAGATAAAGAGCCATCTCAAATATGTAAAAGACTGGGAACAGGCAAAACGGTTTGTAAAAACGAAGCCGCGACTACCTGAAGGCGCACTCAAGGCTTTTGTCGTCTCGCCGCTTGCCGCTTCCTACTTTGCGCCCGATGTGGTTCATTTCTATTGCGACAATATGCAGGCGTACCACCTTGCGATCGATTACATGTCTGCCATGGATATCCATCCCCTCAGATCAAACATAACGATGAACTCCTCCGCGTGTTCCGGGAACGTGTATTCTTATCTTGAGAAGTCGGCGAATGTGATAACCGCGTGCAGCGGCAGCTACAATGCCGGCAAGACCGAGAGGGGAGAGATAAACGTTATCATTCCAGGGGAGCATATGGGAGACATGGTGCAGAGATTACTCGACAGGATAAAGCAATACGGAAGCGCCTCGGTCACAAGACCGGGTGATCCCTTCCCGGGGGCCGATGTCTGCAAAAATTGCCCCCTGATAGTCTGTGTTAAGCCGAAGGGTGGCAAAAAGTGATCTTCTGTTTTTTTGATTCATGCTTCCAACAGGAAGGACAGTATAAAAGAATATTTGCGGTAACAGACTTTATTTCTCTCTGTTGGTAATGCGTGAAGAGGACCATTGAACACCGCTCTCATCATTTTTCTCTGCAGCTACCTCTTTAAGGAGGGCTTCGAATACATCGTCGAAGACCCGAATCTGAGACACATGAAGAAGGTCGGAGCAACGATTCCGCCTGAATTTAGAAAGAGTGCACAAGGGTTAGGCTTGCTTTTGTGCATTTAGCTATTAGCACTTCCACTTGAAATATGCATGATGAAGTGGCGTGGCCACGGCGCGGACTTTTGTGGTATGCCGTGTAAAACGTATGACTTGTCGGTTAAAGTCCGACCATGGGAATTCGGTAGTTCACCCATGTAGCTTGAGGGAGGTGTAGAGGTTAACCTGCAGCATTAAGTTTCCTGACAAAGGCTCCGAAAGGGAGTCGAGCAAACCTGCGGGTCGCAGCGCAAGCGAACCAGGATGTAGCCTCGAAACGCAAGACGGAGTTGCCGACCCTTTCACAGACAGGGGAGGGCCGTTGCATCTATCCTAACGAAAACTGCCGTAACCGATAGATGGACTTCCGGGGTGTCAGGGGTGACACGCAGGGGAAGCCATACGACAATGAACACGGGAGGCCCGTACCGATGCCTTTAAGGGGTAACCGATGGATATAAGGTAACGAAGTTCTTTCGGGTCGGTGCGGGAGTCGCCCATAGTGTACCGATTGGATCTCAAAGACAACATAACTTTGAGAGAGGGAAGGGGCAATGCTTCCGTCATGTTTCCGAAGGTAAGAAGGAAGGGGATTGCAGAAATGCTATAAACCCCGAATGAACCGGCATCTCCGGAGGGAACTATGCCAGAGAGCCAAGCCAGATGCGAATGCCTCTGGAAGAAGATGGTCGGAAAGCCGTATTCGGGAAAACCGAATGTGCGGATTGATGAGGGGGAGCTGGAGATAGAGCCTACAAGCCACTACGCCAGCTCTCTACTTTACAGAAAGGCAGTGCCGGAGATCCGTTTTACGCAAACGAGCATTTCATCCCGTACTCTGCAAAAAAAAAGATTGCTCAGAAGCCTCAAATAGATCTTCTTATCCTTCCTGTAGAAGAAATCTTTTAAGTCTGCAATGATAGTATCGATTACAAGCAGAAAGAGACATTATAAAGATTGCATTTTCGCCTTCACGTAGGAATAAGACTCACGAAAAAAAAGATTTCTACTGATAGTATTTGTTGCCTTTATACGGTATTCTAAAGAAGATGAGAAGATACAGACAAAGCCACACCGCAAGGACCTCAGGACCAAGGTCAACGCGTTAATAGGAACCCCATACCGAGGGGATATGAGAATAAGCTTCAAGCTTGTATAAACGAGGAGCATTTTTATGAAAAGGAAATTGCCCTTTTGGGATTTTGATGTTCAGAGTTCAAGTCCACAGTACCTTGAAACCCTGGCCACCGGATACTGGTTTTCCGAAGTTCTTTTTACATCGGTTGAAATGGACCTTTTTTCGCGACTTGAACCGGATGGAATTACCCTTGAAGATCTCGCTGTATCACTCGACGTAAATCCCCGAGCTCTCTCGCGTTTTCTTCACGCCCTCGCCTCAGTGGGGCTGATCACAATGTGCAATGATCGTTATTTTAATGCCGGGATATCGCGTGACTACCTAGTCCATGGTAAAGAACATTATCAGGGCAAAGCTATCTTGTGGAAGAAATACTTACGGACAGACTGGAAAGGACTAATAGATTGTCTCAAGTCGGGGGGAAGAATCAATTATTTACAGCAGGATGACTCTGTGGGCAAATCTGAGCGAATAAAAAAATATATCAGTGCAATGGACTGTATTGCCAAGACGAAGGGGCAAGAGATTCTCAGGTTCTTTGACGGTCTTACCTTGAAGGGCAATCTCTTAGATATTGGTGCAGGCTCAGGTGCTATCGCAGCGGCTTTCCTAAAGCAGTATCCAGACCTGAGTGGAACTCTCCTGGACCTGCCCGAAATACTGGATTATACAAAAGAATTGATGAGAGAAAAAGGATTCGGCAGCGAAGTGCATTACTGCGCTGGCAATATCTTGGAAATATGGCCGGTGAGGATGGACTCGTTTGATCTGGTGATTCTGTCGAATATCATTCACGCATATTCAGAAAAGGAGTTACCCGGTATCATTGCTATGGCTACCAATGCTCTTAAAAAAGAAGGCATCCTTTTAATTCACGATTTCTTTCTTGAACATTACCCCGAGAAAGCCGCACTGAGTGATCTGAATATGTTCATCAATACGTTCAACGGTATGGTCTTTTCCGGCACCGTCATTCAGGAGAAATTGCATCACCTTGGCCTCTCCAACACTATCCTGATGCCGCTGGAGACGGACACTGCCATTATCGTTGCATCGAGGGAAGCGGCGGCTATTAGATCATTGCAGGTCGATTCTGTAAGCCGTCTCATTTCTAAGACGCAGACAATGGGTTTCAGTAAGGTCTTCCTGCTAAAGACAGAAGACATAACAGTTGCTGAATGGGCAGCTCTGAAATGTAGGTATGGATGTAATCGTTACGGGAGTCCGGGTTGTCCTCCGAACAGTCCTGAACCACATAAGATGAGGTCGATCTTAAAAGAATACAAGCATGCACTGCTGCTTGAAGGGCAGCCTCCTACCAAAGATTTTCAGCAACGAGTTTTGCAGGTTGAGAGGGAGGCTTTCGTGAGTGGATTCCCCAAAGCCTTTTCTTTCTGGGCCGGGCCCTGTTCTCTTTGTGATTCGTGTGTTGACGATGGGAAGTGCAGGAATATTGCCAATGCCAGACCTTCTATGGAAGGCGCAGGGATAGACGTGTTTGAGACTGCTAGACGTGCTGGTACAACGCTGAGAACACTGAAGAACAAAACAGACTTTATAAAATACTTCGGATTACTTTTACTGGAGTGAACATAATGCGCGTTCTTTTTGTGCAGACTCTTTCGGTTGAAGGCAATTGTCAGGAAAAGGTCTACCCACTCGGGATTGTGCTACTTGCAGGGTGCCTGAAGGAGATAGGGTATGAGGTGGACATTGTCGACATGAATATGGAGGCAGATCCATACGGGGCGCTCAAATGCAGGCTTACGAGCTATAAGCCTGATGTCGTGGGATTGTCATTAAGGAACATTGACCCGCTGGGGAATAAAACTTCTTCTCTCATCCCGCCTTTTCTTGTGACTGTAAAGTTGGTGGCTTCTGTCCTGCCCGAAGCGAGGCTTATTGTCGGTGGCACAGGCTTCTCTCTCTTCCCTGAAAGGTTAATGCGAGAGGCGCCGGAGATCCACTTTGGCATCATCGGGGAGGCGGAGAATTCGCTGCCTCGTCTTCTCGCATCCCTCGAAAGTCCGCCTCCAATGACGGGTTTGTGTCTACGCCAGGGTGACAAAATACAAGTTTTGTTTCCGTCCAAATCCAATGATATGAAATGCTACAAAGCGCCTCAAAGAGACTTCCTCGATCCTTCCTTGTACAGTGACGTTAACAGCTATACGCCTTCCATGGGAATTGAGTCGAAACGCGGGTGTTCTTTCCATTGTGCTTATTGCGTATATCCGAAACTACAAGGGGAACGTATACGTGGCCGCTTGCCGCGATCAGTGGTTGATGAAATGGAACGTTTGAACATCGACTATGGAATCAACAGGTTCCATTTCACCGATCCGATTGTGAACTTTCCTGAGAGTCACCTTGAAGACATATGCAAGGAGATACTTAACAGACGGTTGAAGATCAAATGGAATGGGTTCATGAGGGAGGATCATTTTAATGAGAAAAACGCATCCTTGTTCGAAAAGGCAGGGTGTGAATGCTTTTCCTTTTCGCCTGATGGCCTCTGTCAGGAATCTCTGGATACCCTCGACAAAAGACTGAGTGAGAAGGATGTCATAAATGCTGTTGGCATAGCTGCCAGAACCGACGTTATGAGCGTGTACCACTTTATGGTCAATGTGCCAGGAGAGACAAATCAGACTTGTGGCAGGGGATTGAGGTTCCTGGAAAAAATATACGATTTGCATAGCAGGAAAAAGAATCTAGGTACCGTTGTGCTCAATAACATCCGTATTCTGCCAGGAACCCCTATGGAAAAAATGGCCCGAGAGGCTGGAGTAATAGGACCTGATACGGATCTTCTCTATCCAACATACTATAACGCCAAGCCGTTTGAAACTTTCCGATACCGTCTGGAAACTTTACATCTTTGCCGGAATGTGTTCATGTGGCAGGGATTGAGGTAGGCTGATGAGGATTGTCTTACTTGAGCACCCACGAAGCATAACTTTTGAACGGTGCAATGATATAGCGAATACGCCGCTTTCTTCCTGTCTAATCAGTGGTTATGCGGCAGGTATGCTGCAGAAGTGCGGGCATGAAGTGGAGATTATTGAGGGATATCTGGAGAGACTCACTTATGGAGAGATAGAGAACGAGATAAAGTCGATAAAACCGGACATTCTTGGTGTGCATATGGTCTATCACTGGAGGCGGGATCATAAGCTTTTCGAATTTCTGAAAAGGGTGAAGGACAAGAGACTGGCTTCTACCATAACAGCATATGGTTTTTATGCTACGATCGCAGCGGCTGATATTTTGAAGCGATCGCCCGCTGTCGATTCTGTGATCTGTGGGGAGGCTGAGATGACATTCTCTGCTCTTGCCGAGGCTGCATTGTCAGGGCTATTCACCCCTTTTCTCCCAGGCTTAGTGGTCAGGTCTGATGAGGGTATCCGATACGCAAGTCGAGAAGCTGTTAAATGCCTTGATGAAATTCCATTCCCCGTCCGCACCGAGGCATTGTATCGTCTGCCTGAAGTTAATATCCTTGGGAGCCGAGGCTGCTACGGACGATGCACGTTCTGCTACATTAACTCATTTTATGGTGACAGGAGTCCATGGCGCGGACGCAGTCCCGAAAATATAGCATCTGAAATTACCGCTATCAAGGTGGAACGAGGAGTCAGGAATTTCTATTTCGCAGACCCAAATTTTTTTGGGCCCGGGCTGAAGGGACAGGAAAGAGCCATGAATATTGCTACTCTTCTGAAGCCTATGAATATTCTTTTTGGCATTGAGGGAAGAGTCAATGACATCCGTGACGAAACCATAGGCAGGCTTTTAGATGCGGGTCTCCGACATATCCTTGTAGGACTTGAGAGCGGAAGGGACGAATCGCTGAAACGAATGAACAAGATGACCACAGTGGACGAGAACGAGCAGGCATTGCGTGTTCTCAGGAGACACGGGATAGAGCCTAATGTAGGGTTTATCATGTTTGAGCCGGATTCCTCCTTGGAAGATATCCGCGTCAATTTTGAATTCCTTAAGAGAAACGATCTGCTTACAAATCTTCCCGTTACAGCAAATGTTCTATACCATCATCAGATTATACTGGAAGGAACCCAAGCTTATCAGATGCTCCAGCGGGAAGGACAGCTTCGATTTCGAGATTCACCGTATGAAGGTAATACCTGCCTGAAGACTCCTGAGGTTGCGGTTCTTGCAGGAATCATGAGGGATGTGACCAATGTGCTTTTCAGGCGTATGGATGTGATTTGGAGTGGTAAAATTGCCGAACCGCCGGATGCGCAGAGACGATATGCAGAAATTAATCGGATCCTCGTCTATATCTTCGAGAAATGTTTATGTGAACTTGAAGCTGGTGGACAGTTTGATGAGGAGCGCATAGGTATTATGGCGCAGTTTGCTGAGCGAGAGATCAATGGTAGCTTAAATGAATTATATGAATCAGGTGATTGAAATGAGAGCTTGATAAAAAATCCGTTTACTAAAAAAAAAGAAATATAGTTCAGGCGCGACAAGTTTAATAGGGAATCCCGTGAGGAGATAATCCAAGCTGGGAGCAGTCCCGCCACTGTGACGGTGACGAAAACCAAAAAGCCACTGAATCTTGCCAGGCTTGGGAAGGCTGGTGAGAGGGATGAACCGAGAGTCAGGAAACCTGCATCAACATGATGTCCGGAAAGCATAACATACGATTGCATATAGTCCTTCTCGCGGATGGAAGGTGAGGATAAAGTGCATCAGGGCGCAATCCTTAAGGCAATTTCTTGCCTTGAGGATTGGAGTGACCCCCATCGGCTAGACACAAAGAGCCTCTGAGGTTAGCTGAGTCTGACGGGTCTTATTTTCATTCCTTGCCACCAGTGATTCATATTCATTTGGTGGACAATATCCCAATGCCGAATGCAACCGTTTCTCGTTGTACACTTCTTCGATAAAATAAGGAACCCTTTTCTTTACGTCCGCAAAGGTCTTATAATCCCATAGATACACCTCCTCATTCTTCAGGGTTTTCATGAAGTTCTCTGCCTGGGCATTATCGTAAGGATTTCCCTTCCGTGACATGCTTATCAGAAAGCCGGCGGCATTGAAATCATCCACGTACTCATGCGCCGCATACTGGACGCCTCTGTCAGAATGGTGAATGCAGCCATCAGGAGGACGTCTCGTCTCAGTCGCCATCCGTAAGGCCGCTCTGGTCAGTTCTGTGTCGAT
>Ga0074045_10004977_pt1 | contig 11683 bp, 6 predicted proteins | sample BogForMeECP23OM2_FD_94442 | JGI IMG/M metagenome (GOLD analysis project Ga0074045, IMG submission 94442) | Bog forest soil microbial communities from Calvert Island, British Columbia, Canada - Bog Forest MetaG ECP23OM2 | ecosystem: Environmental > Terrestrial > Soil > Wetlands ...
ACCCTGATGTCAACAGGTATTTCATGTATGCCCCCCACCCGCATCATCACTCGTTCCTGAAGCACCCGCAGCAGCTTCACCTGCATTGACAGGGGCATGTCTCCGATTTCATCCAGGAAAATGGTGCCCCCCTGGGCGGCTTCCAACAGACCCCGTTTTATGTTCTTTGCGCCGGTGAACGCCTCGCGCTCGTGCCCGAACAGTTCGTTTGCAAGAAGTTCTTCGCTGAAAGCACCGCAATTAATCGCAAGAAAACGTTTCTCAACCCGAAGACTCATATTGTGAATCGTCCTGGCCACAAGCTCCTTACCGGTCCCGGTTTCGCCAAGAATAAGCACACTCGAATCAGAAACGGCGACCTGCTCGATCATCTTTCGCAGGATTTCCATATCGGGACTACAGCCGATCAGCAACGAAGTCTTACCCTGATCGCGGACCCGCTGCCGCAGCTCTATCACTTCCCTGCGCAGACCTCGCTTCTCAATGGCCTGTTTTACAAGAACCCTGACTTCGTCGATTTTGTACGGTTTCGGGATATAATAGTAGGCCCCTTTGCGCATAGCCTCGACAGCGGAAGAAACCGAAGCGTATCCCGTAATGACTATCACCTCAATATTAGGGTAGAGCTCACGCGCACGATCCAGCACCTGAAGACCATCCACAGGCTGCATTCGGATGTCTGTCAACACCAAGTCGAACTCTTCCTTTTCGAGTTCACCGATCCCGGCAAGGCCGTCACTGACGCTTACCGTCTCATAGCCCTCCCGGCGCAGCACATGTTCGAGATTTTCCCGGGCTATCTGTTCGTCATCGACTATCAATATGCGGGTTCCAGCCATCGAGCCTCTTTTCTGAGTACACCGTTTCGATTGGAAAGCGCATCGTGAATCTGGTGCCTTCCCTTTCCTGGCTGTCAACCGTTATCGAGCCACGATGCTTCTGGACTATCCCGAAAACTATCGACAACCCAAGGCCGGTCCCGGCACCCACGTCCTTTGTGGTAAAAAATGGATCGAAAATCCTTCCCAGTTCTGCTTGCGGGATGCCTTTTCCGGTATCTTCAACGGTAACAAGCACCTGCTTTTCAGCCAGGTCGGCTCTTGCCTTAATACTGATCTGCCCTGGAGGCTCTATTGCATAAACAGCGTTTTCGATCAGATTCAAAAAGACCTGCTGCATCCGTTGAGCATCAAGATCGAGTGAAAGATCCCGGGGGACATCCAATAAGATCTCGACCCCGGGCGGGACATGACTGGAAATGAGTTTGACGGCTCGCTCCACCACCTGGAAGAGAGCTGTCGGGGCGAGGCAGAATTCCTTTATTCGTGAGAATTCCAGGAGGCCTCGCACGATATCGCGGGCACGATGTACTTCGTGTTCGATATTGTTGAGCATCCGATGAGAAAACTGGGCGTCCGACTTATCGAATTCCTCCAAAAGTATCTGGCAGGAGGTGGAAATATTGTTAAGGGGATTATTTAACTGGTGCGCTATTCCCGAGGTCAATGTCCCAAGGGAACTCAGTTTTTTTGCCTGGAGCAACTGGTCCTGCCGCTTCTCCAGTTCGGAAATCATCCGGTTGAACCCCTCGACTACACGCTGTGTCTCATCACGCGTATCGTAAACCTCAATCGGGGTGAAATCCCCTCCGGCAATCCGGTGCGTAGTTTTTTCGATATAGCGAAGCGGGCGAATGATTTTTCTGGAAATGACCGGGATCAGCAGACCTCCACCTATTATCGTAACACCCAGCGAGATCAGAAGCTGAGTCTTGAGTGAGTTTACGATATGAAGAATACGTTCGCGCTCAAAGGAGACCAGCTTTTGGGACAAATCCACCAGCGTCTTGCCGTGTTCCCGCAAATGCTCTTCAACCACTGACAAACCCGAACTGCCGGCATGGCCGGGAGCTAATTGGTTCATCAGTTGTTGATAGCCGCCAAGTTCCAATTTAATTTGATCGAGCAGGGGAACACCCTGAAGACCATTGATCTCCGGGCTTGTCTTATCGAGCTGCTCTAAGCCAAGTTGAATAAATCTGCGATTCTCGTTCAGGTCGTCACCGGAACCATACAGGAGAAAGTTTTTCTCGTACCGGCGGGCTTCAAGAATAAAATCCCGAAGATCGTCTGCTATCTCATCAAAATGCTGCTTTCGCTCAACTTCCCGAAGGTAACTATAGGAAACCGTGCCGAAGGAGCCGGCGATGATCAGCACTAAAGTGAAACCGGCCATCACCTTCTGGCGGATGTTTAAAATTATCGGAAATCTTATTGGCATCGGCGACTCAGATCTCTTTTCATGGACATTATCTCTTCGCCGGCTAAGCACCCCAGGAGCATAATCGGTAAACGCAGAGGCGGATCCTGAGCTTGAGTCCGGATAGGGCAACAATTACCGGCCTTTAACGGGCCGTAATTTTACAGTATAGTCCAATTTTCATTCGCTGAGAAGCGTCCTGACACACCAGCGCGGCAGAATGCCCAGTTTGACTGTTGTTTTTGGATTTTGTTTTCCTGCACTTACCCCTGAAAAGGCTCTCCCCTTCTCTGAACACTTACAGAGAAGGGGAGAGCAGTGCCTCAAATACAGCAAGAATCAAAAGGGTAGCGCAACTTGATTCATCTGGCCTCGGCCAAGGCTTTTGGAAGGTATGCTGACCTCTTTGCTCTCCACATGCTGGCCAGAATGATTATGGACCCTATAAGCAGAGCAAGACACATTGAGACAAAACTGATCGCGCCCAGCACAGTTATCGTACCCTGACCTACTGAGATCACGCCGAGCTGATCCAGATACTTCGGAATTGCAAACGCCCTGCTCACAGCAACTATGAGCATGATGGTCGCCATAACCATTTTGATCATATATTCCTTTACATAAGTGGTCCCGATTGCGCCCAGCTGAACACCCAAAAGCGACCCGGCAAGTATGATCAAGACCAGCCGAATGTCAACCATTCCATGCATCGCCCAGTTTATGGAGCCGCCCATACCCATCACAAAAGCGATTACCAGCTCACTGGCAGAAGCTACGAGCCCCGAGACCCCAAGCATATAAATCATTCCGGGAACGCCTATGAAACCACCGACAGCGATCGTAGCAGCGAGCATACCAGTCGCAAAACCGACCGGAAGCGTAAACCACAAGGAGATGCGCACATTTGCCGTCTTAAAGGTAATCATTGGCGGAAGGTTGATGCTCTGGAGCTTCTTGGCAAGCAGGGCAACTCTCTCGCCTCCACCGGATTTCGATATACTCATGGCGTCGCGCAAGACATATGCTCCGACAAGCACCAGCACCGCCACAAAAGAAAGGCTCACATAGAGATCGGACCCTGCCGGTCCCCATCTTTCGAGTACTAATCGCTGGATTCGTATGCCTACCTGTACACCGACACCCGCACTTGCGGCCAGCACAAGACCAAGCTTCAAATCCACCTGGCCGTATTTGAAACGTTTGTACGCTCCGACAAGCGCTTTGGGGAATTTGTGGCACATGTTGCTCGCTACCGCTACGGTCCCCGGCACTCCCAGGCTCATCATGCCGGGAGTCAGAACGAAGGCGCCGCCCGAACCGATGAACCCGCTCACCAGGCCGCCGACAAAGCCGACCAGAAAAAGGAAAACCACATAAATCAGATTGAGATCGATGAATTTGACTGTTACATTTGCTATGTCGTGCATTTTGAATCCTTAACTGGGCCGAAAGGTTCTTCACCAAATTGAGCAATTGCTCGCTTTTGGGTGAGCGGCAATACACCTCACCCTTAAAATCCCGCCTCAAAAGACGCCTATAAGTCAATCCTGTGAAATGGATTGACGTAAGCATAGGCGCGAGGTCTTTTGCGCTGCTGTTTTCTCTTCTCGATAACCTTGTGTTCGGTCTTGCGGACCTGATCTCTCTTGAGGGCCTCGATACCGAGAAGGGACCACAGATGGTGCGCAAATGCACCATGCACAAACGAAAATGCCAGAACGGTGGCAATGGGAAGAGCTGCGTACCAGCCGCCTCTGGAAAAAGTTTGCGTGACAGTGTCGGCGTTTGTAAAGACAGCCGCATAAAAGGCGGCGCTCACTAGACCATATCCAGCCGTCTTCCCAATCGCATTGTATTTCGAGGATTCGCTCTTAGCAGACATTGCATTTTCTCCTTTGTCGTTTAAAGCGGACAAAACACTCACTACCGGAACCGATATATTGCGGATGCTCTCGCTCTTTGTCTCCGAATCTATTACTACGATCTCCACCCTCTTTATCTCGTGAATTGCGTCCTCAACCGCGAATTCAATATCCCCGCTCCTCATCATGGCACTGCAATGTATCCCGTTGAGAACAGCCCTCTCGCATAATTTTTTTGCCGATTCTGCAGACCTGTTTTCGAATGCCCTGCCTTCACACTGCGCATCAACGCTGAGAGCCGTCAGATCGTATCCGAGCCGCCCGGCAAGCTGCACGCAATGATTGATTACAGTCTCCGCGAAAACCCCGTTATTTGCCACGACAAGGATCTTGCGGCCGTTGCGGAGTTCGTTCTTACGATTTTTTCCGATTAAATCTGACATGGCTTACCCACCTGAGCATGAATTTTTCAATCTTCTATAGTCAAAAGTCGTGCCATCTGGTAAAAAGCTAAGGAAATCATTGATACATAAGGATTGGGGCTACTCCTTGCACGGGCTTGAAGGGGCCCGGGAGCGTTGCAAAATGCAATAGCATCTAGCTGAATTGATGCTGTGGCGGAAAAACAGAGATGTTCGATACTGCAACGCTGGGCTTAAGCATGTTGCGAATTGCAACAGGGATCGAAAGGCAGAGTATGGGTTTCTTTAAAAAGATTGAGAGGATCGAAGAAAAATCCCCTGAAGAACAATCGATCGAGTTGGTTGATCTTCGTAGAGCCAAAGAGTCTGCAAGGATAACGAAGGCAGTTTCGGAGCTGGCCTCCAAGGAACTGGAGCGGCTTGAAAGAATGGACCCTGGTATACCCGAATACACGATCGGGGTGAGTTATCTCGAGTTCCTCCTCTCGCTTCCCTGGCAGAACCTTACTGACGACAGCCTGGATATGGCGCGCGCGGAAAAAATCCTTGAGCTTCAGCATTATGGACTAAAACACGTTAAAGAGAGAATCCTGGAGTACCTGGCGGTCAAAACATTGTGTAACTTCAGCGACTTCAATATCCTGGTGGCCGATGACGAGGAGATAGCCAGAACGAATTTGGAATATGTTTTGCGCAAGGAAGGCTATCAGGTAAGCACTGCGGTGAACGGCCAGGACGCTCTGGACAAACTGAAACAAAAAGACTTCGAGCTGATCCTTACCGATCTCAAGATGGAGAAGATGGATGGCATTCAGCTCCTCGAATCTGCAAAACAGATCGCCCCGAACACCGAGATTGTGATGATTACCGGCTATGCCACGGTGAGTTCGGCGGTTGACGCTCTCAAAAAAGGAGCCGCCCACTATCTGCCCAAACCCATTGACCTGGAGGAACTCCGCTCCACTGTGCGGCAAATCCGCGAAAAGAAACGATATCTGCAGTTGACAAGAAGCCCGATTCTGTGCTTTTCGGGCCCCCCCGGAACCGGAAAGACTTCCATTGGCAAGTCTATTGCCGAAGCGCTGGGGAGAAAGTTCATCAGGATTTCCCTTGCCGGTTTGCGTGATGAAGCCGAACTAAGAGGACACCGAAGGACTTATGTCGGATCGATGCCGGGCAGAATCATGACCGAGATTAGGCGCATTGGGGTCAGGAACCCGGTTTTCATGCTGGACGAGATAGACAAGATTGGCCAGGACTTCCGGGGCGATCCTGCTTCGGTTCTGCTGGAAGTCCTGGATCCGGAGCAAAACGGCAGGTTTCTTGATCACTATTTGGATGTTCCCTTCGATCTGTCCAGCGTCATGTTCATCGCAACGGCCAATGTGGTCGAAAGGCTTCCCGCCCCGCTCCTGGACAGGCTCGAAGTGGTTCCGTTCCCCGGCTACACTGAAAAAGAAAAACGAGCTATCGCAAGACAATTCCTCGTTCCCCGCCAGTTGAGAGAACACGGCCTCAAAAACAGGAGCGTCGAGTTTCTCGACGGTGCGATTTCAAAAATCATCGTGGATTACACACTCGAAGCCGGACTGCGCAACTTCGAGCGCGAAATTGCCACCGTCTGCCGAAAGCTTGCCAGGCTCTGTCTTCAAAGTGAAAATGATCGCTCACCCATCGTGGTAGATGAGAAACTGATCGAAAACCTGCTCGGACCACGAAGATTCACTCATGAGATCGCGGAGGCGGGTCACCGGGTGGGAGTTACCACCGGACTGGTTTGGACCGAATTCGGAGGAGAGATAATCTTTATCGAGGCAACCAGGATGAAGGGAAACCAACAGTTGATATTGACCGGTTCCCTTGGAGAGATAATCCGCGAGTCTGCGCAGACGGCCCTGAGCTATATACGCAGCCACGCACAAGATTTTTCACTGGACCCGGATTTTTTCGATGGAAGCGACATCCACGTGCACATTCCTTCAGGAGCTGTTCCCAAGGACGGCCCTTCGGCGGGCGTTACAATAGCTCTGGCGCTTATTTCGCTTCTAACCCGGAAACCGGCGCGCCGTGATGTTGCCCTTTCCGGAGAATTCACTCTCAGCGGCAGGCTGCTCCCCGTCAGCGGAATCCGCGAGAAAGTCCTCGCTGCTCAAAGAGCGGGCGTGAAAGCAATCATATTTCCTGAAGCAAACAAAATCGACATTGAGGACTTGGATACCGACGTCCGGGAAGGAGTCGAACTGATCGTGGCCGGGGATATCTTTTCGATTGCCCATAGGGTTTTGATACAGGATACCGTGACTTGACGAAGGCTTTAAGGAATTGAAAACTCATAGACGGGTAGACGAGGGCATCAACTACCCTCGCCTACCCGTCTATCAGACATATTCCTTCAGATCTCCAACTTTTTCAAACCAAGAAGTGGGGTCAGCTCAGTCACTTGGTAAAACGCAGGGCTACTTGAGTCTGAACCCATTCGGCATCTGTTGCGACAAAGGGTCCCCAGTTCGGCCAAAAGCGTTTGGAAGCTTCTCCTTAGTTACTCAGGCCATATTACATTAATCACCGCAAGCTCCAGCAAAGGCGGATATCAGTCATGCAGGGTCATAGAGCCGATCGCAAGACCAGGCGTTACATAAGGCTGAAAATGGAATTGCTGGCAAGCGACCAGAAGTAGGAGGGGAAGATCCCCATAAAAAGGACAGCCGTGGCCGTTGCCGCCAATGCGACCACTGCTTCGGGTGAAATCGCCGTAAGTATTATCGGATTCTCGGATGCCTGCGGCTCAAAATACATCACTACGACCACGCGCAGGTAGTAGTAAATTGAGACCACGCTGTTTACACCCGCTGCGATTACCAGCCAGACATACCCGGATCGCAACGCCTCGGTGAAGATATAAAATTTCCCCATAAATCCCCCTGTGGGCGGAATGCCGGCCAGGGAGAACAAGAATACCGACATGACAAACCCCAGTGCGGGGTACTTAAAACCAAGGCCGGAAAAATCCGAGATGCTGTTGAATTCTTCCCCCTTCTTGCAGAGCAGCGCGACAACGGCAAACGCCCCTATGTTCATGAAGGCATACGCCATGAGATAAAAAAGCATTCCCGCCTGCGCAAGGTTTGTGCCGGCGACAAACCCCAGGAGGATGTACCCTGCATGGGCGATACTTGAATAGGCGAGCATCCTTTTTACATTATCCTGGGCAAGGGCGATTATATTTCCGACGGTCATAGTTAAAAAGGCGGCGACCCACATGATCGTGATCCAGCTTCCCTGCATGGGGGCCAAGGGAACGAGGATTGCCCGGATAAGAGTCGCAAAAGCTGCGGCCTTAACGCCGGTTGCCATGAATCCCGTGATGGATGTGGGGGCGCCTTCGTACGCATCCGGTGTCCACATGTGAAAGGGCACCATCGATATTTTGAATCCAAACCCGGCAGTCATCAAGACCAGCCCGACAACCAAGAACTTGAATTGAATGATTTGCGGATGGATTTGAATAAAATTGGCTATTTTAATAATGTCCAGGCTCCCGGTGGCCCCGTAAACGAAGGCGAAGCCGTAGAGGAGAAACGCGGAGCCAAAGGCGCCCAACAGAAAATATTTCAAGGCTGCTTCCCCGGATTTCAACTGATTCTTATGAAATCCGGTCAGGGCATAGATTGAAATGGACATCGTTTCAAGGGCCACAAATAGAAGAATCAGGTTTCCTGCTGTTGCCATGAAGATCATGCCAACGCCGGCAAAAAGAACCAGCGCGTAATATTCGCCGCACCTGATGTTTTCAAAGAAATTCTGATAGCTTAACGAGACCAGTATGGTCAGCACAATAATCAGACACACAACAAGTGTAATGAAAAACGAGAACCTGTCGGTTAAGACCATTCCGCTGAATGAGGAAAATGGGGGTCCTGCGGAGCCGGTAAAAACAACACTAACGAGGGCAAGGACCGACCCCAAAAGGGACACATGACCGATGAAGGCGGCCTTGGCCCACTCTTTGAAAACACCGATGACAAGTGCGATCAGTGCCGTCGCAACAAGAATCATCTGCGGTAAGACAGCCACGTAGTCCATTACCGGCAGAGTAAATCTCAACGTCTCCATTTGGTTCCTCCAGGTTTCAACCAACGTACCCGGCGCAGCACGTTCGATATTTTTCGATCATCGGCTGAGCGAAAGCAGCCCGCCGCGAGAAACTGCGTCGGAATTGACGGCAACATTATCCTCTTGCAAGGCCGCTGCGACAGGATTGGCGTTTTTTTCAGCCGCATACGTTTCATACTTGTATTGGTATTGTTTGATGAAGTAATCGACCGATGCATCCATTTTGCGTAAAAACAGGCCGGGAAAGATCCCCATTACGAACACCAGCACCGCAATGGGAACCATTGTCACAATCTCTCTTGTGTTCAAGTCGCGCAGTTTGCGGTTGGCATCTTCGGTAACTGGCCCAAACATCACCCTCTGGTACATCCAGAGCATATAGACAACACCAAAGACCATTCCGGAGACGGCAAATACGCCGAATGCGGGATAGGTTCTAAACACACCCACCAGTATCAATATCTCGCCTACAAAACCGTTGGTCCCTGGAACCGCCACGGATGCAAGAGTTGCGATCATGAGAAAGGTGGCAAATACCGGCATTATTTTGGCAAGGCCGCCGAAATCTTCCATTAGCCTGCTATGGCGTCGCTCATAAATCATTCCAACGAGAAGAAAGAGGGCGCCGGTGTTCACCCCGTGGTTCAACATCTGATAGATGCCGCCTTCTATCCCCTGGATATTGAGTGCAAACAATCCGAGCATCACGAGTCCCAGGTGGCTTACGCTGGAGTAGGCCACGAGTTTTTTCATGTCTGGCTGCACCCATGCCACCAGTGCCGCATAGATGATTCCAGCAATGGCCAGAAAAGCGATCACAGGGAGAAACTGATGGGTGGCATACGGAAAAAGGGGCATTGAAAATCTCAGGAAGCCGTATGTACCCATTTTAAGAAGGATGGCGGCAAGGACGACACTGCCTGCGGTGGGCGCTTCGACATGAGCGTCCGGAAGCCAGGTGTGCAGCGGAAAAATCGGCACCTTGATGGCGAATGCGACGCTAAAGGCGGCGCACAGCCAGAACTGGGTCGATATCGGGATATGCAGATTATAGAGCTCAAGCAGGTTGAAGGTGCCTGCTCCCGTGGTTTTATAACTGTAATAATATAGATAAAGAATGGCAACCAGCATGAATATGCTTCCTGCCGCCGTATATAGGAAGAACTTGACAGCGGAATAGATGCGGCGTTCACCTCCCCAGACGCCGATGAGAAGAAACATGGGGATCAGCATGAACTCCCAGAAAACATAAAAGACAATAAGATCAAGGGAAACAAAGGTGCCTACCATGGCGCTTTCGAGAAAGAGCATGGTGATCAGAAAATACCTGGTCTTTTCCTTTATATAGGTCCATGAACACAGCACGCATAGCGGTACGAAAAAAGTGGTCAAAAGAACGAGCCACAGGCTGATTCCGTCCAACCCTACATAATAATTCAGCGAAAAACTCTTAACCCAGGGGACAAATTCCACAAACTGCATACCCGGAACAGCCGCATCAAAGTGGACCAGGAGCAAAAGCGAAATCAAAAATTCAATGACAGAAGCAGCAAGGGCGATTTTACGTAATAATTCATCATTCTTACCGCCTTCGCTTCTGATAAATATCAGCAAAAACCCACACAATAGTGGAAAGAAAATGAGGGTGCTCAGGATCGGAAAACTAAACTGATTCATTGATTTGCTCCAGAAGATCCATCCAAAATCTATAAATTATCTCCGTTAAAATCCATGATTGACATATATCGACCATTATCACTTAGTGGATGTACATATAATATGCTACTAGAACGCACACTCCCACCAAAAAGGATACTGCGTACCGTTGGACATTACCGGTCTGAGACGATTTCCATATAACCCCGCACTTCATGAAGAATTCGGCAGTCGAATTAACAAGTCCGTCAATGATCACCACGTCTATCCCTTTCCATAAAAAGGCACTGATCGAACGTAAAGGATTGATGATCGTTTTTTCATAGAGCTCGTCTACATACCACTTGTTCAGCAATAGACGGTAGAAGGATGGATGTTCGGTCGCCAAAGTTTCAGGCATCGATCTTCTTTTCATATACATTGTGTAGGCAAAAAGAATTCCCCCGAACACGATAATGACGGTAATGAGCATAAGCCAATATTCGAGTTCAAACGAGTGGTGGACGACAGTTTCGGATACCTGGTGCATCAATGCCGGCCCGCCGGCGGCTTGAAGGAGTTTACCTTTTCCCAATCCAATCACCGGGTCGAGGAAATGCTCGACAAGATTGCTCCCCCCAAGGGAAGCGGGGACACCGATGTAACCACCGAAAATGGACAGAACCGCTAGAATTATCAGCGGAACGGTCATTGATTTCGGGGCTTCGTGGATATGTTTTTTCACCTCCTCGGAGGCCCGGCATTCATTGAAAAATGTCATAAAGATCAGGCGGAACATGTAAAAAGCGGTCATGGCCGCAACGAGAACACCGATAAGCCACAGGATGAAATTCCCCTGCTCCCCGCTGAACGCCTTCCACAGGATTTCGTCCTTGCTGAAAAAACCCGAAAGTCCCGGAAACCCGACGATGGCAAGGGTGCCGATCACCATGGTATAAAAAGTGATGGGCATTTTTCCCCTCAACCCCCCCATGTTCCTCATGTCCTGTTCCCCGCTCAAGGCGTGGATGACACAACCCGAACACAAGAAGAGAAGCGCCTTGAAAAATGAGTGAGTCAGGACATGGAAAAGACCGGCGGCAAACGCTCCTACACCAAGGGCCAGGAACATATAGCCGAGCTGGCTCACCGTGGAGTAGGCCAAAACTTTCTTGATATCATTCTGAGTGAGAGCAATGGTGGCGGCTAACAATGCGGTTAATGCGCCGACAACGGCAACCACACTCATGGCCAGAGTAGACATTGAATAAAGTATATTGCACCGCGCCACAAAGTAGATGCCCGCTGTTACCATGGTTGCAGCATGGATAAGGGCGCTGACGGGGGTCGGACCGGCCATGGCGTCAGGGAGCCAGATATAAAGGGGAATCT
>Ga0074045_10004979_pt1 | contig 11681 bp, 8 predicted proteins | sample BogForMeECP23OM2_FD_94442 | JGI IMG/M metagenome (GOLD analysis project Ga0074045, IMG submission 94442) | Bog forest soil microbial communities from Calvert Island, British Columbia, Canada - Bog Forest MetaG ECP23OM2 | ecosystem: Environmental > Terrestrial > Soil > Wetlands ...
GCAAGCAACTCGAGGAACATGCGGCGATGCTGGAATCTTCCCGCAGTGCCGCCGGCCAGACCGACGATCTCGTGGAGCGCGTTGTCGAGGCGCTCGAATCGCTGCAATCCACGGTGGCCGACCAGCCCGAAGATTCGGCGGCGGGCGTGAACTGAGATGCCTGTTGGGAACGGGACCAACGCGACGGCGGAACGGAGTGCCGTGCGGATGGCCGGGATACGGTCGCTGGCGGACGCGGTGGCTGCGGGGCCGCTGCCCTTGCCGGTGGCCTTGGCCTATGCCAGGGTAATCGCAGCGGAGACGGCCGCTTATCATCGCGATGGCCGCGCCCATGGCGCCCTGGCTCCGGCCTGGATCATGATCGGACGAGACGGCCCGAGACTGCCCCGACCGAGCGGCAGGTCCGTGCTCGCCACGCCATCGTCGGATCTTCGCGATTTTGGATTTCTGCTCCATCAAATGCTGACCGGGCGCGACCCGGGAGAAGCTCAACCGCCGGTCGGCGCCGATGACAGTTTGGAGGCCTCGCCGGAGACCGTCCGCGCGGCGGCCCTCCGCCTGGCGGAACGGTGCCGCCGCGCGCCCGGTCAGTCCGACTTGCGGCGCGTTTCCACCGAGCTGCGGCTGCTCCAGATCATGATCAACAGCTTCGGACCGGGCGAGAGCGCCTGGCCGGCCGCGGAAGCCGATTCGACGGAAGAGGCGAACGCTCCCGGGCCCTCTGAGCAGTCCGAGAAACGCCGCGCTCGCATGTGCCCGTCCTGCGGATCGTCGCAGATGTTTCTCGCCCAACACCAGACGATTCTGGAGAGGGTCCTGGGGGTGGTGGACATGAAAACCTATCGCTGTTACGGTTGCTTCCGCCGATTCATCAACGTGCTTGGCCTGCTTTTGCCTCGGCCCGAGATCGATTGACCGGCTGCTTGCGTCCCTTCCACTGCCCGCCTCTGCCACGCCACCAATCCCAAGCCGAGTGCACCGTGGCGCCCAGGTAGAAGAGCGCCACGAGAGGCAGCCCCGCGGCCTCATACGAGGGACGGCCGAAGAATCGCAGGGCCGGCCAGTAGCAGAACGCCATGACGAGCCACGCCGCCGCGCCCATCCAGCGCGCGGTACCGGTGGCCGCCAGCACCAGCACGGGCGGCGCCGCGTATGTCAGCAGCAGGCCTGCGACGGTCCCGGCGAGCAGCCAAGTCGAATGGTGGAGTTGGGTGAAGGCGCTGCGCGAGATCATTCTGCCGGCTTCCCGGAAATCCGCGTAGCCGCGGATGCTGCGGGTTTCCTTGCTGGCGCCCAGCCACACCTTCCCGCCGCGCCGTTTGATGGCGGCCGCCAAGGCGCAATCGTCGATCCAGGCGCCGCGGATCGCACCGATTCCGCCCACGCGGGCGAGCGCCTCGCGCCGCACCAGCATGCATCCGCCCGCCGCGCCAGCCGTGGCGCACCGCGGGCTTCGAATCCAGGCCGGCGGGTATAGCAGAAAAAAGAAGAAGACGAAGGCCGGCATCAGCGCGCGCTCGGCTACGCTGCGGCAGTTCAGCCGCGCCATGTACGATACCAGGTCGTAGCCATCGCGCTCCGCGCGCTCGACCAGGTCATTCAGGTTGTTGGGTGGATGCGTGATATCGGCATCGGTCAAGAGCAGGAATTCCGGCGCCCGCCGCTCCGCTTCGGCAACGCCCTGGCGCACCGCCCAGAGCTTGCCGGTCCATCCATCGGCGAGCGGCGCCGCGCGAATCACCGTCAACAACTCCGCTCCGGCCGCGGCGCGCGCGGCCTCGGCTGTGCCATCCGAGCTCGAGTCATCCACCAGGACGATGTGAAACTCGCCGCCGTAGTCTTGCGCGGCCAGCGACCGGATCGACTGGCCCACCACTTCGGCTTCATTGCGCGCCGGAATCACCGCGACCGCGGAGGGCGGCGGCCCAGCGAACGCGCCCAGCGGCTGCTCCGATCGGATGCGCCAGAATCCGCCACGAAAGGCGAGCAGGTAAATCCACACCGCCAGCGTCGTGGCACCGAGTAGAACCAGTGTCATTGATCGGTCACTCAGAGGGGCAAATGGCCCTGATCGCCTTGCGATTCCTTCGGCGCTTTCTTGAAGGCCGACGCATCCACTAACGGAATGTTGGGCTGCTTCCCTTCGAACAATTCCCGAATGGTGAGGATTTGAATCTTAGGATACTTGCCGTACAGCGTCTCGTAGTAACCGGCCTTCACAGCCTCGGTCCGCATCGGCCCGGTGGAATCGGCCAACGTGATGAAAACGCCGATTTTGGCTCCCTCGCGATCGACAACATGAGCCAGATCGCGGACCATGGCTACGCTCACGTTCTCTCCGCCCTTCACGGAGACGATGGCCTTCTCGGTGATTTTCCCCTCCGGCTTGAAATAGATCAGCCCATCGATTCCGGAATCGGCGCCCTTCTTCCGGCCGGCGAATGGGACGGCGTTCACGAGCGACACCGCCCACCATTGGAACTGATACTTATCGCGGCGGGCGAGATCGCGCGCGCCCTCAACGTCCTTCGGCGTGCCGTGGACCTCGTATTGAATGCCGGGGAACGCGTCCTTCAGGCGCTTTTCGATGAGGGAGATTGCGAGATGGGTAATGTCGATGCCGATCCATTGGCGATGCAGCTTCTGAGCCGCGTGGACGGCCGTGCCGCAGCCGCAGAAGGGGTCGAGGACGGTGTTGCCCTCATTGGAACTGGCGGCGATGATGCGCTCCAGAAGGGCCAGCGGCTTCTGCGTGGGGTAGCCAAGGCGTTCCTGAGCTTGAGAATTCAGGGGCGAAATGTCTGCCCAAAGGTTCTGAATCCTGTGCCCTGGCTGCTCATCCAGATACCGTTTCAACCTGATGCGCCCATTCTTGTCGGACGGAAACCAGAGGCGGCCCTCCCGGTCATACTGCTCCATTCTCTTGCGGCTAACGGCCCATCCATTGGGATGGGGCTGGTAGCCTTTGTACTCGTAGGTAAGGTTTGGCCGCACGCCGGGGTTCCGGAGGTCGCTGGTGGTGAAGAGCCTTCCATCGGACTCCTTGTACGTGAACTTTTCTTCAATGTGCTTCTGCGAGTACGGCGTGAAGATCTGGTTCCAGATGGTCCTGTCGGATTTTGAATAGTACAGGAGCGTGTCCGTTACATCTCCGTACCCGGCGGACACATTGCCATGGGAACTTGTCCGCTTCCAAATAATCTCGGTGCGGAATCGCTCTGTCCCGAACACCGCGTCAATCAGTATTTTCAGATAGTGGCTCGCCGTGGGATCGCAGTGCAGGTAGATGCTCCCTGTGGATTTCAGCACGCGATGAAGTTCCAAGAGCCGCACGGCCATCATGCTCAGATACGCCATCATGTCGTTCTCTTTTAGGAACGATCGCATGGCGCGCAGCATCTCGGCTGCGTCGGTGCTTCCGCTGGACATCACGCCGTCGAACGCCAGTTCCGCCTCCTCTCCCCAGTGCCAGGTGTCCTCGAACGCTCCGATTTGCGCGCGGGACTTCTCGCCAGCGGTACTCTTGAAGAGCACGTTGTAGGTGGCCTGGCTGTTGAACGGAGGATCGAGGTAAATCAGGTCAACGCTCTCGTCGTCAATGCAGCCGCGCAGGACGTCGAGGTTGTCGCCATAGTAGAGCCGGTTCATGATCGGGCGATCGGCGCGCCCCGCCGATCCCGTTCAGGATATCAGGCTTCGCGCGAGCAGTCGCGGTTCTTGCGGGCGGGCAAGCATAAGGGCAAGCTAAAGCATGCCCCACCAAGCGCTACACTGTTGTCTGGGAGCACGCGAGCGTGGCTACGATTGCGTCCACTGCATCCGATAGCGCGAGCAACCAGCGATTCGAAGGCCTCGCACCTGAGCAACTCATCCGCGCGTTTCGCCTGATGCACACCGCCCGCCGGCTGGACGACCGCGAGGTGGCGCTGAAGCGGCAGAACCGGATTTTCTTCCAGATCAGCGGCGCCGGGCATGAGGCGCTCCAAGTGGCCGCAGGCATGGCGCTGCGTGCCGGCGAGGATTGGATCTACCCTTACTACCGCGACCGCGCGCTGTGCCTGACGCTGGGCGTGACACCGCTCGAGATGTTGCAGCAAGCCACCGGCGCGGCCGCCGACCCGGCCTCCGGCGGGCGGCAGATGCCGTCGCACTGGGGACACCCGCGGTGGAATATCGTCAGCGCTTCGTCGCCCACGGGCACGCAGTTCTTGCAGGCGGTGGGCTGCGCGGAAGCGTCGCGCCACCACGGCCGCGCGGGCGAAATCACGCTGGTCGCGAGCGGTGAAGGCGCCACCAGCGAAGGCGAATTCTGGGAGGCGCTCAACGCCGCTTGCCTGGGCGCGCTGCCGGTGCTGTTCCTGATCGAAGATAACGGCTACGCCATCTCCGTCCCCGTCGAGGCGCAGACCGCCGGCGGCAGCATTTCGCGTCTCGCGGCGGGTTTTCCAGGGCTGTTCCGGCAGGAAGTGGACGGCACGGACTTCCTGGCATCCTATCGCGTGATCAAAGCCGCGGTGGAATGGTGCAGGGAAGGGAAGGGCCCGGCGCTGGTGCATGGGCACGTCATACGGCCCTACTCGCACTCGCTCTCCGACGACGAGCGCCTTTACAAAACCGCGGCCGAGCGCGCCGCGGAAGCCGAGCGCGACCCGGTGCTCCGCTTTCCGAAATTGCTGATCGACGAGGGCGTGATCGACCGGCACATGCTGCAGCGCATCACCCACGAAATCGACGAGGAGGTTCACGCCGCCACGCACCAGGCGCTCGACGACGAGGCGCCGGCGCCGGAGACCGCGTTGGCGCATCTCTACTCGGACACCGTCGATCCCACTACCGATACGTTCCTCGCCCAGGCGCATTTCAGTGGGCCGCCAATGACGATGGTGGATCTGCTGAACTCGACGCTGCACCAGGAAATGCGGCGCAATCCGCACCTCGTGGTCTTCGGCGAAGACGTGGCCGATTGCAGCCGCGAAGCCTCGCTTGGAGAGGTAAAGGGCAAGGGAGGCGTGTTCAAAGTCACCGCCGGCTTGCAACGTGAATTCGGCTCGCAGCGAGCGTTCAACAGCCCGTTGGCGGAAGCCGGCATCGTGGGCCGCGCCATCGGGATGGCCACGCGCGGGCTGAAACCCGTGGCCGAGATTCAGTTTTTCGACTACATCTGGCCGGCCATGATGCAGCTTCGCGACGAGCTGGCCACGCTGCGTTGGCGTTCGCACAACGGATTTGCCTGCCCGGCGGTGATCCGCGTGGCGATTGGCGGTTACCTGAACGGCGGAGCCGTGTACCATAGCCAGTGCGGCGAAGTCGAGTTCACGCACATTCCCGGGCTTCGCGTGGTGATGCCGTCGTGCGCGCTCGATGCCTGCGGGCTGTTGCGCACCGCGCTCCGCGCCGACGATCCGGTGCTGTTCCTGGAGCACAAGCGGCTCTATCGCGAACCGTACAACCGCTCGCCGCATCCGGGTGCGGATTTCACCATTCCATTCGGCCGCGCCCGCCTGGTGAAACCGGGACGCAGCCTCACCGTGGTAACTTATGGCGCGCTGGTGCAGAAGGCGCTGGTGGCCGCTGCGCAAATTGAGCGGCGCGCGCACACGGTGAGTATCGAGATTCTGGATCTGCGAACGCTGGCGCCATACGACTGGCAGGCGATTCGAGCGTCGGTCGAGAAGACCAGCCGGGTGATCGTCGCACATGAGGACTGCCTGTCGTGGGGATATGGCGCGGAACTGGCGGCGCGCGTCGGCGACGAACTGTTCGACAAGCTGGACGCACCCGTGCGCCGGGTGGGCGCGCTCGATACATGGGTGGGTTATCACCCGCAACTGGAGAACGCCATCCTGCCGCAAACCGAAACGCTCGCCGCGGAGATGGAGCGGTTGCTGAGTTATTGAAAAGGGTGTAAGCCTTGTTGTTCCCAGTCGTCCATAGAACGTGGCTGTAAATTACGGAGCATTTATGAAGCGCAACATATTGGACAACAAGGCCATCCTGGTTCTGGTCGCCCTACTCACTCTGGCGCCAGCGGGATTCGGCCAGACGGTTGTGGTGCCGGTGACGATTCCCGCGCAGGCGGATCCGGCTGCGGGCGGGAAACCGGCTGCGCCGGCCCCAAAGCCGCCAGCCGGCGGATGGGCATTCGAAGTAGCGACCATCAAGCCGGCCCTCATGCCTTCGCAGGCCGACATGATGAACGGCAAGGCGCATGTCGGGATGAAGACCGATGCAGCGCGTGCGGACATTGGCTTCATGTCGTTAAGCGACTTGATCGGCATAGCCTACAAAGTCAAGGACTACCAGATCTCGGGGCCGGACTGGATCAACGGCCTGAGCAATAGGTTCGACATTTTGGCCAAGATGCCGGAGGGTGCCACCAAGGACCAAGTGCCGGAGATGTTGCAGGCGCTGCTGGTCGAGCGATTTAAGCTGGCGATCCATCACGATACGAAAGAACGCTCCGTGTATGCGCTGGTGGTGGGCAAAGGCGGTTCCAAGATGAAGGAGGCGCCAGCCGATCCGGCGCCTGCCGCGGCCGACAAATCCGATGGCGCTCCGGGTGACGCCGGTGCCGCGCCACCCGCCGATGCGAGTCCCCAGTTCAAGGTTCAGAGAAACAGCGACGGCGCCTCGGGAACGGCCACCGTGCACAGCCCGGAAGGGAACGTCAAAATGAGCTTCGGACCGAGCGGGATGCACATGGAGATGGAAAAGATGACGATGGCGAAATTGGCCGAAGCGCTGTCGCGTTTCGTCGACCGCCCCGTGGTCGATATGACGGAGTTGAAAGGGAACTACCAGGTTGCGCTGGACATCTCGATGGAGGATATCAAGAACGTGGCCCGCAAGGCCGGCGTCGCTGTGCCGGGAGCCGCGCCGGCGAGCGACGCGGGGGGCCTGCCGTCCGACGCGGCTTCGGATCCAACGGGCTCGGTCTTCACCAGTGTGCTGCAACTCGGCCTCAAGCTGGAGCCGCGCAAGGCGCCGCTGGACCTCATCGTCGTCGATCACGTCGAGAAGATGCCGACGGAGAATTAGGTGGGGCAGGTTTCAACCTGCCAACGCTCGCCTGGGGGCGCGTCTTTCTTTACAAATTCCCAGAAAACGGAAAGATCGGTTGGCAGGCGAAAGCGCCCGCCCCACTGCCTCTGTTCCCTACGCCCGCGGCTGCGAACGCCGATCGGACTATAATTGCCCTATGCCTGAAACTGCTTTTCCGCGCCGGAGCTTTCTGCGGGGGGTGACCGCAGCGACGGCGTTATCGTATGCTCGCGTCTACGGCGCCAACGAACGCATACAAGCCGGTCTGATCGGTTGCGGCGAGCGCGGCCTCTACGACATCGGCAACTTCGTCAAGACCGGAACCGTGGAGGTGACGGCGCTGTGCGATATCTGGGGCGCGCAGATCGACAAGGCCAAACAGGACGCGCCCAGCGCGCGGGCGTTCAGCGACCACCGGGCGCTCCTCGACAGCAAGGAAGTGGACGTGGTGGTGATCGGCACGCCGGACCACTGGCACGTGCCGATCGCAATCGACGCGCTCAACGCGGGCAAGGACGTGTTCGTGGAGAAGCCGCTGACGCTGACCATCGACGAGGGGCCGGCGGTGGTGAAGGCGGCGCGGATCAACAACCGCATCTGCCAGGTGGGAATGCAGCAGCGCTCCGGCAAGCACTACATCGAGGCCAAGCGTGAGTATATCGACAGCGGCAAGATCGGCAAAGTAACGCTGGCGCGCACCTGGTGGCACGGCAACGGCTACCATTTGCGCAAGGCGCCGGATTACCTCAAGACCAAGCCGCAGGACCTGGATTGGGCGCACTACCTGGGCCGGCTGAAATGGCGCGACTGGGACCCGCAGCAGTATTGGAATTGGCGCGCGTATCTGGATTTTGGCGGCGGGCAGGTGACGGACCTGTTCACCCACTGGATCGACGTCGTGCACATGTTCCTTGGCTCCGACGTGCCGAGTTCCGCGGTCGCGGCCGGCGGCGTGTACAAGTACAAGGATGGTCGCACGGCGCCGGACACGATCAACGTGCTGCTGGAATACCCGGCGCAGTTTACGGCAACGTTCGAAGCTACGCTGGCTCCCGGGATCGGCGGCGCAGCGGTGGAAATCGCCGGCACCCAGGGACGGCTGTACATCGACCGCCAGCATTACGAGTTTCACCCGGCGGAGAAGGGTGCGGAGCCGGTGGTGGTGCAAGCGGCAGGCAGCATCGACATGGACCACGTGGAGAACTTCCTCCAGTGCGTGAAGTCGCGCAAACTTCCAAGTGGCGACGCACTGGCAGGCCACCGGTCGGCGCAGGCTTCGCACCTGGGCAACATAGCCTACATGCAAAAGCGGCGGATCGATTTCGATCCAATTCGAGAAGAAATTCAGCCATTCTAGCGCGAGTACGGTTGACTTCAGTGGCGGTCGGCAACGAGGAATCACCGAGACGACTTTCGGCTCAATACGCTTGCCAGACTGCGCGACGCGCTCCCTTGAAAGCTGGGCGTGCAACCGGTGGTGAATACCTGCTACGGTGAGCGAAGTGATGTCGCGACCCGCGTTCGGCGCGGAAAAGGCGCAGAATATGGGTTTCGACGCCCACTGCCATTGGAAATGCGATCCCAGTGGACCCGCGCGTGGCCTCGTGGATTTACTCGGATCGACGCAAGATCGGAACTCAATATGACGACGATGACAAAACTTTTCGACGCCCTTCCCCGCCTGTCCGTGCTGGCTGTCGCCGGTCTGGCGCTGACGCTCGCTGCGGCGCCCGTCCTGGCGCAACCGGCGCGTCCGCCGCAGCCCTGGATGGACAAAACTCTTTCTCCCGATCAGCGCGCCGACCTGCTCGTTAAGGTGCTGACGCTCGACGAGAAGATCTCGCTGCTCCATGGCAACGGCTGGGAAGAGGTGGTCCCCCCACCGGAAAAGATGCCGCTGCGCGACCTGGGCAATGCCGGATTCATCCCGGGTATTCCCCGCCTGGGCATTCCCGACCTGCAGATGGCGGACGCGACGGTGGGCGTCACTCACTCGTCGCTGTTCGGCCGATATTCGACGCCACTACCATCGACCATTGCGGAGGCTTCGAGCTGGGATGTCGAACTGGCCCGGGAATACGGGGATCTGATTGGCCGCGAACTGCGCGATCAGGGTTACACGATGACTCTCGGCGGCGGCATCGACATCACACGCGAGCCGCGCAACGGCCGCGACTTCGAGTATCGCGGCGAAGATCCGATTCTGGCCGGCACGCTGGCGGGCGTCGAGATGAAGGCGTTGCAGGAGCAGCACATCATCGGGGACCTGAAGCACTACGCCATGAACGATCAGGAAAACGGACGCGCGTACGTCAATGTGAAGGTGGGCAAGCGGGCCATGCGCGAAAGCGATCTGCTCACCTTCGAGATCGCGCTGCAGAAATCCGATGCCGGCGCCGTGATGTGCTCGTATAACCTGGTCAACGGCGATTACGCATGCGAGGACAACTACCTGCTGAACGAGGTTTTGAAGCACGACTTTGGATTCCAGGGTTTCGTGGTCTCCGATTGGGGCGGTACGCATAGCACGGTGAAGGCGGCCAACGCCGGACTGGACGTCCAGATGCCGGAACCCACTTACTTCGGCGATGCCCTCAAGAAAGCCGTCGAGAACGGTGCGGTTTCGATGTCCCGTCTTGACAACATGGTGCACCGCGTACTGCGCAGCGAGTTTGCGGTGGGGCTGTTCGACAATCCGCCGGATCGCCGCGTGCCGGATGTGTTTCATGGCCTCGAGGTGGCCCAGCGCGTCGCGGAACAATCCATCGTGCTGCTGAAGAATGCGGGCGGCCAGTTGCCGCTGGCCGCATCGCAGACCCATTCGATAGCCATCATTGGATCGCACGCGGACGTGGGCGTGCTGTCGGGCGGTGGCTCCGGAGCGGTCGATCCGATCGGCGGTAACGCGGTGCTGGGTGAGCTGGTCAATGGTCTTCCGGTACCGGGCATGGATGTGGCCATCTGGCACCGCTCGTCGCCGTTGCGAGCGATTCGGGCTCTGGCCCCAGGTGCAAAGGTCGCGTACGATTCGGGCAAGGACGCGAAGGCCGCAGCAGAGCTAGCCAAGGTATCCGATGTGGCGATTGTGTTTGTCAATCAGCCGACCAGCGAAGGGGACGATGTGCGGAGTCTCTCGCTGCCCGGTAAGCAGGAAGCCCTGATTGACGCCGTCGCCGCGGCTAATTCGCACACCATCGTAGTGATTGAGAACGGCGGTCCTGTCACCATGCCGTGGATCGACCGGGTGAGCGCAGTGCTGGAGGCCTGGTATCCCGGCACGCGCGGCGGAGAGGCCATCGCCAACATTCTTTTTGGCGCCGTGAATCCATCGGCCAAACTGCCCGTCACCTTCGCGAAGTCCGAAGCCGACCTGCCGCACCCGGTCGAGACGCTGCAGCCTCCGCCGGGCCCCGGCGACGAGACCGCGGAGTATCCCGGCGCTGCCTGGAAGGTCAACAAGAGGCGGTTTGACGTCGAGTACGACGAAGGACTGCTGGTCGGATACAAGTGGTACGACGCCAAGCAAAAACAGCCGCTGTTTCCGTTCGGCTATGGATTGTCGTACACGACTTACAGTTACTCCGGCCTGACGGTAGCGCCGGCGCAGGTCAGTTTCGTCGTGAAGAACACCGGCCAACGCGCTGGAGCCGAGATCGCCGAGGTATATGCCACGCTTCCCCAAGCCGCCGGCGAGCCCTTTCAGCGGCTGGTGGCGTTCCAGAAGATTCGGCTCGAGCCCGGCGAATCCAAGCCGGTGACGCTGGCTCTCGACCCGCACTATCTGTCCATCTTCAATGAGGACAAGAATGCGTGGGATCTGGTTCCCGGCGAATACACGGTGCAGGTGGGTGGTTCGTCGCGCGACCTGCCGCTCGGCGGCACGTTCCGCATCGGCAACTAGCCATTCGCGCCGCGTCATGCGGCGCAGGGCCCGCTGATGTCGCGGCGCCGAAGCGTGCCGGCTCTGGACGCGTGCGCCCTATTTTTCGCTGATCTCCTGTACCATGCCATCCACCTCCTCGATCCTGAGCAGGAAACGCTGGCGCGACTGGAGTCGAGAATCCGGCACTTCGAAGCGGGCCGCGATCATACGGTCCAGGGTGGAATGCTTTGGCACGCGCTCGCGCACCATCAAGCTCGGGTTGTATTTGTCGCCGAGCAGAGGCACGCCGGCCATCAGGCGCTGTGCGTCGATTTCCGAAGCCGTAGAACCCTCCATCTGGACGCCGCTCTTGTCTTCCAACACCACGGTCACGCTGCGCACCTGGAACGTATGATCCGAAGGATTGGTAACGCGAAAATCAATCACCGCGGCCGCGCTCTGATCGTCCAGCGGGGCAGTGCGTACCTTAAGGATCTGGCCCGGCAACTCGACATGCCCGCCACGCTGCATGTAGACGATGACCGAAACGGCGATCGCAACCACCACGATGCCGATTCCAAATGCAATCAGAAGAGTTCGAGACATAGAAGATACCGCCGGCCGGCTCCGTCACCGGACCAGATACGATTCTAAACTAACCGGACACTCGGAGTGGTCTGACCCCCTAAATTGAAACAGTGGGAATTGCGACACTTTGCAGGGAAAGGGGCTGCAGGTGGCAAAACGACGAGTAGGGCGGTATCCGCGGGAGTTCCGC
>Ga0074045_10004980_pt1 | contig 11681 bp, 11 predicted proteins | sample BogForMeECP23OM2_FD_94442 | JGI IMG/M metagenome (GOLD analysis project Ga0074045, IMG submission 94442) | Bog forest soil microbial communities from Calvert Island, British Columbia, Canada - Bog Forest MetaG ECP23OM2 | ecosystem: Environmental > Terrestrial > Soil > Wetlands ...
GCGGCCCACGGCAGAAATCGAGAAACTTGCCGGTCTTATAGATGGAAATCTTTTCATCGGGCTTGGTGAATTGCTCGATGAAATGGCACTTCATGAAGTCGCCTTCCTTCTTGAAGCGCTCCAGGCCTTCGCTGTGGGGCAGAAACTCGCGCGCATAGGGCAAGTCTTGCGCAACCAGTTCCTGCATCTTCTTCTCGATTTTTTCCAGGTCCTCAGGAGCGAACGGCTTCTCGCGATAAAAATCGTAGAAAAATCCGTTCTCGGTCGACGGGCCGTGGCCCAGCTTGGTCTCCGGGAACAGTTCGAGGACAGCCGCCGCCATCAAGTGCGCGGACGAATGCCGGTAGACTTCGAGCGCCTCGGGATCCTTCTCGGTCAGAATGCGCAGTTCGGAATCCTGCTCTATTGGACGGGTCAAGTCGACGAGATTGCCGTTGGCGCTTTCTGCCGTGGGCGCGAGCGGAGTCACCTTCGCCGCCAGCGCCGCATCGGCCAGCCGCGGGCTGATCGACTTCGCCACGTCCAGCGCGGTCGTACCCTTGGCAACTTCCTTCGTGCTCCCGTCGGGAAACTTCACGTGAATGCTGTCAGACATAGATTAGGCCTTGTATTCCACTGAATCTTCTAAGTTTAAGGGACAGGAAAGTGAGGGTCAAACAGCGCATGCAGATCAGGCAAAGACGTAGGGACCGCCGACACTCACCTAGGGACAGCCGCATCGGCTGTCCAGCGGAGCGAAGCCCCGCAGCAGCGTACGCCGCTACGTAGTCCGCGGCGCCGAGTGCAGCGCCTCAATCGACGCCTTCACCCGGGCCGTGAGCGCATCCATATCGGCCAGGCCGAGGCCGGCTGTCGGAATCACCTCGCCCACACGCATTTCGAGCGGCTGGCACCGGATGTGATATGTGTTCATCGGCAACAGGTCGAACGTATCCACCAGCGCGATTGGCACAATCTCGGCCTGAGCCTTGATCGCCAGGAAAAACGCGCCCGGCAGGAACGGCAGAATGTTGCCATCCGGAGTGCGCCCGCCTTCCGGAAAAATGACCAGCGGCATCCCCTTGCGCAGGCTCCGAAGCGCGGATTTGATTGCGCCGATCGACGCGGTGGAATTTTGCTGATTTATACAAACCTGCCCCGACCGCTTCAGATGCCACCCAATAAACGGGTACCCCAGCAGTTCGCTTTTGAAGATGATCCGGAATTGAAATGGCAGGTAAACGTAGAGGATGGGAATATCGAGCGCTGAAGCGTGCGTAAATGCAAACACGCGAGGCCTGGTGCTCTCGCCCGGCGCAACCGCCGCCGCGTTCCCCGTCACCGTGACCGGCGAAAAAATCGTCTTCATGATCAGCCACGACCAGGCCCGCGCCAGGTTGTGCTGAATCCTTCCGCTGCGGTCAAACAGCGAACAGACCAGAGAAGTCGTGCCCAGCACAATCGTGTAAGCCCAGATCAGAGGATCGATGATGAAGTACGACCGCAGCCGGCTGCTCCAGCCATAGGGCTTTGCCGGGCTAGCTGCCGCGGGCTCTCCCACCCACGGAGGGACAGCCCCCGGGTCCCCGTCACGCGCGCTTTTCGCGAGATGGGGTGGAGGCGCCTCCGGCTGTCCAACCGAGCGAAGCTCGGCCCGCTCGTTTTCCGGCTCCTCAGTTGTGGCGACCTTATTCAAAGTTTGATTGCGAAAATTGCTCAGTTACTAACTGTCTCTCTTCCAGAACATCCTTTGACATTCACTTAGATGCGCGCGCCCAGCGTTCGCATCGCTTCTCCCACAATGTAAATCGAGCCCGTCACTACTACCAGCCCATTCGGTTCGGCTGCTTGCGCAGCCTGTTCAAGCGCCACCCGCACGCTTTCTGCTTCGCCGATCTCGCCCGTCACGCGTGCAGCCGCCTGCCGTATCTCCGCCGGAGTCGCGGCGCGCGGATTGTTCGCCTGGGTGGCAATCACGCGCTCGGCGATCGGGAACAGAATCTCGGCCATCTCTGCCACCGCCTTGTCGCGCAGAACGCCGAACACCATCGTGATCGGCCGCTCGCCATAAACGGAAGAGAGGGTCGACCGCAAAGCCCAAGCCCCGGCCGGATTGTGCGCGACATCAAAGACATACTCGACCGGCTTTCGGCTCTCGGCTTTCGGGTCTTGCGAAGCCGCAGCCAAATCCGTCGTAGCGGGCAGAACCGTCCCGGCCACGACCTGGAATCGTCCCGGCCAATGCGTCTCGCGAATGCCGCGTTCAATCGAGTCGGGTGTAATCCGGTCCAGCCCCTGCTCGCGCAGCTCAACCGCAGCCGCCACCGCCAGCGACACATTCCGCAATTGATGCCGCCCGATCAAAGGCGAGTCCACCATAATGGTGCTTCCCAATACGTCTAGGGAATACCGCTGCCTCCGTTGGCGGCCCTTCTCTGGCAACTCTGCGCCGTCCTTTGCGTCCTTAGCGATTAAAGTCTTACCCGTCTCCCAGAACTCGGCGCTGCCCGGCGAGACCGGCGGCACATAGGGCACGGCGTTCACCGCCCGCGCCCCAGCGTCGAGAATCGCATGCCCAATCACGTCGTTCGCTTCCGCCAACTGCGGCAGCGTGACCACCGCTCCGCCCGCTCGGATAATCCCAGCCTTCTCGCGCGTAATCTCGGGGATCGTCTCACCCAGAAACCTCTGATGGTCGAGCGCAATATCCGTGATGATGCTGACGCGCGGCTCGACCACGTTGGTCGCATCGAGCCTGCCGCCCATCCCGACTTCCAGCACGACGATCTCCGGCCGACTGCGCGCAAAATACTCAAATGCCATCGCCGTCAGCATCTCAAAAAAGCTCGGATGCCACGGCAGATCTCCTTCGCCTACCAGCCGCTCGGCCGTCCTGCCCACCACATCGTGAACGAGCGCGAAATCGTCATCGCTGATCGCCTGTCCATCCAGCCGAATCCGCTCATTGATGCGCACCAGGTGCGGCGAAGTGTAGAGGCCGGTCTTGAATCCCGAAGCCTGGAGGATGGAAGCCAGCGTCGCGGCCGTCGAGCCTTTGCCATTCGTTCCCGCGATCAAAACGCTGGGAAAACTCTTCTCCGGATGCCCCAGCGCGGCAAGCAGGACCCGCATGTGCGCCAGGTCAAACTTGTGCATCGGCGTCTGGGCCAGCTCATGGCCCAGCGCGTACATCTGCGCGACTGCAGTTTCGTAGGACAAGATCGTCAGTCGTTGGTCGTCAGTCTCGCTTCTCCGGGGAAGCCCATTCAGGGTAGCAAGTCTAGCCGCCGGTTTCGACACCCTCTCATTGGAAGGGGACTGCCGAAGGTCAAAGTGCATCCCACGGACTGTGAGCAGAAATCAATATCAGATAGAGGGGGGTTGCTAACGACCAGCGACGAGCGACCAACGCCGGATCTGAACGAACGAACGAATAGCGAACCGCGCCCCTACGCCGCCGCCCCGGCCATAAAATTCAGCGCCCGCACGATATATGGCTTCATATCCTTGCGCGAGACCACGGCGTCGAGCATCCCATGCTCAAGCAGGAATTCCGAGCGCTGGAATCCCGGCGGCAGTTTCTGCCGGATCGTCTGCTCGATCACCCGCGGCCCAGCAAAACCAATCAGCGCCCCCGGTTCGGCAATATTAAGGTCGCCCAGCATGGCAAACGATGCCGTCACCCCGCCGGTCGTCGGGTCTGTCAAAACCGAAACGTACGGAACCTTGGCGTTGTCGAGTCGCGCCAGCGCGGCCGAAATCTTGGCCAGCTGCATCAGGCTGATCGCCCCTTCCATCATGCGCGCCCCGCCCGACGCCGAAACAATAATGAGCGGTGTGCGCGTCTCCGTCGCTTTCTCAATCGCGCGCGTGATCGCCTCGCCCACCACCGATCCCATGCTGCCGCCGATAAACGCGTACTCCATTGAACTCACAATTACGGCGCGGCCGCTCAGCTTTCCGTGCGCATTGATCACCGCGTCCTTCAGCCCGGTATCGGCCTTGGCCTGCTTCAGCCGCGAGGAATACGGCTTCAGGTCCACAAACTTCAGCGGATCGGTCGAAGCCATGTTGCTGTCGAAAACCTCGTACTTCCCATCGTCGAGCAGTTGAGTGAGGCGCGTGCGCGCGTCGATCCGAAAGTGCTTATCGCACTTCGGGCAAACATTCAGATTCTCCTCGAGATCCTTTTTCCAAATGATCTGCCGGCAGTTGTCGCACTTCACCCACAGGCCTTCGGTGCGGACTTTCTTCTCGCCCGCAGCATCGATTTCGCCGGATTGTCGCTTGAACCAGGTCATAAGAGCGATTTAGTCATTGAATCATTTAGTCATTCAGTCATTGATGCAACGCGCACGGGTCCGATGTTCAATACTGAATGATTCAATGATTAAATTTCAGTATTCGATTCCTCTCTGCGCCATCACGCCCTTCTCATAGGCATGTTTCACCTGGCGCATTTCGGTGACGGTGTCGGCAAGCTCCACAATTGTCGGATGCGCGTTGCGTCCGGTCAAGATCACATGCACCATTTCCGGCCGCCGCTTCAAGGCCTCGGCGACCTTCGCCGGATCGAGCATACCGTAACTGATGGCGTAATTGATCTCATCGAGCACCACCAGGTCCCACTCCCCGGACTGGATCGCCTTCTCGGCCTCGGCCCAGGCGTCCTCCACCATGCGCACATCTTCCGGATCGGGCTTTTCCGCGCCCACCTTAACAAAGCCCCGGCCCATCTGCTTCATGACGAACTTGTCGCCAAAAGCCTTCACAGCGTCCAGTTCGCCGTAATGCCACGAACCCTTCAGAAACTGCAGCATCAGCACGCGCATCCCCTGGCCCACGGCACGCAGAGCCGTCCCCATGGCCGCGGTCGTTTTCCCCTTGCCCGGACCAGTGTTCACAATAATGAGACCGCGTCGAAGCTCCGCCATGGAAAGAGTCGGCCATGAAGGCCGAAGGTGTGATTGTACGCGGAGCGGAAACCCGCTGCTAGTAGCCCCTGGAAACGATGCCCGTCCCCAAGCGATGGCGCGAAGTCACAGATGCCTCTTTTTGCAGTGAAAATAAAAGCGGACGGCTCGGCTGCCGTCCGCTATCGAGGAAAAGGGGGAGTCTGTTTCGGGGAAGTAATCTCCACGGTCTTTCGACCGCTCAGGGCATTTCGACCACTCGCGTCAGTTGCGGCTGACCTTCGCCGTTGGCTGCCGCGCCTTTGTCTTCGGCGCCCAGCAACCGCACGGCAATCCGCAAAGCATCCATCTCCTTGCGGATTCTGATCAATTCCTGCTCCTTCGCTCTCAGCACTTCGTACGGGTTTTTCATTTGGGGGAAGGCCTCGCCGATCAAACTCAATCGCCTTACACAATTCACAATAGGGCAATCGCCCGCGCCTGAGAAGCTGCCGGAAGTGCACACGGTCACGCGCTCCGCGTCCCCCAACTAATTGGATTATCGGACGGTGCCCAGTTACCAGTCAGTTAATGCCCCGCTGCCCGAGTCGCATTCAGGAAAACCTGCCCACGGTTTATGGGACGGTGCCCGGGTTCGCGGGCCGGTTTTGGGGCCCTAACCTGGGAGCAGTAGGAGGCAGAACTGCACAAGGAATGAATTGCGATCTAGTGCCCCAAATGATAAGGATGCTTTTTCAGAATGGTGAAGGCGCGGTAAATCTGCTCCAGCACCACTACCCGCGCCAGTTCATGCGGCAGCGTCATCTTTCCGAGCGATAGCGTCAGCGCGGCATGCCGCCGCGCCTCCTCGGTAAACCCGTCGCTCCCGCCAACCGCAAACAGCAGAGGCACGGCGTGAACTTGCTCGCGCTCCAGAAACGCTGCCAGCTCTTCGGATGAAAACTGCTTCCCACGAGAATCAAGCAGAACCAGCCTGTGGCGCTCCTTTCCGCGATCTTTCCCTCGGTCGGGGCGCGCCAGAGCCAGAACCGCCCCTTCATCCTTAACGGCCAACCCCTTAATCTCGGCGTAATGCGCGATCCGCTTCAAATATTCATCGGTCAGGCTCTGTATCGCCGGCTCTTTGGTCTTTCCGATCCATGCCACTTTGATCTTCACGGCAGCGGCACTCACGCCCTCCCCGACGCCAGCACCACATCGGCGCCGAACCGAATCTCATTCCCCACGCGATAGCGCTCGATCGCCGTTCGCGCCTCCGCGCGAATCGCCGGCCACATCTGTTCCCGAACGCGTTCGAGCATCGGCCGAAACGGCACACTCAGCGTGCACGCGTACTCAAACACCTCTTCCGCGTCTCCCAGCCAAGTCCATGGGAAATTGCGCGTTGATTCCTCCACCTCCTTAAATCCCGCGCTGCGAAGCACGTTGCTCAGCGAACCCTGCGCCGAGAATCGAAATGGATTTTCGCCGCCCTCCGCCAGCATCGCGCCGCCAACGTGCCGCTGCACAATCTTCATCGTGGTTTGCCAATAAGGTTGTTCGATTGGTCCCCATGCGGCGAAGCAGGCGCGCGCGCCCGGCTTCAAGACGCGCCGCAACTCGCACAAAGCGCCAATAGCATCGGCAAAGAACATCACGCCAAAGCGGCAGGTAGCAAGATCAAAGCTGTGCTCGGGAAAAGGAAGCTTGTGCGCGTCGGCCTGCCGCGTCACCAGATTCGCCAGCTTCCTTTGCCGCGCCCGCTCGGCGGCAACGTCCAGCAACTCCGAACTCTGGTCGACCGCGACCACCGAACCCTCCGGCCCCACGCGCTGCGCCAGGCTGATGGCCGGTTCGCCGGTGCCGCTTGCCAAGTCGAGTACCACCATGCCTTCAATTGGCTGCGAGTACTCCACCAGCGCCTCGGTGACGACGCCGCCCATGGCCGCCGATTTTGCTTTCCAATTCTCCGCGGCAATCAAGCGGTATTGCGAGCCCCACCGCGCTGCATTGGATGGGGACATCTCAGGCCTTCGTCTTCCGCGGCTTGCGCGGAGCGGCGGTTTTGGCTCTCGGCGCCCGCGCCTTTTTCGGCTTGGCCAGCAATTCCGCCGGTTCCATCCGCTTCGCCGATTTCCAGAGCCGTTCCAGATCGTAGAACTGGCGCGCCTTCTCGGAGAAAACGTGGACGACAAAATCCACGTAATCGAGCAGTACCCATTCCGCCTGCTTGTAGCCCTCCTGGTGCGTGACGCGCAGGCCCATCTTTTCGAGGCGCTCATCTACCGCGTCGGCAATGGCCTGAATCTGCCGCGGATTGGTTCCGCTGCACATCACAAAGTAGTCCGTGAACGCGCCCGAGCCTTGCTCCAGTTCGAGAATGGTGAGTTGTTCGGCTTGCTTTTCCTGGCAAGCGAGAATGGCTTCGTTGATTTGATGTTTGAGGTCGGTCTTTGCAGCCATAAGGTGAGTCGTTCGATTGTAACGCGAGGAGCGTGGAGAGTGCAGAGTTCGAGGCGGAAGTTAGAAAGGTCAGAGGTAAGAGGTCAGATTGCAGAGGTGAAAAGCCACGGCCCACAAATTCATGCCGCCTCTAAACCTTTGACCCTGTGACCTCAAACCTCTGACCTATTTCTTATACAGCCCCGTCTTCCGTATGTATTCGGCCACGCGCGAATCCAGCCACCGCGCCAGCGGTTTGCCCTGCGCCGCGGCCGCGCGAATCGTGGTTGCCGAAACATTCTGATGAACACCTTCGAGCAAGTGCAGCGTGACCCCGGGCAGAACCAGGTCTCCGGTTGCCGGCTGCTTGTGGAATGGCTGCGTCACGGCGGCGGGAGGGCGCAACTCCTCCGGAAGCGCCTCGGCTACATCGCGCAGCGAATACCCCGGTCGGCTCGCCACTACGAACTCGCATTCACCGAGCAGCGCTCGCGCTTCCCGCCATTGAGCAATGTCGCGAAACGCGTCAATTCCAATAAGCAAAAACAGACGGTCCGATTTCTTGAGCGTAGCTTTCACCCGCCGCACCGTGTCAATCGTGTAATTCGCGCCGGGTTGCGTGGGAACAGCCGCCTTCGGCCTTAGCGACGCGTTAATTCCAGATTTCGTAGGGACAGCCGCCCTCGGCTGTCCAGCGGGGCGCAGCCCCGCCTCTGGTGCCTCCACGAGCGACGGCACAAATTGCTTTTCATCCTGCGTAGCCAGCGCCACCATCGCATAACGATGGAAGAACGCCGTAACAGGAAGCTCCTGTTTGTGCGGCGGAACATTGGCCGTCACAAACAGCACCTGCCGCAGACCATAACGCTCCGCCGCCGCCCGCGCGAGCGAGATGTGTCCCCGATGAATCGGGTCGAAGCTGCCGCCGAAAAAGCCGATATTCATGCCAGGAAATTCATGCCAACAGAAATCAGGCCACGATAGTCAGGCCAACGCTCTCTGCGCTGCCCCGCTAGTGTCGTCGCTCGCCGGCCCATGTTGCAAGTCTTTGTTCCCTTGCCGCCAATTCTCCCGTTCGAGTCTTTACGAACAACACGACTGAGATTACGCTGTGGGCAAGGGTTTTCGCTTTTCACGCCTTCGTCTGCACTGTACCGCTACTGTACTTCTGGCCACTGTACCGCCAGGAAAATGCGGTGTACGAGGGTAACTCGCCGCGCATTCGATGCGCGCATAGCATCTGGGTATGCGAATGAAACTCCCCCTCATCCGCATCTTCGCCTTCACGCCCGCGCGGGCTCCGGCCCTGCGTTACGGAGTCGCCCTGCTCAGCGCGGTGCTGGCTCTGATCCCAACTTTATTCTTCTCCGATCCAGCCGAGAGCCGCCTCGTTGTATTCGCCGTTGCCGTCATGGTGAGCGCCTGGTATGGCGGATGGAAGCCTGGCCTCGCGGCCACCTCGTTCGCTCTCACCGTCGGCGCTTACTATTCGCTTGCCGGCGGCCACACGCCGACAGAGTATCGCAGGGCGATCGCGCACCTCGCGTTGTTTTTTGCTGTGGCGCTGCTCATCTGCTGGTTCAACGGCGCGCTGCGCGCCACCCAGGAGAGCCTGCGCCGCTCCGAAACTAACTTCCGCTCCCTGGTGATGAATGCGCCCTACGGCATCTGCCGTTGCGATGCGCTTGGAATTCTCCGTGACGCAAATCCCGCTCTGGTCGCCATGTTTGGTTACTCCGACCCCCACGATCTGACCGGTCGCCACCTCGGCAGCCTCTACGCCGACGCCCAGCAGTGGTTTCAGACCGCCGACTATTTCCAGGCGCAAAAGGAATTCGACGACCTTATCGTGGAGTGCGTGCGCCAGGGTGGCTCTCCCATCGTCGTGCGCATTTCCGGCCGTGTGATTCCGAACGGCAAAGACAGCAGCTTCGAAATTTTCATGGAAGACATTACCGAGACGCGAACCCTCGAATTGCAGCTTCGGCAGGCGCAAAAAATGGAAGCGATTGGACGTCTGGCCGGCGGCATCGCGCACGACTTTAATAATCTCCTGATGGTGATCTCCGGGTATTCCGAGTTTCTGCTGGAGCGCATTGGCCCCGATCCACAACTGCGCGGTCCCGCCGAGGAGATTTCGAACGCGACTCAGCGCGCCACTTCGCTCACCCGCCAGCTCCTCGCGTTCAGCCGCAAGCAGATGCTCGCGCCCAAGGTGCTCGACCTGAATGAAGTGGTCACCGAAAACCTGAAAATGCTGACCCGCATGATCGGCGAGGATATCGATCTCGTCATGGTGCCCGGTGCGGTGCTCGGCGCGGTCCGGGCCGATCCCGGCCAGATTGACCAGGTCATTATGAACCTGGCGGTGAATGCCCGCGATGCCATGCCGCAAGGCGGCAAGCTCACCATTGAGACCGCGAACATCTCGCTCGACGAAGACTTTGCCCGCACCCATGCGCCGATCGTCGCCGGCGAGTACGTCATGCTCTCGATCAGCGACACCGGTGTGGGGATGGACAGTGAAACGCAGTCCCGCATCTTCGAGCCTTTTTTCACTACCAAGGGCACCAAAGGCACCGGTCTCGGCCTGTCCACCGTCTACGGGATCGTCAAGCAGAGCGGCGCCTACATTTTTGTCGACAGCCAGCCCGAGCGCGGAACCGCTTTCCGCGCCTATTTTCCGCGCATCGATGGCCGTGAAGACATAGCGGCCGCGCAGGAAGCGGTTGGCTTGCCGCGCCCCGATCACGGCCAGGAGACGATCCTGCTCGTCGAAGACGAAAACAATCTGCGGCAGCTGGCACGGCAGTACTTGGAGACACAAGGCTACCGGATTCTCGAAGCCGCCGATGGCGCGGCCGCCTTGCAAATCGCCAATGGACACAAGGGCCCGATCCATCTTCTGCTGACCGATGTGGTCATGCCCGGGATGAATGGGCGCGAGATGGCCGAGAAGATCGCAGCGCAGCGCCCCGATGTGCGCGTACTCTTCATGTCCGGATACACCGAGAATGTAATTGGCCACGACGGCCTGCTCGATGCCGGCGTCAATCTCCTGCAAAAGCCCTTTACCCTTCCCACCTTGAAGGAAAAAGTGCGCGAGCTGCTCGACTCCGAAGTTGTGCCGCAGCAGCCCACGATGTCCGGCGTCAAAGGTGTCGCAGAACAAAAGAAAGCACCGCCGTATCGCGCGCGCCGCTTCAAGCTGCAACTGCCGCTCCGCTATCGCCCGCTCGGCGAAGCGAATTGGCGGCCTGGCACCACCGAGAACATCAGCCGCTCTGGACTCCTGTTCCGGGCACAGGAACTGCTGCAGCCCACCGTACAACTCGAGATCAGCCTTGTGCTGCCGCCCGAAATTGCCGGACTCGCCTCGACCGAAGTCGTTTGCCGCGGAGAAATCGTGCGCTCCGTCGGGGCCGAAGGCATGCAGGTAAGCCCAGCCCTGGCCGCCAAGATCGTCCAATACCACTTCCAGCACGGAACCCACACCGCCCTAGCGTAGAGCGTAGCGCTGGCACCCTCCCGGGGCCCCCAGACCGCGCGGTTTTCGCGGGCTGGGGTGGTGGCGGCGGTTCCGCAGGCGCCGCGCCCGCGGTGCGGAGGTCCTTACCACCCGTCATTCCCCAGGATTACCTTCGGCACCCGCCTAACCTTTGAAAACCCGCACCAAGGCTGTTACATTTCCGCCAGCACAAATTTCGAGGGATTCCCGATGTCCTTAGTGGTCAAACTGGAAGACGACCTGGGCGAGCGCAGCGAATGGGTCATTCTGAATGGAGTAGTTCCACCCTCGAGCGACCCGAACTTCGTGCTGCTAAGCGGCGTCGATCCATTTGGCAAAACCGTCTTCAATCACCTGCAGATGGAAGCCTTCCTCAAGGAATGGGATCGCGTCCGGGAACGCGTCCGCGATGACTCGCAGCTGGAAGCTTGGCAGCGAGTCAAACAGATGGCCGAAACCTGCCGCCAGGACCGCGACCTCTATCTCCGTTTTGTAGGCAACTAGCGAATCAGACCGCTAACTCGTCACCCATTTCCTCTTGGGTGGCGACGGCCCGATTTCCACACTCCACTCGCGCTCCGCGCGACGGCCTGTTCACCACCGGGCAGATCTTGAGCGAAACTGGGATGTTACGCCAACAATCCTGCGGAAAAGCTCGCCGGGCTGAGGTGCGCGGAGTTCTTTCTTGTTCTTCGCTTCGGCTGGAGAGTCGTCATTTAATGCGGATAGAAAACAGTCGTCCCGTCCGCAGACCCGGCACTTTCAGGGCCTCCCTGCGACAGCGGGAAGACGAAGCCCCCTCGCACAGTGTCGAAGAGAAGTCCGCCACCAGGACTTCCCCCCGTTACCGTATAATTGAA
>Ga0074045_10004981_pt1 | contig 11680 bp, 11 predicted proteins | sample BogForMeECP23OM2_FD_94442 | JGI IMG/M metagenome (GOLD analysis project Ga0074045, IMG submission 94442) | Bog forest soil microbial communities from Calvert Island, British Columbia, Canada - Bog Forest MetaG ECP23OM2 | ecosystem: Environmental > Terrestrial > Soil > Wetlands ...
CCGCCGCGCAGCGCCTTCAGGATTTCGAGGCGCTGGCGCAGCCCGACCGGGAGGCTCCCTGCGATCGCATCGGGGTCGAGCGCCAGGTCGAAATCGCGGGCGAAACGCGCGAGATCATCGCGCACCAACCGGGCGCCGTCGTGCAGCAGCGGGCCGCCTTCGGAGCCCAGCAGCAGGTTCTCGATCACGCTAAAGGTCTCGACCAGCACGAAGTGCTGATGGACCATGCCGATCCCGGCGGCGATCGCGTCCTTCGGCGAACGCAATCGAACCGCCCGGCCATGGATCAGGATCTCGCCGGCATCGGGCGGGAAGTGCCCGTAGAGCAGCGCCATCAGGGTCGACTTGCCGGCGCCGTTTTCGCCGATGATCCCGTGCACGGTACCGCGCGCAACTGCGAGGTCGACCCCGTCGTTCGCGCGGATCGTGCCGAAGCGCTTGTGGATGCCGCGGCACTCGGCGGCGATCGCTGCCTCTTGCCTCCCCGTCACGGCTCGGCCGAGCGGATCCGGCCGGCGATGATCTCGGCGCGGGCGGTCTCGGCCTTCTCCCGCATTGCCGGCGTCACCAAGGCTTTGTTGTTGCCGTCCATCGCATAGTCGACGCCGCCTTCGGCGAGGCCGAGGCTCCGCACCCCCGGCTGCCAGGTGCCGGCGCGCGCCGCCATGAAGGCGTCGTAGACCGCACTGTCGACCCGCTTCAACAAAGAGGTCAGCACCGTCCCCGGGAAGAGCGGGTTCTGGTTCGAGTCCATGCCGATGGCGAGCTTGCCTTCGTCCTTGGCTGCCTGCAATGCGCCAAAGCCGGTGATCCCGGCGGCGGCGAAGATCACGTCCACCCCGCGGTCGAACTGGCTGCGCGCGAGCTCCGCGCCGCGCGCCGGGTCGACAAAGGCGGCGGGTGTAGTGCCGGTGACGTTGTCGATGATCGCGATCCCGGGCACCGCCCAGTGCGCCCCTTCCGCATAGCCCTTGCCGATCCGCCGGATGATCGGAATGTCCATGCCGCCGAGATAGCCGATCGTGCCGGTCTTCGAGGCCATGGCACCAAGGACGCCGACGAGGAAGGCGCCCTCCTGCTCGCGAAACACGACGGATTGCACGTTCGGCTTGTCGACGACCGTGTCGATGATGACGAGCCGCGCCTGGGGAAAGCGGTCGGCGACGGTCTCGACCGCGGCGCGCTGGTCGAAACCGACCGCGACGACGACCGGTGCGCCGCGCCGGATCAGGGTCGATAGCGCCTGGACGCGCTGGCTGTCGTTGGTGATCTCAACCTCGTGATAGGCGATGCCGGTTTCCGCCTTGAACCGCTCGGCCCCGGTGTAGGCGGACTCATTGAAGGATTTGTCGAATTTCGCACCCTGCGCGTAGACGATCCCCGGCGAAGCGTCGTCCGCGGCCGCCGCGACGACCCCGAGAAGGACGGCGAGCCCGAAGACCGATCCGCGGAGCGGCTGCTCCCTGAGCTCAGGGAGAAACCGTGAAAAAATTCGCAAAATCATCGGTCTCAACGATAATACCCTTTTCTAATCAGTCTGTTACGAGAACTCCCTGCGCATCGAGCAGGGAGGCTTGCAGGGAGCCGAATTGGGGCTCTGAGGGAGGCAGCAGGGAGAGGAACGGAACCGCTTCTTCCGGTGAGTTCGTCGCTGTTCGGACGCGACTTCGGCCGGCGGTCGGGGCCTGGTGATGAGAGGTGGCGGCAGCCCTTTGACACCGCCCTATGCACACCCAACCCCATTACGACATAAAGCATACGCTTCAATCTTGATGACAAGATGGCGATGTAGATGTGGCCTTGAAGGTGCGGGTGGCCCTCGGCGACGCGATGCCAGCCCCCTGAGGCGCGGCACGAGGTTCGACGTCGACCGCGCCCATTAACCTCACTGCCCTAATTTTGCCAAAATAGCATATTACATTTTAACACAATGATCATAGGAAGACGGTGACGGCGGAAGGTCGAGCGCTGCACGACCTTGCCGACTCGATTGCCAATCGCCATGCAGGATGCTGTCGCCGGTTTCAAATCTTTTGAGAAGATTGGCAATGAAAGCCGAATGGACCAAATCAGTCATCCGACAGGCCGGGCAGGCTATTTATGAAGCGGACCTAACGCTGCAACCCTTCGATCATCTCCCCGAAAGAGGGGAAGACGGAATATTACCTACAGCGCAAGCGGCGCTCTAATCTTTTCTGGCATCGCTGGAGCAGATCGTAAATGAGAGCTGCTGATGACTTTCAGTCTATCCGCGGCCGCATGCTTGATCTGCGGCGCAAGCCCAAGATTGATCCTGCAACATGCGTGCAGCATAGCTTCGATCCTGTGGATGGTAGATGTGTTTATCCCAATTTGCATTATTTCCATCTGCCGGCCTCCCAAAATCGTAAGCCGCCTGATGCGGATGGGCATCGGCGGCTAGATGAGCGATGAGGAGCACAATAATAACTGATCGCGTCGCCCATACGAGCGAATCCAGGCACAATTAAAGAAGGCATCGTGACCGCGCACAGGCTTACGACTCTCAAGATCGTTCCCCGGCGGCCGAGCATGTTGGTGCCGGTGATGAACGCCACCGGCGGCGAGCAGGCGGCAGGCCCACCCGTTCGACATCGCCACTATTTCCCGCCAGTCCCTCTCGGGTCAGTGCCTGGCACACCGCACGATCCTCTGCGCTTGATGATAGGCGCTCGTCGAATCATCTACACCGGAGATGTGCGAAAATACGACGCGTGGTCACTCCCAGACCGCCACGATTTTCAGTCCCGCCGACAGAAGTTGGGCCTCGCTCGCCGAAAGCGACGGCCAATGGGATGTGGGCTACGGTAATAGCGACCGACGAGGTCGGGGTTCGCATCCTTTATTTTAGCAATCACCCCGACCGGTGTCGGTCCCGAGGTCGCTTCCCCTGACCACGTTTGCCCCTCTCGTCGTGGAAGAGAAACAAAACCCGGTCGGCTGCGCGATCCAACCGAGCGATTCTCGAGCATTCCATTATTCGCGCTACCGTGTATTTCGGGCTATGCAACGGGGCCGCAAGGCGACGATCTCGGGCGGTTAACGGAGCGAACCGGTGGTATTTGCAGCAACAGGTCGCGAGTTTATTCGCGCCTGTTACGCAGAACTTAGCAAAATCTCGCCGCGTCATTCGTGATCGGTTGGGACGGAGCACGGCGATGACCTCTTGCAATCAATTGACATCACACGACCAATGAGGGAGCGCCCGGCCGGTGTCAGCTCCTCTCGTCCCATGCAGCCCGGAACGTCGCAAACGACGGCGTTAGTTGCAGCGCTCTGCCTGCTCGGCTTGCAGCGTATGAGAGCAGTCGTCCGCGGGCCAGATTGCCGAGAGGCCGGTGCTCCGGATGGTAGTTCCAAGGATTGAAGGAGAACGTGTCTACGTACTCCCGCCGCGCCTCTGTCAGCGGTTGAGGGTCGAACACCAACTCTGCAACCGGCAGTGGGGGGCTACTCTCCTCGGTCCACTCGAAGAGAGCGTCCTCGATCGGGGTCTGGCCCGGATCACGCTCATTGTCGAGCTGCAGGGAGAGGGTAAATCGGACGCCTTTAGTCGTGGCGCGCTCTTCGAGCTCGTGCCGGAGGAAATCGCGATCTTCGATCTGGTGGAACCGAGCTGCGGCGGCGTCAAAGAAGCCCAGATGATCACCGTGGGGCTCTAGCTTCATCTTCATCGCACGGTTGGGCCCAAGCAGGTAGGCGTGGCCACTTCCATAAGTCAGCTCGGCAACGCTGCGCGGCGGGAAGATGCATTTGAGTAGGGCGACGATTACACGAGAATGTGGTATGGAAAACCCCAGTCCCGGAGGCCCATCCTTGGTTGCCTCCATGAATTCGACGAACTCGGCATGGTCCGTGCCGAATGCGACAAGGCTGTTCGTCATTAGGAAGTCGACGGTTCTTTCCGTTCCCGGTTCAACGCCGAAGATCTTCAGTGCCACACCCCGGACATCGAATGACCGGTCCGCCTCTATCGTTCCTTTGCCGTTCGAGAAACGGGCTAGGACCGCGTACTTTTCGGGGGCACCGTTCCCAAATATTCCGTGCCGCGTCTCCTGCTGGCGTTCGGGCAGCAGACGCATCTCGCCCAGCAGACATCCGTGGCTCTTCGCGTGGAACACCCGCCCCGGCGCGTTCTCCCCGAATGTTGCTTTAAGATATGCTTGGACGGCACTGACGCGGTCATAGTCCCTGATGAATTCCGCGCGCTCCAGTTCAGCGCCATCTGGGTCGAATTTCCACTTTTCATGCTTATACAACGTCCGGCCAGTCGGTCATTTCTCCTCTCCCAGATCCATGAGAGCCTTTAAGATGAAATCTCGTGCTCGGCGTAGGAGACGCGATCTCGATCTTCTTCCCTCCAGGCCCAGTTGATCGTCTTGTCCTTTTCTCCGCCCCCGCCCAGCCTTCCCCAGTACGCGCTCGGATTAGCATCGTGCGCGAGGGGGCCGTCAACCACGACGACGACATGTCCGTGGGGGTCGGGGTTGTTCTGTTCCGATCCTTTCAGCCCGCCGATGACGAGCTTCCCGGCGGCCGCGCTTTGGGCCGCCGCGATTCCATTTTGCAGTGGCCGCCAGTTGGTTCCGCCGCGGATGGTATTGACAATGTCATCCGCTAGTCCGTGCAGCTGTACCCCCAGTTGACTCGATACCGCGCGCGCAAATCCGCTGCAGTCGCCTGAATGCTCATGGAAGCAGGCCTCACACGCCTGTTTAACTCGATCTGCCATTGTCTTTCCCCTCGGTGGGTATTAGCGGGTGGTAACAGCAGAGCGAAATCGCGTCTTTCTCTTTTGGGTGAGGAAGCCGCGCTCCCGTTCTGCACCGAACTGAAACGATCGCTGGTCACGAGCTGTCATGACCGCTCGTGTGCGATAGATCGCAAACGCCCCGTCGGCGCTCGATCCCCCGGTCGTATGATGCACGATCTTTAAGGAATGCCCGCGAACATAGGCTCCCGGGGAACCGTCGAGCGGCATCCAGACCGCAAATGGGCAGTTCGCCATGATCGTCTCCCTCCCTGATGGGCTCCGCGTCCCATTTGTTCAGCCCCTACGATGCCAATTATCACACAGAAGTCCGAGTCGCCCGCTAATATCTCCTGGCGAACGAAGACATGTGTGAACCATGTCACATACCGAAGGATTTTTCGCGCCGCAACCGAAGTCCTCAGCCCAGTTTCCAGGCCGAGGTGCCGGAGCCATCCCGGGGGGAGCGGCTTCACCCGTTTCAGCGCCTGCTTCTCCAGGCGTTTGACCTGGCGGACAAGGTTGCCTCTCCCCTGGGGAGAGCGCGTTCATGGCGTGGTCGTAAAACGCGAGCGCTTGGTCGAGAGGCTGGCCAATCTCGTCCATGTCCTCGAGGAAATCGACGAATTTGGCGTAGATGGGGCCGGCGTGCTCGGAAAATCACCGTCGGGCCACAAGCCCATGTGTTGCGGCGTTCGAGAAAACAAATGGTCGGCAAGAAACCCTACCGTAAACACCATGACGAGGCTTATTGCTGCTGCAGCGATCGAAAATCCCAGCGTGCCAATCGCTTTTACCCAGAGCGGCGAGAAGATCACGCCGCCGACACTCCCGCCGTTGTACGCCATCGCGAGAGCGGCGGGGCGGGTGCGGACGAACCAGGGCGAGACGATCGCGTAGAGTGCAAACGCGCTCATCCCACCCCAGCCCGCGCCGCTGAGCATGCTCGGCATCGAGAGCTGCCAGGGCGCCGCCGCGCCGGCCCAACCGAGGACGCCAGTGGCCAGGCAAAGTGCGCCAGCCTTCGTCACTGTCGCAGCGCCAAAGCGCCGGTGAAACTCCGGCAGATTGGCCCCGATGACCGCGCCGATCAGGAAGTGGACGGTGATGGCCGTCGAGATAACGGAGAGCGGCCGGCCCTTAGTTTCGCGCAGTTCAGGAACACCGGCGGGCCGTAAAACCCCATGCCCCAACCAAAGACGGCCAGGACGAATGCCGCGCTAACCACCCGCCATCCATAGAAGAGCTTCGGCCTTGTATCTGCGATCATCGCTCGCCCTCGTCCTCAGACCTGCCAGAGCCACTTGGCGCACTCGCTCTTGCGCTCGGCCTCGGTTCGACCGTTGTCGGCCAATTCGCGAGGGTCTAGCTGTTGCAGTGCTCTGCGCGTCTGCGATCGCCAGCGCCATATCCGACCACATTCGCTCCCGGCAGCAAGTCATTTAAACCAAAGTATAATCGCGTGCCGCTTGGTTTTTGGCTCATATTTCCCAAAATGCCGCGGGTGTCCCTCGCCCTAATGGCCCGGATCGCAGCGCGTTCATACTTTCGGAAACCCCGATGAAGGAGGTGAAGTGCCGAAGCCCAATCCCCTGATCTCGGTCATCGATGATGATGAGTCGATGCGCGAGGCAGTCCGGGGCCTCATGAAGTCGTTGGGATATACGGCCGAAGCCTTCGCGTCTGCAAAAGAGTTCTTGAACTCGCACCAGGTTTCCCGCACCTCCTGTCTGATTGCGGACGTGCAGATGCCAGGGATGACGGGCCTCGAGCTGCATCGCCACCTGGTGGCTTCGGGAACGACCATACCGACCATTCTGATCACGGCTTACCCCGACGACGGCGTGCGGGAGCGCGCGTTGGGAGATGGGGTCGTTGGTTACCTGAGCAAGCCGTTCGACGAGGATGACCTGCTCGCTTGTATCCGCTCGTCGCTCAATATCTGACCGGACGTCAGAGAGCGTTCATGACCACCGGCGGCTCGACAAACCGGCGCCGAGTGGATCCTCTGGTCCGAGTATCGGAAGTAGGCTGACGGCCGGGCTTGGGCCTTGGTCCTCACCCACAAGCGGCCATGGGCACAGGAGAGGGTGTGGCGCCGCCCGCCTCGTCACACCGGCGCAGGCCGTGCCCATATTCAGACATGGTCCCGGCCTTCCGCCGGGATGACGGAAGGAGCGAACCCATTTCCCCATGTTAGTGCGTTCTCCGGGCGCGAACTTTCCCCCGTCGAGAGGCAGGGTTCACTGTCCGACGCAGACTTCTGGGCAAACACCAGGGCTTGGCCCGGCCATCCACACGACATCGGCCGCATAAGGCTTGTCCTCGGGCCGCGCGGAGCGCGGACCCGTGGGCCGGGCATGACGATCGAGGCCGGCAGTGCACCATCCGAATGTCCCAGAGCACTTGGTAGCGCAGGATCCCTCACCCACCTCTCCCCGGATTATGATCCGGGCTCGCGGGGCTGTGCCCGCTCCCCGAATGACCGCGATCCGGATGATCCTTCGGGGGCCGCTCAGCTCAGGCTGCCGGGATAATCCCGCCAGATGCTAGGTTCCAGGCGCAGATGGGCACTCGCGGGATAGGCCTCCAGCCAGTAGCGCGCGCATTCCGAGCCGGTCGGGTTCCAGAGACCGGGAAAGCCGCCGAGATACGCCAGGAAGTCTTCAAGCAGCTGCAGCCGATTGCACCAGCCGATATGCTGCGGGTGCAGGGTCATGTGGAAATGGCGGCCCCGCTTGTATTGCGCGTCGAACTCGGCCTTCCAGTTACAGAACAGGGCGTCCGGATGTTCGAGGCCGGTGCCCTTGCGCGGAAACATCAGAAAGAACTGGTCGTCGAAATGGTAGTAGTAGGGCAGGGCCAGGATCGCGCGTCGGCTGGCAAAGTCGGTGACCCAGTAATGCGGTATGTCGTCCGCCAGCCCATTGCCCATATAGGCGTAGCCTGCCTCGAGCAAGAGATCCATCGTGTTCGGGCTGATGGTTCCGCCGGCAAACGGATCGCCTTGCCGCGGCAACGAGAACCAGCCCTCCGGCCGCCGGCCCGCAATCTCCGCGATGATCTCGGTCGCGCGCGCGATCCGCGCGCGCTCGTCGTCGCGCTCGAGTGCGCTGACGTCCTCGTGCTTGAAACCGTGGGCGGCGATCTCCTGGCCCTCGGCCACGAGCGCGCGGATCCGGTCGGCGTAGATATGTGCGATCACCGCCGGCACCGCGAATGTCGCCCTGAGGTCATGGCGCTCCAGCACGGCGAGCAGCGCCGACAATCCCTGATTGGCGCCGAACTCGGCCTCCGGCGTCGTCAGATCGGCGGCACGGATGCCGTCCGGCCCGGCAGCGAGGCTCAAATCGACGGTGATGCGGACACAGCAGCGGGCCCCCTGAGGCCAGCGGATTTCGTCGTCGGCGAGGCTCTTCTCGTCCGAGATCGTGTAGCGTTCTTTCCACGGCATATTTCACGGCTCCTCGGACTCAGGCCGCCTGCGGCCGCGGCGGGAATTTTGCGAGGCACCAGCGTGCCACTTCCTCGCAGCTCGGGAACCACACGCCGGGCAGGGTTTTCATCTGCGTGATCAGTCGATCGAGCATCGCGACCCGCAATGCCCGGCCGGAGACGAACGGGTGCATGCAAATGTTGAGGTAGCCGCCCTCGCGGTATTGCTGCCGGAACGCCGCCCACCAGATGTCGAAGACCCGTTCCGGGTCGGTGATGCGCTGCGCCGCGTTCTCGCTGCCGAGCCACGCGAAGCTGAAGAACATCGCGTCATCGATCACATAGTGGAACGGCAGATGGACGAGGCAATTCTCGCCGCTTTCGTCGACGACATAATGCGGGCGCTGATCGGCTGAGCCCTCGGACCGGTAGACGTATCCATATTTGCGCAGCAGCGAAGCGCTGTGCCCGCTGCGCGTACCGGCGGGCCGCCGGCCGCTGATCTCTTCGACTGCGGCGACTGTCTTGGCGAGATGGTCTTCTTCGAGGGCCGCCTCCTTGGGCACCCGGTGCTCCCACATGTGGTCGGCGATCTCGTGGCCGCTCTTGACCGCGGCGCGCAATGCCTGCGGATAGAGCTCGCAGGCCCGCCCCGGCGTGAAGATCGTCGCCTTGACCCGGTGCGCGTCGAACAATTCGATCAGCCGCCAAATGCCGACCCGGCCGCCGAACTCGCCCTTTGCCAGCTGCATCGGCGGCTCGTTCAGCAGGCGGCGCAGCAGCATCGAATCGAAGTCGAGCGTGAAGTTGACCGCGATACGGATCCCCGGCGGGTAGCCAAAGTCTGGAATCCGCCTATGCCGGGCAGCATAGGCCCCAGCCGCCTCCTGCAATTCCGCGAGATCCTGGTCGAGCTGGCTGATCATGAAGTCCAATCCGTGGTACACTGCGGGCCGGCAATACTACAGTGCGCTCGGGGAAAGGAGACGGATTATGAAAAACGGGTTTCGCATTTACGATGCCGACACCCACGTCAACCCGGCGGCTGAAGTGCTGGAGCGCTACGTCGACCCGGGCTTTCGGCCGCGTCTGGCTGAATTGGCGCCCTATCGTCAGGCTAGCGGCGAGGGTCGCCACCACTATAGCTTCGGCAGAAAATTCTACCGGCGGGTGCTCGGGGAGGCGGCGCCGCGCGAGAGCTTCACCGGTCGCGAGTCACAATGGCGGGGCGGCAAGCTGCCCCGGCCGGGGGTGCAGGACGATCAGGCCGAGAATCGCGTCAAGGACATGGACGACGAGGGGACGGACATCCATTTCCTAATCCCCGGCTCGTTCATGAGCCTCGTCGGGCTCGACGACCCGGCGTTCGAAGTCGGGCTGATCCGCGCCTATCACCGCCACATGGCAGATTTCTGCGGCCGGTTCCCGACCCGGTTGAAGAGCCTGATCGTTGCTTCGACGCGCGATGTCGAGGCGGCGGTGCATGAGATCCGCGAGTGGGGGAATTCGAATTGGGCGGTGGCGGTCAAGCCGTTGATGCCCTTCGACATTCCGCCCGACCACCCCGACCTTGACCCGATCTGGCGGGCCGCCGAAGAGCACGACCTGCCGATCGCCCACCACAGCTCGACCTGGAACCCGCCCTACTACCCGGCTTACCGGGACGTCTGGGACAACATCTTCGTCGGCCGCATGGCATCGCATCCGTGGGGGGCGATGCGCTTCGTCGCGTCCTTCGTCGGCGGCGGCATCATGGACCGCCATCCGCGGCTGCGGATGGGGGTGCTCGAATGCGGCTTTGGCTGGCTGCCCTTCTGGGCCCGGCGCATGGACGAGCAAGCCGTTTATGTCGGCGGCACGGCACCGCTCAAGCGCAAGCCGAGCGAATATCTGACCGGCGGCCGTTTCTTCTGCAGCATCGAGCACCAGGAGGGAGAAGACATGTTCCACACCGTCACCGGCTTTCTCGGTAACGATGTGCTGATGTACGCCTCGGACTACCCGCACTCGGAGTGCCAGTTCCCGCTATCGGTCGACAACATCCTCGCCTGGTCGAGCCTCAAGCCGGACACGCGCAAGAAACTGCTGTGGGAGAACGCGACCCGCTTCTTCAAGCAGACGTAATCATCGGCAGCCTTTCTGCCCTCGCGCCGGGAGGTTCCTCAGCGGCCCAATAGCTGACGGTGGGGTTCGTGCGACACGAGCGCGTCGGTGCTTCATTGCGTCGTAACTCGATGCTGATCGCCAAGGAAGCCATCCGCGCCTATGCCGAGAACCGACTCCTTCGCAAGGATCGAGGTGTTTCAGCCTGACCATAGTTTATGAAACTTAATTATCAATCTGTTGGAAATTTCGATCATCTTCGTGTAAATCCTCCGCAAACTCCGGGATACCGGGGAGAAGCACTTAGATTTCTCGGGACGAGCTGTGATGTTTTCTGTTGAATTTACCATAGGCAGGCGCGGCAACAGTAAATCTATGGCCGCGGCAGCGCCGATTGAGGGGTCCTCAAGATTTGAAAGAAGCGATCAGGTCGACACGCAAGTTGGTGCGAGCCGGCGCTATGCTCGAGGACCTTTGGAGCGGCTGATGGCGATGTTGCGCATTGTGCCTTCAGGGTCACTGCGGCTGCTGGACTGCGATCACGGCCAGGGAATTTCGCGAAATACGCCGATCTGACCCTCGCGAAGAACGCCGGGAACCGCTTGCTCAGTGCGCGGGCCTTCCGCGGCGCCGCGACCGGAATTCCACCGGAGCCTGCACACGACCCTTGGCGGCGCAAAGGCCCTTCACGCGGGCCGCGGCAAGCCTAGATCGCGTAGCGGCCGTAGCGCCCATAGCGTACTTCCTCGATCGGCACGATCATCTTGCCGATCGGCCAGAGTGCCAAGCCGGCGAGCTTCAGATGCGCCCAGGCGAAGGGCAGGCCGATGATGGTGACGGCGTTGCCCAGCGCGAAAAGAATATGGCCCAGCGCAAGCCACCAACCGGCGAAGATGAACCAGATGATGTTGCCGAGCGTGCCGAACGGACCGGTGCCGAGATCCTGGTGGCCGGTGTAGGCAGCGCGTGATACGGCGGTTTGGCCGAAAGGTAAGAGCGTGTAGACGGCGACGTTGAAGGCGGCGCGCGCCCACGGCAGGCCGATGATGGTGATCGCCATGATCACCGCCGCCACGACCCAGGCGACCGCCATCCACAAGCCCCCGAACACGATCCAGAGCAGGTTGAGGAGCAGGCTCATCACGGGCATCTCGTCTTCTCCGTCAACGGCCGAGATTGCGGAACCTGCGATGCAGCTCGAAATCGCCCGAGACGACCTGGCTTTCCATCTGGCCGAGCCGCGCCTCGAGGTCGGCAAACTTGCGTTTCAGGGAGTGCAGCGTATCGGCGGGTGCCGTGCCGACGCCGCGCCAGAACGCCTCCTCGCCGGGGCTGGCGTAAAGCGCCGGGGGTTTCGGCCTCAGCACGATGGCC
>Ga0074045_10004982_pt1 | contig 11680 bp, 9 predicted proteins | sample BogForMeECP23OM2_FD_94442 | JGI IMG/M metagenome (GOLD analysis project Ga0074045, IMG submission 94442) | Bog forest soil microbial communities from Calvert Island, British Columbia, Canada - Bog Forest MetaG ECP23OM2 | ecosystem: Environmental > Terrestrial > Soil > Wetlands ...
ATAGCGAGGGGCCAAACACCCGATCCCATCCCGAACTCGGCCGTGAAAACCCTCAGCGCCCATGGTACTGCCGCATCCAGCGGCGGAAGAGTCGGTCGCCGCCAGGCCCGCCAAACCCCCAACTCTCTCCCCCACCCGCCCGCAATGGAATGGATTGAGACCGAGTATCGCGGGGTGGAGCAGCCCGGTAGCTCGTCAGGCTCATAACCTGAAGGTCGTAGGTTCAAATCCTACCCCCGCAACCACCTTGATTTGCTCGGACAGCCCGGCAGCAGCCCCCGGGCTTCTTGCCGCCCATGCTCAGCGCCGGGGACTGCTGTGCCAGCGGAGTCTACCGAGCGGGATGCGTCGGACCCAATGGCGCTGCGGTGTGGTCCACAAGGCACCCCGGCCTCGGCCGGCACCCGTCCGTCTCCTGCGCCAACGGGGTGTACCGGGCAGGGCGCGTTGGACCTAATGGGGCTGCGGTCGTATGAGCCATAAACAGCGCGTTGGGATTTGCAGGGCGGTCCCGGGGAGGCACTTGAGGCAGCCTTCCGACTGACAGACGCCTCCGATGCGCCGGAGGACAAAAATGCGACGAGAAATCGCGCACTAAGGTGCGCAGGAAAGGTCGGTTCCGGATATAAACGGCGCGAGACCGGCAGCCCCCGCCGGCCAGCATCGGGCGCGTTGGCACTTCCAATCGACAATGCCCTCTAATATTGGCTGGGTTGCGACGGGGAAGACGCACCGACGGGAAGGCCTTGCCGAACGCACATGTCTTGAAGACGCGAGAAACGCGACCAGCCTCGAACGGACGGTGCTGCACGCGACTGGCGATGGCCAGCGCGTTTACCTGCGGATGGGATATCGCTGCGTGGTCAAGTTTCCATTTTACGCGCCGATATAGGTTCTCGGTGGAAAAGCGCAGCCAAAGACGACGGCGGATTACGCTTTGCTGATCCGCCCTACGGGTTCACCATCCGCCCGAACGCTATACACAAATGGAGATTCCGAATGAAAACCAACACGAAGGGCAAGCAAGTTGCCGTGGTGGTCGGCGCTACGTCCAAGTGGCAGTCCGATGGCCGCAATACCTTGCTGGCGCACGGCAGGACAGTCGACGACAACGACTTGCCGGTCGGCGTGCGCTGGGGTGTGGGGGGCGCTATCGCGCAGAAGTTCGCGCAGGAGGGTTTCTTCGTCGTGCTGACGACCCGCAATGAGCCCAATGCGTCGGCGCCGGCGAAGGCCATCCGCGAGCAGGGCGGTGAATGCATGATCGTCGAACTGGATCTCGTCTCGCAGGACTCGATCGCGGCGGCGTTCGCCACGATCCGCCGCGACGCGGGCGATCCGGACGTCCTGGTGTACAACGCGGGCTACCTGGAAGGTCGCGACCTTGCGCCTGACAAAGAACTGCTCGAACACGTCCCGGTCGAGATCTTGGATACGGCGCTGCACATCGCCTGCCGCGGACCGTTTCTGGTCGCCAAGGAGGTGTTGCCGGCGATGCGCAAGAAAGGTGCGGGGTCGTTTTTCTTCTCCAACAACTCCAGCTCGCTGCGCGGCAAGAAGCGCATGACGGGACAGTCACTTTACTATCCCAGGGTCGTGATGCGCACACTGGCGCAGGTGTTGACCGAGGAGTACTCCGAGCACGGCGTGCACGTGGCCAATATCGTAATCGACGGCACCATCGACTCGCCCGGCACTCGGGCATTGCCGCGGAACCAGAACCGCCGCGATCTGATTATCAATCCGGTCAAGATCGCCGAAGCGTTCTACTACCTGCACACCCAGGACCGGTCGTGCTGGACACACGAGCTTCAGCTGACACCGTTTGCGAACAAGCCCAGCTACTGATGGCGCTTTGCCTTAGACCGACGGCCAGAACGGCTTGGCGAGGGCGCGGTCGGTCGGGTAGACGCTGAGTGGTACGCCTTTCTGCCATTGCGCGAAGATCATCGGCACGTCGACACGGCGGCCCTTGTCGTCGAACTTGATCGGGCCGGGGAAGCACTGGGCAGCGGGACCGGTGGTCAGGTCCATCGCGCGGATCGCCTCGGCGACCTTTATCTTGTCGGCCGCGCCAGCGGCCTCCAGCGCCGCCTTGAGGATCTGCGTGTGGCCGTAACCGCACAGGCCGTCCTGGGTCAGCCAGGGCTCGCCGGTGCGCTTCTTGAAGCGCTCGATGAAGTCCTCCTGGCCTTTCAGCGGCCAGTTGGCGACGCTGAACAACAAGCCTTCGAGCAGCTCGGCGTCGATCGTCTTGAGCAATTCCGGTGCGCCGAACGGCGCCCCATTACCGACAAGCGGCATCTTGCCGCGAGCCAGCTTGAACTCGTCGAGCTTTTCGAGAACCTGCTTACAGTCCGGCATGGCTGAAGTCAGCAGCAGCAGGAAGTCGGGTTTCGCCGACCGCACCTTTTCGACCAGCGGCGTCGCGTCCGACAGCGGCGGCGTATAGACCGCATCGACAACCGGCTTGAGCCCAGCCTTCTCGAAGCCGCCGTCGCGCAGCGGCTTGGCGAAGCTGACGGGCGAGGCGGTGTTGTCCATGATCAGGCCGACGGTCTTCGGTCGCTTGCCGGTCGCGGTCTGTGCCAAGTCGAGAGCCGTCGGTATGGTCTCGGCCGCCTGATGGTCGGCGGTCGGTGAGGTCTGGAAAACGAATTTGAAGCCGCGATTGGTGATCGCGTCCGAATAGCTGAGCGTCAGCCACGGCAGCTGCGCCCGCTCGGTCACCTCGGTCACCGAGAGCGTGAACGAGCTGAGCCACGCACCGAAGCCGCCGATCAGATCGGGCTGATCCGCCAGCAGGCGCTGCGCGGCATTCTTGGCCTTCTCGGTGCTCTCGCCGGCATCGGCGACGACGAGCTCGAACTTGGCGCCGCCAAGGCTTTTGATGCCGCCGGCGGTGTTGATGTCGTCGATCGCCATCTCGGCGCCCATGCGCAGCAGCTGTCCCTGCCGCGCCCAGGGGCCCGACAGCGGCGCGACCATCGCCATCTTGACCGATTGCACTTGTGCCCGCGCCGAGATCGCCGGCATGGCCAGCGCGCCGGCGGTCAGCGCGAGGCCCTTGGCGACCGAGCGTCGCGTCAGTGTCTTGTGGGTCATCCGTTTACTCCTCCCAATCAAGCATAGCTCAGCTGCGACACAAGGCGGCCGCCGTCATTTAGCGGCCACTCCAACCTGCTCGACCCATTTCTTGCCCAGATAGGCCTCGATCACGCTCCGGTCGCGGACCACCGCTTCCGGCTTGCCCGCGGCGATCAGCCTGCCGTGATCGAGCACCGAGAAATGATCGACGAGCTGCACCATCGCCTGCATCGTGTGCTCGATGATGAGCACCGTAATGCCGTCGTCGCGCAACTGCCGGATCACCCCGAGGATGCCGTCGAGATCGTCGCGACCGAGCCCGGCCAGCGTCTCGTCGAGCAGCATCAGCTGCGGGTGCGGCACGAGCGCGCGCGCCAGCTCCATCAAGCGCAATTCCCGCGTCGTCAGACCACCGGCGATGGCGTTCCCGCGGTCGCTGAGGCCGGCCCGGTCGAGTGCCGCGAGCGCCATCCGCTCGGCGGCCGCGTCGTTGGCGGCGCCGACATACGCGCCGACGATGACGTTTTCGAGCACCGTCATGCGCGGAAACGCGCGCACGACCTGAAAGGTGCGGCCGATGCCGCGCCGGCACACCTGGTTCGGCCGCAGTCCCATCAGCGGCGCGCCGGCAAACTCGATCGTGCCGCTGTCAGGCGGGAGGAACCCGTTGATCACGTTGAACAGGGTCGTCTTGCCCGCACCATTCGGGCCGATGATGCCGTATAGCCCGCCTTTCGGCACCGCCAGGTCGACCCCGTCGAGTGCGCGCAAGCCGCCAAACGAGATGCCGACTCCCCGCAACACCAGAATGTCGGATGCCGTCGCGGCGCGCGGCCGCGGCGCAGTCGCAACCGGCACCGGCACCGCGCGCGGCGCCTCGGGCGAGGCGGGCTGGCGCCGCGACAGGCGATCGAGCACGCGCCAATAGACGCCTTCCGGGGCGAGGAGAATGATCAGGATGATCGCGATCCCGTATACCACACCCTGAATGCCAGGCAGCTTGTCGCCGAGCTCGGCGTTCAGCCCCTCGGCCAATGGCACGAGCACCGCGGCGCCGATCAGCGGGCCCCACAGGCTCCCCACCCCGCCGAACAGTGCCAGGATCAGCGCCTGCGCCGAAACCAGCATGCCAAACACGCTCTCCGGCGTGACGACGAATTGCACCACCGCGTAAAGCCCGCCCGCCGTCGCGGCGACGGCGCCGCTCAGCATCAGCGCCAGCATCTTCCAGCGCCAGGTATTGATGCCGGCCGCCTCGGCTGCCGGCTCGTTCTGCTTGATCGCCGTCAGCGCTATGCCGAAACGCGAATTCTCGACCGTCAGCGATATCAGCAGCGTCGCCACCAAGAGGCCGAGCGCCAGCAGCACGTAGATGCGGGGATCGCTGAACTGCATATAGGCCGCTGCCGACTCCCGCTTCATCGGCAGGGTCAGCTCCTGATAGCCAAGCCACTGAAAGACATAAAGGGTCGCCAGTGGGTAGGCGAGCATCGCCAGGGCGAAATAATGCCCGCGCAGCCGGAACGTCGGAAAGCCGATGACGGCGGCGGCAACCGCCCCGACGATGGCGCAAAAGGGGATCGTCAGCCAAGGCGTCAGGTTGAGATCGATCATCCCGAGTGCCACAGTATAGGCGCCCAGCCCCCAAAACGCCGCGTGGCCGAACGAGAAATAGCCACTGTAACCGCTCAGCAGATTCCAGGCGAGCGACAGCACCGCCCACAGCAGAACCTGGGTCAGGATAAGCTGGTAATAGGCGCTCTTCAGAACCAGTGCCAACAGGACGACGAACAGGGCGACGCCGAGGATCGCCCAGCGGTGCCGGTTCGCCAGGGCCCGCGTCCTCATGTCCGCTCGCTCAGCCGGCCGAACATTCCTTGCGGCCGCAGGAAGATGATCAGCAGAAAAACGACAAAGATCGCGGTGTTCTGCAGCTGGTATGGCAGCACCAGCGTCGACATCTGCTGGACGATGCCGATCACCAGGCCACCCCAGAACGCGCCGAGAATGCTGCCGAGGCCGCCCAGCACGACCCCGGCATACATGACGATCACGAAATCAAAGCCGACATAGGGCTGAAACGATTGCGCGGTCGCCACCAGCCCGCCGGCCACCGCGGTGATCCCGACCCCGAGGCTCCAGGCGATGCGGTGGGCGCGGTCGACATCGATGCCCATGTAAATCGCGGCTTGGCTGTTGTCCGCGGCGGCGCGCAGCCCCTTGCCGAGGCGGGTATGGCCGAGGAACAGGTAGACCGCCGCGGCCGACGCGACCGCCACCACGAAGCTGACGCAGCGCCCCTGGTTGAGCAGGATATCGCCGATCTCCCAAGACGAGCGCGACAGCGGCGTGCGGATGCCGGTCGGCGTCGAGCCGAAGACGATGAGGCCGCCATTCTGCAGGATCAGCGATAGGCCCAGCGTGACGATGATCTGTCCGTAGGCGCCGGCTCCCTCGATCTGGGCGACATCGGCGCCGGTGACCCGCGCTACGACAAAGCGGTGCAGCACCCATCCCAGGGCGAAGACAATCGGGCCGGCGAAAAGAGCCGCCACGATCGGGCCGGCATTGGGGCCGAGAAAGGTCAGAATTCCGAACCCGGTCGTCAGGTAGAAGGCGGCATACATGCCGACCATCAGAAAATCGCCCTGGGCGAAATTGATCACGCGCATCGAACCGAAGATGATGCCCAGTCCAACGCACATCAGCGCATACGTGCCGCCGACCAGGATGCCGGCGCTCAGCGCCTGGAGAAAATCGACGGAGGAAAACGGCATCAGGGGTATGTCGGCGCAATATTCATCGGTTTCCTCCGGCCGGGACGATAGGCGGAGCGCCCCGCGGGAGTCATTGGTTTTCTGTTGCCGATCGCTCGGGGTTTGGCCGGTCGCCACGGGCTGTGCTACGCCCGCACGGCGAGGTGAATGGGGGTGGTGGGCACAGTAATGTTGGCGGTGGACAACCTTTCGGTCAGCTACGGCGGGCTCGCCGCGCTGCGCGGGCTCTCGCTCAACATTGCCGAAGGTCAATTTGTCGCGATCGTCGGGCCCAACGGCGCGGGCAAAACGACCCTGTTCAAGGCGATCTCGGGAACGGTACGCCCGGGTTCCGGAACGATCACGTACGAGGGCCGCGACCTGCTCGCGGTCAAGCCGGCGGAGCGTGCCCACCTCGGCATCGCGCACGTGCCGGAAGGCCGGCAGGTGTTCGCTGCGCTGACGGTGCTCGAGAATCTCGAGATGGGTGCCTATTCCACCCGCGGGCGCGGCGCATGGCAGCGCAACCTCGACCGGATTTTTAGCCTGTTTCCCGTGCTGGCCGAGCGCCGCCGCCAGCTCGCTGGAACATTGTCGGGCGGCGAGCAGCAGATGCTGGCGATCGGCCGCGGGATCGCATCGGCGCCCCGGCTGCTGCTCTTGGATGAGCCGTCGATGGGGTTGGCGCCGACGATTGCCGATCAGATATTCGACAGCATCGCCGCACTTCACCGCGAGGATCGCGTGACATTGGTTCTGGTCGAGCAGCGCGTCGCCGAGGCTCTCGAATCGTGCGACTACGGTTATGTGTTGGAGACCGGCCGGGTCGTCCTCGAGGGAGCGCATCAGGCGCTGGTAGCGGACGATCGGGTTCGACGCGCCTATCTTGGAATGTAGCCCGGCGAAGAGCCGCATTCACGGCCGCCGTCGACGGCCCGCACAGCGCTATTTCGCAGCGCAATGAACTACGGCTCGTTCTCGCCGCAGAGCGCTCCCTCGCCCCGCCTGCGGGGAGAGGGGCCTTTTGGAGGTTGCACAAGGCTCGCAATTGGAGCGAACCGTTGCCCTGCCATGAAAATTGAGACGAAAAACCCAATCGTTTCAACGACAAGATCGTCATTCCGGGGCGGCCCGTCAGGGCCGAGCGCGAAGCGCGCGCCCCGGAATGACGCGAAAGCGATAGGCTTTTTTCATGCCCGGTGACGCACGCGGGCGTGCGGGGCGACGTCGCTGGCGCGCGGCCATTCTTTCATCAAGCGGAGCGCTTGCGGCTGCCCTCGATGACCTGCTGCAAGGCGGCAATGCCGACGCGGTGGCAGAAATCGCCGAAGCCCTCGCCCGCGCTGCGCGAGCCGGCGAATAGCGCGAACAGCGGATCGAGTGCCTCGGCAAGGCCGGCGATGTCGAGCCGCTCGGCGATCGCGTGGTTCAGCCGAGTGCCCGCGAAATCGCCGCCGACATAGAGCGAGTAGAACCCCGGCACCCGGCCGACAATGCCGATGTCGCCGCTGTAGGGCCGGGCACAGCCGTTCGGGCAGCCGGTGATGCGGACGCTGAGCCGCTCGCGTTCCAGGCCCCAGCGCTCGAGCCGTGCCACGATGGCGCCGACGATGTCCTCGCGCGCCCGCTCGGCCTCGGTCAGCGCCAGTCCGCAGCTCGGTAATGCGGGGCAGGCCAAGGCCCAGCGCTCGACCGGCAACAGTTCCTCGGCGAGGCGGACGCCATATTCCCGCAACAGCGCGGCGATTGCGGCGCGGTCGGCCGGGTCGATCTCGCTCAGGATGATCTCCTGGCTCGGCATCAGGATCGGATCGCACCGGAAGCGGGCGACGATGTCGCGCAGCGCGCTGCGCAGCAGCACCCGCTCGTCATCGATGATGCGCCCACTGGCCACCGGCACGCCGAGATAGAGACGGCCGTCGCCTTGATCGTGCCAGCCGAGATGATCGGGCACCCGAAATTCCGGCATCACCCGGCAGGGCATCAGCTTCTTGCCGAGATCCTCCGACAGCCTGTCGCGCGCCCAGTCGTCGCCTCGCTCGGCGATGACGTATTTGAGGCGGGCATGGCGGCGGTTGCCGCGATCGCCCCAGTCGCGATGGAGGCGCACCACGGCGGCAGCCGCCTCGAGGAGGTCGTCGGGCTCGACAAAGGCGACCGGCGTGGCCAGCCGCGGATAGGTCTCCGGCTTGTTGTGCGTCATGCCGTGCCCGCCGCCGAGCAGGAAATTGTATCCGGCGAGCCTCTCGCCATCGAACAGTGCCACGATCGCGAGGTCATTGGTCAACACGTCGATCGTGTTGTCCTCGGGAATCGCGAGGCCGATCTTGAATTTCCGCGGCAGATAGCGCTCCCCGTAGAGCGGGTCGCACACCTCGTTATCCGGCGTCACCCTCTCGCCATCGAGCCAGATCTCGTGATAGGCGCCGGTCTTCGGCAACAGATGCGTAGACAGGCGGCGCGCGTCGTCTTCCAGGCGGCGATGCACCGCGTCACAGATCGGCGCCGGTACTGTCGTCACGGTGCGCACGACATCGCCACAGGCCGCGAGTGTGGTCAGCAGGGCGTGGTTGATTTCGGCGATGGTCGCCTTGAGCCCGGGCTTGACGATGCCGTGGAACTGGATGCTCTGGCGCGTCGTCACCCGCAGCGAGCCGTTGGCATAGCGATCGGCGAGGCCATCGAGGGCGAGGTACTGGTCGGCGGTCAGCCGCCCGCCGGGAATGCGGACGCGGACCATGAATTGCCAGACCTTGTCGTCGCCGCGCTGCTTGCGTTCGGTGGCGCTGTCGCGGTCATAGCCCTGATAGATGCCGTGGAACTTCAGCAGGTTGTAGCCGGCATTGTCGAACGGCGCCGCGGTATCGGCGAGATCGCCCGCGAGATTACCGCGCAATTGCCGGCTCTGCTGCTTGATCGCCTCGGCCTTCGAGACATTTTCGATCGCGGCCATGCCAATCCTCAAGTTGCGCCTCAGCCGGCGAGCCCGTTGGCGGCAAAGGCGTGCGCCGGCGCCGGGTAGCGGACAACGAGCGGCCCGAAAACAAGGGTCAGCGGTTCGTCATCGCCAAATTCGTCGATCAGGTCGGAGATGTTGCGCAGGCACCCCTCCCATCGCCGGTGCCGATCGGCCGCCGCTTTCGCGATCGCCAGGAGCGGCAGATCGCCGCCGCTGCTTAGTGGCATCAGTGCCCCGACCGCGTCGCGCAGCCGCTCGCGCCGACCAGGGCGCGCTTCGATCAACTGAACGACGCTCCAACCTTCGGCGGCAAACTGGAGCGCTCGCGGCGAGAGCGCCGAACCCGCGGCCTGAGCAGTGAGCGACAGCGGCTCGGCATAGGCCCCGAGCGGCAGAAAACGCGCCACCAACGGTGCCAGCGCGCGATCGTAAATCACGACATCTGCGCTGGTGAGGGCACCGCGGTCGTGCGGGAAAAGTACCGGTGCAGAGGATTGCTCGATAAGCCAGATCTGGCCGGGCCTGATCGCCGGCTCGAGGCTCGATTGCCGGTCCTCGCGCATATCTCCAGCTCCCTAACGCAGTGCGTTGCCACGGATAGGAAGTAAAACTTCCATAATGACAGAGTCGGCAAGGTCGCTCCGGCAATAATAAGCATCCGGAGCGGACGAAAACTAACACTAAAGATGGGTTGCCGGAGTCGCGATTGTCAAATAGTAAGTTATTACTTTATTTGCCCCAGTTGAGGATTAATTTGCTCCGGACGGAGCGCGACGGGGAAACCTATTCTTCGTCCCCATTATCGACGACCCGGCGGTCCCGGAAGGCGCGGGGGTGCAGCGGGTATGCGGTGGTGTGCTTCATCCGCTCCATGGCGAAGCGCGAGGTGACGTTTTTCATCGGGGCGATCGCGATCAGGCGCTTATAGAAGGCGTCGTATTCGGCCATGTCGGCGACCGCCACGCGCAGCATGTAATCGACGTCCCCGGCCATGCGATAGACTTCCATCACTTCCGGCATCGTGGCGACGCCGGCGCTGAAGCGCTGCAACCAGTCCGGCGTGTGCTCGCCGGCTTCAACGCTGACGAGGACGGAAAGCCCGACACCGACGCGGTCCGGGTCGACGACCGCGACCCGGCGCGTGATCACGCCGCCGGCTTCCAGCTTCTGGATGCGCTTCCAGCACGGGGTTGGCGAAAGGCCGACGCGTTCCGCCATCTGCGCGATCGACAGCGTCGCGTTCTCCTGCAGGATCTCCAGCAGCAAGCGGTCGATTTCGTCCATGCCCCGCCTTGCCCCGCTCCATCCGTTTGCGAGCGCCAAGAGAATTCTATCTTATTTCGATGTCAAATGAGAAAGATCAACTATGATTTTTAGTTAAACGCGAGACTAAAGGTGATGTCGGCGAGCCGGTCGGTCCTGGTCAACTAGCCAAGCCAAGGGCTCTGTCCTTGCTATCCCTGATCCTTTGGCGCTCACAAGGCAACAGGGTGATCAACTATCCTATCGGCTTCGGGTCAGGGGCGCCGGCCATGAACGCCCTTTTACGCACGTCACGAGGACAGCATCCGCGTCGGCTATCGGTGTTTCGACCGGATTCTGCTCAACCGGCTGATCCAACCGTTCCAGAGTGGTCGGGTTTTTCGGTACCTATCGGCACCTCTATGTGAAATTCGGCTGCTGCGCTTTTCTTGATTTCTGCACCCTCCGCTCCGGGTTCATACTCTGTTCTTTTCCTCCACCGCTGAGTGATGCAAGGTGCCGGTGAGCGGCAGGAGTTTAGGTAAATGGCAGACGAATCTGTTTTGCGCGGCCTGTTCGACCGATGGGAGCGCGTTTGGCATGAGGGCAAATACGATCTCGTCCCGGAATGCGTCAGGTCGCACTACATCCGGCACGACGAAGCCGGTGACCGGACGGTGACGCGCGAGGCCTATGCGGCGGAAATCGCCAAGGTTCGAGACGAGCGGCCCAATATACGTGTCGTTGTCTATGACCACTCGTTCAAAGACAACCGCGCGTGGTTTCGCTTTGCGTTCAAATGGCCTGATCCCAAGACCGGCGAGCTGCGCAGTCGGGCAGGCATGCAGTCCTACCGGATCGAGGCTGGCAAACTCGCTGAGACTTGGCTGACGTTGCTGCCACTAGGCTCGACATGGACAGACGCGGCGCAGGAGCATTGGACGAGCCTGCCGCATAATCCTTAAGTTTCGCACACCCCGTCGGATCACAGGCGCTTTTGCATCGCGACTCCCGGTATGAATATCCTTTCGTCTCGGCACGAGGAACCGGCGCGCGGGAGGGTTTAAACAAAAATGAGCGTGCACGAGGTTGACCGAGCAGCCGTAACGGGGGAGGTGCCGTGGTCGGTCTGGCGCCAGCGCCGTCTGCCGTGGCTGGCTGCCAGCTTTTTTTGCGTGCTCGCCGCTGCGTTGGTCTCTCTGCTGTTGCCTCCGCGGCCGAATCCGTGGCGGCCGGAGGGAGGTTTTGCGTCACGTGATTTCTGGCTGGCACCAATCGAATCGAACGGATTTCGTCGGTTACCGGCCGTTTCGATTTCGTCTCTTTCAGGGGCCTTCCTGTCCGCTGCGCTTTCCGCGGACGGCAAGACGGCGCTGGCGGTGGGAGAACAAGGCACAATCCTGCGCAGCAGCGATGCCGGCGCGACATGGTCGCCGGCGGCCACAGGCACCGTGGAGATCCTTTTGTCTGTCGCGCTATCCGCGGACGGCAAGACGGCGCTGGCGGCGGGGTCGGGCGGCCCCATCTTGCGCAGCAGCGATGGCGGTACGACGTGGTCGACGGCAGCCTCAGACGACCTGTACTCCGTCGCGCTATCCGGGGACGGCAAGACGGCGCTGACGGTGGGTTTCGGTGA
>Ga0074045_10004983_pt1 | contig 11679 bp, 12 predicted proteins | sample BogForMeECP23OM2_FD_94442 | JGI IMG/M metagenome (GOLD analysis project Ga0074045, IMG submission 94442) | Bog forest soil microbial communities from Calvert Island, British Columbia, Canada - Bog Forest MetaG ECP23OM2 | ecosystem: Environmental > Terrestrial > Soil > Wetlands ...
CGAGGTGATTGATCATCTCGTGCGCGATGGAACGCACTACGCAACGCGTATCGTGGAGCGCGAGGGCCGCAGATTCTTCCTGATTCAGGAAAAAGCCATGCGGCCCATCGATGGCCCAATCTCCAACGCCAGCGCGCGTCTCACCGATATGGATCGCGAAGGCATCACAACGCAGGCGGTGTCGTGCGTTCCGTTCCTGATGTACCCCGATGTCGATAGCGCGTGTGGCCTCGCAATCGCACAAGTCAACAACGACGCGATGGCGGCGCTGGCGGCGAGCGACCCTGCTCATTTTTCGCCGCTGGCCTCGGTACCAATGCAGGACCCCGCAGTTGCCGCCGGGGAACTGGAGCGCGCTGCGAAGCTGGGGCTGCGCGGCGTTGAGATTCCGCCAAAGGTGGTCGAACGTCAGCTCGATGAAGCGGATTTCGAGGTTTTCTGGGAAGCCGCTGAGGCGCTGCAAATGGTAGTGTGTATACATCCGTTTGAAGCCGCGCCGACCGGAGCGTTGGCGCGCTACTTCCTCGGCAATCTGGTTGGTAACTTGTACGATACCGGGCTGGCGGCGGCGCTTTTGATTTACGGCGGCGTGCTCGAGCGCCATCCAAAACTGCGTGTGGTGCTCTATCATGCGGGCGGCGCACTACCCGCGCTCGTCGGGCGACTCGACATGGGATATCGGCTCGTGCCGGAGTGCCGCGGCGCGCTTCCGCGACCGCCATCTTCTTACGTATCCCAGTTCTATTTCGATATCATTACGCACAACCGCGAAATGCTCGGCCATCTGATCAAGACGTATGGCGCCGAACGGTTTGTCGTGGGCAGTGACTATCCTTTACCGGCGGGCCTGGCTCATCCCGCGGAAGAGGTCCGAGCGCTGGCATTGAACGCCGCTGACGAAGCTAAAATCCTGTCGCACAACGCGCGAAGGCTTTTGCGGCTCGATTAATCGGCCCAAGCGACGTCCGCCGTTGACATCCTTGATTTCGTTGGCGAATTTGGCGCGCACGTATGGAGCCATCATTTTTCCTCGACGACGACTACAAAATGGTCCTTGGGCAGTCTCGGATCGTCCTTCGTTCCCATAACAGAGCCGGTGCCCATGCGGGCACCTACTGCTCTGGCTAACGCAAACAGCGCTCCGTTCACAGTCTGGTCGTCCACTCGTAGATTGGCTCTAATCGCAATACTGGTAGAGTCACCCCATCGGATTTCAGGGGGAACGTCCTGTGAGAAATATGGGTCCCCGTCTTCGGATGGGATGAGTTTCATTGGCAGTACTGTCCAGCCCGCAGCGGTAAGCAAGCTCTTGATTTGTAGCGCGAAATCATACGCCTCTCGGTCGTTCGGCTTATACCAAATTTCCGCAGTACCTTTGGGCTTGTCTTTCAGGAACCCTGATGCCAGCTGTCCATCGAGGAAGCGGTCCCCTGCCTGCAAATTGATCCGATTCGTGTGTTCGTTCATCTCACGTTCAACGATAGTTTCTAAATGTTCAGAAAGCCCGAAGTCGGCAATATCCGCGATCCATTCTCCAGCAACACCACTAATCGCCATGACGATGAATAGCGTGCGATATTTATTCCAACGATGTTCTTTAGGAATTGTCTCTTCGGCAATCCAACCGACTAGAAATAGCAAGCCGAACACAAAAATCCCGGCTAGTGCGATATTGAGCGCGCAAAGCGTTTCTCCTTTGGATAATGATGCAACGACAGCGCCCATTTCACTTCTCGGCTTGGCAGCAGTGCTGTTTCAAATTGCACAAGTCGTCATTGTCGCGATTTTCTTGATCCGGCGGACGCTTTTAGGAGGCGTTGATGATAACTCCAATCGAATCATTCGCCTTGAACGATTGGACCAAGCCGGTAATCGCTAACGCGTCGACCACGATCGTCTCCTTTGAATTTGGCTTGCTAGCGGCTGTGGGTTTGCGGCCGCCGGCCTTTGGTTTGCGCCAGCGGCCGTCCCAGCGTACGGTCATCCGCGGGGCTAACCGAGAATGAGCCGCGTCAGGGCGAGCCCTGTCACAGACGCGCGAGCGCGTCGCTAAACCTTCCAAATAGACCCGAGTAGCGATCACCGAGCCCTCGCGATGCTTGCCGACAGTAGTCAAGCATCGAACCGTCGGTGACGAAAAAGTCGACGTATGGGATAGCAGCCACGCGCCCTAAATCGATTATGTCGGAGGCCTGGGGTCGGTCGGCTACGTTTGCGCGAAAACGATGATGCGCTTCATAAGCCAACCGGATCCCAGGGCACCGCGCCGGGGATTTATAGACCCAACGCCCGAACGACTCGATGTCAGCGGGCTCAGGAATCCCATGAGTTGCGAGGTCCTTGGCCAGAACGGTAGCGAAATGGTCCGAGAACCTCGGCGGTCTTTCGAGCGCGCGGTCCGCCTCCATTAGTGCCATCCAATCTCGCTCCCGCCTTCGATAAACATTAAACGCCTCGGGCTCTACCCGCCAGACCTCATAGATAGCGTCCCAGATCCGAAGGTTTACAATCATCCCCGTGTCGACCCGGACCCGCAGTGCGCCAATCGCTTGGACAACATACTGAGGGTAGCCACGCACGTCGATTGCCTGGTCGATTCGACCTGCGAAAGGCCTGATGGCATCGATGTCAAACTCCCGGCCTTCCTGAAAGGCGGCAAGTGCCTCGCGGAGCTCCATCTCCCGAATTCTAGCCTCGTTGACGAAAACATGCGGGAGTTCCTCGAGGCGATTGAGCGCCCCTCGCACTTCAAGTGGGTCACTCGAAGTCATCAACGGCGCCGAGACCTCGATGAGCGTGTCGAACGAAAAGGCTACCTTGTGGCAGCCGGCCGCCAGCAGTTCCGTGAGGCGTGGAATCGAGATGGGCGCCTGCCCGTTGGACAGATCTATGAGGTCATAGGAATCGGGGTAGAGAAACATCCCGCGATTGATCATATCGCGGTCGCACCAAGGCCGGCTAGGGTAAAGCGTGCGCTTTCTTGCGCATCGCCACATCGATCATGTCAGACGAGGTGGCCTTGATGCTCGGAGTTCACGAACTCCGAGCCGTTGTTTCGATAATCGGCCCAGGTTCGCCCTGAAATATCGGAGTGTGAGGACCTCAACCCTCGATCATGATTGGCAGCACGCGCACTCTTCACGTCAGTGCCACGCCCATCTCGAGCATGAAATTGGGATTGCGCTCGGAAGTCTCGAAAATCGCGATATCGCCACTGATTATGTCGCGGGCTTAGGTCGCGAACCCATTTCACTTTGGCGTGTCAAGCGAATGCTTAAGCCCAATTCGTCCGGTACCTTTTTGGTAGCTTTGAGCGTTGGCGGCGGGCGCATCTGAGCGAAAAACCCTTGATTTTATTGGCGCGCCCTGAGGGATTTGAACCCCCGACCCTCAGATCCGTAGTCTGATGCTCTAATCCGCTGAGCTAAGGGCGCGCGCTCCCGAAGAACCATCCATTTTCCACATCGCGGCGGGCACCGCAAGTCATTCGGCGTAATTACGCGGGTCAGTGACGGACTTCGGCCGTCGTTTCGCCCTGCGGCAACCAGACCGTGACCGTGGTGCCTTCACGCACACGGCTCTCGATCCTGAGCGTCCCCCGATGGAGCTGCACGATATGCTTGACGATCGCGAGGCCGAGTCCGGTGCCGCCGAGCTCGCGCGAGCGCGGCCGATCGACCCGATAGAAGCGCTCGGTGAGCCGCGGGATATGCGCCGCGGGAATACCCTCACCGGTATCCGCGACCACGAACTCGACGCCAGTCAGCGGACTGCCCGTCACGGGATCGGCGACGGTGGCGGCGCGGGCCTGCAAGGCGATACTGCCGCCGCGCGGCGTGTATTTGATCGCGTTGTCGAGCAGATTGATCATCACCTGATGGAGCCGGTCGCGATCGGCGAGCACCACGGGCTCGTCGTGCGACGGCTTGAGGGCGAGCGCGACGCCGCCGCGGCGGGCCGGGTCGAGCATCAGCTCGGCCGCCTCTTCGAGCACGCGGGCGGGCGCGAGCGGTTCGCGCTTGAGCGGCGAAAGGCCCCGTTCCAGATCGGAGAGCGAAACCAAATCGTCGATCAGGCGCGCCAGCCGCCGCGACTGGCGTTCGATAATTCCCAGGAAGCGCTGCTGCGTGGCGGGATCATCCACGCCCTTTTGCAGGGTCTCCGCGTAGCCATAGAGCGCGGTCAGTGGCGTGCGCAATTCGTGCGTGAGGTTCGCGATGAAATCGGTGCGGACGGTCTCGTAGGACTTGAGCCGCGTGATGTCATGAAAGACGAACACCAGCGCCGCACCCGCCGGATTGCCGCGGACCGGGGCCGCGCTGGCCTCGAGCGCGCGAGGCGTTGGCAGCTGGATCACGATTTCGTCGGTCACCATCTCGTTCTGACCGGAGGCGCTCGCGCGGCCGACGAACGCCTGCAGGCGCGGGTCGCGGCAGAGCTCGACCAGGTCGCGGCCGCGATAGTTGCCGTCGGGCTGCAAACCGAACATCCGATGGGCCGCGCCGTTGAGCAGAACCACGTCGCGCCGCGGGCCGGTGACGACCACCGCTTCCGACATGCCGCGGAGGGTCGCGGCGAACTCCTCGCCCTGATCGGCGAGCTTGCGGACTTCCTGGACGATCGCCCCACCCGCCTCGATCAGATTTTGTTCAGCGAAACTTTGCCCGCCCTGATCCTCGGCCACCAGATGAGCGGGCGGCTGATGGGTGGTCAGGGCGCTCGCCACCGCTTCAAGCCAGGCGGTGCGCCGCCGCGCGGCGCGAATCAGTCCGCGGGCCGCAATTGCGCCCAAGGCCACGCTCAGAATCAAGACCAGCGCCGTCCACAGCGGCGTGATTACGCCCTCGGCGGCCAACGTGAGGAGCGCCACTGCCGCGGGTGCGAGCCCCAGGAAGGCAGCCCCGACCAGGCGGGGCGAAGACGATTTAGCCAAGCGCGTCCGGGTTGAAGCGATAGCCAACACTGCGCACGGTCAGGATAAGTTCCGGGTTGGCGTCGTCGCGTTCGATCTGTTGACGTAAGCGCCGCACGTGGACGTCCACGGTGCGCGGCTCGACGAAGGTGTCGCGGCCCCAGACCAAATCGAGCAGCTGTTCGCGGCTGTAGACCCGCATCGGATGCTGCACGAAGAAGCGCAGCAGCTCGAACTCGCGCAGCGCGAGGTCACGCTTCTGGCCGTCGACAAAAACTTCATAGGTGCCGAAATCCATGTGCAGCCGCCCCTTCTCGAAGGAGCCCCCGCCTTGCGGTTCGAGCACCGCGTTGGCGCGGCGCAGCAAGGCCTTGACCCGCGCGACCACTTCGCGCGGGCTGAACGGCTTAACCACATAGTCGTCAGCACCCATCTCGAGACCGAGCACCCGATCGACCTCGGCGCCCTTGGCGGTCACGACGATGATGGGCAGACGCGCGGTTTCCGGGTCGGCGCGCAGCCGGCGGCAGATCTCCAGCCCCGACATCCGCGGCAGCATCAGGTCGAGCATCACCAGGTCAGGAGCGCGCCGGGCGATCCGCTCGAGCGCCTCCGCTCCGTCGGCCGCCTCTTCCACCGCAAAGCCTTCCTGGTTCAGACTGTAACGAAGTAACTCGCGAATGTCGGCCTCATCCTCCACTACAAGGATCTTGTGCCGGACCCGCTCCTTTACCACTTCCGCTGCTTGATTCATGGGTGATGCTTCTTCTCCGTATGCCGAATCGTCCGCCCCTTCACCATATAGACCACCATCTCGGCGATATTGGTCGCATGATCGGCGACCCGCTCGAGGTTCTTCGACACAAAGAGGATCCGGGTCGCGCGTGAGATCGAGCTCGGATCCTCGACCATATAGCTCAGTAATTCGCGATAAATCTGATAGTTGAGGGCGTCTACTTCATCGTCGCGATCGACTACTTCTTCGGCCAGGTCAGGATCATCACGCATAAAGGCGTCGACGCTGTCTTTGACCATCGATTGTGCGATGGTGGCCATCCGCGGGATATCGATATAGGGCTTGAGCTGCGGCTCCTCGTTCAGTTCGAGCACGCGTTCGCAAATGTTCACAGCGTTGTCGCCAATCCGCTCGAGATCGGTCGTGATTTTGAGGCTGGTGGTGATGAAGCGCAGGTCACTCGCGGCGGGCTGATGGAGCGCGAGCAGGCGAATCGACAGTTCGTCATTCTCGACATCCATCCGGTTGACCTCGGCGTCGCGCGCGATCGTGGCGCGGGCGCGCGCGGTGTCGCGTTCGATCAAGGCCTCGATCGCCTCCGCAATCTGGCTTTCGACCAGGCCGCCCATCTTGATCAGCCCGGTGCGCAGCCCGCGCAGCTCTTCTTCATATTGGCGGTTGGTGTGCTGGGGCTGTGTTGTGTCCATGGCTACCTCGGCTAACCAAAGCGTCCCGTGATGTAATCTTCGGTCTCACGTCGCGACGGATTGGTAAAAATCTGTTTGGTCTCGCCGAATTCGATCAGATCGCCGGCGTACATGAACGTAGTGAAGTCGGCGGTGCGCGCCGCCTGCTGCATGTTATGCGTGACGATCACGATGGTGTAACTCTCTTTGAGTTCGAGCAGCAGCTCCTCGATCCGCGCCGTCGAAATCGGATCCAGCGCGGAGCACGGCTCGTCCATCAGGATGATCTCGGGTTCAACCGCGAGCGCCCGCGCAACGCACAGGCGCTGCTGCTGGCCGCCCGAAAGGCTCGTGCCGGGCCGATTGAGCCGGTCACGGACCTCCTCCCACAGCGCCGCCCGCCGCAGGCTCTGCTCAACGATCCGGTCGCGCTCGATCCGCGAGAGCGACGCGCCGTTGAGCGTCAACCCGGCGGCCACGTTGTCCTGCACGGACATCGTGGGAAACGGCGTCGCCTTCTGGAACACCATCCCGATCCGCCGCCGCACGTCGACCGGATCGACGGTAGGCGCGTAAATATCTTCGCCGTCGAGCATTACTTCGCCCTCGGCCCGCGCTCCCGGCACCACTTCGTGCATGCGGTTGAGACAGCGCACGAGCGTCGACTTGCCGCATCCCGAAGGACCGATGATCGCGGTCACCCGGTTCGCCGCGATCCCGAGATTGATGTCGCGCAATGCGCGGGTTTTGCCGAACCAGGCACTCAGGTGCCGCACGACCAGCTTCTCGGTCATCGCTCACCTTGCCACGCGGACATTGCCCCGCGTGACCCATCTTACACCTAGCTCAAGCGCAAGAACGATAGCGGTCAATACCAAGGCGCCGGCCCACGCCTGCCGCTGCCAGTCCGCGAACGGCGAAATCGCATAGGTGTAGACCTGCACGGTCAATGACGAGATCGGCTGCGTCAGGGAGGTCGACCAGAACCGATTACCGAAGGCGGTAAACAGCAGCGGCGCGGTCTCGCCCGCGACCCGAGCGATCGCGAGGATAACGCCGGTCGCGATACCACTCGCGGCGGCCCGCACTATCACCGAAACCGTCGTGCGCCAGCGCGGCACACCAAGGGCCAAAGCCGCCTCGCGCAGCTCGTGCGGCACCAGCAGGATCATCTCCTCGGCGGTCCTGGTAACCAGCGGAATCATGATAATCGCCAGCGCCACGGCGCCGGCAAGGGTCGAGAAGCCACCGAGCGGCCGGACCAGCACCGCATAACCAAAGATACCGATCACGATCGACGGTACGCCCATCATCACGTCGGCCGCGAAGCGAACCAGTTGCGCCAGCCATCGGCCGCGATTCTCGACCAGATAGATACCCGCGCCGACGCCGATCGGAATGCCCATCAGCCCGGCGAGACCGACCAGTTCGAAGGTGCCGACAATCGCGTTCGCCATCCCGCCGCCCGATTGGCCAACCGGCGCTGGCATTTTGGTGAAGAAATCCCAGTTAAGACTCGAAGCGCCCTTGCTGACCAGATAGCCGAGCACCAGGAAGAGCGGCACCAGCGCGATCACCGTAGCCAGCACGGTCAGGCCGACCATGCAATTGCTCTTGAGCTTGCGGTATTTATGGCGTCGCCGATACGCCGGGCTCAGGCCACCCGTCACGACGCGCTCCCAAAGCGCCGTTGGGTCGCGCCGTAGACCAGCAGCCGGGCCAGCACGTTAAGCACGACGCCGAGAAGCAAGAGCACCAGCCCGAGTTCGATCAGCGCGGCAACGTTCAGGTCCGATGTTGCCTCGACAAACTCATTGGCGATTACGCTGGCCAGGGTCGACGAGGGCCGAAAGAGCGAGGCCGAAATCTCGGGCCGATTCCCGATCACCATCGCGACCGCGATCGTCTCGCCCAGCGCACGACCGAGCCCGAGGATGATCGCGCCGATCACTCCCGAAGTCCCGTAGGGCAGCACGGCCAGACGAACCATCTCCCACTTCGTCGCGCCAAGCGCCAGCGCCGCCTCGCGATTGGTCTGCGGGACCGCGCGAAAGACATCCGTACATACCGCCGCGATATACGGCAAAACCATGATCGCCAGCACGACGCCGGCGTTTAGCATACTTACCGCTACCCGCGGCCCCTGGAAAAACGGCAAAAACCCGAGATAATCACCGAGTCCCGGCTCGACGTGGTCGCGCAACCACGGACCCAGCACGAAAATCGCCCAAAGCCCATAGACCACGCTCGGGATCGCAGCCAGCAACTCGACCAGAAAGCCCAGCCGGCGGCTGATCCATTCAGGCGCCATCTCGGTGAGACAAAGCCCGACCCCGAGACTGAGCGGCACCGCGATCAGCAGCGCCAGCGCGGACGAAACCGCCGTACCATAAATGAAAGGGAGCGCACCGTATTGGTCGTTGCCCGGATCCCATTCGCTGCTGACGAAAAAATGGAACCCGAATTGCCGCATCGAGGGCAAGGCCTGAACCACCAGCATCAGGGTAACGGCAAACAGGATCGCTAGAATCGATAACGCGAGCAGCCCGGTACCGAGGGCGAAGACGGTGTCGGCCGCCGCGGCAAAGCCGTCGCGTGGGCGCGCCTTCGTGACGCTCCGCTGCACGACCCTCTCCGGCACGGTATTGGCTAGCAAATCGCTCAAGCAGTCTGTCCCATCACAGGGTCAATGACAGCCTGTCGGCCCGGAAAAGTATAGCCAGCGATTGTTACGAGATTGTTAAAAGAGAGAATTTGGCTAAATGCGCGTTAGCCAGCGTCATCATTGCACGTCGATTAAATTTGCCCGATCACGTCCATCCCGCCCATGTAGGGCCGCAGCACCTCCGGAATCACGATACTGCCGTCGGCCTGCTGGTAGTTCTCCAGCACCGCGATCAAGGTTCGCGGCAGGCCCAGCCCGGAGCCATTGAGGGCGTGCACAAACTCGGTCTTGCCTCCCTTCTGCGGGCGGTAGCGGATATTCGCGCGCCGCATCTGGAAGTCCGTGCAGTTCGAGCACGAACTGACCTCGAGCCATTCGCCGAGCCCCGGCGCCCACATCTCGAGGTCGTAGGTCGCCGCGCTCGCGAAGCTCAGATCAGCCGTGCAGAGTTGCAGGATGCGGAAGGGAATCTTAAGCCCGCGACAGACCGCCGCGGCGTTCTCGATCAGCGACTTCAGCTCGTCGTCGGAGGTCTCCGGCCGCACCAGCTTGACCATCTCGACCTTGTCGAACTGATGGCCCCGTTTGATGCCGCGAACGTCGCGCCCGGCCGACATCTTCTCGCGGCGAAAACATGGCGTATAGGCGGTCACATAGATCGGTAGCTGCTCGGCTTCGAGGATTTCGCCGCGATACATGCTAGTCAGCGGCACCTCGGCGGTCGGGATAAACCAGAAGTCATCCTCGCTATCGTGATACATCGTGTCGGCGTTCTTCGGCAGATGGCCGGTGCTGGTCGCGGTCTCGGTAGTCACCATCAGCGGCGGGATAATTTCGAGATAACCCTGCTCGCGCTTCAAATCGAGCATCCAGGCGATCAGCGCGCGTTCGAGCCGCGCGCCGGCGCCGCGCAGCAGATAGAAGCGCGTGCCGGAAAGCTTCACCCCGCGCTCGAAGTCGATAATCCCGAGCTTTTCGCCCAGCTCCCAATGGGGCAGCGGCTTGAAGTCGAACTTGCCCGGCTCGCCCTCGGTGCTCACGACCTTGTTGTCGGCTTCACCGCTACCGGTCGGTACGTAGTCACGCGGGATATTGCGAATCCCGAGCATCAATTCGCTGAAGCGATTCTCGATCGCCGTTAGTTCGTGCTCGCCTGTGCTGATTCGATCACCCAAGTCGCGCATCTCGGCCCGCTTGGCTTCTATCGCCGCTGGCGTCTCTGCCGCGGCGGCAGCTCGTAAGAGCCTGTTCTTTGGAACGGGACTAAACTGCGTGGACTTTTGCTTGCGAAGGGCGCGCATCGTATCGAGTTCGGACTGCAGGCGGCGGCGGTGCGCATCGCATTCGAGCACCTGATCGATCTCCGCCTCGGCCACCCCGGCCCGGCCCAGTGCCGCCTTAACGCAGGCGGTCTGTTCGCGCATCAGCTTGATATCGAGCATTCAGAACGCATCCTTTATGAGTTCGAGCCGTCGGCCCCGACCGGCCGCGGTAATCGCGATCACGTCGAAGCGGGTCGCGACCCCCTGCGCCCGGCGCGACATAACATAGGCCTCCGCCGCGCGGCGAATCTGCTCGCGCTTATGGTCGTCGACCGCCTCCTGCGGCAAGCCGGCCTCATGGTCGCTGCGCGCCTTGACTTCGACGAATACGAGTTGCGACGCGTCGAGCGCCACCAGATCGATCTCCGCGCCGCTCGCGCGATAGTTCCGCGCCAGGATCAGATAGCCGCAGCGCCGCAGATGGCGGCGCGCAATCCCCTCGCCCCGTTGACCGAGCGGGATTCGTTTGCGCCAAGGCAGCTCCTCGTACCAGCGATCGCAAAAACCGCCCAGCATGACGTAGGGTCGTCGCAACCAGTCGCGCAGCACGTCGAAGCTCGTTCTATTCGCCAAGGTCGCCATCACCGCAGTCCGGTCCATCTTAGCGGCTAACCCGTGCTACCAGCTACCTGACTTGACCCCTCGCGGATGTTACGATTCACGCCATCATGAGCGACCATCGTATCGACCTCGAGCAGGTGCGCCACGTCGCGCGGTTGGCGCGGCTCGAACTCTCCGCTGAGGAGGAACGGAGCCTCGCCGCCGATCTGAGCGCGATCGTGAGCTATATCGACAAGCTCAATCAGCTCGACACGGCGAACGTCGAGCCGACCACGCAGGTCGCGGAGGCGGGCACCCCGACCCGCGACGACGTGGTCACGAATCAACCGGCGTCCGCGCAGATGCTGGCGAATGCGCCCGCCCGCCAGGACAATCTTTTCCTCGTACCCAAAATTATCGAGTAGCCACTTCGAGCAACGATCATAATGACTGGTGACCTTTTCAGGTTGACGATCGCCGCGGCCCGCGACCTTCTGGCCCGGCGCGAAATCTCCGCGCGGGAGCTGACGCGCGCTTGCCTCGACCGGATTGCGGAGGTCGATCGGCGGCTCAACGCGTTTATCACCCTCTGCCCGAGCGAGGCGTTCGCTCAGGCCGCCGCGGCCGACGAGCGGCTGGCGCGCGGCGATGCCCCAGCACTCTGCGGTATCCCGCTGGCCATCAAGGATATCTATCTGACGCGCGGGGTGCGCACGACCTGCGCCTCGAAAATCCTCGGCAATTTCGTGCCGCCTTACGAATCCACCGTGACCTCGCAGCTCTGGCGCGACGGTGCTGTGATGCTCGGCAAACTCAAC
>Ga0074045_10004984_pt1 | contig 11673 bp, 10 predicted proteins | sample BogForMeECP23OM2_FD_94442 | JGI IMG/M metagenome (GOLD analysis project Ga0074045, IMG submission 94442) | Bog forest soil microbial communities from Calvert Island, British Columbia, Canada - Bog Forest MetaG ECP23OM2 | ecosystem: Environmental > Terrestrial > Soil > Wetlands ...
CAACGCCGGCGCAGGTATAACCCTGGTTCGTGCGGTTCGCGCTGAGGCGCAACTGGTTCACCAGCGTGCTGGTAGGGTTCGTGACCAGCGCCACGCTCAGCCCTTGCGCCTTGTCAAATGCCGCAACTGCCCCAACGCCACCCGGCAGAAAGTCGCTGTGCCCGGAGTTCGGGTCGTGATACCAGTTATAGATGTAACGCGCTGAGAGGTTATTCTTGCTGTTGATCTTCTGGTCGATCTTGAGGACCGCATCTTCGTCCTTTTCCCGCGATTCGCTGGGGTAAAACAGTGTCCCGCTCACACCGTCCGCACTGCTGCTGGCCGTGGGATAAAGTGCCAGAATGCTCTGCATCACCGGATCGAGCCCTACCGGGGTAGCGTTGTTCGCTCCCCCCGCGGTGATGTCGAGTGCCTGGCTGCCCCCACCGGGAGCGGTATTGGTGTAGGTAAACTTTCCGGTCTCGAACGCCGCCGTCGGCACCGTAGTAGTGTTCGTGAGATTAGTAATGAAGCGGTCGCCCTGATAGTTCAGGAAAAAGAACGTCTTATCCTTAATGATCGGACCGCCGAGCGACGCGCCATACAGGTTCCGGATATAAGGATTCTTCGGCTCGACTGCGCCGCTGACCGGATCCGTCCCGGGATTGAAGAAGTCCCTCGCCCCCAGCGCGTCCCATCGTCCGAAGTAAAAAAGGTTGCCATGAAACTGGTTCGTTCCACTCCGCGTCACCACGTCGATGATGGCCCCGTTATTGCGTCCGAACTCGGGCGCAAAATTGTTGGTAATGACTCTGAACTCTTCCGTCGAATCCGGATTCTGCGATGTCAGCCCGCCCAGTTGTCCGGGGACCTCCGTATCGTTGTTGTCCGCGCCATCCAGCAGAAAGTTATTGTTACGCTCCCGCCCGCCATTCACCGAAACTCCGCCCAGTCCGCTATCCGACTGGGCTACTCCCGGTCCCAGCAGCACCAACTGGTAAGGATCGCGCAGAATCAGCGGCAATTCCGTCATCTGTTGATGTTCGACAACATTGCTGAGCTGAGCATCGGTCGTGTCCACCGGAACCGTCTCCGCTTCCACCGTGATCTGCTCCGCGTTGCTGCCTACTTCCAGCTTCGCATTCAGGGTCAAAGACTGGTCAACCGTAAGCGTCAGAGCGGTAAATCTCACCGTACGAAACCCAGGCTTGTCGACGGTCACGGAGTAAGGTCCGGGCGCAAGTTCGGTGATGCTGTAAACTCCGCCGCTTCCGCTCTCCACGCTGCGCGCAAATGTCGTCGCCGTGTTCGTGGCCGTCACCTTCGCATGTTGCACCACGGCGCCGGATGCGTCGGTGATCGTTCCGCTCATGGATGCGGTCTGTGCCCCCGCAGCGCACACCAGTCCCAGCATCAAACTTACGAATGCTGCAACTACGGCAAGCCTTTGTGCCCTGGTCATTCTCGTTCTCCTTGCGAGTTCGCCGACCGAATTTCCCGTGAACAAGCGTATTGACTGAACTCTTTTGTCGATGAGAACCTAGTGCGGACGCCCCACAGTAACCGCTCGGTAATCGCTCCAGCTTGGAGTTTTACATTCGGCAAAGGCTCCTGTCCCACGCTTGTTACGAATGGACGAAACTTTGGTAACGTTGTGAGGTATGGAAATATGGAGGCTGTCTTATGCGCGATGACACGCGCATCCGATAACCATGCCGCCCTCACACGAACATTTCGAGGAAGGCCTCGGCCTGTTCAATCGCGCCCATTTTTTCGACGCTCACGAAGTTCTCGAGGACGTTTGGAACTCCGTGCCTCGCGACCACATTCTGCGAGTGCATCTTCAGGGCATGGTTCAGTTGGCGGTAGCTTTCCATCATCAATCGACGGGCAATCATGTTGGAGCGGGCTCGGTCTTGGACCGAGCCCTGCGCAACCTGGACGGCGCAGACAACTCTTTTCCCGGCATCGATCTCGAACGGCTGCGCTCGGACCTCGCTCCCTGGCAGCGCTACCTCGACGCCTGCGGGAACGTTCGTGAGAACGACCGCGAGAATGCATCGGATGCGGGCGACGACCAGCGCGGCAACTCCGGGAAAGTCCGCGCCCCGAAGCCGCTGATGTTGCCAAAGATCATGCTCCGCCCCCAAATCTCCGACGATCACATCGCGCATCGACTCGGCCTGCTAAAATTTATTGTGTGAGCTCTCTCCCCACATCTTCGGAGAAACTTCCGCAAGAAACGGCCCGGCAGAATACCGGCGCGGCCATTCCTCTTCTCGACTTGCGCCGCCAGTACGAGACCATTCGCGAGGAGGTCTTGGCCGCCATCACCCGTGTCTGCGATTCGCAGGGCTTCGTCCTCGGCCCGGAGGTCGAGGCGCTGGAGCACGAAATTGCCGCGCTTACGGGAGCCACTAGCGCGGTCGGTTGCGCGTCGGGAACCGAAGCTCTCTGGCTGGCTCTCGTCGCCGCCGGGGTAAAGCCCGGAGACTCCGTCATTACCACCGCGTTCAGCTTCTTCGCTTCCGCCAGCGCAATTGTGCGCGCGGGAGCAACGCCCATCTTCGTGGATGTCGATCCTGGCACGCTGAATCTCGACGCGACGCTGGTTGGCCGGCGACTGCGCGATCGCCAACCCACCAACCAGGCAGAGAAGATTCGCGCCGTTCTTCCTGTGCATCTCTACGGGCAGTGCGCCGATATGGAGAAGTTCGACCGCATTGCTCAGGAATTCGAAGTTGCCATTGTCGAAGATGCCGCTCAGGCAATCGGCGCGGAATGGAACGGACGCGGCGCGGGTTCGCTCGGCATCACCGCGGCTTTCAGCTTCTATCCCACCAAGAATCTCAGCGCCTACGGAGACGCAGGCATCGTTACCACTACTTGCCGCCACATGGCGGAGCGCATGCGGCAACTGCGCAATCATGGCAGTCCGCGGCGCTACTACCATCACGAATTTGGCTGGAATGGCCGCATGGACGCCATTCAGGCTGCGGTGCTGCGCGTGAAGTTGCCGCACCTGGCAGACTGGAACCGCCGGCGTCAGCAGCACGCCGCGACCTATGACCGGCTGTTCGCGGAATCAGGTCTGACCTCGCAGCGCGAATCGAACGTTCGCGTAGCGCCAGTGCGGTTATTGGCGCGCAGTCCGCAAGCCACGCATGTCTTTCATCAGTATGTGATTCGCGCCCAGCACCGGGATGACCTGCGCCAGTTTCTCACCGAGCGAAAAATCGGGTCTGAGGTTTACTATCCGCTGCCCCTGCACCTGCAACCAGTTTTTTCGTATCTCGGATTGAAGCCAGGAGACCTCCCCGTCGCCGAACTCGCCGCCCAGGAAGTACTCGCGCTGCCCATGTTCCCCGAGCTAACCGAATCCGAGATTCGCTCGGTAGTCGATAACATCGCCGACTTCTACTCGTGAAATTAAAAACATTGTCATCCTGAGCGCAGCTTGTTCTTCACAAAGTGAAGAACAAACGGAGTCGAAGAGCCCCACACCCTCATCTCCGTGCGCACCGCGCGAGCAACTTCCTTCCAAACTGCGCCAACGCCCACTACCGCTTTCGCTTGCTTTTCTTACCCTCAATTTTCCTCGGTGCCGTCCGCACCGGCAACTCTCCCGGAGCCAGCACGCGGCGCACAATCGGCGTGTTAAGTTTGTATTTCTTCGCGACGATGTTGCCCTTGTCGTCCCGTGCTCGAACCACAAACACGGGCAACATACCTTCCTTGTCAAAATTTTCCTGCGATACGGTCACCGGCAGCATTCCCTCCATGCGCTCGCGATAGGCGGTTTCATAGCGGTGGTGCCTCACATTCCAGGTGAAGACGCGAATCTGGTTGAAGTCGAATGGCATGCCATCCTTGGGTTCAGTGAGCACAGTCAGATACTGCGCGACCTTCTTATCTCCATCCGCAACCTGGTTGAGCACAAAGAATGCAACAATGCGCTGCCCCTCGGCGTATTCAGCGACGTCGAGCGGAACGTCGAGATCGATCATGCGCCCGAGAACCCAGCCCACCCGCTGGTGCGAATCGCGCACAAGCCACCAGTCTTCAATAATCGGAGCGGGAACGATCGGAGCAGGAACGATCGGAGCGGAAACGACCGGGCCAGAAACGACCGCAGCCGCAGCAGGCCTATTGTCCTTCCCCTTGTTCTTGTCTTTATCCTTCTCATTATCATTGCCTGTCTTACCGCTGGACGCGGCGGAATGCGACGGCGGCGCTGCCGTTCCCGCCTTTTCGGCGGTGCCCCGCTTCAGCAGCGATAGCTTTTCGCCGGTCGAAATCTGATAAAGATGTTCGGTATCCCGCCCCGGCTCCACGTGCAGATTGGTGTCGTTGCGCGTCGTGCCCTGCGCCTGTACCGGGTCTTTCTGATTGTCGGCGGTCAGCTTCTGAATCTGATCATAGACTTGCTGGCTGACCAGGTAGCGCTGCTCCACCCATCCCGTAACCCCGGTTGTGGTGCGCACTTTAACAAAGCGGCGATCGTGATCGAGCACTTCCACACGCTCGCCGTTCTTGACCACTCCAGTTTTCTCGTAGACTGCAGCCACTCGGTCGCGCAGAAAAGCTTGTACTCCCGAGACGTACTCGGTCTCGAGCACCCGATCTTTGCCGCGATTGCACGCCGCAAGCAGCATCAAGCCGGCCAGGCAGACCGCAACCGCCGCCGCTCGAAGCAAAGATGTAGGGAAGAATTTCACAGGGTCGAACTTTTACTATAACGCGCAATGATGGCACGGGAAAGTAAGCAAGGAGCCACGCGCGAGCAATTGGCTTCCCGCTTCTCAAAAAGCGCAAGAAGCGGGGCACTCGGGCTCCAGTGGTGCCACTTAACTCGCCGTTACATTGATGGTGAGTGTCAGAGACGATCCGGTATAGCTCACCGTAATCGTGTACGGACCGGCTGGAGTTCCCGAGGAAGCAGTGCAGTACACAGGATCGGTGCCGTTTACGCAGTTAATGTAGGTTGTATTGCTCGACAAGAAAGTTGCTCCGGTAGTGACATCTGTAGTCCCGTTCGCCGTTACGACAAACCCCGGACTCGTTCCTCCATTGACACCAGTGAAGGTCCAGGTATTGTAGTTTAGCTTTAGACTGCTGATGACAATGTACACCGTGGCGGAAGCCGTCCCAGTCAGCCCCTGCGACGCGGCTGTCACCGTAGCCGTGCCGACTTGCAACCCGGTGGCGACACCGCTGGTCTCGTCAATGGAGACGGTAGTTGGATCACTGCTCGACCAAGCCACTCCGCTCGTGATCTGGGATCGAGAATTGTCCTGAAAAGTACCCCAGGCCTGCAATGTCGTCGTTCCGTTAAGAAGGATATTAGCGGTGGGTGGCTGGACCGCGACCGATACGAGAGAGTTGCCGGTGAAGAACCCGCGGCAGCCAGCCCCAAACGCCACTAGCAGCAGCGCTGCAAAAGCCAAAGTCAGCGGCAGTTTTCGCCCAGTCCACATTCCATTCAACATAAACATCGCCTCGGATGAGCTAATTTTAACAGAATGCACGGTCGCCTCCGCTCCCCGACAGTGCATGACGAGGAACGTACCTTCGCGCCGGCCCGAAGTTATAGAACGCGGACTAAATCTGAACTTGCATGAGGATTCGCGAAACGTGGCCTTATCGCCGAGCCTAGACAATCGCCGACAGACAACTACCGGGAACTGGCAGCTGAGGGCTGTCCTTCGCTACTTCTGCTTTTTCTTCCCCGCATTCGCGATGCGCTGGTCGATCGGTTTTCTTCCCCGGAAGCCCTCGGTCGTGTTGTGCCAGTGGGTGATGGCGGTCTCCCCGAATTTCCAGCACAGCAGCAGAATCTCGCCTTCCACCTTGCAGGGAAAGTCGAGTAATCCTATGTCCAGGTCTTTAACCTGCACGCCGGTCGCGTCGATCTCCGCGATGGCATCCTTGATTCGGCGAGTTGCTTTATGGCGCTCGGCTTTGCGCCGGGCCAGATGTACCACGTTCAGCAGGGTGCCGCCATTCAGGAAAACACGTTGCGCTGTCTCCTGCAGTTCGTTGTCCACGTCTTCGATCAGCTTCTTGGCCTGAATCGCCTGCCGCAACAACGACTCCAAAATCGGGAGCAGCCTGTGCGCCTCATCGAGGGTAAAAGTGCGCTCGGACATTGCCTTCATTCTATCGGATGCGGCCATCGAGGTATAGCTCCCCGGAGCTCAGGCCTTCGTGTGATGGCGTGGCCGGGCCCTTGTGGGGTGAGGCCAGGTTTGTGTAGTGACGGAGCTCTGCCCCGTCCCGGCCCGCAGCGTTCTTCTGAGAATTGACAACTAGCCTGGGACCTCCACCTCAATCGGCGGCCGTCGAGTCGTACGCATCCGGGCGGCGCGGCCCCGGCGGATCTGGCTTCACCCGTGCTATTTTCAATGGACGGATGGATGCCCCCTCCCCATCGCTCGGCCAACCTACCCCGCGCAACGTATACGTTTTCGGCCTGACGTCATTCCTCAACGACACCGCCAGCGAAATGGCGTACTGGGTCTTGCCCGCCTTTTTAGCCTCCCTTGGAGCCGGTCCAGCCCAACTCGGAATCATCGAAGGCATCGCCGAGAGTGTGGCTTCTTTCGCCAAACTTTTCTCTGGTGTCGTCACCGATAAAGTTTCGCAACGTAAACCTATCGTGGTCGGTGGATATTTTGTAGCCAACGCGGTGAAGCCTTTGCTGGCGCTGGTCACTTCATGGTGGCAGATTCTGGGAATTCGTTTCTCCGATCGCTTTGCCAAGGGCATCCGCGGAACCGCTCGCGATGTAATGGTGGCCGAGTCAGTCGATAAATCGAAAATTGGGTCGGCCTACGGACTGATTCAAGCCATGGATTCCGCCGGCGCTATCGCCGGTCCGCTGCTGGCGTTGGCGATCATTGGACGCTTCGGCATGCGCGGCGTGTTCGCCTCGGCCGCCGTCCCGGGAGCGCTATGCGTAATCGTCGCGTGGGTGGGAATCCGCGAGGTTCACAAGCCAGTGAAGCGACGGGCGGCCCCGCCCGTCCAAGGCGAGCGCAGATCGGCAGTATCCGGCAAATCCAGATGGTTCCCGAAACTGCCGCTAAGTTTCTACTACGTGCTGTTCGTGGTGGCGCTGTTTTCACTGGGAAATTCCAGCGACATGTTTCTCGTTTTGCGGGCCGGCAATCTTGGCATTCCGGCGTCCCGGGCTCCGTTGCTCGGATTGGTTTTCAATATCACGTTTACGCTGGCGTCGTGGCCGGCCGGCAGGCTCAGCGACCGCTTCTCGCGTTCGGCTATCGCCGCCACCGGATATTTCGTTTTCGCCATCGTCTATTTTGTCTTCGCGTTCGCACCCTCCCAACGGGCGATCTGGCTGACCATGGCCTTCTACGGACTCTTTTATGCGCTGACCAATCCCGTGCTCACAGCGCTGGTCGTCGAAAGCGTGGATCGCGATGTGCGCGGCCGCGCTTTGGGAATTTTTTCGTTTCTCACCAGCGTGACAACGTTGCTGTCAAGCGTCATCACGGGAGCATTGTGGAAGATCTACGGCGCGGCGGTGCCATTTTATTTTTCGGCCGGCATCGCAACGGTGTCGGCATTCGCTCTGCTCGGTCATCGTTCGCAGAGAAGGAATCCATAAACACGGTGCCTGCCCCGTCTACGCCGCTAAGAGGCGTCAAGTCGGGTCTCTATGGCATCGCATCTCTCTGCGAGCGTCGCAACCACAAATAGGCAACTATCAAAAACGCGACGCCCGCGACGCTGTCGAGCATAACGTCCCATATCGTGCCGGTGCGCGATGGAATGAAGCTCTGATGCCATTCATCCAGCGCCGCGACGCAGGCGGTTCCCAGCCACGACAAGAGCGCAGCCCGCACCAGCAGCGTGTAATGGAAGGTTGCCCGCCAGCCACGTAACAGCAGCAGGCTCAACATACCGTAGCCGACCACGTGGCCCGTCTTGCGCAGATAGTGATGGAAAATGAGGAAGTCGTAGAGATTAATGTGGCCAAACAGTCGCGTCAGGATTGTATAGAGCACGCTGCCGGTATTTTGCGACGAGAAAAAATCGCTGGACTCGAACGTGATGAGAACAATCCAGACGGCCGCCGGCCACCAGGCGCGCAGAAGATGAGGTCGGGGCCGGCCTATAGTCGAGTTGGTCGCAGTCACAACACTCACTTACTCGGCCGCGTAATTCGGAGCTTCGCGCGTGATCATGACGTCATGCACGTGGCTTTCGCGCAGGCCGGCGGCACTGATGCGCACGAATCGCGCCTTCTGCTGCAGCTCGGCGATCGTCTGGCATCCGCAATATCCCATGCCCGATCGCAGACCGCCCACCATCTGATGAACGATCATCGCCACCGAACCGCGATAGGGGACACGTCCTTCAATCCCTTCCGGCACCAATTTGCCGAGACGATTCGATGCTTCGCCCAAAGCCGACGCCGCCGTCGACGCGTCTCCATCGGAGTTCTGGAAGTAGCGCTCGCTGGACCCCGCCGCCATCGCTCCCAGCGAACCCATGCCGCGATACGACTTGAAAGTGCGGCCCTGGTACAGGATCAGCTCACCCGGGCTCTCATCGGTGCCGGCAAACATCGATCCAATCATCACCGCGGAAGCGCCCGCCGCCAGCGCCTTGCTGATGTCGCCGGAATATTTGATGCCGCCGTCAGCAATTACGGGAACTCCCGAATCTCTCGTAGCCCGCGCCGCTTCCGCGATCGCCGTGATCTGCGGAACTCCCACGCCGGTAACGATGCGCGTGGTGCAGATCGAACCGGGACCGATGCCGACCTTCACTCCGTCCACCCCGGCGCGCACCATATCGCAAGCGCCATCAAAGGTGGCCACATTACCCGCGATCAGTTCCACCTCGGGCAATTTCGCTTTGACTCTCTTAACCGCTTCCAGCACCAGCGCCGAATGGCCGTGGGCGCTGTCTATCGCCAGCACGTCGACTTTCGCTTTGACCAGTTCCTGCGCGCGCTCAAGGAAATCTCCGGTTGCGCCGATCGCCGCGCTTACCCGCAGGCGTCCTTTGTCGTCCTTGGCCGCCCCGGGATATTTCAGCTTCTTCTGAATGTCTTTGACCGTGATCAGACCCTTGAGAATGTACTTGTCGTCCACCACCAGCAGCTTTTCCACGCGATGTTCATGCAGAATTTCTTCTGCCTGCTCGAGCGTAGTACCCACCGGCACCGTAATCAGATTCTTCTGCGTCATCACCTTGCTGATCGGAATATCGAAGCGCGTTTCGAAGCGCAAATCGCGATTGGTCAGGATGCCGACCAGCTTTCCATCCTTGAGGGTGATGGGAACGCCGGAAATTTTGTATTTCTGCATGACATCGAGCGCATCGGAAACCTTCGCGTCCGGCGACATCGTGACCGGATCGACAATCATCCCGCTCTCCGACCGCTTCACCTTGTCAACTTCATTGGCCTGCTGCTCGATCGTCAGATTGCGATGGATGATGCCGAGCCCACCCTGCTGCGCCAGGGCAATCGCCATATGCGATTCGGTTACCGTGTCCATGGCGGCGCTGATGATCGGAATATTCAGCCGGATATTGCGCGAAAGTTGAGTCTGCGTGTTGGTGTTCGCGGGCACAACCTGCGAATGCGCCGGCAGGAGTAATACGTCGTCGAATGTAAGAGCTTCAGGGACGGGAAAATGAATCATAACTTTAGATGAAACTCCTATTGTAGGGAGGGGGGATGCATCAAGCAAATGCGCGCGTAGGATCGGGGCTGAGCACCACGGGTTGACTTGTCTTCTCCCACGGTCTTGGCCAGTCTTGTTCCCATGGCAGCCTCGCTGGCGAGAGCTTCAGACAGGAAGCTCCGCTCCAAGGTTCGGGAATTCCTGAAGCAGTCGAGCAAGGTTAGGCTAGGCTGGATCGGAAACAACGTCACCCATTCCAACGTCGCCTCGTATGGACTTGTCTCGACGTTTCCTTCCGTGAGCGCATCAACGCACACCCAGATCGTCCTCAAGAAACCCTGAGGCAGGTGACGACCCTTTATAAAGTATTGACAAAAAAGGCGTCCGGTTATGGACGCCTCTGTGCCTGTTGGAACTGCTCCAATTAGTCTTTCTTGTCGCTACCCTCAGCCTTGCCCTCAGCCTCGTTCGCGGCCATGTTGCTTTCGGCCTGCGCCTCTTCGTCAGCGTGTTCCATCGCCTTACGATTCTCTTCAGCACGCTTGGCGCGAATTTCCGCCCGCTTCTGGCGCTTCTCGTCGATGACCTGTTCGCTGCCCAGCAGTTCGATGAACGCCTTTTCGGCGCCGTCGCCCTTGCGCCAGGCGGTGCGCACGATGCGGGTATAACCGCCCTTGCGATCGCCGAACCGCGGAGCCACGGTATCAAACAGCTTGGTGACCGCTTCTCCGGTCATCAGGTAAGAGGCTGCCTGACGGCGCGCCGCGAGATCTCCCTTCTTGCCCAGGGTGATCATCTTCTCAACCGACGGACGCACTGCCTTCGCCTTGATCACGGTCGTCTCAATACGCTCTTCCATGATGATCGACGTGACCATGTTGCGCAGCATCGCACGCCGATGGGAAGTCGTCCGTCCTAGTTTGTATCCTGCAACTTTGTGACGCATGGTTTACCCCTGAAGTTAGTTCTCAGCTCTCAGTCGAAATGAGTCGTTGGTCGATAGTCGTTGGTCGTTAGCGAAGGACTAGCGACCAACGACCGACGGCTGTCTGTCCCTACAAATCGTTATCGCCGTAAGCCGACGCCGGCAGAATCTGGTTCGAAGTCGGGCCGGGCACGGCATTGCCGTGCTCGTCGATCTTCATACCGAGGCTCAGGCCCATCGAGGAGAGAATCTCCTTGATTTCGTTCAGCGACTTGCGGCCAAAATTCTTCGTCTTCAGCATCTCGGCTTCAGTCTTCTGCACCAGTTCGCCGATCGACTGAATGTTCGCGTTCTTCAGGCAGTTATAGCTGCGCACCGAGAGTTCAAGCTCCTCCACCGAACGGTTGAGGTTTTCATTCTTGATCTCGGGACGCCGCTCTTCGCTCGCCGACGCGGTTTCGATTTCTTCTTCGAAGTTGATAAAGATGTTCATGTGATCTTTGATCAGCTTCGCCGACAGTCCCAGGGCATCGCCGGGCGTGATGGAGCCGTTCGTCCAGACCTCGACCGTGAGTTTGTCGTAGTCGGTGATCTGGCCCAAGCGCGCCGCTTCGACCGTGTAATTGCACTTGCGCACCGGCGTATGCACGGAATCGATGGGAATGAATCCAATGCCCAAATCGTCTTCGAAATTCTTGTCGGCCGAGACGTAGCCGCGTCCGCGCTTCAGGCGCATCTCCATTTCCAGCTTGCCGCCTTCGCTTACGGTGGCAATGTAGATGTCCTTGTCGAGAATCTCGACGTCGCCGTCCGCATCGATCATGCCGCTGGTCACAACTCCCGGCTGATCGGCGCGCAGGTAGATCGCCTTCGGACCATCGCCCGCCAACTTGAACGGTACTTGCTTCATATTGAGGATGATGTCGGTCGCATCCTCCACTACTCCAGGAATCGACTGGAACTCGTGCAGCACGCCTTCGATCTTGACCGCGGTAACCGCCGCGCCTTCGATCGAACTCAGCATCACGCGCCGCAGCGCGTTGCCGATGGTGGTACCGAATCCGCGCTCAAACGGCTGCGCCCAGAACATCCCGTATTTATCGGTCA
>Ga0074045_10004986_pt1 | contig 11667 bp, 5 predicted proteins | sample BogForMeECP23OM2_FD_94442 | JGI IMG/M metagenome (GOLD analysis project Ga0074045, IMG submission 94442) | Bog forest soil microbial communities from Calvert Island, British Columbia, Canada - Bog Forest MetaG ECP23OM2 | ecosystem: Environmental > Terrestrial > Soil > Wetlands ...
GCTGATAGGTCTTAGCCGCCTGCCTGGCGAGACGTCTGAAGCGTATGTCAAGCGCCTGAATAACGCTACTCGCATCGACACTAGTCAGGACTATGTAGGCTTGCTGAATGAGCTTACTCTTCAGCTGGGTCTGACTATAGGCAATGTGATCTCCTTAGCTAGCGTGTCTGGTAACCCGCTGCAGGTGGATATAGCTTTGAATGGCATCGTTCTTACTGATACAATACTCTTGACTACCCAAACCATTCCGGTAGTCCTGGTGGACATCGACGATGCTTGGACTTGGTACTTGCTATCTGACGTTGTGGGGACGATCAATGCGGGCACGGTTGCAACGGCTACGCTATTGGTCGCGGACGGGCCAACTATCAAAATCTCGAGGCAGTCAAACCTCCTCACAGTCATCGCGCAGCCGATTACTGGTCAGAATGTTAGTGTTGGGTATCCTAATGTCATCCCTGGATCAGAACTCTTTAATGTCCCTGTTCCCACCTACACGGCCAACTACGTGGCTGGCACGTTTGTCTTCAGCGCTCCAGTACCATCAGGCACACAAATAACCTACAAGCGTTTGGTATGGCCATACAATATCATTGGTGGAGATGTTTCTCTCTATTCGTTGCTGGATCCGGCCGTCGGTCAGATGGCACAAGGTCCTGCGGGTACTATGGTGTATCAGATTCAAGAAGCTGTTGAAGCTATCATGCAGCAAGATCAGAGTTATTGGGCGACCTAATGCTGAGCTTTTTCAAAGATGCAGGCTTGACCCTGCCTATCACAAACTTTACACCTAAGTGGACGTCTGTTCCGACGAAGGGCGCCATCAAGATTACATCCGTGTATCTTGGTGATGCTTACACATCTATTATCTCTCAGGTTGTGTCGCCCTCCGCAACAACGATTTACTTGACTCAGGTAGATGAGTTTTCTCCATCGGGTGGTACGGTTACGATTGACGCAGAAGTGATAACCTATACTGCGGCTTCCAAAACCCCATCCCCGCACATCAGTGGATGTACCCGTGGTGCTGATAGCACCACAGCTGCTGGACATCTGGTAGGTACGATTGTTTATCCACAGACTACATACAATAGTGTGTCTGGCGGCAACATCACGATTTTGGTTAACGGTATGACCGCTGCCCCGATTGGTTTGGGCTTGGCTACTGCATTGGGTGTCTTTGGACCTCCTGGTGTCCCACTTCTGCTTCCAGTAAGTAGTATGGTTTCAGGTATAGTTGGGGCAATCCAAATCAGGCTGCAGTTTACGGTGCCGGCGGGAGCAGAGGCACAATATCATAACCTCTCTATCATACCCACATTGATATATCATCCTGCTGACGTGAATGATGGGTCTCAATACTATGTACAGCCTTCGTGCCTTTTGTATGTTCAGCAGCGTGATCAAGGTTTGATTCAGAGAATGCGTCTGTTACCAGCGAATCGCCAAGTCAGTGCAAATCTGCCTGGCTTCACTTGGGGACAGTATCGCTGGCGCGACAATACAACCGAGAACTCGGTTGCTATCGTACCTACAAAGTGGGATACGGATACTAGTCTGATCACACAAGAGTTTATTGGTGGTGTGGGTAGCATCGGTGAGACAAATGATCTGGAGCCTATAGAACTGGAAGAAGTCGATAGCTCTATATACTTGCGTGCACTCCATGGACAGTACTTCACAGGAGTAAAGCGCTATTACTTCCCATCTAATAATTGGAACCTTGAGTTCTTACCTTCTACTCTGGGTGGGTCACGAATATATCAGCTTCAGAAGCCTCCTAGAGAACAGACACCTGTCTTTGTCGGTAACTGGCGCCTGGATGGTCAAGGTTTCTATGAATATAATCTGAATGCTCGCTATACTTTCGGACCGAACTTTAATCCTACGGACACAGTCAATCCACAGTTTACCGTCGATCGTGTAACAGGGGTATTGACAATCAATCCTGCAGTTCAGAGTCCCCAGACAACTATCTTACTAGGTGTGTTGTCAGGCGGTGTTACCGAGTACTTTGATCTGCCATACTATCCAATTGATAGTGTGATTAAGCTATACGTTACTGGGCCAGACGTCAATATCCCTGCCTACACGTTCAATCGTGAGCAAGGGTTCATCACGTTTCCAAAGGCTAGCGGTACTGCTGCTGGGCAGCCACTTTTTGCTCTAGTCAACCCAGCCATAGCAGTCGAGTATGAGTATGACGTTCCAGATGAGAGTGAGATCCAGAATACGAATATCCCAGATGAACAGGATCTCCTGAAGGATACACGCCTTCTGACTCCAGATGTGAATCCTGCATTCTCTGGCCTGTCAAGCGGTTACGTGTTCTTGCAGCATCGGGTTCTTCGTCCAGTGGCTGTGACTCTGTCGGCCGACAAGCCCCAGATTGCCATCCCTCCGACGCTAGACTCGATTATAGGCTTAATAGCCTATGGGCCTGTCTATTACAATGGTGATCATGCACTACTGACAGCTACGGCCGTCGGAAGCTTGCCAAACGAAGTGATACCTGGCGCTCAGTTACAGGTCGTGCCTGGCGGCTATAATCCGTTGAATGGACAGCCACTACAGAACTATCCTTTCCGTGGCTTGATTAATGGTGTAGATCCTAATACCACTCCAGTGATTGTTGTAACTGGTGGCGACGGGATTGCAAACCTTGTATATCAGCCCGACAACGATTTTGGTTTCTATATTCCGACTGTGGCTCCATGGATTATCACTAGCGTCACACAGACTCCTACAGCCACACCTACCTGGACTGCAGTTTTAGGTGGTGGTTATGCAACTGTTGAGCTGCCGGCTTCTCTATTGCACGAATACTGGGCAGGTGGTAATCTTCGCTTGACAGGGTTTACTCCTGCAGCATGGGATGGTGACTGGCAAATATTGACAGTCGATGCGGCTATCAATACACTGACTGTTAATATGCCGAACAACCCAGGACCTGTGACTGTAACTGGATTGGCTGGCCCAACAGATACAATAATACTTCCTGTACCAATTTCTATTAGCCAGCTCTGGGCTGCACCGCCATCAAATGAAGGTTGGTTAGATTATGTATACCCAGTGCTGAGTAATCAATCTCTGTTCGGTCTTAGTGCTCTGGACTTGACAGGCAATGCGGATATAGGTGTTACACTCGTGGGCCATGCAACAGCACAGGTAGTTAACAATCCTCCTATTGTGTTGGCTGCGGGCAATCCCGTCACTATATCCAATGCTACATCTCCTGTGTTAGATGGCTCCTGGACTCTAACATCTGCTGTCTTAGCTGCTGGTGTGTGGACAGTGCAGTGGCTTGAAGCTGGATCATTGGCTTCTACTGCACAGGTCGCTGGCAGCTTGTTGGCTACGGGTGCCGTGCCTTTCATAACTGACGGCACAGTGAATGGCGCCGAGACTATTCTTAGTGTTACATGGACAAGTAATGTTGCCCAATATACATTGGCTGCCGCCACAACTAATCTTGAGGAAGGACAGAACGTCCAGATCCAGGGGTGTACGACTTCGACTTTGAATGGCTTCCAGAACGTCCTGTCGATCGTTGGCAATGTGGTTAGCACGCCTACAACCACTGCAGGTACAGGCTCTGAATCTGAAGCGGGAGCCACACTAACATACAGCAACTTCGTTACGAATGGTGTCATCACTGAGTGGACTAAAACTCTTATTCCTTGGGTACCTAGTTATGCCTACCAAGATGGTGATGTGATCCTAGATTCTAATGGATATCTCCAGAAGGTCAACACTGGTGGTGGGGGTATCTCGGGTGGGTCTACTCCAACTTGGGGCACATTATTCAACCAGCCGACAACAGACAATACTGTCTCTTGGTCTAATCGTGGTGTACCAGGACCGAGTACAGCTGTTCCTATCCATGTCTATGATAAGAACGGGTATGATTACTTCGATAATATCTTCAGCTTGTTCGGTAATGCTAATATCGACGGCACAGGTCTAGCGACAGTTGAAGTAATACAAGGACATAATGCTGTTACGATCGCTGTAAACGATATCGTAAATGTTTATAATGCTACGTCCTCAAGTCTCGATGGTTCATGGAAGGTTTTGACTGTATCTCTAAATACCCCATCGGCTGGTTATACAACTCTCACGTATCAAACAAATGCTGTGACACTTGCTCCTACGGTCCAGCATTCTGGTACGTTGAATGATACCTCACAAGGATTCAGCGGTGATGCTGTGCAGATTGTCTTCAACCAGACGCTGCCGAATCCAAATCAGGGCTTTGTACAAGCTTACCTATTCCAATTCCTGGAAAGAGAAATCATTCAGATGCAGGTAGTAGGCACAAATATCTATAGCAACTCTATCATGTTGCAGATGCAGCCGCCAAATCAGCTTATTAATAATCCATATATCGTACCAAGTACGGATCAGACTGCAGTTCCGCCGTACTATCCGACGCCGCTCTCAAATAGCGTGCTCAACCAAAACAGATTGGGGATCGTCACTCCATAAGGAATAACACATGCCTTCAAATCCATCTCTCTATCGCTATATTGACTTCATTGGGGGTAACATCCTTGATGCCAGCAACGTGACGTTGCTGCAAACCATACTCGAAGGCCGCTCGGTCTCCGCGGTGAATGGAATCACGGGTATGGCACAGCTGTTTGCACAAGGTACACTGCTCAACTGTGTGTTCAATATCACAGGCTCTACGATCATAATGACGCATGCAAATGCTAGCTACCCAATCTTCGTGTTGGTAAATGATCGCTTCGAATCGCTGGGTTCTACTGTTACTATTGCTGGATCGCAACCAGGATCTGGCGTTGTAAATCTTTATCTCAACTGGGCATGGAATCAAGTTACCAGTGCAGTTGATCCTTCTTTCATAGATGGTATTACTGGGGAACCTACCATTCAGGCTGGGCAGCTGGCGTTGGATGTAGACTGGGCAGATACTCATGGCTCCCCAAGTCCAACCCAGTTTGCAATAAACTCTTCGCCGATCGTCCTTGCTATCTTCAACATGAGTGCTACACCGAATGTAACAGTCACTTATATCAATGGTGTGCTTCCTTATGCTCAAGGCAATCCTAATCAAGCTGGGCTCGTAGCACTAACAGATAATACAGGCTTGGCTGTTGGAACTACTGACGCGCGCACACATGATTCTCGTGTTCCAGCTCCTGTTAGTGTTAATACTGAGTCTATCGCTGCACTTATTCAGACTGGCCTTCAGGTCTCTTCTTATCCCGCATGGGTTGCTGGTCTTGCGGCCCCTGGTGCAAAGGTAGTTGACAGCAACGGCAACCTGCAAATCTGCTCTACTACCCAGACAGGTCCTGGGTTAATCAGTCCTTATCTTCCAGCTAATATACCAGCTACATTAGTAACTGATTTGATTGCTGTGGGTGCTGGTCCTACTTATACCCTCGGCGGTTGGAATACAAACGTAGGTGGTGTGACATGGCAGGCTATTTCCAACAACCCACCGATAAGTAGCGTGGAATGGATCTGGATTAATGCAGGCCCAGCCAATCTTCCAGCCTATGATCCGACTGCGTTTGTAACATTCAGTCTGTCATCTGTATCTGTTGCTGGTAGCGTTGTAACTTATAACGGTGCTATTACAGGAAGTATTGGTACTGAGTCTGTTAGTGGTGCAGGCAACTTCTTTGTTGGCTATCGTTTTACGGTCGCTGGCTTCACGAATGTTGGGAACAACGGTATCGAACTGTTGTGTACAGCATCGTCTGCTACTACTCTCATTCTAACAAATCCTTATGCTGTAAATGAAGTCACTGCTGCTACAGCTACTCTGAATCAGGGTGGTATTTCTAGTGATTTGCTCATCTACAGTACAAAACAAGAGACGGTAACTGCTGCTCTTAATACTCTCTTTGCTGCTAGCGGTGGTAGTGCTGGAGTAGTGTCATTCAACGGCCGCTTTGGAATTGTCGTCTCGCAGGCGGGTGACTACACAGCTTCTCAAGTTGGTGCTGCTCCTGCTTCTCACGTGGGTCTAGAGCTGGGATTGCCTGCAAGCCATCCTGCTTCTGTGACTTCGAATATTAGTGGTTTCACAGTCAATGAAGGTTTAGGTGCTTTGTCTGGCGATGCGTTTGCTTTGTTGGATAGTTCCAGCACTCGTAAGGCAGCTTTGACACATACGGGAGATATCTATGCTCTGCTGGCGAATGCTGCAAACGCTCAAGGCGGTGGTCCTGGTGGCGGCGGCGGTACAGCTACATATAAAGGCACACTAGGGCTCCTGTCTCTAATTGGTAATGTGTTGGCTGAGCACGTTAACTACACCGCCCCAGGGACAAATATACGAGGTAACAACCCACACGGTCTAAGTGCTGGGGATGTTGGGGCTGCAACAGAGGCATATGTAGATACACAGGTTTCCGATATCGTTGCTGATGTCACAGCTTATACAGATGCCAAAATCAATATCTCAGTTCGTACAGTGACTACTACTGGAGCTGCAGGAATCACTAACTCTGCTTGGGATTGGGGCGGTGTACAGCCTTCCAACAATACAGCCACTTATTTCATCGTCGATATTGGCGGTGGTTTTGAACTGGCTATTGGATTAGGTCAATATCAACACGGCAATCAGATGGCATTACCTGAAGTTTCTGGCTGGTCAAGTAGTAACTGGCTGGGTTTGGCTTCTTGCTTGGCTATGACAGCTACAGAGCAAGGTGGTGGGGCTGGTATGCGTACTATCGTAGCTATCAACCCATCAACGCGAATAGTAACTGCTCAAGCTTATGATTCGAGCGACAGACATTCTTATCCTTGCTGGGCTTCAGTTATAGCTATAGCATGGAGATTTATTACAGCCCCAACGATTATCATTAGTTCTTATGATACTGCTGCAAACACATTTGATGCTGGACATGTTGGAGATACTGTCATAGTAACTGGCCGTAACTTTGGATCCAGCCGTGGTACTACAACGGTTTCTTTCAATGGTGTGCCAGCAATTTCTTATCCGACATGGTCTTCGACCAGCTTCTCTGTTGTGGTTCCTGCTTTATCTACATCAGGAGCTATTACTATTCATTCTGGTGTTACACTTCTGGCAACTAGTCCATTCGTCTTCACGATAAGCTAATGGCAAATAGAGGCATACAGTTCGTTTATTACACCCCGAATCTACCCAACAGGTCGATTCCGATAGCTTATGTGTCTACTACGCCTGAGTCCCCGTCTCAGCTGACAGATGTTAACAACAATATCTATCAGCCAGGTGCGTTGACAATGACGCAGCTGACTACTCCTTTCACGGTGTTTACTGCTCCAGCTTTTCAATCTTCGGTGCCTATCTCTGGGGCCACGCAGTATCAGTTTGCGAACCAGTTCTTTGAGCTAACTGATCAGGTTGATGGGTCTGGGAATCCACTATATTACCAGCACTATCTACCTACTGGGGTATCAAATGTAACGATCCTAGATCTGAATGGTAATACCGTAGCAACTCCAACTACGACATCTATATCAGGTCCTATTATTCGTTCGCTGACTCGGGGAAGTATCACAGCTACTTTCTTGCTCCATTCTTTCCCGAGTGTCAATAATACTGTCCTGCCTTACGTGCAATATCAGATACGTTACATTGATGCTATTGGCTTCCTCCATCTGGAGATCTTGAAGTTCTACAATGTAATCGCTCCAGCTGTGTTTACTCCCAGTGCAAATACATACGTAGCTTCAACGGTTGTTCTTACAGTCAATGCAATCACAGCTTACTATGTAAGATGGTATGCTCAGAATGGCTATCAGATTTTGCAGCCATACAATGATATCCCGAACGATCCTTGGCGTGCACGTATACGATTCAGTCTGCAGAACATTCCACCTGAATATGGTAATCAAGTATGGACTCCACAGAAGCCTTATCAACTTGGTACTTGGGTACCAGGAACTTCAATAGCGACGCACTTGATTCAGTTCGAGCGCCGTCCTATTCTCTATAACAACACATACCCTAATGTGCTGATCTATGATAAGAACTATGTTCTGAAATATGCCTTGGCTGGGCAGACAGGCAACGGTTTCCTGTACCCGTGGCGTCTGAATCAGTTTGTGGATATAGATCCCAACAGTGGGGTTGTACAGGTATCTGTTGAGACGGACCCAACGGATATCATATTTGGATTCTTCTCCTATCTGGAGCCAGATGTAGTCTTCACTGGTCTGGATATCAATCCATATACGAACCCGAGTGTCCGTAATAAGATCATCTCGTTCTATCAAAAGATCGATGGTGTAGATCCTCTGCATTATATCTACTATCAGGTACTGGATGAGAGTAACAATGTAACTGCTACAAATGATCCAGCTCCTGCCGTAGGGACTAACCACTTCTTTGGTACTATTCTGGTAGGCCAGGCTGTATCGGTGGGGGATTTTATTTTCACTGATGCACGCGTGCGCGGTGGCGGATTGGCGCCGCTATATCAAAGCATTCCTCAGGCAGCCAACTTCTGGGACCTCGGGTTCTGGGATGGTAAGCCTTTCCCAGCTGGTGGATCAATGATTCTCTACCTGCCAGTCACTCTTTTATCCACATTCACGGCCGCGGAAGTATCACAGATCGTAAACGCCGTAGTGCCCATGGGCACAATACCAGTCATAGTCTACTATGATTCGGAAGGCAATGAGACGACAGCATAATGAGTAACCTACCCACTCCTGGAGTATATCTGAACTGGACGCAAGGTACTGCCATCTTGATTGGATTGGTCAATACCATCTTCCAGGAGAATCAATGCGTTCAGGGGATCACATTCCCCAGCAATGCTACGACTCCAATCAATGTGCGTATGTCCTCTAGTTCCCACGACTTGCAGACCTTCGATACGTTCCATAATGTGAAGTTGTATCTCACAGGGGATCCAGATCAGATTGCCACAGTACAAGGCCTCTGGCCTACTCAGGGCGGCGGTCTCTTCATCAGCTATGATGGTGGCAAGACATATACAGCTTTCACTACAACTTATGGTTATGAATCTAGTCCTGCGACCTGGGTGCTTTTGCCAGCAGTAGCCATAGGATTGGGCGGATTGAATGGTATTCTTGGACCCTTTGACTCGGCGAACTTGGTGCTTAAGTATGTTATCCCTGAACAAGCGGACCAATATCAGATTTATAATGTGTCTCTGACCGCCGATTTTGATGTTTCGTAAGGTAAACTAATGCAATTATTAGGTAACTATCAATCGAATCTCACTGCTTATCTGTATGAGCAGCTGCTGGGTCAGCTCGAGACGGATATTGCAGCTGGCGAGTATGGTGGTGGAACTCTGTTTGATACGTCGGCGGCTCAGACTATCCAGGCTGAAGGCCAGAGCTTCTCTACTCTTACTCTCCCGTCGGCGGGCAATACTGCCTACGTAACAGATGTCAATACACCTCTGGCTACGTTGCAAGCACGCTACAATGCAATAACTAGCGAAGTGGCTAACATGCAGACTACAATCACAGCTCTGCTTGCCACCATCCAGAAGGAATCCGATCTGATTGACAAGACGATCGCCGCGGCAGAGATAGAAGTATGGGGCTCTCAACAACCATACCTGCCAACTGCTCAGGTCAGTCTCTGGAACTTTGAGTCTGGTCACGGTGCCACCAGCGAAACTTATCCTAGTATTGTTTATGCTCTGCCTGGCAGCCCTACTTCTACTTATCAGACAGATCCTACTAATGGTGTGGTTTATATCGTTGCAGTGCCTGATGTATCTTATGTCCTTAGCGAGAATCTAACACCGCATGGAAATGGCAAAGCTACCCAAGGTATTGGTTCTCCAATGATTCATCGTAATATACCAGTGAAGGACATTTCCTGGAACTTCACTCCTAACTCAGGACAGACACAGTTCGAGACAATCTATGCTGATGACCAGACTTGGGCGTATCTCTCTACTCTGGAGCCCTCTCCGATACTTACGTTTGGGGCGCCAGTTATCGCGGTGCAACTGCCGGTGGGCGGCTCGGCCGCTGGGCTCTATACTGCCACAGGCTCTGTGGCAGGCGGCAGTCTTCCAGTCTATGTTAGGATCCTATTCTACCCTCGCCAGCAGAATATCATCGTCAATAACCTCGTATCCGCCCAGGTCATCCAGCTCTCTGCTTATAATGTAACTGCGGATACGGTTCAAGTCTTTACTGCAACTAAGGTCTTTACTCAAGGTATTGACTTCACTGTTAGTGATACCTCTGCTCTCACTGTGCTGCCCACGGGCGCGCTGCCAGGACAGAGTGTCACAATCATGTTCGAAGAATACTATCCTGCCTACCAGTGCTCAATCGACCAAACACACTGGAGTCCTATCTTCATGCTGGATCAGAGTCGTCCATATCCAGATGATACTACGGACTTTATTCCAATCAATATACAGAGTGGTAACTTCCCACTCTTTGACGAACTGGGAGTGCCTCTGGGTCTCTATCTGCAAGTGGTTGGGAGCCCAACGAATCTAGCTACTGCTGGAGAGATGGTTCTCCTTGTTACTACGCCTGGCGCAGGAACATTTGGTGAGACTGTTCAGCTGACTATCACACTAGAGCAGACCGTCTACATGAATGGATTGCACCTGGAGCCTTTCACTAACTTCCCAGCAACCATCACTAGCATTGTTGCTTATGGCTTTACTGATGTGGCTCAGACTATAGTAGTGGATATCCCATTCATTCTTGACCGCGCGGTTACTTTCAAGTTCCCGCGCCAGCTAGCAAGAACTTTCGTTGTGACCTTTGCCCAGACAAACTATGCGCTGAAGGAGTACTTGGTACAACAGCCTGACTCCCTGCGCCGTGATACCTTGGCTCAACTCCAATCCAGTTTGCCTTTCTCTGTACAGCGTCCACAGCCTGGTATTCCTCAGCATTATGAAGGGGCCCTTTATGAGTTCGGTATTCAAAACATTGCAGCGTATGATGACCTCCCTAATCTCCCTGGTGTATTTAGTAGCGGACCTTATCTTGTCCAAGGCACACCTGAAGTCATCCGCCTAGATTGCGAACTGACGAACATGCCGACGAATGCAGTCTACCTCGGCTATATTGCGTATGATGCAAATGATGCTGTCTTGGAACAGAATGAGATTCTGTATCTATTGGGTACTGCAATACTCTATCCAGGCGTGCATATAGCAGACCATGTAGATTTCTTTGTGAAGTTCGTGTTCCGTAATGAGCTGTCAGTGGCACAAGCGCTCCAACTACAGGTTACTACACAATAATATGTTCAACCCCGTCTTCGATTCCGTTCAGACCAGCCAGTTAATCCTTAACAGGATCGCGCGCATTGCTAATCAGCTGCGCTTGTTCAAGGCCTATACCCAGGTTGACTACCAGGCAGAGGTCTATAGTACTGTTAACGGTGTGCTGAATCTTGGAAACAAGATGACTCCACCTGCTTACTTTGCTGGGCAGACGCCAGCTACAGTAGGGAATATCAATACCTACCTGGGTAATCTGAACAATGATGGGAATGACGTCGCTGCGGAAGTGACCTCTATCGAGACACAGATTGCTCAGTACTACAACCTGTCTGCTGGGGTTCAGAATACCCTGCGTCAAACAATCCGAGAGCAGGTATACGCTTCGATTGCCAACCAATACATTGAAGCGTTCGTCAATGATGCTCAGATGCAGCCAGGTTATACAGCCAAC
>Ga0074045_10004987_pt1 | contig 11666 bp, 15 predicted proteins | sample BogForMeECP23OM2_FD_94442 | JGI IMG/M metagenome (GOLD analysis project Ga0074045, IMG submission 94442) | Bog forest soil microbial communities from Calvert Island, British Columbia, Canada - Bog Forest MetaG ECP23OM2 | ecosystem: Environmental > Terrestrial > Soil > Wetlands ...
CCCTGCGATCGATCGCCGACCGCCTTCTCAATGTCGCCTGCGCCATGTTAAAAACCGGGACCACTTTCAACCCCTCCCTCGCGACCGAAAAAAGCCCTTGATAAACGGTGGGGAGTCCCCCCCGCCAAACCATGCGGGCGATGGGACTGAGGCCACCACGGGGCGCGCACTGGCCAAGGAAAAGGGGCCTACGTCCTGCCTAGGCCGGTGCCAAAACGGGATGCCAACGTGGCCGTGACCCTTGAGCCTGGCCACCATCTACTCAACGGATGGTACGTTCGCACTTAAGACCGCTTGAGAGAATCACACTCTATTTCACGAACAAAACCATCCTCTTGCCGAGCGAGTATTTGAAGTGGGGGCCGCCCTACGGGCGCCTCTTGACATGCAGCCCGTTCAGAGCCCCTATTTGACGGCCAAGGCGTCGGCGGCCGCAGCGCATGCCGATTGCGCTCGCGCCAGCTGATTAGAACCTGGGGGCCTTCCCGACGCCTTTCGAGGCGTTCGCGCGTCGCCTCTTATGCGGCTACCTGGGCGGGATGCAGATTGAGCGCGGCTTGCTCGATCTCTTCGCCGACGAAGGTGTTGCTGAGGTCCTCGGGCCAGCCCTTGCGGATGGCTTGGGCTTCCGCTCATTCGGCGAGCATGAGGACGGGCATGTCTCCCGATCGGCCCGACTTGTCGAGGACCTCGCGGTCGGTTGGCTGGTTGTCGACTCAGACCGTCTTGATGAGCGCGGATTCGTGCCAGCCGGGCGACGCCCGTGACTGGGAACCATTGCCCGTGGGCGTATTGAGGCAGGCCTCGAGGATGGCGATGAGTTCAAGGAGTTTGGTTTCGCCTTCGGTGAGGTCATTGAAGAAATAGGGATCGTCCGCGGCCAGGGCGCGGAGCTGGTCGAGGAGCGTTTGCTTGGCCTCCAGCTCCTGGCTGAGAGCAAAACGTGGGTCGCGGTTCATGACAGTCTCGAGGCGACGCGGGGCCGGCGCGACGAACATGGAGCTCGCCGAGCGCGGTTCCTCGCCGGATGCTGGAAATTCAAAGTGGGGTGCCGGAGATATACACAGGAGCGACGTCAGCCTTTTTGCTGGCGCGCGTACTCATAAATCGAAGTTGTCCGCTTACCATCCCATAGTGACCGGATAGCGGACATTACGGAAGGTCCGAGTCGCGCCACGACCGGACGTTCACGAAACCCACGTTGCGCCAAAAAAGGGGAACACAAGGCATGCTCGCCGCTTGACCCTCCTCCGAAACAGTGGACATCCTTGCTAAGCTCCTGAGGGAGCAGAAAGGTGTCTGATGGGAGCATCGCGTCGCCGATACACGGACGAACTCAAACGGAAGGCTTTTGGGCTGTTGGCGAGCAGCGGCCCAGCCATTGAGCCAGATTGCCCAGGAGCTGGGGATTCCAGCAGCGCGGCTGCGGGATGGCGCAACACGACCGGCGGGGGCCAGGCGGGATCGCCGGGGCGCAGACCTGCCGATCCTATCCTTGAAAAAAATAGGCCAGCGCGAACATCACGTATACCCCGATCAGCAGCAATCCCTCGTACCAATTGGTTTCGCCGTCGGAGGCGACGGCCCGCACGATGAACGCCGCGCTGGCGATCGAAAACAGGTCGAGCGGGTTGGCGAACACCAGATTCATTGGGTTTCCCATGGCCCAGGACGCCAGCACCAGAACCGGCGCGACCACCAGCCCAATCTGGATCGCCGAACCGACGCAAATGCCAAGCACGATATCCATCCTGTCGGCGCGGGCGAAGGCCACGGCGGCGAACAGATCGGCGACGGTGCCGATCAGCGCCAGCATCACCACGCCCATGAACGTCGGGGAAAGCCCAAGGCCCGACGCCGTCTCCAGCAGTCGCGCCGACACCAGCTCGGATTCGAATACGATCCCGATAATGCCGCCGGCCATCACGGCGAGCCCCTGCAGCAGGCTCCATTCGGGCTCGCCCCCCACCGCTGGCCTGCCGGCGAACATCACCCGGTGGGTGACGAGCACATAGACCAGATGAGCCGCGTAGAGAAACAACAAGACTACGGACACGCACAGGCTCAGCCATTCGTCGAGTTGCGACAGGTCCGCCTGCGGCGACGATTGTCGCTCAGTCATTTCGTAGGCCGCCGGCAGCAGAATGGCCACCGCCACCAGTAGCAACAGGGTCGACAGCAGCTGTACCTGCGGCTGGCCGAAGGTCTGCCGCTCGCGCGGCAGGCCGCCGGCCAGCACGGCGATTCCGAGGAAGAGAAGCGTGGTGCCGATGATCGACCCCGTGATCTGCGCCTGCACCACGCGGGTTTGCGCCTGCGCCAGCACGAACAGCGCCAGCACTAGTTCGGCGGCGTTGCCGAAGCTTACATTGAGGAGGCTGCCGATGACGCTGCCAACGTGCCCAGCCACCTCTTCTGTGCCGCGCCGCACCCAATCGGCGAGCGCTCCGATCGCTATGAGCCCGGACAAGAATATCCACTGGGGCGCAACATGGGAGAAATGATGAAGGCCGAGCGACAGCGGCACAAAGACCAGCGGCGCCACGATCCGGATCGAAGCGGCGTTTGCCAAGGTCGAAACTCCTTCGCCGCACGGAGGGCCACGTTGGATCGCCTTTTGACCGAATGGACTTGTCCGAACGATGGTAAGCCGCCGCGGAACAAAATGCGCTTTTGCCGGCGGGGCGTTGTCCGGACACGATCTCGGGCCCGATACGCCGTTTCCTCGGCACCTTGGATGCTATTATCGACATAAGGCGTTTCGATGAAACAGCCCTCTCCACTGTTCGGCCGTCCGCCTATCCGCTTGGGTACCGCGCAGCCGCGGCAGATAGTTGATGAGCCTCCGCGCCGCCGGGTTTGGCGCCGTCGCGACGGCGCGTCTGCCGGTTGAGTTTCAACTGATCATCAGCTTCGACCTCGCTGCGATTGCTTATGTGGGATCGTTCGTGGCGCTGATGAGCGAGGCAACGCCGGAGTACGTTGCCAAATTGTCAAGCCCTTTCGAACCGAGCGGCATGAGCACGCTAGTTGGCGTCATCGCGCTATCACTGATCAGCATCACAGCGGTCGCCACCTTGCAGCACATGGACGCAGCCCCGCGCTGGCTGCAAATGCTTCAATTGGCTGCGTCCCTCGCCGCGATTTGCCTCGCCTAAATCCTAGCACATGTTTAGTTTAGCGTGCATTACATGAAGATGTATTTCAATGACACGATACCCGGTACGTGGCGCCGTATGACGAGGGACTGGCGTACCCGGAATGGGAGACGCCCGACCATTGGGATTTCATCCACTATTCCTTAGCAATCGCGATGTGTTATCAAACATCCGATCTAAGGATCACCACGACGGCAGTCCGTCGCGTCACGCTGTTGTTCTTCTTCGTCGCGGCGGTCATCGGGCTGGTCGTCAATATCCTGTCCCGTTATTTAACTGTCGCGAAATGCTGATATTTATGTTGATTGTAAATCCTTCTTGAGGACTTGAGGAACTGACATGGGAGCCACTGCCCAGGGTTTCGCAGACCATGAGATGCAGCCCGTGGCCGATGCCATGCGCGATGCGGCGGCGGCGGCTGCCGACCACGCCGCTAAGGTCAAACAGACGTTGCACGCGATTTTTTCGTTCTTCTTCGTCTCGGCGATCGTAATTACCCGCTGGTTGCGTGAGCATTGCCATTTCCGACTCCGGCGTCGTTAGGCCGTGACGGTTTTCAGGATGGTTTGGAAGGGCTGAGATCGGGCTGGTCGTCAATATCGTGTCCCGTCATTTGACTGTCGCGAAATGCTGATATGCTTTTGGATTGTGAATCCTGCTTGAGGAACTGATATGGGAGCCACTACCCAGGGTTTCGCAGACCATGAGATGCAGTCCGTGGCCGATGCCATGCGCGATGCGGCGGCCGCCGCTTCCGACTCCGCCGCCGCGCACGCCGTCAAGGTCAAGCAGACGATAACCGAGGCGGGGCCGCGGGCTTTGCGGGGGGTATCGCGCTTCGCCTACGCCAGTTCTTACTGGGTTTCCTACGGAGTCGTTTATGCCGCAGTTTTCGTGGCTCACTCTTTGCCCCAAGAAAACCCCGTGATGCATGGGTTCCGCGACGGCGGGCGGGCGGCGATGGACGCGTTGAAGTCGGAATGACCGCCGCGAGGCCTGCTGGAATAAAACGGCCGGCCGTTTCTATCATGAAATAAAGTGAATAGAGTTCACGATGCATGATGGACCAGCAGCCGGGGGGGCCGGCCTGATAATCTCCTTTCCTGACGCAGGGATCATCCGGATCGAAAGCGCCCGAATTTTTGGCGCTCCGGACAGCGAGTTCTGTCGGCGCTTTCTTGAGATGGCGATGCTGATGCCCGCTATCGAGGCGGCGGTTATCACGCCGACGCGGACACCTTCTGTCGACCTGCATTTCAACGTCAGCCGACATTGCCGCAAGAGCGTGTTACACCGGCTAGCCGCGCTGTTTGGCGGCGGCGCGGGACAGGACGAAGGGCGCAAACGTCTCGCGGTGGCGCCGTCGGCTACCGCGCGCGACGGATGCGGCGTCGTGCGTTATCACCGGTGCGCGGGCCGTGTAACGGGTTGGCGTATGGAGCGCGAGCGTGTCGGGTGGGTCCGTCTCAACAATCCCGTGCTGCATCGCAAAAGCGTTCTGTGCGAGGCGATTGAGCGCGAGCTTATGAGCGTGCTCGGCGTACACCGCTACGACACCTGCGCACTGAAATGCCGTGTCGATGTCGAATACGATCCGCGGCAGATCAGCGCCGCCCAGATTGTCGAGATCCTTGACGAAGCGCTGGCGGCGACGGAGCATCCGGTCAGGCTCGACAAACTGGACCGCGAACTGACGATCTGCACCGCTTCGTTGCCGATCGCGGCGTTGGCGCAATTCGCGGCGCCGGCCCTGCTGCCGGTGTCAGCCGCCCTGTTCGCCTATACCGCGCTGCCGAGCTTCAAGGGCGCATGGAAGGTTTTGACCAAGGAGCGCCGGCTTGGCGTCGATGTTCTCGATTCGATCGTCGTCCTGGCCTGCCTCGCCACAGGAGAGGTGCTCCCCGGGGCCATACTGGTCTGGTGCCTTTCCTTTGGCCGCTATCTGGTGCGCCGCACCGAGGACAATTCCAAAAAAGCCCTGCTCGGGGCGTTCGGCAAGCAGCCGCGCTTCGTCTGGCTTTCGCAAGACGGCCAGGAAATCGAGATCCCGGTCGACAAACTGCGCAAAGGCGACATCGTCGTTGTCCGCACCGGTGAAGTGGTGCCGATCGATGGCGTGATCGTCGAAGGCCTGGCGATGATCGACCAGCATGCCTTGACCGGCGAATCCACCCCCAGTGAGAAGGGCGTCGGCGATCAGGTGTTCGCGTCGACCGTCGTGGTCGGCGGCAAGATGCGAGTAGCTGTCGAGAAATCCGGCAGCGAAACGGCGACATCCAAGATCGCGCAGATTCTGAACGACACTGCGGGCTACAAGCTCTCCTCGCAGCACAAGGGCGAGCAGCTCGCCGACAAGGCGGTGATCCCGACGCTCGGAGTGGGCGCGCTCGCCTTGGCCACGATGGGGCCGCATGGTGCCGCCGCCGTGCTCAACAGCGACATGGGCACTGGCATCCGCATGGCCGCCCCGCTGGCCATGCTGTCGACATTGGCGCTGTGCGCGCAGCGCGGCGTGCTTGTGAAGGACGGCCGCGCCCTCGATTTGCTCTGTAAGGTGGACACCGTGCTGTTCGACAAGACCGGCACGCTGACCCGGGAGCGGCCGGAAGTCGGGCGCATGATCGCCGCCAATGGGCACACGCCGCAGCAGATCCTGCGTTTCGCTGCCGCCGCCGAGCGTAGGTTCCATCATCCGATCGCGCTGGCCCTCTTGCAAAAGGCAGAGGAGGAAGGGCTCGATCTTCCGCCAACCGACACGACCCAGTACAAGGTCGGCTATGGAATATCAGTTGGCGTCGACGGCTGCCTGATCCGCGTCGGCAGCCGCCGCTTCCTCGAGATGGAGGGGGTTGCGCTGACACCAGGGGTCGAGGCTGCGCTGGCCGAGGCCCATCGCGAGGGCCACACCATGGTGATGGTGGCAGTGGATGATGCCCTCGGCGGCGCGCTGGAGCTGCGAGCCTCGGTTCGTCCAGAGGTGCCCGAGATCATCAAGGGACTTCGCGCGCGGGGCATCAAGCACATCGCGATCATTTCCGGCGACCAAGAAGCGCCAACCCGTAGACTTGCCGAGCAACTCGGCATGGACCGTTTTTTCGCCCAGGTTCTGCCGGCCGACAAGGCCGACTATGTCGAAAAACTTCAGAAGGAGGGCCGCAAAGTCTGCTTCGTCGGCGACGGCGTCAACGACGCGATCGCGCTGAAGAAGGCCAACGTTTCGATCTCCCTGCGCGGCGCCACCTCTATCGCGACCGACACCGCGCATGTCGTGTTCATGGAGCCGGGGCTAGGAAAACTCTGTGAATTGCTCGACATCGCCCGCGACCTTGAGCACAACGTGCGAACCAGCTGGGTGTTGATCCTCGTCCCGAACATCCTCTGCATCGTCGGAGTGTTCACGTTGGGCTTCGGGATCGCAATGTCCGTATTCACCAACAATGTCGCGGCCCTGGGGGCGCTGGCCAACGGCGTGCGACCGATGCGGAAAGTCGCCGTCCTCGAGGCCGAGCGGCGGCACCTGATGGAGATGCAGCTGCGCGAGGGCGGTTTCTTCAACGCCGAGGATACATCCGACTGGGCGAAAACATTACTCGGCGAGGCTGTCGAGGAATATGAGGCAATTGGAACCGCGCAGGCCGCCGAATGATTGCCGGCCGGCGTACGCCACCAGACAATCTGCGTTCAACATTGCAAGGGCGCAGCTGAAGTGGAGCGCGAAATGCAGATTTTCAGCGAGGAGCCGTTGTGGCCAGAATCTGCTTTAGGCAGAGCCGAGCAGCGCATAGAACTTGTGAAGGCGGACGGTGGCCAGGGGCAGGCCGGTCAAACAGAGGCCGTCTCTGCACAAATGGATCGGCTTAATGATCCGCGGTTCCGCGTCTTTGTCATCGACACCGGCTGGAACTCGATCGCGCGCAAGGTCCTGCAGGAGAATCTGGCCCTGATCCGCGACTTCAATGAAGAGGAGCTGGTCTATTTTCTCGACCGCGGCCAGTCTGTCGCCCTGTTGCGCCAGCACTGCGCGCTGATCGGCCGCGACCCGATCATCTCCGTGCACGACACGCGCGCATTGCATAGGCATGCCGTCCACCATGTGCATGGTTTCCGCCTCCATCTCGGCCTGCTCCGACAGGAGGACCAGGTGCTGAGGGCGCTGCAAATGTTCGCGCGTTTTCTGCGCATGCATCGCGCCGCGAAGGATCTAGATAAAGTGGTGCGCCAGACTTTACATAAGCAAGGCCTCTCCGGCGCCATAGAGATCATGGGCGGCGCGGGATATAAGCGTTTGACAGAGGAATAGATTGGTCCGCGGACACGCGCGACTGTGGCCAGGCAGGAGGTAATCAATGTTTGAACGATGGACAGACGTTGTCGCGGGTGTCGGAGTCGCCATAGGGCTCGCCTATGTTATGTATGAGATCGACCGGCGGCAAAAGAAGCTGCGCGACGTATTCTACGTGCTCAACGGCGAGGATGCGGCGATATTCGACCAGCTCGAGGAAATGGTGAGGGTCGGCCTCATCACGCCGGACCACGGGGCGGCCACTTGACCCAGCCCGCGCTTGGCTTGTCCGTTCACAGCCGTCGCGGGTGCTATCGGCGATGGAGGCGCAGGCTTTTGCGCCGGGACGGGTGGCTCGGGGCGGTGCTGTTTGCGCGGCGGATGCTACGCTTTCCCGAAGTCCAGTCCCTAGAGATCGAGCTCGTCAGGTCGACTGCGACGCTCCGGTACCGCGCTTCGCCCGGCAATCCGCAGGCCCTCGTGTATGGCCTCGCCGACGCATTGACGGACGATGAGGCGCTGGCCGCCAAATTGCCGCCCTGGCGGTTGATGATGGGCAGAGGCTGAAAAAGGGGCTTATGCATGACCGCAATCAATCCGGCCAATTACGCGGCCGCCCGACGGGCCGCGGCTACGCGCAATGGGCTTCGGGCCGTTGCGAGCCAAACCCCGGTGACGCCTGACGAGCGGGCCGAGGACCAGCTAGTTGTTCTGCGCATCGATCAATTGCCGCGCGACGTCGGGTGGCTGCTGGTCTATGTGGGCGTGCTGGGCGTCGTTCTTCCTGGTATTATTGGCTTCCCGTTCGTGATCGCCGGGGGCGCCGTCCTGTTGCCGGGCGGGCCGAAGCTGCTGATGCGCTGGGTAGGCCGAAACCCGCCGCGATTCGTGCACGCCAGCATGAAGCAGATCAGCCGATTTCTCGACGACGTCGAGCGCCGCTACCCCCGCCTGCCCCGCGCTCAGTCCTGACGCGCCGCCGGCACCCAGCAACCCAACGCAGTCGAAATCAGCCAGTGTCCAGGAATCATGTTTTTCCGATGTCACCATCGAGGTGCTCGGGCATCCGCGGCAGGCGGTGACGATCTTGAAAAAGCCGATGCTGCCGCCGGCGCCCGCGCTCCTAGCGGAGACATCCCTGACGCTGCGTCGCGCTTCGGGCGAGGCTCCTTGACTCGGCGGCGATTTGAGAAGGGGAGATAAAAACTCATGCCTCATGAATCGGCGCATCCGTTTAGAATACTTGTTTGACGCCAATCGCAATTAACAAAGCGCCTCCGACGACCGCCGCCTTGTCGGTTATGCGCCATTTGATGAAAAACTCGGCCATGTAGTTTCCCACCCACAGGGCAACAAAACTGACAAGCGCAGAGAGGAGGCCCACCAAAAATGGATTTACGCCAATAATCCCTGCGCTCAGGCCTCCTGCCATGTTGTTGATCGAGAGTGCGATTCCAAGGACGGTGCCTTCGGCGAAGTCGATATGTTTCGAAGCGTCTGTGTCTGCGTGATGCGGCTTCAGCAAAACGCTCCATAAACTTGCCGCATCTCTTTCTGGGGGCTTTTCCTCATACCAAGCTTGCTTGCGCGTCTGAAGGATCATCCACGACCCGATGGCGACAAGAAACCCCATAGCGATCACCGAGGCGGCTTTCGTCCCAAAAGATCCGATTGCAGCCACACCCGAAAAGGCGGCGGCAAAGGAAATCACGAAAGTGATTATAGAGATCCACAGATTTATAGGGGTACTTACCCTGGTTCCTTGGATGCTATACGCAATTCTCGCCCCCAGATTATCGACGTTATTGGTTAAGGCTATAAGAAATGCGTACAGAAATTTCTGGGCATGCCATCCACTGTTCACGCCTCTTGCGGCCTGGACTGCTTGGTCGAGCATTAAACCCATCAGGAGGAGCGTCGTCGCCGCAACCAAAATCCCCACGGGGACGACCACCCTCGCGAGCATTTCCGATTTGAGACGGCCTGCGCTCCGATCGCCGATTTCGCCTGTAATCGGTTCGGCCGCGGCGGATTGGTTGTGCTCGATTGGCAATATGAAATCGCCTTCTGTTCCCTGACGATCGTTTTGGCCTGGGGACGTATTTAGCCTTTTGCGCTCAGGCGTATTATGAGACCTGTGTGCGGCGGCTTGCAATGGAGAGCGCTGAATGATTCATTTTCTCGGGTGAAGGTCAACTATGCGGGTCTTGGCCATCCTGTCCTTTTCGCTGTCGACGCGTCGAGCCCATTAGCGGTTGCGATTGGAGCTTTGGCCGCGATCAACCAGACGCCCCCAATGTTTCAACACTTATTGCAGATACGAATAGTCAAGCGTTTTTTGTTCCGGTGCGGATGAGTTAACCCGTCTTAACTTTTTCACCGGAACTCGGATTTCGGCTGGCGGATATAGCATAAGGCGTTGATCTGATTTATGGATTGGTAGCTGACGCCAATCCTTCACACAATTGCATCCAAGCCACACCCGCCATGACCGAAGATAGCCTTCTCCCGTTCTCGTTTCCAGCCGTGGATCGCAAGAAGATCACCGCCGCTTTTGATGGTGGGCGCATCACGTCGGATGCTGGCGTGGTGTTGCTGGGGCAGGCAGAGCGCCGGCGCGGATTGGCTGACAAGCTCGCCGCGGTCATCGCCGATCCACGCAATCCGTTGCTGATGACCCATCCGCTCGGCACTATCTTGCGCACGCGCATTCTAGCCATCGCCTGCGGTTATGAAGATGCGGACGATCTCGATCATTTGCGCAAGGACCCCGCCCTCAAGCTCTCTTGCGGGCGCTTGCCCGACACGGGGGATGACCTGTGCTCGCTGCCCACCATGTCGCGTTGGGAGAATGCGACGACTTTGCGCGAAATTCTGAAGCTGAGCGGCGTCCTCATCGATTTTTATTGCGCTAGTTACGCCACGCCCCCGCAAGTCGTCACACTCGATATCGATGATACTTGCGATGTCGCGCATGGTCATCAACAGCTCTCGCTGTTCAACGCGCATCATGATGATCGCTGCTTCCTGCCGATTCTTGTCCACGATACCCGACGGGGCGCCCTGTCGCGGTCATCCTGCGGCCCGGCAAGACGCCGTCCGACAAGGAAGTGCGCGGCCATCTGCGCCGGATCATCCGTCGCATCCGCACACACTGGCCCACAACCAAGATCACCATCCTGAGCAACAGCCATTATGGTCGCCGCGAGGTGATAGACTGGTGAGAAGACAATGGTTTCAATTACGTCTTCGGGTTGTCGGGCAACAAGCTTCTCACCGCCGCCGTCGAAGTTCAGGCCGATGACATCCACACCCGCCGCGCGCTGGAACAGGCAGCGGTCCTACGAGGCTACACGCAGACAAATTATGCCGCCAAATCCTGGAAGGGCGAACGGCGCGTCTGCGCCCACATCGAAGCAACCGAGCTGGGGCTCGATATCCGCTTCGTCGTCACCAACATCACGAACGGATCGGCCGAGCATATCTACGACACGCTCTATTGCGCGCGTGGGCAAATGGAAAATCTGATCAAATTGCACAAGAGCCAGCTGGCGTCGGATCGAACTTCCTGTCTGTCGTGCACCGCTCGCCAATCAGGTGCGGCTCATCCTGCACACCGTCGCATATTGGTTAATGCTCGATCTGCGTGACAATATCCCCAAAACTCATGCGTTGGCCGTCGCTGAGTTCACGACCTCGCGCGAAAAACTTCTGAAAATAGGCGCTCGCGTCGTCGAGACCGCAAGCCGCATTCGGCTCGCGCTCGCCACCGCCTGTCCACACGCCGGCCTATTCCGGCATCTGGCCGGCGCCTTGCAGCCCGCGGGACCCTGAACGGTGGGGCCGGAGACAATGTCCGTGCGCCCATTCACCCATCTCGGAAACCCCAACGCGTTCGAAAATTACTGATCGACCAAGCCCAAAATCAAACCGCGCATAAAACCATCAACGCACGTCAGTTGGGTGAATAAGACGGGTTAAAGGCTGGCCAAATGTCCGGTTGGGGTCAAAATAAGAAAAGCTCGCGACGAGCATATGTTTTCCGCTCTTGTTCCGCTAGCGCACGTGTGTCGAGGCAACATCGCCACCAATGCAATTGCTATAGCTGTTCCAAGTGTGAGATAGGCGGTTGTCGCTTTCCCCTAATTTCCGATTTCTGCTTACCCACGCTTGGCCGAGCCTCGAGATTCCGTGATCACCCCGAGGAGAGAGCCAACGATGAGAAC
>Ga0074045_10004988_pt1 | contig 11665 bp, 11 predicted proteins | sample BogForMeECP23OM2_FD_94442 | JGI IMG/M metagenome (GOLD analysis project Ga0074045, IMG submission 94442) | Bog forest soil microbial communities from Calvert Island, British Columbia, Canada - Bog Forest MetaG ECP23OM2 | ecosystem: Environmental > Terrestrial > Soil > Wetlands ...
CTGGATTTGGATTCGATTCACTGGCTGCAGGGATTTCTGAATGCATACGACGGAGTGGTGATCGCGATCTCGCACGACCGGCATTTTCTGAACAGCATTTGCACGCATATCGCCGACATCGATTACGAAACCATCATCACGTATACCGGGTCGTATGACGACATGGTGATCGCGAAGACGCAGGTGCGGTCGCAGATCGAGTCGCAGAACGCGCAGCGCGAAAAGAAAATTTCTCAGTTGAACGAGTTCATCGCGCGCTTCGCTGCCGGTACGCGCTCGAGCCAGGTGCAGTCGCGGCGCAAGGAAGTGGAGCGGCTGCAGGTAACGGAGCTGGCGAAGTCGAACATCCAGCGGCCATACATCAAGTTCGAGCAGAAACGGCCTTCGGGCAAGCACGTGCTGGAGATCGAGCACTTGAGCAAGGCTTACGGCGACAAGCAAGTGATTCGCGATTTTACGGCCAGCGTTACCCGCGGCGAGAGAATTGCTCTGATGGGGCGCAACGGAGCAGGGAAGACTACGTTGGTGAACGCGCTGCTGGCGAATTCGCCGACTACGCCGGAAGCGGAGTTGCGCAAGACCAGCGGGTATGACGGTCCGTTTGTGAATTCGGGCAAGGTGATCTGGGGTCACGAAGCGTCGATCGGATATTTTGCCCAGGATCATCGCAGCCTGATCGAAGGCGGGACGACCGTGCTGGAGTGGCTGCATCAATGGAATCCGGCGGCGGTGAGCGAGGAGATTCGCGGGCTGCTGGGGCAGATGCTGTTTGCGCGGGAGGAAGCGACGAAATCTACCAGCGTCCTCTCCGGCGGCGAAGCGGCGCGGCTGCTTTTCTGCAAGCTCATGTTGCAGAAGCCCAACGTGCTGGTGCTCGATGAGCCTACGAACCATTTGGATCTTGAGGCGATCAATGCACTGAATATTTCTTTGCAACGGTATCAGGGGACGGTGCTGCTTGTGACTCATGACCATGATTTGATTGATGAGGTTGCGACTCGCGTCTGGCACTTTGAGAGCGATCACAAGCTTACGGATTTCAAGGGGACTTACGAGGAGTATCAGGCCGCCGTGGCGGTGTAAATGAAACCAGGGTTCCCTTCAGCAAGCTCAGGGCAGGCTCTCGCTTCCCTCGGAATGACAATACTATATTGATTAACGACACCTTTCCGTCGAGTGAAGCTCGACTGCACCATTTTCGCTGCATGTAAATCATCCAGGTTCTCCACAGATATCCACAAGCGTTTCCTGTTGCGTTTGCCGCCGCAAGTTTCGGATAATGACAGCTAAGGTCTTCTGCGGTGGACGCACCGCGAGAGGTTGAGCCATCGATGTACAGCCGAGCTGATCTGGTAAGAATCCTTCGCCTCGCCCCCCGCCAGTTGGCCAATTGGGAGCGCGCGGGGCTGATTGCGGCATCCCCGGCTTATTCGTTTGCCGATCTATTGAAAGTCAAGAAGGTTCGTGACCTGTGCGCGATGCGAGTGCGGCCTACAGTGATTCGACAGTCGCTTGAGGCCATGCAGAGGCAGGCTGCGGGAATGCAGAATCCCTTGCTTGAGGCGGCCGCGTCTTCCACCAACAAGCATCGGGTTGCGTTTCGGCACGAGGGCCGGTTGCTCGAGCCTATCGCGGGGCAGTTCGTGATGGATTTCGCGACGCGTGAAAAAGTTGTGACGAGCACGCCGGTTCCAGCTTCTGAGGCCAATCCGGGCGAGGACGATGCTGCGGCGGTCTGGTTTGCGCGCGGCATTGCGCTGGAGGAAGATCCGGCCACGCAGACCGAAGCGTTGGCGGCATATCAGAGAGTTCTTGAGTTTCAGCCGAATCACGCCGCCGCGCATATCAATCTTGGAACTCTGCACTACAACCGCCAGGATTTCGCGCTGGCGGAAAAACACTATCGCGCGGCCTTGCAGGCCGATCCGCGCTATGCGCTGGCTTATTTCGACCTGGGTAACGTTCTGGATGAGACTGGGCGCGTGCAAGAGGGCATTCAAACTTACAAGATGGCGATCCAGCTTGCTCCTACTTACGCCGATGCGCACTACAACCTCGCGCTCGCCTATGAAAAAACTCGAGAGCCACGCAAGGCCCTCAAGCACTGGCAGGCTTACATCAAGCTGGATACTACGGGTCCCTGGTCGGTGCACGCCCGCAACCAGATTCGCCGCATTCTGCAGGCGGACGGGCTGAAGCTGGTGCATTCGAAGCGCGTCTGAGAGCGGTCCAGCGGTCCAACTTTTGTACACCTCCCGAGAGTGCTAAAATCCAGGGTTTGCATTCTTCCGCCTGAAGGTATTCGTATGCCCGAGACAACCCTGCAAGCTCCTGTTCCCACGCCACTCACCACGCTTACCGAAGACGAGATTCTTTTCCGCGACAATATCCGGCAGTTTGCCGACGATAGAATTCGCCCGCTGGTGAAGGAGATGGATGAGAAAGGGATCTTCGACAAAGATCTCATTCACGAATTCTTTCAGCTGGGCCTGATGGGGATTGAAATCCCGGAGCAGTATGGCGGAGGCGGGGCCAAATTTTTTGAAGCTATTCTCGCCGTCGAGGAATTGTCGCGCGTGGATGCTTCAGCGGGCGTAGTGGTAGATGTCCAGAATACGCTGGTCAACAATGCTCTCTTGCGATGGGGCAATGCGGAGCAGAAGAAGCGCTATTTGCCGAAGATGGCCGCCGACACCGTGGGCGCATATGCGTTGAGCGAGGCCGGGTCGGGATCGGATGCCTTCGCGCTGCAGACACGCGCGGAACTCAAGGGCAGTGACTATGTTCTTAACGGCCGCAAGTTGTGGATTACGAATGGCAAAGAAGCTGGGGTGTTCGCGCTGTTCGCGACGCTCGACGCCGCGGCTGGATACAAGGGCATCACCGCCTTTCTGGTGGAAAAAGACTTTCCCGGATTCAGCGTCGGGAAAAAAGAAGACAAGCTAGGGATTCGCGCCTCATCGACCTGCGAACTGATTCTGGAAGACTGTCGCGTGCCGAAAGAAAATGTGTTGGGCGAGCCGGGCAAAGGCTACAAGATCGCGATTGAAACCTTGAATGAAGGGCGTATTGGCATCGGCGCACAAATGATCGGCGTGGCGCGCGGGGCCTGGGAGTTCGCGGCCAGGTATTCGCAGGAGAGGAAGCAATTCGGCAAAACGCTGTCGGATTTTCAGGGAATCCAGTTCCAGATTGCGCAGATGGCGACCGAGATTGAGGCGGCGCGCCTGATGGTTTACAACGCTGCCCGCATGAAAGATGCAGGAGTGAACTTTGTGAAAGAAGCGGCGATGACCAAGCTTTTTGCCTCCCAAGTCGCCGAGCGCGTGACTTCGCTGGCGATCGAGATTTACGGCGGGTATGGGTTCACTAAAGATTATCCCGTAGAGAAATATTGGCGCGACGCCAAGATTGGCAAAATCTACGAGGGGACCTCGAACATGCAGTTGGCTACGATCGCCAAGCTGCTGCTGAGCTCGAAATAAAAAGTCGAACTGCTTTGACGGACAATCCCCTTCGACAGGCTCAGGGCAGGCCGTTCGGCTCCGTTCCGAGCAGGCTGAACGCGGCGGTCTCCCCACAAACCTATGCAGTAGTCTTCAGTGATTTTGATCACATCATCATGCCCATAATGTGCACCGAGTTGCACTTGCAAGTGTTGAAGGCTGCCCGCAATCTCTAGCTAACCCGCGTAAATTCAACCAATTCCCAGCCTTCGCGGCATTGGCGGGATAGCTGCTATCTCCTGATATGCGGGCTGCAGCAAGGCAAGATTGGGGTGCAACTTGACGAATCTGCTCGATAACCCGGCGATAGTGATTGCACCTCGTAAGAAGGGGTGGAGTCTTCTTCCGCTGCTCGTGGTTTTGTTTCTGCTTTCCTACGGCCTGATGACCATGCTCATTGTCGAGCAGGGTCATACGATTCAGTCACAGCGCCGTTTGATCATCGATTTGTTTCACGACAGCGCGACCCTCAGCGCGATCCAAGGCAAGATCGTGCAGGACAATCAGAAGGCTCAGGCGCAAGCCAAGGGCCGCGCGCAGGCGCCGTCTGCGCAGACTCCGTCGACCCAGATTCCGTCAACCCAGATTCCGTCAACCCAGACTCCCCAAACTCCGTCGTCCCAGGCCGCACCGCAAAACCGTTCCAAAGCGCACGCCGGCAAAACCGGGAAGCCGGAGATGCAGCTTCCGGCTAAGCCCGCCTCGGATTTGATGGACCAACGCCGTGCGCTGCGCACGATTTGAAGTCGAGTTTCAAAACAACTGGCGCGAAGAAAGCCAGCTTTGACGTAACCGGGTTGAAGAAGACCCGGCTTAGGCGGTAAGAGTTCCAGGTTCTCGAAATAAGTTTTCGAAAACAGGTTTCGAATTGATGAAGGCCTTGACCCTAGCCTTGTTGTTAAGTTTGTCGGCTGCGAAGCCGCCGCAACCGGCGCGCCGCCCTTCGGGCCAACTCGAACGGCCCGCCAAGAGTGGACGCTGGTACTTTGCCGCCAGCGGCCACGCCGTCTACTGCTACGGACCCGTCATGACTCTGCCCCAGGCCAACGGCGATCTCCAGAAAGTCGCCACCTTTTGCCGCGACGGCCAGGCCGTTGTGCCACTGAAGGACTAGCCGTTTTCCCGCTTGAATCTCCTCGAGAATTGAGTCCGGCCCCGCCGACCCAGCTGAAATCATCTTGTAAACTGATTAGGCAATGCCCGAACTTCCTGAGGTCGAAACGATTGCCCGCGGATTGGCCAAGCGGGTTACCGGCGATGTGATCGAATCGGTCTGGCTGGGCGAGAAGCCCGAGCCGCTGAAGTCTTCGGCGCGGGAAATCGCCGCCGTGCTGGAGCACAGTCGTATTGCCGCGGTTCGGCGCGTGGGCAAGCACATTGTTTTTGATCTGGAGCGGAAGCGTGTTCGCCCCACTCCCACCAAGGCGGACGCGAAAGCCCAGTGGATCGTTCACCTCGGCATGACTGGGCGCTTGCAGGTGAGCGAACCGCGGGCGGAGATTCTCAAACATACTCATGCCATCGCCAAGCTGGCCTCGGGCAGGGAACTGCGATTTGTCGATCCTCGCCGCTTAGGGCGGTTGAGCGTGGTTGCTGGCCTGTTTGATCCGGGCGGGCTTGAGCCGCTGGAAGCCGATCTCGAGCGCTTCATCGCTTTGTTTCGTGGCCGCAAGACTCCCATCAAGAGCGCCTTGCTCAACCAGAAACTTCTGCGCGGCGTGGGAAACATCTATGCGGACGAATCTTTGTTCCGCGCCGGAATTCGCCCGCGACGTCGCGCTTCCGCCATTACTCGCGATCAATTCGCCAAGCTGCTGGGCTCGGTGAAAGCGGTTCTTAAGGAAGCGATCGCTCTCGGTGGCTCGTCGATTTCAGATTATGTGGATGCTGACGGCGAAGAGGGATTCTTCCAATTGCAGCACCGCGTCTATGGCCGCGAAGGCGAGCCTTGCCTGGTTTGCAAGACGCCGATCAAGCGTATCGTGATTACCGGACGCAGCAGCCACTATTGCCCGAAGTGCCAGAAGTGAAGCCTCACGACGTGTGACGCGGCATCTCCACAGTTCTGATAACCTTCTCACGGATGCCTGATTTCTCCATTGGAGTCGACCTCGGCGGTACTAACCTGCGCATCGCCGCCGTGAGTGGCGAGGGCGATCTTCTCGAAAAAATTACTCTGCCCACCAAACTTGTTCTTGGACGCGATCACGTCATCAAGGAAATGTGTGATGCGATCCAGCATCTATCCGTGAAGTGCACGGGATCTGGAAAATTTTTCGGCGTTGGCATTGGCGTGCCCGGTCTTATGGATGTGCAAACCGGGGTGGTTCGCAAGGCCGCCAATCTTCCGGGGTGGGAGAACTATCCTGTGCGCGCGGAAATCGGACGCCGCCTGGGGCTACAGAAAAACAAAGCGCAGGTGATCCTCGACAATGACGCGCGCGTTGCTGCGTTGGGCGAACAATGGCTGGGCGCTGCCCGCGGCGTGGAGAATATGGCCATTCTTACGCTGGGCACCGGTATCGGCGGCGGCATCGTGCTCGGCGGAAAAATCTGGCACGGCATGAACGGTATGGCTGGCGAATTTGGGCACGTGACTATCGAACCCGAAGGCCCGGCCTGTGGCTGCGGCAACCGCGGATGCGCGGAGCAGTATGCCTCCGCCGGCGCGATCGTTCGCATGGCCCGCGAAGCCATTGCCCGAGGCGAGGCGCCAGGGCTGGCCCAAGCGGCTGCATCTGATGCTGAATTCGGCGCGAAGGCGATCTGCGATCTGGCGATGGCGGGCGACGAGCACGGCCAACGCATTTTTGGGAGTGTGGGTCGCGCACTTGGCATCCTGCTGGCGGACGTGGTGAATGTATTGAATCTCGAAATGTTCGTCATTGGTGGAGGCGTGGCGAGCGCCTGGGATGCGTTTGCTCCGAGCATGCTCGCAGAGCTTCGGGAGCGATCGGTTGTGTATGCGGAAACCGCTCCTGATGACCCTCTCGGACGCCAGTTTTTAGTGAAAGAAGAAGACGCACAAGTCGAGTCCGAAGATCGGAAGCAAGGGAAAACCATCATCACCCGAGCTTTGCTGGGCAGCGACGCTGGACTTTACGGAGCTGCCCGCATGCCTGTGCTTACAGGTTAACTTCGCAGTGTCGGCCGAAGAATCTTCGCCAGCCGCATCGTTCACCACAGAGCGGCCACTGGTTCTTCCTTGAATACAGGCGGAGGACCACTGCGGTTGGAGAGGTGGATGGCAACTAGGAAAGGTTTGGCTTGCGGATGGTAAGTCACGGTGATGCTTCCGCCCTTCCCTGGTGGCCCGTCGAAGCCGCTTCGTCCATCTGAGCCATCCCTCCCACTTGATCCGCTCGGCGATCCGATGCCTCCGGAGCCGCCGCGTCCGCCGCGTCCACCTCTTCCGCCGGACCCTCCGGAGCCTCCATCGGCTTTCACCGTCAGCGAACCTCCCTGGGGATCCAACAAATACAACTTCTCATGCCCTACTGCGGACACGCTAACCTGAAGCAGGGGACGGCTGCCCGCTCTGAACGCTATCCGGACTTGCACCGGTGGTGCGTTTGCCCCAGGTCCACCATCCTGTCCATTCGAGCCATCGGTACCGTTTCCGCCGTTTCCGCCGGGAGAGGGATTGTTCGGATCAATGGAGCCGGGACTGCCGCTCGCGCCGTTCATTCCATCGCTGCCGTTCATGCCGCTGGAGCCGGGGCTGCCAGAGAAATTGGAGATGTAGTTCTCGTCGTAGCGCACTGGAATGTCGAGATCCGCGCGGATATCCGGATGGCTGGGCGCAGTGACGGTAACGTGCGGGATCTTCCCGTCGCTGATCCTAGGATCGCGAGGAAGCGAGACAATGCCTTTCTGGTTAGCGGTGACGACGGTTGCAGTGACCTTGAGGTCCTTCCACATCACCTTTCCACCGCCCGCTCCTTCCGTCTGTAATACTTTGCCATCGGGCTCGGTTATCACAACCACCAAAGGCAATTTCTCTCCCGGCCCGATCGCCGGACCTTTCGGAAGGCTCACCTTCATCGAGGCGATCGGAGTCTTGTCCAGGTAAACTTTCATCCCAAGCCGGACTTGCACGGCGGCGCACCCACTGAGCGCTTGGAGAGTTGCGATCGTCAGGCAGGTCTTCCCGCCGATGCTCATCAGAACCGGAAAGCGGATCTTGTCAACCGCCGGTGGCCTGAAGCCATTCATGATCGACTCCATGAAGCTCTCTCTGGGTGCATCAAACTCCGAGGCGACTAGCATGTTGCGTGCAGAGTTCCACTCGCGAGTAAAGTTTTGTGGAGATTCTTGTGTCATTCGTCACAGTCGGGTCGCGGAATGGACTTTGCGTGCTTAGAGTGGACCGACTCGGCAAGCCATCGATGGTTCACAGAATCAGGTCGTCAGAGTCAACCGTTGAGGAGTTCTGAGGACTGGTATGCGCACGATGCGCTGCCCCCCGCCTTGCCGCACTCAAGAAAGTCTGATTCTGCTCCGCCGTCCCGATAGTCACGCGAATGCAATTTGGCGCACCCCAAGCTCCTAGCGGGCGCACGGATACCCCGTCCTTCTGCAGGCGATCCGCGAACGACGCGGCGTCTTCTCCAAGATCGCAGAAGACAAAGTTCGCCGCCGTGGGGACGGCGCGATAGCCCATCGCGGACAATCCCTCGAGAAGAACCATTGATTGCAAGGCATTGTTCTCCACCACGCGCAGAATGTGGAGGCGGTCGTCGAGCGCCGCGATGGCCGCGGCTTGCGCCACCGAAGACACCGAAAACGTGTTGCGCATGCGGGCGCAATATCCCAGCAATTCCGCCGGTCCCAGGCCGTAGCCCACGCGCAGACCGGCCAGCCCGTAAGCTTTGGAAAAAGTTCGCAGCACAACTACGCCTGCGCCCTGGCGAACATAATCCAGCGAGTTCGAATAGGTAATTCCTCGCAGCGTCGCGAAATGCAGGGCAAACTCGTAGTAAGCCTCGTCCAACACAACCAGCACATGCGCGGGAAGCCGCGTCAGAAAGTGCTCGACCGCAGCCGCATCCAACATCGTGCCGGTGGGATTGTTGGGGTTCGCGAGAAACACGATGCGCGTGTTCGAGTCGATGGCCGCGAGAATTGCCTCCAGGTCAAAGCCGTCTTCGCCGGCGCGCATGGGCGCCTCAATCAGGTGCGCGCCTGCGGCCTGCACCGCCAGAGAATACACAATGAAAGAGCGTTCGCTGGTTACCGCGTTAAGTCCGGGCCCAAGTACGGTCTGGCAAAGCAGGCCCAGTAGCGCAGTTGAGCCCGCGGTTACGAGAACCTGCTCCGGTGGCAAGCCGTGATGCGCGGCTAACTTGAGGCGCAGCGGACTGCAATCGTCGTAAGGGTAGAGATTCGCGGCGCTCAATGCGCTCCGCATAGCCTCGAGAACGCGCGGCGAAGGTCCGAAGGGACTTTCGTTCGAATCCAGCTTGATCAATCGCGAACCGTGATCGGCTGCGACGGGCGCCGCGGCAGGAAGATCGGCGATCCCCATCTCCCGGGCGGGTTTGGAAATCATGTCGAAGAAACGGCTCATGCTTGCCGCTCATCATGCCACGGAAGGCTTCGCTCCTGCCATTGGTTTGTTGCAGGCGGTGCGCAGGCGATCAACTTCTTGCAGGGTCAGCGGGCGGAATCGTCCGGGAGGAACATCGAGGGTGAGCGGGCCGTAGCGGACGCGCTTGATCTTTTCCACGTGGTGTCCGACCTTCTCGAACATGCGGCGGATTTCGCGGTTGCGGCCCTCGATCAGCGTGACTTCATACCAGGGGTTGGTTGCTTCCTTAACCAGGCGAATGCCGGCGGGCGCGGTTTTTACCCGGCGGCCATCTTCGGTGGCGATGGAAACTCCGCCGCGCAATTTCTCCAGCCCTTCGGTCGTCGGAACGCCCGCGACCTTCACCAAATAAGTCTTGGGTACCTGCGACGCCGCTTTCATCAGCTTGTTGGCGAGCGCGCCATCATTGGTCAACAGCAACAATCCCTCGCTGGCGTAATCGAGGCGGCCGACCGGATACACCCTTTTCTTCACCCCGCGAAGCAACTGCATCACCGTGGGCCGGTTCTCCGGGTCGCTCACGGTGGTGACGTAGCCTTTGGGTTTGTTCAGAAGTAGATAAATGTGAAGCTGCGCGCCCTGCAGAAGCTTTCCATCGACGCGAATGTGATCGGTGTCGGGGTCGGCCTTGGTGCCGAGTTCCGTAACCACAGTTCCGTTCACCTTGACGTGACCGGAGCTGATCAGTTCTTCGGCTTTTCTGCGGGAGGCGATTCCGGCGGCGGCGATTATTTTTTGCAGGCGTTCGGCGGCCATATTATGCAAGCTTCCCATCAATGCGGAAGACTATTCTTTCTGAGCGGCAGACTCGGCAACCTCCTCCGGGCGATCTGAGTCAGTCTGCTGTGCCTGCGCCGCGTCTTCCGCCGGAATCAACTCGCTCTGGAACGATTCGGCGACCAGCTTTTCGAACTCTTCCATGCTCGGAAGTTCATTCACGTCTTTCAAGCCGAAGCGCATCAGGAACTCTTTGGTCGTTTTGTAGAGAATCGGTCGCCCGATCACTTGCTTGCGACCCGCGGTTGTGATGAGCTTGCGGTCGAGCAAAGTCGCAATCACTCCGCCTGAATCCACGCCGCGAATTTCATTGATCTCCGGCACTGTGGCGGGCTGTTTATAGGCGATCACCGCCAGCGTTTCGAGGGCCGGCAGCGAAAGCCGGACCGGCGGCTTCAGACTCTTGGCGAAACTCCGGACCATTTCGTGTTGCTCGGGCTTGGTGGACATGCGATAACCACCGGCCACCTGACGAATCTCGATGCCGTGGTCGGGACCACCGTAGTCCGCAACGAGTTCTTCGAGTTTCGCTCGCACAAGCGATTTCACCGCGGCCTCGTCAGCGGCGCCTTCGGCGATCGCCGACTCCTTCACGAGCTGCACCATCTGCTCGGTGGTGATGGGCGTTTCCGCGGCGTAGACAATAGCTTCGAGTTGAGCTTTTAAAGACATCAGTCACCGGTCGCCAGTCGCCAGTTGGCAGTAAAAGTCGTCAGCGGTTGGCTGGCGACTGACAACTGGCTACTGGCAACTGCCCTTTTATCTCCAATCATCACGCACCGCAGCTTGCTCCGTAATAATGGCATCGAAGCCAACATGTTTTTTAACCGCGATCTCGCCGAAGAGTTGGTCCTGCCGAACTTGAATCGCCTGCAGCCGCACCATTTCAAGCAGCGCGAGAAACATGCAGACCAGCGCCTGCCGCGAGGGCACGCGCATCAAAAGTTGCTTCAGGCGGATGGGCCGTGATTCCAGCGATAAGCGGCGGCGCAGATAGTCGATCATCTGGCCGACTGTAACCGTCTCTTCATCCACATTAATCACGGGCCGGGTACGCACCCGCTCGAGAATTTGTTGGAAGGTCTTCACCAGATCGATTACGTCGGCGGCGATCTCCGGCTCGGTCCCTTCGGCGTCCATGAATTCCTTCAGGGATGGGTTCGTCAGCACGGCATCTTCGATCTGTTGTTTCTGCAAGAGCATTTGCGCGGCTGACTTAAATGTTTCATGCTCCAGCAACCGGTTCACCAGCTCGGTGCGCGGATCCTCCAGCTCCTCGGCTTTCGCCGAGGGATCGCGGGGGAGCAGCATCTTCGATTTGATATGAATCAACACGGCAGCCATGTAGATGAAGTCGGCCGCCACATTCACGTCGAGCTCGCGAATCTTTTCCACGTAGGCTAGGTACTGCGCAGTAATGCGCGCGATCGGGATGTCGTAGATGTCGATGTCTTGTTTGCGAATCAGATCAAGCAGCAGATCGAGCGGACCTTCGTAGACGTCGGTAACCGAAACTGCAAACGGGGAATCGCTCTCTTCTTTTCCTTTGTTTGAGGACTTCTCAGCGGAGTCTTTGCGTGGCGCGGCGATTGGACGAGCGCTGGCAACGAGCGTCGGCGCGACGGACTCCAGAGTCTCTTCGGCGGACGTAATGATTCTGTCTTCCATAGGCATTCTATTTTTCACCACTCGCCGCAGGGGGCTCGTAACCAAGCGACATTCCCATGGCGTCGCGCACGCAGGTCATGGTGCCGGCTGCGACCTTGCGCGCCCGCGCGCTGCCAGCCTCAAG
>Ga0074045_10004989_pt1 | contig 11665 bp, 12 predicted proteins | sample BogForMeECP23OM2_FD_94442 | JGI IMG/M metagenome (GOLD analysis project Ga0074045, IMG submission 94442) | Bog forest soil microbial communities from Calvert Island, British Columbia, Canada - Bog Forest MetaG ECP23OM2 | ecosystem: Environmental > Terrestrial > Soil > Wetlands ...
ACGGCGTCCAGGTCATGGTTCATCGCGGCTATGCCTATATCGGCCACGGCTATTCGAACGGCATCACCGTCCTCGACGTGCGCGATCTGAAGAACCCGAAGCCGGTCGCGTTCCTGCCCTGCCCGCCCGACACCCGCGCCATCCATCTCCAGACCCATGACGACCTGCTGCTCGCCGTCAACGGGCCGAGCATGTGGACGATGCAGGTCGATGCGCAGGCCTACTACTCGGGATCGCCGGCCGATCTCCTGAAGGGCCGGCAGTATACGGCCGGCGTCCGCGTCTTCGACATCGCGCATCCCGAGGCGCCGCGCGAGATCGCCTTCATGGCGACCGAGGGGGTGGGACCGCATCGCATCTGGTATGTCGGCGGCCGCTACGCCTACGTCTCGATCCACTATCCCGAATTCACCGACCAGGTGCTGGCGATTGTCGATATGGCGGAGCCGACCCGGCCCGAAATCGTCGGCAAGTGGTGGATCCCCGGCATGTGGACGGGCGGCGGCGAGACGCCGAGTTGGCCGAAGGGCCGGCGCTACGCGCTGCATCATGCGCTGGTCGCCGGCAACCTCGCCTATGCCGCCTGGCGTGACGGCGGGCTCACCGTGCTCGACGTCGGCGATCCGACCCGACCCAAGCTGCTCGCCCATCGCAACCTCGATCCGCCCTTCGGCGGCGGCACGCATTCGCCGCTGCCGCTTCCCGACCGCAACCTCCTGGTGGTCGCCGACGAGGCCAATTTCGCCGATTGCAGCCAGGGCCTCCGTCACATCTGGCTCTTCGATGTGCGCTCGCCGACCAATCCCGTGAGCTTCGCCACGATGCCGGTCCCGTCCGAAGCCGACTACTGCGCCAAAGGCGGCAATTTCGGGCCGCATAACCTCTGGGAGAACCGGCCGGGCGCCTTCCAAAGCTCGCGCTTCATTTTCGCGACCTATCACAATGCCGGTGTGCGGGTCTTCGACATCGACAATCCATTCCAGCCGCGCGAGGCCGGGTTCTTCGTGCCGCTCGATCCCGGGCATATGTTCGACCCGCGTCCCAACCGGCCGCGAGTGATCCAGTCCTGCGACTGCTTCGTCGATGCGCAGGGCGTGATGTATCTCACCGACAATAACGCCGGGCTCTACATCCTGCAGTTCGGGGGCGCGTAGCCCCCTGCTCGAGCGAGTAAAACTATCCGCCGATCACCAGCCTGAGTTTCTTGGCCAGTTCCTCGCGCCGATAAGGTTTTTCGACGACGTTCAAATTGTCGGGCAGCCCGTGTTCGAGACTGAGAGCGGCAGCCGTGTATCCCGAAGTCAGTAGTACCTTGAGCTCTGGCCGAATGCGCCGCGCCTCGACGGTGAGCTGCACGCCATTCATCCCTCCGGGCATGATGACGTCCGAAAGCAACAGGTCGACCGGCTGGTCGCCCCTTAATATCTCCAGCGCGTGCGCGGCATTGCCAGCGGTCACGACCTGGTAGCCCAATTCCCCCAAACTCTCGGACGCGACCACGAGTACGTCCTCATCGTCCTCGACGACGAGTATCGTTTCGTGGCCGCTGGCCGGTCGCAACGACGCAGTCTCGGGACCGATCTCCGGCACGGCAGGTCGATCGGATGATTTCGGCAGGTACAGCTTCACCGTCGTGCCGACACCGAGTTCGCTATAGATCTTGACGTGGCCGCCCGCCGTCTTCGCGAAACCATAGACCTGACTGAGCCCGAGCCCCGATCCCTTGCCGACTTCCTTGGTCGTGAAAAACGGATCGAACGCTCTCGCCAGCACCTCCGGCGTCATCCCGGAGCCCGAATCGCTGACCGCGATCATGACATAGGGTCCGGCTGTCAGCTCGGGGTTGTTGGCGACCTCCTGTCGGTCGAGGGTCACGTTAGAGGTCTCGATCGTGATCCGCCCGCCACCAGCCATCGCGTCCCGGGCGTTGATGACGAGGTTGAGCATCGCCGTCTCGAATTGCGCCGGATCGATCTGCGCCGGGGCAAGGACCGGGCTCAGCATCGTTACCACCTCGATCTGCTCGCCGATAACCCGATGCATCAGGCTTTCGATATTAACGATCAGCTGGTTCAGATTAACGGTGTCGGGACGGGTGATCTGCCGACGGGCATAGGTAAGGAGTTGACGGACGAGGTTTTCTCCTCGCTGCGCCGCCCTCATGGCGCCTCGCGCCAGGCGTTCGATCTTCTCGGCGTCGCCCGGCGCCCGCAGGATCAGATCGAGATTGCCGAGGACGACGGTCAGGAGATTGTTGAAATCGTGCGCGACCCCTCCGGTCAGCTGACCGATAGCCTCGAGGCGTTGGGCCTGAGCGAGCTCTGCGCGCGAGCGCGCGAGCTCTGCGTTGCGTTCCCCTGCGACCGCGAGAGCCTGATCAAGGCGGCCGTAAAGGCGGCTCGCCTCGACAACGAGAATGATCGGCACGAGGCTCGCGGCCAGCAGGACGTAGAGACGGCCGGCATAAAAGCCGATGTCGAAGCGTCCGGCGTTCAGAACCGTGCCGAGCGCCCCGCCGAGCATCCAGGCGAGGACGGCGATCATCAGCCACAGATCGAGGATGGTGTACGGCGGCCTCGAACCTAGCACCGCCACGGCAGCAACACAGAGCAGGAGAACGGGTATGTGTGCGGCCACCATGGCGGTTGTGTAGCGGTCACCGAGCATGATTGGCGGACCTGTGGTGGCAAGGAGGGTCAGCAGGCAGACGCCTGCGACAGCGCCGGCGGCAACCCAAATGACATCTGCGGGTGCGCGCTTGTGCAATCGCCCACTCGCGACCTCGTACCGCCTGAGCAGCGCATAGCAACTCACGAACACCGGGAAGCCCGCTTGGCGAAACGTATCGAGCCAGGCGCCAGTTTGAGGGTCGGCACCGAGCGGATCGCTGCTCGCGAGCACGCCGGGAGCGGCCAGCATCAGCGCGAGGGTCATCAGTGAGGTGAAGAGGTACCCGCTCGCAAGGCAGAGAACAGCGCGCAGTCGTGATCTGCGGAATACGACGAGCAGGAAACCGGCTGTCACCAGACCGGTCAGCGCGAGAATCGATTCAGAAATCGGAATAAGGGCCTCGATGCGCGGCAAAGGGACGCGGGCAAACGGCAAAATCGCGCAGAAGGCAACGAGCAACCCGATGGCGACGGCCAGCGCACGACGCCGCGCGCCAAGCGGCGCGGATGCGGTGACGAGGAACGCGTCCGACCCTGTTGATGCGCTACGGTCGTTCACATTGCTCTCCGATGGTCGCCGAAACCTGGCAGGACCATCTCCCAAAACGCCAAGTCCTAGCCGATGGCAAGTGTCTCATGAAGCTCGGCTTATTCAACAAGCGCTATCTGGCCACCCGCGGAGAGATAATTGCAATACGATATGCCATCACCGGGAGCGGCCGGCCGTTGCCAGCCTGGTGACGGTCGGGCACTCGATGCCGTGACGCGCCGACAGGTCGCGGGTCCGCTTGGCCTTGTCGACGCCTGCGCGATCGCCTGACGCTGCTCGTCCAACCGGGCAGGTGCTGCGCCGGGTCGAGGCGCCCAAAAGGTGATCTAACGGTCGGAGCCGGGGGCGGCGATAGGAAACCGTGATGACCCGGTCTGTCTGTTGCCGCTCGACGCGGATCGCCGCCGCCGCAGCAAGCGGCGCAGTTCGGTAGCTGCCAGCAGCACAGCGGCAATGACGAACGGCAATAGGAAATAGATCGCTCGATAGGCGACCAGCGCCGCCGCGACCGCGCTCGGCGACCCCTGCGTGCCGACGGCATAGAGCACCGCCGCGTCGAACACGCCGATCCCGCCCGGCGTATGGCTGAGCAGCCCGAGCGACACCGCCGCCGTGTAGATCACGACAAAGGCGGGGAAATCGACGCCGCTCGCCGGCAACAGCACCCACAGCGTGCCGGACGACACCACAATGTCGACCATGGTGACGGCGATCTGGACGAGGACCAGCCCCGAACCTGGCAATTCGATCGTCACCGGGCCGAGCCGGAAACTTTGCCGCCCGAGCGCGCAGCCGATCAACACGGCAGCCGTGGACACGAGGATCAACGCGGCGATGAGGCGGAGCGATTCGTACGGTATCCCATAGAGCTGGGCGATCTCGCGAGCCCGAAACGCCAGCCCGAGGCCGATCGTCGCGGCGGCACCCATGCCGAAGGCGGTGGCGATATAGATCGTGATGCGCGCGATCTTGCCCTGGGACACCCCGGCAGCGCGGTAAATGCGATACCGCACCGCACCGCCCGACAATGCCCCGAAACCGATGAAATTGCCCAGCGCGTATCCGCAGAACGAGGCCAACAGCGTCGAGGTAACCGGCGGAGCGACACCGGCATAGCGCAGTGCCCCGAAATCATTAGCAAAGAGCACGACGAAGTTGACCGCCGTCGCTGCAAGCGCCGCGACGATGACCCGGCTGGACATCGAGGCCAGGGCGTCAATCAGTCCGCGATAGCTGATATCATTTAGAAGGTGGTGTAGTGCGGCGACGGCCAATCCGCCGATCGCCATCGTCGCCGCGATTGCCAAAAGACAGCGCAGACGAGCCGATACTGCGCCCATCGACAGGGTCACGCGGCGACCCTTTTGGCCGTCGTGCACGAGCGGCCCTCGCCCGACAACTCAATCCCGCGCCAGGCGAGCCTGCTACCCATCCAGGCACCGAGCCACGAGGGGCGGACGATCATAACGCCGGCAAGTGCTCGTCGCGTCAAAGTACAAAATCCCCAAGCCAATATCGCTGAGCTCATACGATATCGATCGCTACAAATAGATCCAGATCAACGTGTGGCCCCTATATACGTGCCTTTTGTTGCTACTTTGTGACCGGCGCCATGCGCCGCTTCCTGCCCGTCCTCAGCGCGCTCAGCTATAGCCCGTCGTCACGTGTCTGCAACCAACCCCTTTACGCTCAGCAATCCGTGCGCAATGTCGCACGATCCTCGACCGGGCGGCTCATCACCGTTCCCAGACGAAGAGGCTCGGCTCGAACGTCGTGAAGGGGGCCGCCGTCGCGGTGCGCCCGTCGACGGGCGACCGCGCCGTAGCGGCCGAGGACGCCATCGGCACGATCCTGTTTTTGCCCAGCGCGGCCCGCAAGCTATTGCAAGAACATTGAGGTCATTACATGTTGGTCTATCTGGCAATTCGTTCGAAGTGCCGGAGGGTCGGCAATGACCGACACTGTCGACCTCTACGTTGCGAAGACAAACCTTTCCAAGCTGGTGGACCGCGCCGCCGCCTGCGAGGAGATCGTCATCGCCAAAGCGGGCAAGCCGAAGGCAAAGCTCGTGCCGTACCGAATCGGAAAACAGCGCCGTGGCGGACGCAATCTGCTGGGAATTACGTACATCGCCGAGGATTTCGATGCTCCGCTGCCGCCCGAATTAAAAAAATATTTCGAGTAGGCAGCGTGAGAGTTCTGATCGATACGCACGCCTTTTTATGGTGGGATCGGCAGCTGCGGAGCCTCTCGCGCCCGTTGCGGGAAGCTATCTCGGACGAGGCCAACGACGTCTTTGTTAGTGCCGCTTCGATCTGGGAGCTCGCGATTAAGCGCGCGATCGGCAAGCTACGCTTCGGCCGGTCAATTGTTGATGCAGTGTCGGAGCTTGGGTTCGAGATTCTACCGGTCACCGGGAGCCACGCGGAGCACGCTGGAGGGCTGCCACGTCATCATGGCGATCCATTCGACCGGTTGATAATCGCCCAGGCATACCTCGAGGGGATGGTTCTCGGCACGCAGGATCGGCTCATGCGGCCGTACGGGGTCGCGACGCTCGGCCTCGACTGACCGATGGGCTCGGTTCGACACCAAACCGGTTCTCCCGTCGGCGGGCGGCCCGGCTGCCTCCGCTATGACGAGGCGAGCCTTAATACACCGCGCCGCAGCGGATGGTCGGTCAGACCTGCTCGACGCGGTTGCCGCGGACACAAACATACCGGTCGCAGAGGTTGACGGTCGGGTCGCCGTGGCCGGGGATCAGGTCGTCGACCGAACGGGTCGACCCGCCCTGGACGTAGGGCTCTTGGATCACCGCAGATGGGGATCTTTTACGCCGAGATCGCCGTTGCCGTCGCCGGCCTGTGGGCCCTCGCGTTCTTCGTGCCCCTCTTGTTATCGTCCGCGACGGCGTCATCACACGCGAAAAAGCCTATCTCGAGCAGGAGTTCGGCGATGACTTTCGCCACTTCAGGGCCGCCGTGCGGCGTTGGCTCCAGCGTCAAAGCAGTCACCGTCTCGCGGAGAACCCGTGCCGGCGTCGATGCCCGCGGAGGTCGGGGCCGCATCTGCAGTCATCCCGGCGGCGGACTCACGCTCCAGTCCGGGTGTCCCGCCGGGTCCGCGTTCCAGAACATGATCTTGTCGAAATAGATCGTCTGGGTCTCAGAGCGCCAGTCGCGGTAGATGCCGAAGCGGGGCTGTGCGTTGATGAAGGGCGCGCCGTCGCGGCGGGCGCCATTGTCGCGATCGGCCATGGCTCCCTGGTAGGCGCCGCAGAACGCGCCGTTCAGCCAGATGTCGACGCGGCCGCTGGCGTCATGAGCCGGATTGAGGCGCACCTGCACCGTGGTCCAGCTCTCCCGCGGCAGGTCGTGCCGGCAGATCTGCGTGCGAATCACCATCGGCGGTTGAGCACAGGGTGCGCCGGCGGCCAACTGCGCGAAGAAGCGCACGCGCTCGCCGAGCGGCCGCGCCTCGATCTTTAAGAAGGGGCTGGCGTCGCACGACTTCCCATTCTTGAAGGAATCCTGCTTGATCTGGTGGATGACCGTGCGGCAAGGCTGGCGTCCCGCCGCCGGAACGTCCTGCGGCCAGTCACCGGCGATCTTGAACGAAAAACGGTACCATACGGGCTGGCCGAATTTCACCAGCTCGCCGGCGCCGGTCGCGCGGTCGGATCTGACCTGGATCTCCGCCCGCTCGCTGGGCACGACGCCGCCAGGCTCGGCCTCCATCGCCGCGGCGCGCGAGCCCTCGTTGTCGCAGACATAGCGCCTGGCCTGCAGCATCGCCTCGCTCGCGCCGTCGAGCCCGTCGCCCTCCTGCACCGTGACGCGGCCGACCGTCTTGCCGATCGGGTCCTCGACGACGCCGACGCGCTGCGGCTGCAGTTTGCTGTCGAGCTGACTGGAGATCAGCCACTTCCCCAGCAATTGCGAGGGCACGGCCGGATCGTAGGCGAAGAGCTCGGTGAAGACTGGTTGCGCCGACCGCTGCGCCACCGCGGTCGCCGGCGCGAGTGCAGCGAGGAGCAGCAATGCCGCGGCGCCGCGCCCGGCGTCGAGCCCGTGACGCGACCCGCGAGAAGCCGCTACGTTGCCCGTTCGCACCATGATGGGAGCCTCGATCGCCGAGCCGCGCTCTGATGATGGTAGAGGAAAAAGGCCTACGGGGTCGGCGTGGCCTCGGTGGCTGTTTGATCGACGATCCCACACTCGTCCAGCTCGGACCACAAGAAGCCTTGTCGGATGATAAATCGTAGCGTGTCGGCTCCCCCTCCGAACGTCCGGAGTGGGGTCAAGTGCAGACTAAAGGCGCTTCATGGATAGACGTGATCTGTCTACGCTTCGCGGAGCATCAATAAACGGCACCGCGTGCGGCGATCGGCCAGACCTGCTCGACGCGGTTGCCGCGGGACGCAGACATACCAGAGGTTGACGGTCGGGTCGCAGTGGCCGGGGGTCAGCCGGATCTTGTCGCCGAGCCCGAGCCGGTTGGTGGCGGCCGAGACGGCGAGCCTTCCGTGCTCGTCGGAGGCGGGCTCGTCGCAGACCAGCGGCGGGCCGGAATCGAAGGCCAACGCCTTCAGACCGGCGTCGACGACGGCGCGGTCCTCGGCCGGGCGGCTCATCACCGTCGCCCACACGAAGAGGCTCGGCTCGAAGGTCGTGAAGGGCCCGCTGTCGCGGTCGCTGTTCCTCCCGTAATCGGCGTCCATGAAGATATACGAGCTGCATTGCAGCTCGGTATAGAGCCGGCTCGCCGCCTCGAACTCGAAGCTGCCGGTGCCGGCCCCGGTGATCGGCGGGCAAGCGATGCCATACCGCGCCAACAGGTCACGGGTCCACCCGGCCTTGTCGACCGCCTGACGCCACGGCGGCTATGCGGCAAGAACAAGACCTGCAGTGCCAAATTACTGCTCACTAGCCGATCGCGCGTCATAGCAGCCCCAGCCGCCGGCGGGGTCGCGAAGCGCAACGCTCCGCACCGCCTGGTCGCACCGTCTGCCTTTCAACGCCTCGATGATCAGCAGTTTGCCGTAGAGGTCGCCCGTGTCAATCAACGTAACGTCTGCGTCCAAAGCACCGTGGATCGTTGCGAGGCTTTCATGGAGGTGCGCCCGTGCATGTCCAACATGCCCATGCGGCTCAGACCGAGTGTCGGGACATATGGGCCGGCGGTCCCGAGCCCGACCTGTTTCATCTAATGCCTCGTCTATCGCATCGCCGAGAGCAGCATCGCGACCTGCCCGCCGTCGCGCGCAATGAGCGCCCCGATCTCGGAGTGCTGGGCCAACGCCATGCTGACGCCGTCGATGGCGAGATCCTCGATCTTGTAGACGCCATCCCTGATCCCGAGCCGCCAATCTAGAGCGATCGGGGCGCCCTGGGGACGAATGATCCGGCTGCTCACGATGACGCCGTCGGGGTCGCCCGGCTGCCGGTTACGACGAAATCTCCGTCGCCGGATTGTCCGAGCTGCCGGCCGTATACACGAACGAGCCGATCGGCGAAGCCATCGCAAAACTGACGCCGCTCCGCCGGGCTCGCGACGCGCCAATAGGGACCGAGCACGAAACGAGCGATGCCGGTCAGATCGAAATCCTGCCGGACCATCCGATCGAACCATGCCGCCTTTGTGGCTAACGGCATATCAGAGCCGATCACCGAGACCGCCTGGTCGCCGAGCGCGCGGATAAAAGCAACAGGCGCTCCATCGGCCGCAGCGGGAGCCGGCTCCGCCGAGAGGCCGGCGATCATCGCGAGGGCGAGAATGAAACCCTTGGCCAGCGTGGCGAGGCCGGTGCTGGCGGCGGGTTTCTCGCGCAGGGTGAACCGCGCGGATTTATTCTGCGGATCGCGCTGCGCAAGCTGGGCAGCTGTGCGCCGCAACAACTCCTCAAGACCTTGTGGATCGACGCGGTCGGCGACCATCAGGGCTTTAACGATCGGATCCGCAAGCGCCTCGGACACGCCGCGCGGGAGCCCGGTCCCTGCGGATGGAGCGGCCTCCTTGGCCGCAGGGTGGAAGGAAGTTCCCGAACCGTCAATGCCGGGTTCGGTCTTCTGGAAATCCATGACTACCTCCTACAGACCTCCGGGCTGGAAAACGCGTCACAGCCTCTCCAATTATGTTACTGACCGGTTACACCCGGTTAGGTATCGACCACCTAGGTACTGACCGGTCACTTACATTTCAAGGGGAACACCTATGGCAACCGAAACAGGGGGCACAGAGGTCCTGGAAAGAACAACTGCTCCGCCCCGCGCGCGAATTGTGAAAGCGGCGCGCGAACTGTTCTACAGATACGGGATTCATACGGTCAGCGTCGACGCGATCGCAGAGGCGGCCGACACCAACAAGACCACGCTCTACCGTCACTTCGCATCCAAGGACGAGCTGGTCGCCGAGTGCCTGCGCGAATATGGCCGGGAGCTGGAAATGACCTGGGCTGAGACCGAACGGGCCCATCCCGGCCGACCGAAGGAGCAGTTACTCGCCTGGCTGCGCTTCATTGCCGAATTCAAGCTCGGCACGACCAAGCGCGGCTGCGCCTTCGCCAATGCGGCGGTCGAATTGCCGGACGCCGATCATCCGGCCCGGCGCGTGATCGAGGAATGCAAGCGCCAGCACCGCGAACTGATCATCGAACTCTGTCGTAAGGCGGGGCTGCGCGATCCCGAGCTTCTCGCCGATGAACTATTCCTGTTGGGAGAAGGCGCCCGCGTCACCATTCAAAGCCTCGGGCTCCGCGGGCCGGCCGAACGCCTCGCCGAAATGTTCCAAACGTTGGTCGCAGCCCACACGTCGACAGGCTCTGGACGCCCCCCGGACTCCTCAGCCCTCGGGCGTGAGGAGCTGCTTTGACAGCCGGCACGGAGGCGTCGACACTACGGTGGATGGACCTTTGTCTTCTATCAAAGACAGTCATTTTCTATTGCATTCGTCTGGAGACGTGATTTAGCATGCTTGAACCAATCGTTTGGTCATAGAGATGGACCGGCCGCACGCACTGGGTTCAGCAACCGGCGCCCTTGAGGCCAAGGGCGTTACGACCGAGGCGATCATCGCGAGCCGCGAAAGCGTCGCCGCCGGCGATTTCGACCGAGGCAAGCCGGTGGGCGCGGTCGTTGCAGCCGTCAAAGTCCTGCGCACATTACACGCGTCGGAGCGGCCGCTGAATGCGAGCGAGGTCGCCCGGGCCGCGGCGCTTCATCGCGGGACCGCCTACAACATCCTGCGGACTCTGCAAGCCGAAGGCTTTGTCGCCTACGACGAAGCGACGCGGACCTATTCGGTCAGCCTGCACATTCTCGAGATCGCGCATGGTGTCCTGCGCCACAGCGGGCTGATGGACCTGGCACGGCCGCTGATGCACGCGGTTTCCGATACCTATGGCGTGTCGGTCTACCTCTCCAAGGTCGTGGGCCCCTGCTCTCAGCTGCTGCTCGACTGGGTCGGCGCCGCATTGCGCACCGATCTCTACTTGACGGTAGGGCGCCAGTTTCCCGGCCCCAGGGGCGCCTCGGGCGTCATCATGGCAGCCTTCGGCAACACCGGGGAAGCAGAGCTCGAACGGCTATTCGCGCAGGTCGCGTGGTATCAGAAGCCATCCTTTCCCGAGTTCCTGGCGCGGGTGCAAGAGGCGCGGAAAGCCGGCTTTGCGGTCGATCGCGCCAGTATTCAGGGCATTACCCAGGTGTCGGTACCGGTTCTGTCGCCGTCGTGGGAGCTCCTGCTGGTGATTACGGCCGCGGCGCATTCGCACGACATCGACAGCGACGCCGTCGGGCCGTTGAGCCGCGCAATGCAATCGGCGGCGGCGCGGCTTTCCGAGAGCCTGCGACTGCTGCATCTCGGGTGATGTGATCGATTGCTTGGATGAGGGAAGACAGCATGGACGGATCGCCGGCAATTCCTGACGGAACCTCGACAGGCTTGGATTTCGACGCAATCGTCATCGGCGCGGGCGTTTCGGGCCTCTACCAGCTCTACAGGCTGCGCGAGCTTGGCCTCAAAGTGCGGGTGTTCGAGACCGGCAGCGCCGTCGGCGGTACCTGGTACTGGAACCGATATCCCGGCGCCCGCTTCGACTCCGAGAGCTGGACCTACGGCTACTCTTTTTCCCAGGAACTGCTGGAGGAATGGGACTGGGAGGAGCACTTCGCCGGTCAGCCCGAGACCGAGCGCTATCTGAATTACGTCGCCGATAAGTTCGACCTGCGCCGCGACATCCAATTCGACAGCCGCGTCACTGCGGCGCACTATCAGGAAGACGCGCGCCGTTGGGATGTCATCTTGGAAGACGGCAGGCACTACAATACGCGTTTCCTGGTCACCGCGGTCGGCGTGCTGTCGGCGCCGACCATGCCGCGCATTCCCGGCGTCGAGAGCTTCCGCGGCCAGTCCTGCCATACGCATTATTGGCCCAAGGAGCCGGTGA
>Ga0074045_10004990_pt1 | contig 11664 bp, 8 predicted proteins | sample BogForMeECP23OM2_FD_94442 | JGI IMG/M metagenome (GOLD analysis project Ga0074045, IMG submission 94442) | Bog forest soil microbial communities from Calvert Island, British Columbia, Canada - Bog Forest MetaG ECP23OM2 | ecosystem: Environmental > Terrestrial > Soil > Wetlands ...
AGCGCTACGTGGAGAAGCTGGCCACGCCCGACGTGACCATCGCCGATCTCATCGGAGACATCGATCCCATCAAAGCGGCCCGGGGCGGCCACCAATTGTCGAGCGAGCTGACGGTTCACTATGGCCTGCTGCCCCGCGCCAATCGCGGCATCTTCGCCATCAATGAACTTCCCGACCTGGCTGGAAAAATCCAGGTGGGCCTGTTCAACATCATGCAGGAAGGCGACGTGCAGATTAAGGGATACCCCGTGCGGCTGCCGCTGGACGTTGCCCTCGTGTTCAGCGCGAATCCCGAAGACTACACGGCGCGCGGCAAAATTATTACGCCGCTCAAAGACCGCATCGGCTCTGAGATTCGCACGCACTACCCGGCAACGGTGGAAGAAGGGATTGCCATCACGGCGCAGGAAGCCTGGACGCGCCGCAACGGCCACCCTCTGCACTTGCCTAAGTACGTGCAGGAAGTCATCGAACATGTGGCTTTCGCCGCGCGCGAGGACAAAAAAGTCGACAAGCGTTCCGGCGTGAGCCAGCGGTTGCCGATCAGCGCGATGGAGAACGTGATTTCTAACGCCGAGCGGAGGGCGATCCGAAACGACGAGAAGCTGGTCGTGCCCCGCATCAGCGATGTCTATGCTGCGTTGCCGGCGATTACCGGCAAGCTGGAACTGGAGTACGAAGGCGAGATGAAGGGCGCCGATCATGTGGGCCGCGAGTTGATCCGCACCGCCATCGCCAAAACCTACGACGAGTACTTCACCGGCGCCAACATGCAGCAGGTCGTGCAGTGGTTTGACCTGGGCGGAGAGATTCAGCTTCCGGACTCGTTTTCTGCGGCCGAAGCGCTGAAGAATTTGAAGGAGATCCAGGGACTGGTCGAAAAGCTCGGTCCGCTGGGCGTTTCGCAGAAGGACAGTCCGGAACGGCAGGTTTCGGCGGCGGAATTTATCCTCGAAGGCCTGCACGCGCATAAGCGCATCGGGCGCAGCGAAGAGCGCGTTTTCAGGGCGGAAGAGAAAAGACCGGAGCCGGTGCGGGAGAGATCTTTTGAGCCGGAAGAAAGGCCGTACCGGCAGAGAAGACAATTTAATTAAGCCGTCAGCGCTCAGCCGTCAGCCATCAGAAACGACGGCAACAGTGACCGGGTGCCTGGTTTTGACTGACGGCTGAAAGCTGTTCTATGAAGCGCATCCGCTACTCCAAATACGTGCCCGACCCTGCCAGCGAAATGAGCCTGGAGGACCTGCTAAACGCGCTTTCCGACTATTTCCTGCAGAGTGGCTTCCATGACTCCATGTGGTACGAAATGCCAGAGGGGGAACGGACGCTTGACGAACTGAAACGGGCGATCGAACAGGCGCTGCTGAGCGGAGAGTTGTTCGACGAAAATCTGCGCGAGCAGATCGAGCAGATGCAGGTGGAAGGGAAACTCGATGAACTGATCGAGAAGCTCATCGAGCGCATGCAGCAGGAAGATTACATTTCCGTGGACGAACCGCCGGACCCGGCGCGGCCCTCCAGCGTCGGAGGTCAGACTGGCGAAGCCCAGCAGGCCCGGTTCGAGGTCACCGACAAGAGTCTGGATTTCCTCGGATTCAAGGCCCTGCGCAACCTGCTCGGATCGCTCGGCAAATCGAGCTTCGGACGCCACGACACGCGCGATCTGGCGACCGGCATCGAGGCCAGCGGATCGTCGAAGACCTACGAGTTCGGCGACACGCTGAATCTCGACATCACCGCGACCCTCTCCAGCGCCATCCAGCGCGAAGGGCTCACGCTCCCGCTGAACATCGAATATCCCGACCTGCAAGTGCACCAGTGCGAATACCAGTCGTCGTGCGCCACGGTGCTCATGCTCGATTGCTCGCACTCGATGATTCTCTACGGCGAGGACCGCTTCACTCCGGCCAAGAAAGTGGCGATGGCCTTGTCGCATCTCATTCGCACGCAGTATCCGGGCGATTCGCTTTCGCTGGTTCTATTCCACGATTCTGCGGAAGAGATGCCTTTGTCGCAGTTGGCCCGGGTACAGGTCGGCCCCTACTACACCAACACGCGCGAAGGACTGCGGCTGGCGCAGAGAATTTTGCAGCGGCAACGAAAAGACATGAAGCAGATCGTGATGATCACCGACGGCAAGCCCTCTGCGCTCACGCTGGAGGACGGCCGCATTTACAAGAATGCCTTCGGCCTGGATCCGCTGGTGGTGAGCCAGACGCTCGTAGAAGTCTCGAAATGCAAGCGCGCCGGAGTGCTCATCAATACATTCATGCTGGCGTCGGATTATGGTTTGGTGCAGTTCGTGCAGAAAGTCACAGAGATGTGTCGCGGCAAAGCCTACTTCACCACGCCCTACACGCTGGGGCAATATCTGCTGATGGATTACATGTCGCGGAAGACCAAGACCATTCATTGAGCCGACAGTTCCTCAACGGCTAAAGCCGCGTTCTTTCTCGCGTCGTACGCGGCCCATTCGGCAGGCTCAGGGCAGGCTGCTAAAGCGCTGCTCTTCTACGGCGGCTTTAGCACCGCCAGAGCCGTGTCTTCCCAAAACTTGGCCAACTGCTGATACTCTTTTCTTAAGTATGGCGAACTGTATTCGATGCGGCCGCAAGCTTCCTCCGCTCACGTTCGGGAAGACTTGTCGGTGGTGTAAGCAGCACGAGGCCGCGCAGCGCGACGAGGGCGGCGAGGATGCTAAGCAAGTTGTGATGCCTGCGCCGTGGGTGCGCCGCGAGGCCAGCATCAGCCTCACCCACGTCCTGTTCGGCGCCAATGTGGCGATCCTTCTGGCGATGATGCTGGCGAGCGGCCCCTCGATGGACTTTACCAGTCAAGTGCTGGTGCACTTCGGTGCTAATTACGGTCCCCTTACTCTATCCGGTGATTGGTGGCGGCTGCTCACCTACATGTTTCTTCACGGCGGCCTCATGCACATTGCCTTCAACATGTGGTGCCTATGGGATCTGGGCGCGCTGTGCGAATCCCTTTACGGACGCTGGACCTTCGCAGCCATTTATCTAATCACGGGCGTTGCCGGAGGGTTGGCCAGCATAGCGTGGAATCCCGAGGTGCTGAGTGTTGGCGCTTCGGGCGCAATCTTTGGACTGGCAGGGACGCTGATCGCATCGTTCTACCTGGGAGAATTCTCGCTGCCGAGAGTCGCGATCGGCGGCACGCTCCGCAGTCTCCTCTTTTTCGTCGGCTTTAACGTTATTTTCGGAACCATGTTTCCCGGTATCGACAACGCCTGCCACGCCGGTGGACTGGTCAGCGGGTTGATCCTTGGCGCACTGATCGCCCGCCTGGCGCCGGACCAGGACAAGCCGCTTCGCCGCGTGGGAATTCTCCTTTTCGCACTTCTGCTCGTAGCCAGCACTGCCTTGGGGGTACAACGCTGGCGCGGCGGCTACCCGATGCCGTTCGGGCGATCGACGATTGATCCGGACAATCGCGTTGATCGGGTAATCGCCGAGCTTCAGAAAAAAATTCAGCAGAATCCCCAGGATGTTTCCTCTCATTACGCGCTGGCGCACGCCTACTTTGCCAAGGGGCAATTATCTGAAGGCGAGGCCGAGTTGACGCGCATCCTTGAGCTGCAACCGCAGGACACACGGACGCGCATGGAGTTAGGAACTACATACCTGAGCCAGGATCAACCCAAAGAAGCGCAGGACGAATTCACGAAAGTGGTGGCCCAGGAGCCGGACAATGCCCGCGCCCACCTCGGCTTGGGCATCGCGCTCGCCGAACTGCAAAACCACCAGTCAGCCATCAAGGAGTTCGAGGCCGCGCTGCGACTCGATCCGCGAGCGCGCCGCGCTTCTTACAGGATGGGCGCTTCTCAGGCCGCGCTGAAGCAGTACGATGATGCGATCGCCTCCTTCCTGCAGGAGCGTGACAAGAGCGGCGACAATCCTGATCTCGAAAATGCTCTAGCCCAGGCGTACCAGGCCAAAGGTATGACGCAGCAGGCTCAGGAGGCTCGAACCAGGGCTGCGCAGTTGGCGGGCGAGCAAGACCATTAGCTGACAAAATCGGGCCTTACGCCTTGGTGATTTCCCCGACCGCTCGCCACGCCTGATTGATGGACTCGTCTGTGTAAGAGTAGGCGCCCGCATCGCAGTTCGCGATTGAGATCCGGCCATAGGGCTTGCGCGCCTTCTCACACGGCGTTTCGCCACCTTCCAGCACGAATTTGTCGAACAGGCTGTTGTACTCGTAGGCGTAACCGTGGGGCCAGCGGTTCACGGTAATCGCCAGGATGTCACGCGCCGGATCGAAGCCGCCGGGCCCGAGCGTCCGCGCCAGTTGTTCGCGAATCTCGCGCTCCAGGTCTTCGAAGCTGGTAGTAAACAGCTCAACGCGCCCCAGGCGGTGCTGCTCGCGGGCTGGGCGGCCGGCATGGCACGGAGCCTTGCTCATGTGCAACACGGCCGGCTCCTCGGGCGAACTCGGGTGACGATACTCGCCGATGCTGACCGGTAAATCCATGTCTACATGGGTATGGTAACCGCCCGGAGCATAGATTGAATTCGCTCCCAGCTTCTGAAACGCGGTCCAATTGCGCAACAGCACATTGGTGTAGAGCAACGGCACCTTGGTCTCGAAGGCCAGCGCCTCTTTCTGAGAGGCGGGCAGTTCTTCACACAAATACGGAATCATCATGTTCCAGCAGGCCAAAATGCAATGGCCGGCTTTGGCCGTGTACACTTTGTCACCGCGAGTGTAAGCAACTTCGACTTCCCTCGCGTTAGCCGCGCTGCCGAGATGCTTCACCCGCACGACCGTGCTGTTCAGGCGGATACGCACAGCCGAAAGCGCGTCGTCCAACTTCGCGTAGTTGGCCTTGGCAGTGACGACGTCGGTCACCGAATTTCCCGGCACAGCCTCCGGGATCAGCTTACGCACCAGCAGACGGGCGATCGTGGCATTGCCGTCAGGGAAGTGGAAGAAATACTTCCGTTCGTTGCTCAGATCGGAGGCTTCCAACCCCATTCCACTAAAGCCGGGATATCCTGTCTCCGATGCATCGAGTGCCGGGACCGCATCAATGCCGAGGCCGAACAGCGGCTGGGAAGTGGTCTGGTAAAGGCGGACGACATCCGGGTGCACGCCGACTAGTTCGGTTAGAAAGTTGGCGTAACTGGTGCGCGCCAGACGAGCCTTCTTCTGCTCGAAGTTGAGTCCTGGAAGATAATCTTTCTTGTCCCGGCACAAACGCGAGACGTCTTTGCGCGCCTGTTCCGCAATCGGCGCCTCAGCCAGGAAGTGCTCCCAGGCATCAGCGCCCGCGACATTGAGGTCGTATGTTTCGCCCCCGGGAAAAGGGCACGGATCGTCCACCAGTCTGTCGGCGCCGAAAGTTTCTTTGTCGAAGAATATCTTGGGAACTCGACCCAGAGAGCTGTAGAAATCCCGGTCCAGATATTTGGGGAAGCTGGTTACATCAATGCCAAGTTCTTCGATCACATTCTTCGCGACTTCGCTATAGGGCTCCGGGCTCTCGATCGAGTAGGTCCCACCGTAACCAATCAGCGTTCTGTTGCCCACCCGGAATTCGTTGCGCTTGGCGTGTCCGCCGAAGTCGTCGTGGTTGTCGAGGATGAGGATGCGGGACCTTGCGCCCATCTTCTTGCGGTACAAATGGGCCGCGGACAGGCCACTGATGCCGCCGCCGACGATGATCAGATCGTAGGTTTCACCAGTGTCTTCCGGCTTGCCCGCCGAATCCCAGAACGTGCCATCGCGCAGGCTGTGGGCGGCCTCGAACGACCCGGGATGGTTGCCGCGCATGCCAGTAAGGGCAGGCGGGTAGTAGTTGGGGGAATTCTCAGGGCCTCGGGAATCGTCGGCACCAAGAAGATGCCATGGCATCATCGCCGCGCCGGCTGTCACCGCGACGCCGTTGATGAAATCCCGGCGCGTGATCCTGCGATGCATCCCCAGTTCCCGATCCCGTGAATCGCGCACGATTTCTCCCCGATTGAGACTACGAGCCGCCCTCGGCCTTCTTCACTGCCAGTTCCGCGCCCTGGAATCCGATGCGGCTGTGGGTTCCGTCGCAGAAGGGCTTATTGACCGACCCGCCGCAACGGCAGAGCGAAAATGCGGGCTTGCCGGTGAGGTCGAAATGGTTGCCGTTGACGTCCACCAGTTCGACAGTGCCCTCGGGAGCTTCGACGCGGAGCGGGCCATTGGGCCTAACGGTGATCTTCACTTGAGCCATGAGTCAAATCCTCCAACCTTACTGATTTCTAGTAGGCATAAGAAGATACCACGACCGCGGCGAGTCGTGCATTACGCGCACTATGCGGCGGCAGCACGAACTGAAAGCAGGTCGCGGTAGAGTTGCAGGTAGTCCTCGATCATTCGCTTGGTGGTAAAGCGCTCGCGGGCGCGATTGTAGGCGAGTTCGGCGTAAGCGCGGCGCATGGCTCGATCTTCGTTGAGGCGGCGAATGCCAGCCGCAAGGCTCGCGGCATCGTTGGTGCGGAAGTAGAGAGCCGCATCTCCCCAGATTTCGCGGAAGCTGGGGATGTTGTTGGCCACGATCGCACACCGTGAGAGTGCGGCCTCCACTGCCTGCATGCCGAGGGGATCGTAACGTGCCGTAGCGGCAAAGATGGATGCGCGGCTGTAGAGGGCGCGCAGTTGTGCCTCGGTCTGTGGGCCGCAGATCGCGACGGAAGTCTCAGCCACCGCGACCTTGACATCGGCCCGGATCGGAATCCGCGGCATGGCGACCGTCTGCTCCGCGCCGACAATGCACACTGGCACCGGATGCTCGTGCTGGGTGAGCAGGAACACCTGCTTGCCGGCGTCCACCAGGCGACCGACGGCCAGCACCGAATCGTCTTTGCTGATGTAAGGGTTAAAGAAAATGGGATTGCGCCCGGGATAGACTACTTCCCCGCGGCGCGGCTGTAGGTAGCACTGGCAAATCTGGTCAAGCATCCAGGCTGAAGCAGCAACCACGACGTCGGCCCCGGCAATCCCGCGGGAAACTGTATCGCGATACCACTTCGTCGGACCGCGTCGCGGCACCTGGTCCTGAACCGCCTGTCTCCAGGTAATCAGGTCGCCGTGTGCCATCACCACCTTCGGCACGTCGACTGGCAGATTGCCGTAGCAGAACTGATTGAGGTGCAGGACGTCGGGCCGCAATTCGCGAACCAGGGCGAACAGGAACTCAGACGAGTCGGAAAAGTCCTCTTCCGCCTCCTGCATCCATTCCAGGCGAAACGCCGTGGGCCGGTAGTCGAGGCCGTGCAGGTGGTCCATCCATGCGGTCTGATCCGGCAGCGGGATTTCGCCGAAACTGACCAGGGTGACCTGCACGCCGCGCGTGACCAGGCCTGCGACCAGTTCGCGGGTGTAGGTCCACGATCCCGACAACAGCGTGTCGGCCGTAACCAGGACGTGCACAGAACCTCCGGGAAGAACCGGTGAGATTCCGCGTGCAGCGCGGCATCTCCCGTCCGTACACCTATTCTAGTGGGGATGGTCGAAAAGGGTAAATAATTCTTGCAATCCGCGGCCCTGAAATCTCCTAACTACCTCGCCGCGCCGAAAACCGTCCACGGATACGCGTCCATGTCCCGCTGCAGAGGCTTTTGCCAGCCGTACTCCGGATGCGCGTTCAGATGTTCAACCGCCTTGAAGTTCTTGCCGCACGCATGACCCGCGGCAGCCGTGAAAGTCATCTTGGCGATCATGTTGGCGTCAGCAGCTTTGTTCTGTACCGCGCCAGCCGTCGCGAACGGTCCCACCCAGCCGCTCGAGCCGCGCGGCGAGAGATCAATGTGCCCGTCGAGGGTTCGTTCGTCGGCGTCTTCTTTCTTTTCGAACGTGTCGTAGTGGTCGGCGAGGAAGCGCTGCGCGGAGGCTACGTCGATCTTGCCTTTGTTCTCCGCCATCAACTGTTCCCAGCGAACGCCACGGGCAACCGAGCTTTGGCCCAGGTCCGCAGGATCGAAGTCGGTTTCTTCGCGGATGAGTTTCTCGTTGATCGGAAAATTCGAGCCGACGAAATATCCGTCGCTCGTCCGCTCCAGCCTGACGTTTTTCAACCCAAGCTCAAGCCGTCCGATTTCGTTCTTGCGGCTATCCGCCAGCAGCCACGTGTTGGCATAGCCGCCGTTATTACCGTCCTCCATGATGCGGGTGAAATCGTCAATCGACGCCGAGTACTGAGCCGCCTTTCGCGCCCGCACGAACTCTGGAATGCCGGCCGTATCAAATCCGGAGAAGTGGCTGATCGTGGTTTCGGTGATCGCCATTCCCGCCGTATTGATGACGAAGTCGTCGGCGCTGTGAATCACTCCCGGCAGGCCGTCCATCAGCATGCGATAGCCGTTCGCCGGAACGATGTCGTAGATAATGGTCCAGCGCTCGCCTTCAAGATAGGACGACCAGTTGTTGTGCGCGATCACCGCCTTGCCGTCTCTCGTATACCTGCCCGTCGCGACAAACGCGCTGCAATGCTCGGACACGGCCCGCGCTGCCGTCTTGATGCCGTGCTCTTTGTCATATTGCGCGTTGTAGTAGCCCCATTCGGTTTCGGCGTTCAGGCCCACAACGTCCCACACGTCGATCTTCACCCCGTGCGCGGCAGCGCCGTCCGCGATTCCTTGCAGTTCCTCGCGGTATTCTTGCTCGATGTGGGGCCACATGAAGTTCGCAGCGGCGTCGCGGAAGAACGACCAGTCCTTCTTGTAGTCGTGCTCGGATTCCAGGATGACGACCTTCAGCATGTCGGCGATCTCGGGCGCCAGCAGGTAGCCGTTCTGAAATCCGATCTCATGGGGTGTGCCTTGCAGATGCACATAGGTCCAACCGTTGTTCGCGGGAAGACGGTAAGATCCCTGCAATTCGCTCGGAGAAGTGGCAGCACGAGGAGAAGCCAGAGAAACCAACAGAACGATCGTGATCAAAACGAACGGAAATAAAATGGCGAGTGTTCGGCGCATGCGGCAGGCTCCTGGTGAGGGTCAGGAGATTTTAGCAGAGTTGCTGGTAGGCGAGTGCTTTACGATCGGTACTGATCTTGAGTCGCGGCTCTCAACGCCTTCCCCGCCATCGAATACAAGTTCGCTTCGAGCCTTAAGTTCAACAACCTACCGACCACCTTGAAGTCGAGGAAATGCCAGTTTTCCTGCTCAGCGGACAATCAGTTCACTTGCAGGCGGAGTCTCAATTCCCGCGCCAGGCTGTCAATGGCACGGATTTTCTCAAATGCCGGGACGGGGACGTCGGGCACCGACATCGCCAGTTCGCAGGACAGCAGCATTGCCGTCAGGGTCTCGCACATTTCGCTGCGCATCTGTTCCCTGATGGCCCGCTTGGCGGCGAACTCCTCGCGCTGGCGGCGGTGCAGCGCAGAGCGGGTCTCGCGCACCAGGCGTTCCATTCCCGTCACCGCAAAGTTTATGTAGACGGGGAAGGCAGTGCCCAGATGTTCCAGCATCTGCTCGCTCTCCTGCGGTTCGGTTTCGAGCAGGAACTGATCAATGATCGCCGCCGAGTAGGCCTGTTCGCGCAGGAGGGTGACGGCCTCCTGCAGGTTCTGGGCCCAGCGCGTTTCCTTACCCGTGGCGGCATGCAAGGACTCGGCGCACTGTTGGCCGCGTGCTGACGGTGTAATGAGTAGAATCATGCCTCTTTCCATAGCACGTCTGCCGCCACAGCGCCGTGCCCTGAAAATGCTGGGCTTAGCGAAATCGGCGACGAAGACGGCTTCCCATTGCGGAACCTGTCGCGTCTCGAGCGAGTTCAGAACTGAACCCTCACGACTGGCATCCCTCCGCCGAGTAATCCTTGAGCTTGCGGTAGAGTGTCGTCTTCCCGATCCCCAACAACCGGGCGGCTTGCAGCTTGTCGCCGTTCAGTTCTGCGATCGCGCCCAAGATCGTCCGCTTCTCCAGTTCTGCCATAGGAATGATCTTTCCGTGTCCGTTGCCATTCCCCGGCACAGACGGCGGAGCCGGCAGATTGGCAATCTCGCGCGGCAGATCAGTGAGCTGGATCAGTGGACCACTGGTGAACGCATACGTGCGCTCCAGACAATTCTCCAACTCCCGGACATTCCCCGGCCAATCATAAGCCAGCAACGCTTTAAGGGCGGTGTCGTCGAGCGTCTTTTCCTGTCCGGAGCTGTGCGCCATGCGTTCCAGAAAATGCGCAATCAAGAGGGGAACATCCTGCCTGCGCTCGCGCAGCGCTGGGATGCGCAGGCTCAGCACGTTGAGGCGGAAGTACAGGTCGCGGCGAAAGGCGCCTTGCATCACGGCCTGTTCCAGATCGCGGTTGGTGGCGGCCAGGATGCGCACATTGATCGCTACCCGGCGCGTGCTGCCTACGGGACGAATCTCTTTTTCCTGAATCGCCCGCAGCAGCTTGGCTTGCAGGTCCACCGGCAGTTCGCCCACCTCATCGAGAAAAATGGTTCCACCCTCGGCCATGGCCATCAGGCCGTCTTTGGCCTGGTTGGCTCCGGTGAATGCGCCCTTCACGTGCCCAAACAGCTCGCTTTCGATCAGCGTGGGCACCAGGGACCCGCAATCGACCGGGATGAACGGCTTGTCGCGGAAGGGGCCACAGTAATGGATGGAACGCGCGACCATCTCCTTGCCGGTGCCGCTTTCCCCCAGAATCAGAACCGGGTGCACGCTGTTCGCAGCCTTGGCTATGATGCGATACAGCTTTTCCATCTCCGGAGAGCGCCCGACGATGCCGCCGAACCCCTGCTTTGATTTCACCTTCTCGCGCAGCAGACGGTTTTCTGACCTCAGCTTCAGATGGCTGGCTACGCGCTCCAGCAGCAGCTTCAGTTCGTCCACGCTAAAAGGCTTGGTCACATAGTCGTAAGCGCCGTTCTTCATAGCCTGGACCGCTGACTGCACCGTCCCATATCCGGTCACGACAATGACGATAGCATCCGGGCGCCGCTCCTTGATGCGGCGCAGGGCTTCCAGACCCCCTGCACCGGGTAGGCGCAGATCGAGCAGGACCGCGTCGAATGCCTGGGTATCGAGCAGTCGGTAGGCGTGTTCGGCGGAGTCGGCAACAAGAGCGGCAAAGCCGAGCGACATGGCCACCTCACGGCAGGCTTCGCGGACTGACCGTTCGTCGTCCACGATCAGAAGGTTGAGGAAATTGGCTGGTTCCAGTTGCGGCGTGCTAAGAGTCGGACTCAAGACTGCTGACGTCATGGCGTTATTCCTTTTCTTCGGGTTGAAATGCCCCCTCGTTTCTTTCGGGTTGTAACTCGGTTGTGGGGCAGTTCGGTTGCTGAAACGTTGCGGCAGCGTTCGGCACGAGTGGCAGAAGCACAGTAAACCGGGTGCCGCATCCGGGTGCGCTATCCACGTGAATCAGGCCACCGTTGCTGGTCACAATGTCGTAGACCGTCGCCAATCCTAGCCCGGTGCCCCGGCCCCCGGCTTTGGTGGTGAAGAAAACTTCAAACAGATGAGCCCGGGTTTCGGCGTCCATGCCGCAGCCGGTGTCTCCCACCACCAGAAGGGCGCAGGGAATCGACGAGTTGCGTCCGCTCTCGAAACCCGATTCGGCGAGCAATTGCACCTTGCAGTTGCTGGTCTTGATGGTGATCTCGCCGCCCCCGGGCATGGCGTCCCGCGCATTCAACACTAGGTTCAGCAG
>Ga0074045_10004991_pt1 | contig 11662 bp, 10 predicted proteins | sample BogForMeECP23OM2_FD_94442 | JGI IMG/M metagenome (GOLD analysis project Ga0074045, IMG submission 94442) | Bog forest soil microbial communities from Calvert Island, British Columbia, Canada - Bog Forest MetaG ECP23OM2 | ecosystem: Environmental > Terrestrial > Soil > Wetlands ...
CACCTTCATTCTTTTCCCATCGCCTGTCGCCTCTTGCCTGTCTTGAATTATGATTAAAGGTATTGGCATCGACATTGTTGAAATAGACAGAATAACAAGTTCGATCCTGAAATGGGGCGATAAGTTCTTAAAGAAAATATTTAATGATCATGAAATATCTTTATGTTATAAAAAGAAAAATACATTTCAGTGCCTCGCTGCCCGATTTGCTGCAAAGGAGGCGTTTATAAAGGCGTTATCCGACTCGGGGGCTGAAGGAAGGATGCCGGGACTGAAAGACATTACAGTAATGAACTATGCGTCGGGGAAGCCCTTCATTTTTAGCCCGAAAGATTTGACTGAATGCTACGTTATAAATCTGACCATTTCCCACGAGCGGCATTATACCGTCGCTATGGTCATACTTGAAAGTAAGGAGATTTAAAAGGTATAATTTCAGGTTAAATAAAATGACAAATGAGAAATAAGAAATAAGAAATAAGAAGTTAACAGCATCTGATTTTCCAAAATTTACTTGCTTTCGACTTCTTGTTTACTGTTTCTGGTTTCTCATTTTTCTGTTTTTATGGAGGATATAGTGCAAATAATTGTGTGTATAAAGCAGGTTCCTGATACTGCCGAGGTAAGGATAAATCCTGAAACCAATACGTTGGTACGCGAAGGTATGCCGAGCATGATCAACCCTTATGATCTCCATGCTATCGAAGCAGCACTACAGATAAGGGAGAAAACAGGCGGTAAGGTAACGGTTATTACCATGGGCCCTCCACAAGCTGAAGATGCATTAAGGGAGGCTGTATCGATGGGAGCAGATGATGTGCGCCTTATTTCGGACAGGGCTTTCGCTGGCGCCGACACATGGGCGACGTCATATGCGCTTTACAAGGCAATAGATAAGATAGGCTATGACATAATCTTATGCGGCAAACAGGCCATTGATGGTGATACGGCTCAGGTGGGTCCAGAAGTTGCGGAATTTCTTGATATACCGCATATAGCGTACGTTAGAAAGATTGATGAACCGGCAGGGGGAATGATACGGGTTCAACGTTTGATGGATGACGGTTATGATGTGGTTGAATCTCCCCTTCCGGTGTTGTTGACAGTTGTTAAGGAGTTAAACACGCCGCGCCTCCCATCACTAAAGGGCAAGATGGCTGCGAAGAAAGCGGTTATTACAAAAATGGATATAAACGCAATAGACGCTGAAGAGGAAAATGTCGGTTTGAAGGGCTCTCCAACTCAGGTCAGGAACATATTTGCGCCACAGATGAAGTCTGACAGGAAAATGCTCCAGGGCAGCGTTGAGAAGCAGGTCGAAGAACTTGTCAGTGAGCTCAGGAGGCTGAAATGCGTATCATTGTAAAAGAAGATAAATGTGTAGGTTGCGGGCAGTGCATTGACTCGTGCCCGTATACTGCAATAGAAATGAAAAATGAAAAGGCGGTTATTAATGACTATTGCCAATTCTGCAGAACATGCCTTGGCGCTTGTCCCGAAGGAGCTATTTCAGAAATTGCAGAGGAGGGAGATTCAAAAAAAGCTGACCTGGCAGGTTATCACGGTGTATGGGTGTTTGCCGAGCAGCGGCACGGAGAAATCGCATCTGTAGTTTATGAACTTCTGGGTGCAGGCAGGAGACTTGCCGATGAATTAGGGACTGAATTATCTGCCGTTCTTCTGGGGGCTCCAGAAAGCTCTGCAGGTGAGTTGATATCCTGTGGCTCTGATAAGGTATACGTTTCCAGTGACCCGATATTACAGGATTTTAATGACGAGCCGTACTCACAACTGATGACGAAGCTCATTCAAACCCATAAACCAGAGATTGTCCTTGCCGGGGCAACACCTTTAGGCCGGTCTTTTTTACCACGTGTGGCGGCACGGCTTAAAACCGGCTTGACCGCTGATTGCACTGCCTTGGAAATTGATAAGGAAACAGGCAGTCTGTTACAGGTGAGGCCTGCTTTCGGGGGTAATATTATGGCGACTATCCTCTGCCCTAATAACAGGCCGCAGATAGCAACAGTAAGACCAAGAGTCATGAAGAAGTTAGCAGTCGATCATGGCAGGAAGGGTGAAATTATACCTGTAGCCGGCATAAATCTTACATGCAGAACTAAAATAATTGAAACGGTGCAGGAGACATCTGAATGCATGATTAATCTTCAGGAAGCAGAGTTTATCGTCTCCGGTGGAAGGGGCATTGGTGGAGCCAATGGATTTTCCATGCTTGAAGAACTGGCTCTGCTTCTCGGCGGCACCGTCGCAGCTTCAAGGGCTGCTGTTGATGAGGGATGGATACCGTACCGGCAACAGGTGGGGCAGACCGGGAAAACAGTCTGTCCGAAGATCTATATAGCCTGCGGCATATCCGGGGCGGTTCAGCACCTGGTGGGCATGCAGTCATCTGATACAATTATTGCCATAAACAAGAATCCTGAAGCGCCTATATTTAATGTTGCCACCTATGGAATTGTGGGCGACGTTAGGGAAGTGATTCCTCTGCTGATAAAAAAGATTAAAGAAGGCAAATCGTGAGAATTGCATTTGTCTTTCCTGGTCAGGGTTCCCAGCGCGTTGGCATGGGGAGAGAACTTTACGATAAATTTGATGCTGTGAAAGATTTGTATGCTGCAGCATCCGGTGTCCTCGGTTATGACCTGGCGGATTTGAGTTTTAACGGACCCGGGGACTCGCTTAACAAAACGCATCAAACGCAGCCTTGTCTGCTGACGGCCAGCATTGCTTCTTTTATTGTTTTGAAATCGGCAAATATTTTACCCTCGGTCGTTGCCGGGCACAGTCTTGGAGAATACTCGGCGCTTGTAGCAGCCGAGAGTATTTCTTTTGAGGACGCTGTAAGGTTGACCGCGTACAGGGGCAAAATCATGCAGGAGGCGGTCCCTGAGGGCGAAGGGCTTATGGCGGCCATCCTGGGGCTGGACAGACATGTTATTGATGATATCTGTAAGGTGGTTGATTCAGGATATGTTGCCGTAGCCAACTATAATTGCCCTGGTCAGGTTGTAATATCCGGCGAACGACCTGGTGTTGAAGACGCAATGGCGAGGGCCAGGGCCGCAGGCGCCAAACGGTCGGTGCCTCTTGCTGTTAGTGTTCCATCGCATTGCAAGCTGATGTGGCATGCGGGAAAGCAGTTGGAAGAGGTGTTGGAAGAGATACATGTCAAAGATGCGAGGATTCCATTTTTCAATAATGCAGACGCAGCGTGCCTCTCGGGTTCCGATGCGATAAGGCAATCTCTGATAAGGCAGTTGAGCCATTCGGTATTATGGGAAGATTGCATAAGGAATATTGCTCTGTCCGGAATAGAAAATTTTATAGAGGTTGGGCCGGGCAAAGTCCTTACAGGACTGAACAAGAGAATAGAGCCGGCGGCGCGGCTGTTCAATGTCGAGGACACAGAATCACTGAACAGGACACGTCATGCTCTGAACGCAATAGATGTTGAATGTTGAATGTTAAATTTTTAATTTCGCAAAAAAAGAAATTATCCTCCTTAATTCAACATTCAAAATTGAACATTAAACATTCTTTAAATGGAGGGTATTATGGATAGAGGAGACTCTGAACAGACGCTTGTCCTGATTAAGCCTGATGCGCTGAAAAATTCCCTGACCGGGTATGTTATTTCTCAACTTTCAGAGTTCCATACCGGTTTGCGTTTTGCAGGCGCAAAAATAGTAAATGTCAGCAAAATGCTTGCAGAGGAACACTATGCTGAACATAAGGGGAAAGTATTTTATAATGCACTTATTGATTTTATCATGGGACTCAGCCACTATCCTGATGAGCCATGGAAGCGCAGGATAATAGCTCTTGTCTATCAGGGTGAGGGCGCTGTTCAAAAAATTCGCGAGATTGCCGGACCGACCAACCCCAATGTTGCCAGAGATCAAAGACCGGGTTGCATCCGTGCTCTGGGGGCAATTGTGCCGGTCAAGGATGTTTCAGGCAATGTTATCGGCGAACGTATGGACAATCTCATACATGCGTCCGCCTCAGCGGGTGAGGCAGAGAGAGAACTTAAGCTTTGGTTCAGGCCGTCCGATATCCCGCCATTAATGCGTATTTATCCTGCCGGCAGGAGCAGCGGACATTACTATTTCAGGGATAACAGGCTTTTGACAAGATATGAGCCGGGCAGTGTCTGTTTGTTCACTCCAGGCGATGTTGCATGGGCTTCTGATTTGGAAGCGATTCAGTTGTTGCAGGAGGGACTGCCTTCCCCCTGCACTCTTAAAGCGGTGGCTGCAAAGTACCTCATTAATGACAACTCATAATGAGTCCGCCACCGGCAGGTGAATTATGGCATACAGGGACTTAAGAGATTTTATCGGATCGCTTGAAAATAAGGGCTTCCTTCACAGGGTAAAGGCAGAGGTCGATCCTATCCTTGAAATATCCGAAATTACGGACAGGATGTGCAAGAGCCCGAACGGAGGCAGGGCACTCTATTTTGAGAAAGTAAAAGGGTCTTCCTATCCTGTTGTTACCAACCTGTTTGGCTCCTTCGAGCGTATCTGTCTTGCGCTGGAAGTAAATAAGCTGGATGACATTGCTGTCAGGATAGAAGATGTTCTTAACCAGGCGCCTCCCAAGACGCTTCTTGAGAAGCTGGCTATACTGCCCAGGCTACTTGAATTCTCAAAATCTATTCCGAAGATTGTCCGTAGCGCTCCTTGCCAGGAGGTTGTGGAAAAAGACAACCCTGACCTGAGTATCTTGCCGATAATAAAATGCTGGCCGGGCGACGGGCAGCCCACTGATGAGGGGCGCTTTATTACGCTGCCTATGGTATTTACCAGAGACCCTGAGACTGGACGGCAGAATTGCGGCATGTATCGCATCCATGTTTATGATAAGACGACTACAGGCATGCACTGGCATATTCATAAGGATGGGGCCCGTCACTATGATCGCTATAAGGGTGCCGGGCAGAGGATGCCTGCAGCTGTTGCCGTCGGCAGCGACCCCGCTGTAATTTATGCTTCAAGCGCACCCCTGCCGGAATCAGTTGATGAGATGGTCTTTGCCGGTTTTCTGCGCAGGAAACCTGTGGAAATGGTAAAATGCATAACGTCTGACATAGAAGTTCCTGCCAACAGTGAAGTTGTGATTGAGGGATATCTAAATCCCGGAGAAATGCGCATCGAAGGGCCTTTCGGCGACCATACCGGTTTCTATTCTGCGGCTGACTACTATCCGGTATTTCATGTGTCTTGTGTCACTCACAGAAAGGACCTGGTGTACCCGGCCACCATAGTAGGCAAGCCGCCGATGGAAGATTGCTATATGGGCAAAGCAACGGAACGCATCTTCCTGCCCCTCATGAAGCTCGACTTTCCTGAAATTAGAGATATTAACCTCCCTATGGAAGGGGTTTTTCACAACGCTGCATTGATTTCTATAAAAAAAAGCTATCCCGGTCATGCAAAAAAGATAATACACGGACTCTGGGGAAAGGGCCAGATGATGTTTGCAAAGCTACTCGTGGTTGTGGATGAAGATGTCGATGTGCAGAATATTTCCTATACTGCATGGCGTATCCTTAACAACGTTGACTGGAAGCGTGATGTGGTTATTGCTGAAGGCCCGCTCGACGATCTTGATCACTCGGCTAATTGGCCCAGGTATGGATCAAAAATGGGTATTGATGCAACGAGAAAGACGAAGGAAGAGGGCATGATGAGAGAATGGCCGCAGGAGTTGTCTATGACTGACGAAATAAAGCGGCTTGTTGACAGACGATGGCAGGAGTACGGGTTCTAGATAAAGACAAAATTTTCATGAGGAGGGCGCTGCGGCTTGCTGCCCGGGCCAGAGGTTTGACGAGCCCTAACCCGATGGTTGGGGCTGTAATTGTTAAAGGCGGTGTTGCTGTCGCTGAAGCTTATCACAGAAGGTCCGGGGAACTCCACGCAGAAGCGCTGGCTATCATCAAGGCAGGGAAACGGGCCGAAGGGTCCACTCTTTATGTTACGCTGGAACCCTGTTGTCATCTCGACAAAAAAACGCCTCCCTGCACAAAAGCAATAAGAAATGCAAAGATCCGGCGGGTTATCATAGGAATGGAGGATCCCAATCCAAAAGTATGCGGCAAAGGGATTCATGATTTAAAGCTGCACAGCATAGAAGTCATCGAAGGAATCTTAAAACCTGAGGCCCTCAAACTAAACGAGGCGTATGTAAAATATATTACTACAGGCAAACCTTTAGTAATTTTGAAAGTTGCCATGACCCTCGATGGGAAAATAGCAACTCCCGAAGGACAGTCGAAGTGGATAACAGGTGAGCAGTCCAGGCTTTTGGTTCACAAAATGCGGAGCAGTGTGGACGCCATACTCACAGCTATCGGCACTGTTAAGGCGGATAATCCCCGCTTTACTGCAAGGCTTAAGGAAAAAGCAGGTGGCTTCAGGGACAAGGAAGCGTTGGGCCAGCCTAAAAGGGTTGTGATAGATCCGGATATCGAAACACCTCCGGACTTTCATATTGTTAACACTCCTCCTGCAACCATCCTGGTTACGAAGAGGATGGAATTCGATGGCAGTCAGTCGGCCGAAAGGCAGAGAAAAAAACAGAAACTTCTGGACGGCGGGGTGGAATTTTTAGAATATGACGGCGACCGGGTGAACCTTGACTGGCTTGTAAGGAAGCTCGGCGACTCCGGTGTTACATCGATTATTATAGAAGGCGGCTCTCTGCTTGGAGCATATGCGCTGCAGGACGGGATTGTAGACAAAGTTGCTTTTTTTATTGCGCCAAAGATTATCGGCGGCAGGGATTCTTTGCCTGCCATTGGAGGAGACATTTTCAGGCGGCTCGAAGATTCTTACCGTATCAGGGATATGAAGAGCAGGAAAATCGGCGAAGATATACTGATCGAGGGGTATATTGAGCAGGCAATAAAGTGATGGAGTAATGGAGTATTGGGGTATTGGATTTAATACTCTGTAAACAGTGACTGCATCACTCCATTCCTTTTGTCTATGTTTGCACATTTTTTTTTTAGTGACAAATTATGCTAACTTATAGAATGTCGAAATTCCTGAAAGAACGAAGGAAAGAACTTGGGAAAGAGCTTAAGGAGATTGCCTGCATAACCAGGATCAAGGGTGCTTATCTGAAGTCCATAGAAGAGGAAGAGTTTGATAAGCTCCCTGTTGAGGTCTATACAAGGGGATACATAAGAGAGTATGCGGAATTGCTTGGTATCCCATGCGATATAGCTCTTGAGCCATATGAAAATTATATACGGGATAAGAAGACCGGAAAAGGAAATGATACGAGTGACGAAAACGCTTCTGTTATATTGACCCGGGAGGTACTTGATAATCATGATGTCCACAAGGAAGGCAGCGACCTCGAACACATGGATTTGCTGCTATCACGCGAACTAACTTCCCGATCATCTAATAAGACTTCGTTTTTCAAAATATTATGGATTCTTCCTGCTATAATTGCTGTAGGTGGTACATACCTTTTTGTCTCTTTCCTAATAAATGCTCCGCAGGTGAACGAGCAAGTAGTCTCCAGCCCCCAGACATCGTATCCTCAAGAAGCCCTGAATCCGCAACCTCCTCAGGCGCCGTCACTTGCCCCGGATAGCAATGCCGGAGCTAATGTCCCTGGCGAGCCTGAAGCGACTGTACCGGAGGATGTGCCGCAGCTTCAGAAGAATACGAAAGATAAGGCACCGGCCGTTCCTGTGACGACTCAACCCATGGATGGAAAAAACAGAGCGCTTAAGTGGAAACATACCATCAGTATCAATGCAACTGACAAAGTCTGGATACGACTTCTCATAGATGGTACTGAAAATAAGGAAATGCTGTTGAATAAGGGGGATAAAGTAAGTTACGGTGCCGATAAATCGATTGCTGTTACAGTAGGCAATGCTGCCGGTGCAAATATTCGCTTTGACGGAGAACCTTTTGAAAACCTCGGTGCCAAAGGCGAAGTGGTTAAGTTTAATTTCCCTGTTTCCAGTGCCCAACCCCCGGCGGCGGGTGAAAAGGATTCAAACGCAGCGTCTGATGAGCCATCGGCGCCGCTGCCATCAGTCGAGGGATCGGATACCCGATGAACGACAGGCAAATAAATTGAAGCTGAGAAAATGGGAAATTGTGAAGCTGAGCGAACCAACCTCAAACATTTCATATCTTCTCCACTTCTTAACTTCTCATCTTCCGAAAATGCGGTCATACCTAAGGGCATATTGCACGTAGCCTATCGCCTGTATTTACGATGACAAAGGAATCCCTCGCAACATTTTTCAAAGAATCGGTCACAAGGCCGCTAAGGTTCAATGATGTTGTATTTTTGCTTAAACTCTCATCTTCTGAAAGACGTAAATTAAAACGGCTGTTGAGGGCATTGGTCGGTGAGGGGACAGTTGTAAGAACCAGAAAGGGATTATACGGACCTGCCGAAGAAATGAGTCTCGCAACAGGGTATTTTGAAGCCCACCGCGATGGTTATGGATTTGTAATTTCTGAGCAACCGGGTGAACGGGATATTTTTATACCTGCCAGGGCTGCATTGGGGGCGATGAACAACGACCGCGTAATGGCACGTATAGAGCAGCGGCACAGGCGTGAGGGCAGGATAATACGGGTAGTCGAGCGCTCCAGTTCCAGGGTAGCCGGGACATTCGAAAGCGGGAAAACAGCTTCATATGTTATACCGAAGAGCAAATCGGTTCAGTTTGACTTGTATGTTGCGCCAAACGATGCCGGAAAGGCGCGGCATGGTGATAGTGTTATTGCTGAAATTATTAGCTATGGGACTGATAAACGACCCCCGGCAGCGCGCATTGTGAAAGTCCTTAAAAAACCTGAAACCCCGGGTGATGAAGTGGAACTTGTTATTGATGCAATGAACCTTTCGCGGCGATTTCCTTCCGAAGTGACGGAAGAAGCCCGGGAGCTGTATAAGCTGTCGAAGGACAACCTTGCGCAAAAATCAAAGTCCGTGAAAAGGACCGATTTGCGTCGGCTCCCCACAGTGACCATCGACGGGGAAAAGGCGAAGGATTTTGATGATGCGGTGTCCATAGAGAGAATAGTCGGAGGTTACCGTCTGTGGGTGCACATAGCTGATGTCGGGCATTATGTGCAATGGGGGTCAACGATTGATTTGGAGGCACGCAGGAGAGGTACCAGCGTGTACTTCCCCGATAGGGTTATACCGATGCTCCCACCTGAACTGTCCGATGACCTTTGCAGTCTGATACCGGCTGAGGACCGGTTCGCCTTTACAGTTGAAATGGAATTCGGCCTCCAGCAGGATAAGCGGGTGCAAATGAGTTCAGTCCGGTTCTATCCGAGCATAATCAGAAGCGATGAGCGGATGACCTACACATCTGTTAAGAAAATCCTTGTGGACAGAGACGTTGAGGAGTGCCTTCGCTATAAGCATTTCATTGAGGAATTCGAGTTAATGGGCGAGCTGTGTCGCGTGCTTAAAGAAAGCAGAGTTCGACGCGGCAGCCTTGATTTTGACCTCCCCGAGCCAGAGGTCGTACTTGACATGCAAGGCAATCTCGAGTCAATTTTAAGAGTTGAGAGGAATTTTGCGCACATGATTATAGAGGAGTTCATGATAGCGGCAAATGAGGCAGTAGCAGAGTACGCCGAAGAAGCCGGCATCCCATTTCTTTACAGGGTGCATGAGGAGCCTGATCCCCTGAAACTTGATAATATTGTCAGGGTTATGCAAAACCTTGGCTGTTTAAGGGGCGGAAAAGGATTAAAGGCGCGTGATTTCCCTGCATTGCTCAGACAGATAAGCGGCAAGCCTGAAGATGAAGTTCTTAATTATTTGATTTTGAGAAGTCTTAAGCAGGCGCGATACAGTCCGGTCAATGCAGGACATTTCGGACTCGCCTCCGGAGCCTATACTCATTTCACTTCACCGATACGAAGATATCCGGATCTTGTCGTTCACAGGATTCTGAGGGCTGCAATGGGAAAAAACGGTCTTGGCGAGAAGCACAGCAGAGAAATCGCTGATATCTTGCCTGATATTGCCTTTACCTCATCTAAAATGGAGCGACAGGCAGATGAATCGGAAAGGGCAGTTTTAAAAGCGATGAGGGTATGGCTTATGCGCGATAAAGTGGGTGATGAATTCGAGGGCACAATCAATTCCGTTATGCCGTATGGTTTAAGAGTGCGGCTTAAAGATTATTATGTTGAGGGATTGCTTCACATCTCCAGCATGACTGATGACTTTTACAGGTATGACGAAAATGAAATGAGCCTGGTCGGTGTTCATAAGAAGAATAGGTTTTTTATTGGAAAGAATATGACTGTGAGAATTGACAGGATTGACATGGATGAACATGAAATATTATTCGGCATCTGACGGCTTCGTAATAAAACCGTATGCTGCGTTCCACTCCAGCAAGTCTGCGACTTTTCGGGGACATTGCTGCGGCAAACCACCAAGTACGCCTTATTCCTCAGGATTTGCGCGCCTTGCCTACGGGCTTTTTACGAACCCGTTAAGCTTGTGGTTGAAATATAGAAATTGACGCAAACATTAAAACAGAAACTTGATAAGTTTTACAGAGACTACGATTTCAAAGGCCGGATAGCCAATGATCCTATAGAATTGCCGCACCTGTTTACAAGACCGGAAGACGTCGAGGTTAGCGGTTTCATAGCAGCCTGCTTCTCATATGGCAAGGTTGAATTGTTCAAACCGGTAATTAAATCGCTCTTGCACAGAATGGGTCACAGTCCCTATGATTTTCTCCTTAATCATAATATTTGTGAGAACAGAGAGCTGTTTGCGGGATTGCGGTATCGTTTTAACAGTAACGATGACATTTTATGCCTCTTTCATGTTCTGGGCTCGCTTATCCGGAAGTATGGCAGCGTAGAGTCCGTTTTCAGAAGACACTACAGAAGCAGCGACACATCGATAGAAGCTGGACTGGCCGGGATGACAGAGGTTTTTCTTGGCGTTGACACTTCTGTGATATATGGAGATGCTGCCAAGCCGAAAGGGTTCCTGCAATTTTTTCCCTCCCCTGCGCGTGGCAGCGCCTGCAAGCGCATGAACATGTTTTTACGCTGGATGATACGTGACCGGGACATTGATTTCGGCATATGGAGGGGATTCCCGAAAAACAAGCTTGTAATACCGCTGGATGTGCATATTGCGCGTATTTCACGATGTCTGGGGTTTACCAGCAGGGCTTCACAGGATTGGAAAACGGCTATTGAAATAACGGAATCACTGAAAACAATCGACGCCGAAGACCCACTTAAATATGATTTCGCGCTTTGTCATCAGGGTATCGCGCGCATATGCAGTTCGAAGCGCTGTGATGAGTGTAATTTTAAGCTTGGCATATAATACTTCAATTTTAAACGGGAACTATTACCGGTTAATATTATAATAGTCTTCCTGCGGTAGTTTCATGGCATATTAAAACTACCCAAAAGCTTGGCTTTGATCCCATTCCAATGCCGGTTAAGTATGATGCCCTTAATGAGTTTTTCTTTCGAACCGTTCCATCGAATAAAACATCATCCCTGCTATCAGAACTACAACTGTAATCACCACCCAGTGATTTATTCCTAGGATTCCTGGCAGTGTGGCAATGCCCAACCCTGACGATATA
>Ga0074045_10004992_pt1 | contig 11662 bp, 11 predicted proteins | sample BogForMeECP23OM2_FD_94442 | JGI IMG/M metagenome (GOLD analysis project Ga0074045, IMG submission 94442) | Bog forest soil microbial communities from Calvert Island, British Columbia, Canada - Bog Forest MetaG ECP23OM2 | ecosystem: Environmental > Terrestrial > Soil > Wetlands ...
AAGGAGCTGCTTGGCAACGCAGACAGCTACAACCGAAAAGTTTTACGATGCGAAAGACCGATGATGAGCTGTTTGGAAAATGAGGAGTTGCGGGTAATGACAGAAGCATGGCAGCGCGCGGGTGGGCGCTGCGAAAGCACAGGCGGATCTCTCGGGCCAGATCAACTCGAATGACGCCGGCGCCTTCAATCTCAGGGTCGTGGAGTCTGGAGGAAAAGGGTACGTTGTCCTTGCAGGAAACTCTTCGGGTATGCCTGTGGCATTCTTCTTTGACCTGAATCTGAATCCCTTGCCGGCCCAGAAACAATCTCCTTGGGGATGGAATCATGGTTGACGCCCAAGGATACATCGTAGTGGAATCGCGGCTCCTGAATCCTAGCAATCTGTCCCTGAACACTTCAGTGCCTTTGTTGTCCAGGCAAACGGGACATACTCGGGTATTGATGGGTTCGTTATAGGCACCGGTGCTTCAGCCAACAACCTGGCAAACTTCTCCCTGAGCGGTGCGACCCTTTCCTACAGCTGGTATACTTACAACTGGACAGCTGCAGGAGCCGTCCCCATAGGCGCCAACTACCCTGTGGTCCTTTCCACGGCGTTGTCCAACATCCAGATTGACGCGATCTTGGATGACTGCAACCCTGCGGGGAATACCATTCTCGTCATCAGACCCTCGGGTGGGGGAAACAATGCGACGAGTTATTTTTCCCACATCTGTGCCAAACGGTGGTCTGGACACCTCACCTCATAGGGACAATCTGGACACTCAGAGCTTTGGCCCTGCCCAGGGTAGCATCATCGCTTATGACAAGGGATCCAGCAGCTTTGTCCGCATAGATCCAACGACCGGCGCGACGCAAAGCAGCTTTCATTCTGCGAGTGACCCATCGCAGACTCGGTTTGCCTACCGGATCGGCGGTGGTTCGTTCTACGGGTTCGATGCCACGTCGCGGGTCCTCACGAAGTACACGGCATGGTGGTAGGAGGCCCGGCCACCAATACCCCTACTATGTCTATCTGCGGTGGTGGGGTGAGTGTGACGCCTCCCTCCTCTGTCGTTGCCTGTCCCCCGGCCCGGGTTCCCAAGCCTTCTTGTTTCCGTGGGACAGTCATATGTACATAAAGGGAGTTATGTAGCTATGGACACCCCGAAACAAGAAGGCCTGGGAAGAACATCGCGTGCGAAGCACGCCCTCGCTCTCCCCAGGCCCGACCGCAGATGCCAGGGGATGCTATACCCCTTGTTGGGGGCCGTCAACGGCAGGCGGATGAGGGGTTGATCTGGTGATCCGCCGTTCAACAGCGCCCAGGACTACAACGTTTTTTTTAAGGAGCAGAGCGGGGACCGCGCCGCTGTCGATCGGCGGTCGGATCGCTCGGAGCGGATGATCCACAGAAACTGCTCGATTGACATGCTGTAATAGAAGCTCGGTTGCCCTTCGGTCTCCCCATCATGTCTCCGCCCCTCCCCGAGGACGTTTATAGGTCAATTCTTTCGATATGCCAGCTATCAGAAGTGCCTTCAGCTTGTTGAAGCGGTCTACGCCAATCATCTGCCTATTCATTATGAGAGCCAGAATCATCCTGGGCAGCCCGGCAACGACCTTCTTATCGAGGTCGCGGATTATTTTCCCTTCCAGAAGTTTCCTATGAAACGATTCAAAGAAATGCTCGTCAGACTCGTACTCCTTCTCGATAGCCTCTTCGGGAAGACTTCGAAGGAGATCCGTCATCACATCTGCTTTAGCGATCTCCTTCATAAATGGAAACTCTTCAAATACATCGAAAAGGCCAGCGACAAACCTCGCGATGATTTCCGTTGGATTCTTCCTGGGTGGCTCAAGTATCTTCAGAAGCCGCGTCCGAGCTACGTCTTGCACGGAACGAATTGCGTCGAGAACAAGCATTTCCTTTGAGTCATAGAACAGGTAAAACGCCCCCTTTGAAATTCTCGCCGCCTTGACAACGTGATCTATACTGGTCTTCTTGAGCCCCTTTTCGGAAATTGATTCGCTCATGGCGCGAATCAAAGCTGCTCTTATTCTCTCTTTTTCAGTTTCTGTAAATGCTCTCGCCACGGCTAACCTCGCAGGGATTCATTTCTCGCAAAAGGCCTTTATGCCTTTCATCACTTCCAGGGATCTTTCTTTGGTCTTCTTGCGCAAGATCAGGGGGTTGAGAACTTTATAGAAGAGCCCAACGGGATTGTAGAATGCTTCGAACCTGAGGATAGTTTCATGATTGCCTCTAGGGATCAGAGTTGATTCAACGACGTAGTCCACGAAAATCTTATGCAGTCCCCAAGTGTCTTCCCCCATAGCTGTGGAAATCTTCACTCCAGGAACGTAGTCTACTATCTGCTCAACACAGCTTCCTCTTCCCTTTCCTTCGAGGACGTTGCACTGATATTTAACCCCGATTCCCCTCGTTCTTTGACCATCTACCAGATCTACCCTGCCGACATCAGGATGATACTGGGGGATCAAGGATATGTCATCGGCGATTTCCCAGACTCTGCTGGAATCGGCCTTAATCAAGAGATCTGCTCTCCACTGAAACTTGCCCCTCATAGGTTTGCCTCCTAAAGCTTCGCTAATGTGTGACCGTATGACTATATTAAGTTAAAATAGTCACGTGGTCAATAAGCTTGCGAGGCAAGCTGTCTCGCTTCGGAAGTTAAGGTATGGTTGAGCTGAAGCTGAGTGCAGGTTAGGGCCGTCGGACGAATCACTCGCCAGGACTAAGGATGAGGTCGCTGTCAACAAGCAAGGATAGGATCGCCCACATAGGGCCTCTGTGAGCTGGTTTTCCAGCCCCCCAGAGAACTTAGTATACATAAGACACTTTACGTACATATGACGGCCCATGAAAACAAGAAGGTCTGAGAAGAACACAACGGCGGCGAGCGAGGAGGTCTGGGGGGAGACTACGACGAACGATCCGAAGGCCTGCCGTATGCTTTTCTATCCCCCTCAGACGCTTGAGTGGTTGTCATTGGGTAACGGTACGAAAACTTATCATAGATGTCCTTGAGCGCGTGAGCTCCGCTGGTGATCCTCACTTGACCCTCTTTTATGACGTTAACGATAGGAGCTTGAAGCCTTCCTGCACTAGCATTCCAAAGCAGTCCCGCTCGCGGCATGAACCGACTGCTCTGGGGTGCACTCAAAATCGAAAGACCACTGGCCAGTTGGCATCTGTCTGAACTCAGAGACTACTCTCATTGTGCTTTAGCTCTCCCGCCAATTTCTTCTCATCCCCCGGGGGCGAGACCTCAAGGGCTCAAGGAAGTAATGCATGACCAGTGGATTCTCACGGACGGTGCCGGCGTTTCTGTACGTTCTTATGAAGCACCTAATCACGTGCGAGGGTAAAACAAAGCCCAACCCAGCCGCAGTCGGGATGATTGATGCAATGAAGAATTGTATTCTTCATGAAAAGTCTTTCCCGGTAACGCAGGCTCCTTCGACTTCTTTTGTCAGCCGATAGGACGGATTCTGCGTTGAGTGGAAAACAATACTCGACGTTGAAGCTCGCTTGTCTTTTTATCCCTATAACTCTTGAGTTTCGAACCATAAAATAAGAAGGGCATAGAATTCGAAGTATTTCTGTACGGTAGCGCACCCAGGGTGAGAATTTCGAGCCCTGGAGTTTTGAAGAGATCTGGGGGGCCACAACTTTCAACCGTTGGTGTCGCCGCCATTCAAGTGTGTGAGATGGCTCGTGGAGCTGGTTACACCGCTGTAACGTCAGGGAGTAGGCGGCGGAACTCTTTGCTGACAACAGCATAGCACGGGTTGTGCACGACCTGCGGCATGCATAAGCAGGACGAACGGGAAGGTCAATTCACCTTACCACCTTCAGAGGGCGGGAGGGGCCCCAATGTCAGCTCTTTCCGCATTTCCTCTCGAGGATCTGCACCGTGCTTAGTAATTCTCGCGACTTCGTCTATAAATCTTCTCATCGAGGAAGCGCATATCTTCTTGTAATAGTCCATGTACAGCGTAGGTTCACCTTCGTAGATGCGGTAGAGATCGAGGTACGCATTGTTGAGTTTCTCCATGGGGAAGTCTTTGTAACGGTCGGTGACAAAGTGCCGGGCATACTCGGTCCTAAAGTCTGTCGCACGGGAGTCGATGATTGCAGCCTTTTGTGCGCGCTTCTCTGCCGTGGTCAATCCAGAGGCGTAAATCGCCTGGAGTTCTTCAGCAGTTGCACGAAGCCAGCCCGAAAAGGCGTCATCGTCGGCTCGATTCTTGCGGAGCTCATCGACCTGGGAGGAGTTCTCTCCATACTTCGATTCCAGCCAAACGAGAGATCCTTGGCGGCCCACGAAAGCGGAGATCTCCTCGTCGAAGTCCCCTTCGCCTTTCAGGAAAATCGTCGCGTGTGTTAGCTCCTGCAGAATCATGTCTGCGATATCCGCCTCACTATAACTTGCCATGAATGAAAAGAGGGGATCCGTGAACCATCCCAGCGTGCTGAACGCATCGACCGGCCGAGTGATCGTGTCCCAACCTTTTCCCTTCAATCGGGCAGCTTCCTCCTGGGCTTCGCGGGGAGTGAAATAGCCACGAAACGGAAACTTCCCTATTATCGGATAACTCCACAGATAGCGGTCAAAAGAAAGCTCGGCACAGGCGGAAACCACTGTCACCAGGCGATCTGAGTCCAACGTGACTATCGAGGTGTAGTTATTTGTCTCTCTCAGACCCAACGTGCTGGTCGCAAATGAGCGAACCTCAGCGACACGTACGAGGAGAAGGCGAACCTGGGGACTCGTTCGTGAGTCGGCTAGAGCCGCGGCGGCGGGAACTGCCTTGGCCCTGAGACTGAGGTAGTGTGTACCCTGCGAAGTGACGTAACAGGACGAAAGAAGCAGCCCGATAGAAAGAATACCCGCGGCGCGCCGTAAGGTTGAAGTTTGCGATTTTTGTTGCATGAGACCAAACTAATTATGCGCTTGCTTCGGGTAAAGCCAAATACCTTACATAGCCTGTCATTTGATGTTGTCTTCTGAATCTCTGTCACGGTTCGTCGGGGATCTGATAACTGCAGTCCCACAAAGAACAACGCTTCGGAGTTGTCGGCTACTGCCGCTATCGCCTTGACAATTTGGGTTCCACGTGATAGGACGCGCACGACAGTCAAGTTTCCGGGGCAAGGAATGCGGTGTAAGTCCGCAGCGGTCCCGCCACTGTAACCGGGGATTGGAGCGACTAGCGGCAACGTGCCAAAAGCGCATTACCGCAGCCATTGTGGGAAACCATGAGAAGGCGTCGCTTTCAAGAGGATCCGGAAGCCAGGATACAGACCGGAAAACTTCAGAACCTTCGAGGCAAAGGGACCGGTATGATCCACGCTTCCGCATTCCACACCGTCTCAGCTCGCAAGGCGCACGCCGTTGCGCTCGCTTGCGACACGGGCCTCGGAGGGACGATCGATTCAGTCAATCGAGGTCCCGAATATGAAAACCAGTCGATTTGCGGCTCTGTTTTTACTCTGTGCGGCCGGGCTTGCCGGTGCGCAAGAAGACGTACCCACGCTCGACGAGGTAGTAGTTACTGCTACTCGCATTCAGGAGCCGGAAAGCGAAGTCCCTAGCAGTGTCACGGTCATAACGGCCAAAGAGATAGAAGCCCGAGGCGCAAAGACTGTCGCCGATGCCATCGCAGCTGCCACGGGGGTGGCAGTATCGGATTATGGCCCGGCAGGGGCTCAGCAGACGGCCTCGATCAGGGGATCCACCTCCAGCGAGGTGCTGGTGCTCATCGACGGGGTCAGGGTCAGCACGGCGATGAGCGGGTTCACCGATCTATCGACGATACCCGCCGATTCCATCGATCACATTGAGGTACTCCGTTCTGGGGCCAGTGCCTTGTACGGCAGCGATGCGGTGGGTGGGGTCATCAACATCATCATGAAAAAGAAGCAGGCCCCACTCACGATTTCCGTCGAAAACGGCAGCTTCCTCCCGGCAATTCAAGTCGAAGGATACGGGGCCCGCGAGACAGAGAACGTGCCAAACTTCGCCAGCCTCATTGACTCCCAGAAGTTTTCTTTTTCCGTGGCTCCCTTACTGGGAGGCGCCGTACTCCGCGCATCAGGGGGGGGTACCCGGGCTGCCAACGAGTACACATTTATCGACTCCAACGACGATGTGCGTGGCGCCCAGAATGCAGGGCTTCTGGCTGGCAACGTAGCCGCAGGCATCACATTTCCCTTCCTGGGCGGTTCCCTGGATACCAACTTCACGACTGCGTATCAACAAAACGGGGTACCCGGCCCACTCAGCGCTCCCACCTTAAATGCGAGCCAGACCGACGAACGATCGACAGCAGTGGTCAAATTTTCCACTGATCGGTTCTTCTCCGACATTCTCAGCCTGGATGCCACGGCACACGCCGAGTACGAGGATGTCGGGTACGTCGACACCGACACTCCCAGCAACAACTCCGATTCCAAGCTTTTTACCGCAGGCGTGGAGCTCCAACAAAAGGCATTCGCCTCCGAGGCGCTCACCTTCGTGTACGGGGTATCCTCCGCGTACGACCAGGGACTCAGCACAGAGTTCGGCACGCCCCAACGGCTTTCGGTTGGCGCATTTCTTGCGCCCATAATTGAGCTGGGCTCTTTTTCGATCTACCCTGCAATCCGCTACGATTTCTACTCCGACTACATGCCCGGCGCATTCGGTGGATCTCTTGGGGCTACCTACAAGCTCTCTGATGCCGATTCGCTGAAGACCAACATTTCCAGTTCCTACCGGGTGCCTAGCTTCGAGGACCTGTACTGGCCCAGTGGATCCGGGGTCGCGGGCAATCCCAACTTGGTTCCCGAATCCGGCTACAGCTTCGACGTCGGATATGAACGTTTGACCAAGGGGCTTTCGTATAATGCTTCTGCCTTCGCGCGCTATGTGCACAACGTGATCCTCTGGCAGGAGGGATCGGACGGGATCTGGAGGCCGAGCAATTTCGGTGCCGCTCTCTACCCTGGTCTCGAGCAGGAGCTAAAGCTCCAATTTCTCAATCGATTCACAGCGACAATCAGCTATACGTTTCTGTATTCGTTTGCCCTAGATGGAGGCCTAACTCTTAAGGATGACAAGAGGCTTCCCTATACCCCCGTGCACGCCCTTAGCACAACCCTGGGATACGCAGGGGACGGCCTATCGTGGGCAATGACGACGAGATATCAGAGCCTGCGGTATCTGGCCGAAGCAAACGCACAGTATCTGCCCGACGACCTTGTGGTGGACGTAATCGTGCAAAGAAATCTTTCGAAGGGATGGGTTGCATACCTTGCCGTCGACAACCTGTTTGGCGAGCAGTACCAGATCGTCGAAGGCTATCCAATGCCGAACACATCGATACGCGTGGGCCTTAAGGCCACCTTCTGATATGTGGGAAGCGAAGGAACGGAAAGATAGGTCATGAAGAGGGGTTCAGCGGTTGTGAACATTCATTCGAATCAAGAAGGAGGACATCTTGTATCACAGACACAACAGGGCAGGGATTGCACTTTTCTGCATCGCACTCGTGCTTGGCGCACTCGCGAGCTGCCAGCTGAACAGCGAAAGCGGCCCGACGAGCGATTCGTCGCTCACCACCGACCTGTACATGACGGACACCAATACAGGCAAAGTCTTTACGTATAACCCCAGCAACCACACGGTGAGCTCCACGAGCATCGTCACGACGGCTCCTGCCGCTGGCCCCATCTATTTTTACAAGGGCCTCGGCTACATCGCCGTGGGGAGCACCGGTACCAATGTCCCTGGCGTGTATTACTTCAATCCGTTGGCTTCAGTACCGACAGCCGTTCTGATAAACGGCAGTGTGAGCGCACAGTACATCGCTTTCTACAGCCCCACCCAAGCATTCGTTTCCGTGGCAAACTACGGGGGAACGGGCGGTGTCTACACTTTTAATCCGTCAAATCCTAGCGCGGGCCTCAGCAGCACGCCCATCATGGGAACGGACGGCACTAAAATGTATCTCCAGCAAATTGTCGTGGGTCCTGACAACATGATTTACGTCGCGGATTTCGGGAATTATTCAAGCGGAGGAGTGGGAACTCCACAAGTGATAAAGATCAATCCATCGACTAACGCCCTATCCTTTTTCCTTACCTCGTCGGGAGCAGGAACCACGGCGCTCGCCTCTGGCTCATACCTCGGAAACATGGGTGTCTTCGTCGGCAACAACCCCTCGGGCGGCACCGGCTCGGTGGAGTTCTTCAATACCAGCACACAGAGCATGTCCCCGATCCCCTTGCTTTCCTCAACTTCGGCTTTCGCGCTTTTGTACCTTTCCAGCGGCGGCGGCGAGTTGGTGACTGCCTCTAGTAACTCGACTCTCCTCAGCAACACAAACGGAACTCCCGCTTTGACTACGTTGAACGCTCCCGGGGGGGGCTCTGCTGTCGCAGCGCAGAATGGTTTGATATACGTCGGGTTCACCAATTATGTGATCAGCAACCTCTACGTATTCGACACCACCGGTGTCGCTCAAACGTTCAGCGGCATGCAGGTGATGGGTTCTAATAATTGGATCGCCGGCCTCGGTTTTTACCAGAACTAGCGGTTGTATTCGCGCGGTGTCCCGGAATTGGCCGGGGCGCTGCGAATGAAACGCCGGGCGGACGGCTCGCTGAAAACGGATACCCGGCCTCAGCGGAGACCTGAGAAGAGTCGAACAGGAGCGAACGACGATGCAAGTAACGAAAGAGCAGCTGACCCGGATTAGCGATGCGTGGGGTGAGCTTGCATTTATGGCTCTGGAGTTGCTGGAGCGAACCGCGCTCGGAGGTGGAGAATGCCAGCAAGAACGGTGTGCCGATCCCCGACAAAATCACGGCAGCACGCAAACGCGCGGAAGCGGACCTGCGTGCGGCGACGTACGCGTCGCCAACGCTCGCAAAGGCGATGGGTGAGGTTTCAAGTCGGGCAGGATGATAAGGGTCGACCATGAGCAAGGGATATCTGCAAGTGTACACCGGCAACGGTAAGGGCAAAACAACGGCTGCCATCGGGCTTGCCATCAGGGCAGCTGGGGCCGGCAAGCGTGTGTTCTTCGGTCAATTCGTGAAAGATATGGAGTACAGCGAGATCAAAGCCCTACAGAGGTTCGAGGACCTCATCACCGTGCGTCAATACGGCCTGGGCTGTTTTCTTAACAGGGAGCCGCAGAAACGAGATAGGGATGCTGGCAAGGAAGGCTTGGTGGACGCTGGTGTCATGCTTATATCAGGTGTCTATGACGTTGTGATTCTTGACGAGGCGTGCATTGCACTTTCATACAAGCTTTTCACCGTTGAGCAGCTACTGGATGCGCTAAACAATCGCCATCCCTCATGTGAGGCGATCGTCACAGGTCGATACGCACCACTGAAGCTGATCAGTGCCGCCGATCTGGTGACCGAAATGAAAGAGGTCAAGCATTACTACACGCACGGCGTCATGGCGCGCGACGGCATTGAACGGTAACGAAGAAATGAAGCCTCGAGGGCGAGAGAAACGGAGAGGGATCTTCAATACCCCGACGTCGCATATGGCTGGCCGGTGGACATGCTCCAGCGTTAACTATTCCACCTCCTGCTGCCTTTTGAGGGGGCCCATAGTCTACTTAACCCGCATTTCTCACACCGGGGCCGCTGCAGTTGTCCAAGTGTGACCGCTGGCAACCGTGGTCGCAGTGTGTCGCGTGAAAGGCGGTTACCGCCTATTGGCAGAGACTTTTGCGTGCAAAAACTCGGATCATTTGATTCTGTGATCAATTTCCAAAGGGCGCAACGGACGTTAGGGCATAGCTATTCCCGGGAATTATTCTTTGCCAACTGAACGGATTTGTGGCGCTCAGCTCTTCAAGCGGTAGGTCCGCTGCAGATTCGAGAGAACCGAGCGGAACAGGTCCTGATCAGGATACCCACTGGCCATGCTGAAGACAACGCGCCGCACGCTTACCTTCACGTGTGCCCCTATCTTCAGCAGCTTCAGCCGCATGCTCGCGCAGGTCGCTTCTGCCATTCGCGTTCCCCGAAGTCCGACAGAGCGAAGCTCGTTGAGAATCACGTAGGCCAGCGAGGAGAACCACAGGCGTAGCTGGTTGGCCCTCATGGTCGCCGAACTTGTCCTGTCGGCGAACAGGTATAGCTGTTGCTCCTTGATGCGGTTCTCCATCTCCCCGCGGGCGCAGTACAGCTTCTCGTAGAGCTCTTGCCCTTCGTACTCCTGAGCGGAAAGGTTGGTCACCACGAAGCGTGGGTTCTCTCCCTTGTCCATGTACTCTGCTTTGGCGACGACCCGCCGCGAGCAGGACCAGCTGTTGCGCGTTCGATAGGAAAACTGAATGAAGCGTCTGGCCGCGCGACCCGAGGAGGCCCAGTCGAGTCTTGCCTTTTTCATCGTACGAGTGATGCGCTTCAAAAGACGCCTGTTTTTGGCCATTCCGAAGAGGAACTTGACCCCGTTGGCCTCGCACCAGCTCATCAGAGAATCTCGGCAGAAGCCACTGTCGGCTCGTATCAGGATCTTCACCAAGGGCCATTTATGTCGGATCAGCTTCACCAGGCGCTGCAATACTTCCAGGGCCCCGTCGCTGGCGTCGATGTCGGATTTCCGCAGCTGCGCCCACAGAAGCTGATCGCCGCAGAACACGTAAAGCGGCAGATAGCAATAGCAGTCGTAGTAGCCGTGAAAGAACCTCCCTTCCTGCTTGCCGTGCAGAGGGTCGTCGGTGGCGTCAAAGTCCAGGATCAAAATCCGGGGAGCCTTCTTCGTCGTGCGGAGAAAGCCACCCACGAAGTACTCTTCCAGCTCGCTCATCTCAGCGACGATCTTCTTGTAGCGCGGTCGATCGCTCAAGAGGCTACCGGCGGTTTCCAGGCGGTTGAGCGTGCTTTTTCCCGCCAAGGGTTTGCCACGATCTCGCACATTCCTTCGGGCCTTGCCTTCTAGATCTTGCTTGCCACAAAGAAGAGCCAGGAGCGGATCGACTCGAAGCAGATCATGATCGTTGAGATCTTCGTTTCCGAAACACAATCCGTAGGTGCGCTGAGAGACCAATTCATAAACGCTGTGCTCGATGAACTTGGGGTTACGCAGATCCATGAAGCACTGCGAAAACCGTTGAATGAACCGTTGGCCTTCCTCGATTTCACGCAAGAGAAGGCCGCCAGAGTCTGAGGTGATGTGACCGCCATCGAAACAACTACTGACCGAGCGACCATTAAAGGCTTGAAAGGTGAATTGGTTCGAGCTACAGTGTGTTCGCATCGTTCGGCCTCTCCGTTTCTCGATAAGTGATTTGTGGTTAAACACTTATACGGGAACGGGAGGCCCTTTTCAATTAAAGGTGTGAGAAATCCGGGTTAAGGGACTTGAGAGCCGCTTCCGGTTGTCTGCCAACACGTCCAGAAGCGTGACGGTGCCATCCGGGCCGGGAAAGTTGATCAGGGAGACGTATCGAACTTTTGGGAGGGTCTCGCGGAGCGGAGCAGCCGCTTCGTTGTGCCAGTTGTCGACGATGAGCGCTGCATTCGTGGCAGAAAGCTTCACGATCTGGGACGCGTAGAGGGGGCCAGGTCCGAAAAAGCATTGCACCGAAAAGCCGAGCTCGTCCATGAGGGGCTTCTGGAAGACGTGAACAAGGACCGAGGC
>Ga0074045_10004993_pt1 | contig 11662 bp, 9 predicted proteins | sample BogForMeECP23OM2_FD_94442 | JGI IMG/M metagenome (GOLD analysis project Ga0074045, IMG submission 94442) | Bog forest soil microbial communities from Calvert Island, British Columbia, Canada - Bog Forest MetaG ECP23OM2 | ecosystem: Environmental > Terrestrial > Soil > Wetlands ...
AGCATTTTCAAAACGGATAAGTTTTCCAGCGCCAGTTTCAATCAGCTTTGCCAGATACGCGGCGCGTGCCGCATGAACAATTGCTTTTTCTATGTAGTAATCCTCGGAGAAAATATATGATCTAAGTTGCGATATGCCTTTTTGCAGGACTGCAAAGTCCCCATTACCAGACTTGCCCCTGGTGACCAGGCAAAGCGTTGTGGTCAAAATATCATCCAAAACAATTATTACATCGCCCTGAAGTTTGCGGTATTTCATTTCTGTTTGTGCAATTTTTATAAAAGTTTCGGCAACCGTTTTTATATCGCTGATATCTTCAAACAGATTACCTATGTCGTATAATTGCTTTATTATCTCCATCGCCATACTGACGCCGCCTTTTTCGTATGGGATTCCCGTGGTGTTTGGCGCAAAAGCGGTTAGCTTGTCGCCCAGAATATCTTCTTTGCCGGGGATGTTAACCTGAAGCGGCGCTCCGGCCTGTTGAACAAACGGCAAATTAATATCCGTCGGAATAATTATTTTGTATGGTGATTTCTCTATCAGAATATCGAGCAGAATATTGTCCTCGGAGATATTTTTTTGATAGGCAGGATTATAGAAAAACTTGTAATGGAGTTTATTGATTTCCGAATCTGTCTTTCTTTTTTGCACTTCAAATCTGGTGAAATATTTTCCCTCGATGAATTTCGTAAAGAGCGTATCAAAGTCCGCCTTATCCTGTACGACTATATCAACATCAATGGAAAATCTTCTGGCGTTCTGCTGAAGCAGCATTACGGAAGAGCCACCTTTAAAAATAAAGGGCAAACCGGTTTGGGCAAGGCCTTCCAGAAGCAGCAAAGCGCGAATGACTTTTTCAATAAGAATTCTATCCGCCTTGAGGTTTTCGGCAGATACCTTATTGATCCATTCCGGCTGTAATGTGTCTTTTGAGATCATATCAAATTACCGGCACTAATCCTTTTTATTTGCCGTTTATTTGGGCTAATATTTTTTTCAGCTCTTCACTCTTATTCCTTCTTTTTGCGTAGCGCAGAAGTCTATCCGTATTGACCGTATATTTTTCCAGCGCATTTGTGAAAATATTCAGCATTTCACTGCCCTGCAGGAAAAAGAAAATTTCGCTGTCTGTGTAGAGATCAACAAGAATCTTTTCGATGGCCGGTACGGTTATATTATCAACTTTTTGCAGTGGAGCTTCGCTGGTCAGGGATTTAATAATTATGGCATCTTTGCTTTCTAAGACAAAATTTTCCATCATGTCGCGCGATGGTTCTTTGAAGGTATTGTTATTTGTTTCTTTGATAAAATGGAAAACGGAATCTATTGTTTCGCGTTCCACTTCGACCAGCAGAAAATCATACATTGACACATGCTGAAAAAATTCTTTTAGAACTGAAGTGTGCCAGCAACAAAAGGTAATAAGCGGAAACTGTTTTTTCACCCGGGTAAAAATATTTTTTTGTTTTTTATCAAGGATGGGAGAAAAACAATTTTCCTTGCCCAAGGAATAAATCCCGCGACCGATTCTTTTTAATAAACCCTGTTGGATAAGATTGTAAATCCGCCAGTTAACTGTTGCCCTTTTAATAGTGGGTTGTGTTTGAGAGAAAAAACCGTAAACATCATTTGTGGTAAACGATTTCCGATTTTCAAAATATTTAAATAGAGTGTCCGTTGTCTTACGAAGCCTCCCGCTTTCATTATGCAAATTATCGGCAATAAGTCAAATAAATTGCCGTTAATTTGATTTTCTTTTGGGCCTGTTAATCGCCGGCAATCTGTCTAATATTATGATTTATAACGCCTTCAAGCTTTTTTGCTTCTTTGTTGAGATTATTGAGTTCGTCATTCAATGCAATCATTTCTTCAATAAATTCTTCTTCGGTTTTGCCATCTTCTTCGATAACCACGCCTACATAGCGACCGGGATTGAGGGAGTATTCCTGTTCTTTGACTTCATCGAGATTTGCCAGTTTGCAAAGTCCCGTTACATCTTCATATTTCGCTTCGGGAAAGCGTTCGTGTAGCCAGGCGATATGTCCGAAAAAGTATTCGGTAGCTTTGGCTTCTTTATGCAAATCTTCAAGTTCTATTTTGAGGGCTTTCAGATCTTTATTTTTGTTTAAATCTTTTTCAATGTGCCGGACTTTTTTGTCCACTTCTTTGAGCAGTTCGTGAAGCGAAGCAAAGAAAGGCGCGATAGTTTCGGCAAGTTTTCTTTGTACTTTATTCGCTTTGTCGATATGGGCAACATCAACTGACTTTGTGTAATCGGCATGTGCTTTTAATAATTTGTCTGTATCTTTTAAAACCGGTGCAAAATCTGGAATATCTTTGCCATTATTTTCCTTTAAAAAGGTAATGACATTTTTGGATACGGCATCAATGGATGGGCGGTTTTCTGTAAGCCTAGCAAATCCGTTATTGTAATAGCCATCCACCAATTCAACAAACGCCTGGCGGTTGCCCCGATGCAGTCGACTGATGATGCCTATATTTTGAATCTGCTCTTCGGTAAATTCACGATGCGCCCGGTCAATCTGGGTGAAAACGTTTCTGGCGTCGATAAAAAGAATTTTACTGTCCTGTTTGTCCTTGTCGAAAAACCAGAGTGTTGCCGGCAGAGTGACGGTATAGAACATATTCGATGGCAGTGTGAGCATGGCGTAAATAAGGTTTTTCTCAATGAGGGTCCTGCGGATATCCGATTCGCTGTGGCGCGCGTCCGATGCCGAGTTTGCCATGACCAGCGCGGCATGACCTTTCTTTTTAAGTGATGTGGCAAAAAGATTAATCCAGAGGTAATTGGCATTGGGTACCGTCACGGCGCCTTTATCCTTGGCCTTGGCTTTGGTCTTGTTGCGGGGGATGCCGTAGGTATTGAAACGCCTGTCGGCTTCCACCTTAGCCAGATTCACGTCATCTACATTAAACGGCGGATTAGCCAGCACATAATCGAACTTTTCAAAACTGCCGTGAAGATCTTCGTAATAGGTATTCGCCTGCCTGATATCGCCTCTCAGACCGTTTACGGCAATGTTCATCTTGGCGAGTTTGACCGTTTCCAATGTTTTTTCCTGTCCATAGACAAAAAGGCTGGTGTCCTCGCCGGTTGATTTGCGGCCTTCGATAAACTGCGCTGATTGCACAAACATGCCGCCTGACCCGCAGGCCGGATCAAAAACGGTTCCATTGTGAGGTTCAATGATTTGCACCATCAGGCGAACAACGGAACGCGGAGTGAAAAACTCTCCGCCGCCTTGTCCTTCGGCCATGGCAAACTTACCAAGAAAGTATTCATAAATCTGCCCGAACATATCGCCGGAGGCGTCTTTAGGAATATCGGCAAAGTTTTTCAGAAGCTGTTTGGGGATGCCCCGGTACTCAGGTTTACGCACCAGGCGAAAGTATTCATCCTGCGGCAGAGTGTCTTTGAGTTCCGGTTTGTATTCCTCGATAAGTTCCATAGCCCTTTTCAAGGCCGGGGCAATTTCTACTTTTTCGGGCAGATTCAAGAGATAATCATAACGTGCTTCCGGCGGCAGATAGAATCCGCATTTTTCAATGGCGATTTCATCAATGGGACGTTCGCGGCGGCTGCCTTTGAGTTTTTTAAATTCCTCGTTGATTTTCTGTTCGAACAGTCCGTACTTGTTGTCTGCGAATTTTAGAAAGATCAAGCCGAGCACCGGCGTGGAATATTCCGATGATTTGAGGTCTGAATTGGCTCTTAATGTGTCGGCAGTCTGCCATAGTGTTGATTCAAGTTTTTTGAGTTGTTCAGAGGTCATTATATTATTAGTATCCAGAAGATAATATTTTGATATTGAAAGCAAACAAAGAATTATTGCCGCTCATATTACAACTTTAAAAAGACAATGCAAGTATTATATGAGCAAATAGTGGATGGTAAATGGACTGGATACCGGCCGGAGTTTATCCTTGCAAAAGGCAGGGTCCGATATGATAAAAAAGTATGGTAATGACAGAGATTACACATCATTAAGATTGCAACAATATTAATTGTAGGGCGCGTTTGGAAGAGGTTTACGATACTTTATTTATATCGTGAAAAATCAACGCCTCTCATGAGGCCGCGCTGTTCAAACCAGGTATCTTCATTGACAGGAGGCGCCGTTATCTGATCACACTCTTTACGCACCAACCGGATGGCTTCTCCCGGACAGGTCATGACGCACAGGCCGCAGCCGATGCATCGCTCGCGAATCACCCGGCTTGCGTCCTCGCCTTCTTCAATGGCCCTCACCTGGCATCGTTCGTCAATGCATTTCCCGCACTGAATACATTTTTCCGGATCGATCTCGGCATAATAATTAGAATTGATAACAACTGAAGCCGGAATGCCCAATTGATTGATGGCATCCAGCACGCCGCAGCAGCATTTACAGCAATTACAAATGTAGAAGCCTCCTCCCTGCACATTGGAGGTCAGGTGGACCAGTCCCCATTCTTCCGTCTTCTTTATCAGGTCATGCGCCTCCTGTTTGGTAAGCACCTTGCCCTGAGGGGACTTATCGAATACACCGGGAACGGGCGCGATAGCCAGACAGACCTGAACCGGCCTGTCACAGGGGTGTCCCAGCAGAGCCTTTTCTTTTTTACAAATACAGTCGTTGGCTAAAAAAGACTGGTTCTGTTCGATAATATTGGAAACCCTCTCATAAGATAAAACCTCCTGCCCGGCGGATATTTCTTTTTCAATGGGCACTGTCCGCATCAATGAAGGTGTTTGGGAAAAAAACTGCTTTCTGTAAATCGGTCCGTATTCTTCACAAAGCTCGGCAAATTCTTTATCCATCCGGCCAAGCTGAAATTCATATATTCCGAAAACCCACGGCAGCATCTTGAAGACCATAACACCCCCGAAATCGATAGCAAAAAGCTGTCCGGCCCTGCCCATGGCTTTCAATTGTTTTTCCAACCCATCGAGCGGACGGCCTGTTCTTTCGGCCACCTGTGGGGCTGTTTCAAAAGTTAAGCGCATGTCGCAAAAAAGATCGGCCTGTTCAGGCGTAAAAATCCATTTCAAAATTTTAATCTCAATGCCGCTTTGAGTCGCGGGAAAACCGTTCGGCAGGGTATCGAGCACCTTTGCCAGTTTATAATATATTTCATCTGCCATGCTTTTTCTCCTTTCGTTTCTTTCCTTTTTTGGCTTCCAGATCCTGCAGCGCCTGATTGCACCAGTCAATGGCCATTCGCGCGTGGCGTATGCCGTAATCAAGCGAGAGGCTCCAGTAATAGGCTTCTTCGGCAAAACCCGGCTTGGCTGATTGCCGCGCGATAACCGGCATTGCCTCCGTCTGGTACTGTTTAAGTAAATTTATATTATATTCCCGCCAGTTTTTCAGGTGATCCGCCAATCGTTCGGGCGGCAACTGTTTGGCGAAAAATATCTTTACAAGCATTGTGAGGCGAAGTTCAGGTGTTTGGGGCGGTTCGGCAAGCCAGCCAAGAAGTTCCTTTTTCCCTTCAGCGGTTATTTGATAGACTTTGCGGTTCGGCTTTCCCGACTGCTGCAAAATGGTCGAAGAGATCCACCCCTGCCCTTCCATCTGCCTCAACGACCTGTAGATATGAGGCAGGGCGGCATTCCAGAAGAAATGAATAGAACTCTGAAATTTATTTTTCAGGTCGTAACCGGTGGACGGCTTATAACTGATTAAACCCAAAAGCGCGTGGGGCAGTGACATGGCGGCCTCCTTATATATACTTTGGTTCATATATACATATGTTCATATATAAGGTCAAGCTTTTTTTATGATGAAATTTTTCTTTTCACCCGGCAATCATCGAAGCATTATTTTCAAAGGTAATTTACGGATCATTTCATGATTGACACACAACGCCGTTTTTCCTATAATTCCTTCTATCTCAGGAAAGTTTTTATCAAACATATCAATAAGGAGGAAGAAAAGATGAAGATCACCCGTCTGAAAATCGGATCATGCACGGCCATGATGATTTTGATCATGCTGGCTTTTTGCTCCCTGATGGCTATTGCCGGCGGCCCGCAGTTAATCAACACGGATAGGGATATATATAACTACGGCGAAAAGATCAGGGTAAATTATTACCACGCGCCCGGATATTCCAGGGATTGGATATGTATTGTTCCGGCAGGCGCTCCCGATACGGATGCCGGAGACTATCGATACATACCCAGGCGGGGACATGGTGTCCTGACTTTTGGATCCAAGCGGCCAGGCAATTACGAAGCGCGCGCCTATTACAGATACAGCGCAGGCCGATACGTGGTGACCGCGCGTTGCGGTTTCAAAATACTGGATCGCCGGGGTAATTGGTAGGATGGCCAAAACTATACAATAGCGTCATCTTCCCGAATTAAGATTATCAACCGCAAAGCGGGGTAAAATCTTTATCCTGAAAGATAATCAGGGACAGCAATGCCCGAATTGGCAAACAGGCAAACACCTTCGCGGGCTTTGTGTTAAGTAAGTGATTATCCAATTATAAATTTCCCTGAGAATCGAAGACTCTCCGTGTCCTGTCTTGGGAGAGCTTCAATATTTTTATCATTTTTTTGCGGGTAAAAACGGCTTGAAGCCGTTTTTAAGAATTTCGCTTGCGTGCAGCGTTAAATCATCGAGCGACATTTTTATTTTGTCATTAAACCAGTCCTGATAAAGGCCGACCAATCCGGTAATGTATAGATTGACACAAATCATAAACTGATCTTTGTTTTTAATAGCCGACATCTTTTTTTCATCGCTTAATATTTTATTGATAATGTGTGTCTTGAGTTTATTCAACATATCTCTGGAGCGCTGCGTGTTAATCAACAGGCGATGAAATTCCAAATCTTCTTCCAGAAAGTGCGCGATATTCGTAAGAAACGGCAAAGGATTTTCAATCAACCTGGTGGTTTTGAATTCATCGAGAAATTCAAGTAACGCCGATAATATTTCGTTTCCGATTTGTTCCGATACATCAAATACACTTTTATAGTGGGCATAAAAGGTTCCTCTGTTAATATCCGCCTTGTTGACCACGTCCATAACGGTAATTTTATCGACATCCTTTTCCTTTATCAATTCAACGTAGGCCTGCCTGATTAATTTTCTGGATCGGATAGCGCTTCGGTACTCTGCCTTTACGCGCGTTTTCTTTTCGCTCATTTTTGCTCTCCCGTAAAAATTTTTATTCAAAGTCAGACACAAACATCAAAATATGTTCAATATTAAACAATATAGCAAAACATTGACTATTGACTTTGACACAAGTGCACTATATTATACTTGTGTTCAAAATTCAACGTTTGTTTGATTTTAACACCCCTTTTTTCATCACTTCTCATCGGGGGGAGGGAAAATTTACAAAAACAGTAAATTCTCCCTCCCCCACTCCTCCGCCGCTTACTCCTGTGCGCCTTACTCCTTTACCTTGACCCATTTGCCCCTGCCCCGGTACCCTGAATCCGCCTAAATCCGGATGATTGCCACCGTGCGGCCATATTCCCGGTCTCTACGAAATAACTGCCTAAACGCTTACCGCAAGCTCCCCCGGGGAGCGGCCCCCGAGGGGCATCCACCCGAGGGGCATCCACCCAAAAGCATCCAGTGGACGAATTAACAATACCGCACATCATAGCTTGACAATTTATCAGGAAATCTCTAAGAGGACATCTATGACAACCCCTATGAAACAAAAAGAAAGAAGTAAAATTATCAAGGGAAAAATCCTTGATATTTCCCTTAATCTTTTTATCTTAAACGGGTACAAATCAACAACCACAAGAGAAATTATTAAAAAAGCGGGCATTACGACAGGCACGCTCTATCATTTTTTCCGCGACAAAGAGGATATCCTTCTGCACATCGTTCTGACGACGTTTAGTGAAGCCATGAATGCTGCCATCAATATCATCGGCAAAGAAAATGATTCAGCCCTGGTCTATGCCACAATTTACGCGCTGGAAATGAAAGCGATTGAAAAATATGATCGCGCCGCGGAGCTTTACCTGGAATCATACAGTTCATGGCGAATAACCGAGGTGCTGCATCCGATCAATGTCGAGAGAAATAAGGCTTTTTTTCATCAATATAACCCGGACTCCACCGATGAGGATTATTACATAAAGACTCTCGCGCTGCGGGGGATGAGATTGAGCTTTATTATAGAACGGCTTTTTGCCGGAGAGATTGATTATGAGTCAAAATGTGCTTTTCTGATAGAAACCGGCCTGTCGTTCTTCAATGTTCCAAAAAAGAAAATAAAGCAGGCCGTTACCAAAGCCCTTGACCTGACTTCGAGGAATTCATTAACCATATACGGTTTCAGGATATAGGCCAAATGAAAAGGGCCAGCCGCGGGAATCTGTAAATTTTTTACCGGTGCAGCCGACCTTGCGCGCGAACAAAAATCATTCAAATTTAACTTGACAATAATTAGAGCATGCTCTAGATTTTAATATAACGATACAGCACCACTTTGCGTCGTTTTGGAGGAAAATCTGCCAAAAACTTATTGTCAAAAACCATATCAGGAATGTTTATTACGCAGAATTGTAATTCTATAACCGGGAGAAAACAAAAATGAAAAAAAACGGTGATATGCAGTACCCTCATACCATAAGCGGTTTCCAATTTTTTATGAAGTTGATGACGGTAATAGGGCGGATACCCTTTATGGCATACCACGGATTGAAGGGCATCAAAGCCATAAGCGGCAACAGGAAGATCTCCTGGGGTTCGCTTCTTGAGGATATCGCGCGCAGATATCCTGACAACCCGGCGGTGAAGTCGCCCGACGGCACGCTGACCTACCGTGAATTAAACGAGAAGGCCAACCAGTTCGCTCATTTTCTTTCGTCCGCAAAAATCGTAAAAGGCGACACCGTTGCCCTGTGTCTGGAGAACAGACCGGAGCTCCTTGTCCTGTACTGCGGGTGCGCCAAGATTGGCGCCATATGCTCGCTTATCAATACAAACCAGAGAGGAGATTCTCTTGTCCATAGTTTTAATCTTAACAAAGGCAAGGTGGTGGTGATTGGAGAGGAATGTTACGATTTTTTTAATGAGGTGAAAAACAGGATCGATCTTCAGGGATCAAAGCTGTGCATCCTTAACGATCCGGCAATTAACCGCTTAAAGGAACCTGAAAATATCACGGAAAATATCACGGATAAACTTGCCGCCATGCCCAAAACCAATCTTCGGGAAACAAGTCAAATAACGCTGAGGGACACGATGGCGTATGTCTATACCTCCGGAACTACCGGCGGATTGCCCAAAGCGGCTGTAATTACCAACAAGCGCGCCCTTTCCTCGACGTTCTGGTTCGGCAGAGTGGTAACGCGCGTCAGGCCGAAACACACCATATACATTCCTTTGCCGTTTTTTCACACCAACGCCATAACCGTGGGATGGCCGCCCGCGCTTTACAGCGGCGCGGCAGTCGCCATGAGAAGAAAATTCAGCGCGAGCGGATTTCTCGATGACGTGAGAAAATTCCGGGCTACGCATTTCGTGTATGTGGGAGAAGTTTGCCGATACCTGATGGCACAGCCAGAAACAGCCGGAGAAAATAAGACGACGTTGAAATATATTATCGGTAACGGCCTGAGACCGGACATCTGGATGGCTTTCAAAAAGCGTTTCGGCATCAGAAAAGTCTTCGAGTTTTACGGAGCCGCGGAAGGCGTCGGCGTTTTTACCAATCTCTTCAATTTCGATTATACCGTCGGCACAAGCCTGACCCCCTTTGCCATTGTCAGGTATGATATTGAAAACGATCGCGTAGAACGTGACGATCGCGGCTTTTGCAAAAAAGTAAAGAAGGGAGAGCCCGGCCTGCTCCTCATGGAGATATCGGAGAAAACCCCGTTCACCGGCTATACCGACAAAAAGAAAACCGACGAAAAAATCATCCGCGACGCCTTTTTCAGCGGCGATCTCTGGTTCAACACCGGCGACATGCTGCGCAACATGGGATTCAGGCACGCCCAGTTTGTCGACCGTCTGGGCGACACGTTCCGCTGGAAAGGTGAAAACGTCGCCACCATGGAAGTGGAGAAGGCCATCGATTCCGTCCCCGGAGTTTCATCATCAGCGGCATACGGCGTGAGCATGCCTAAAGGCGACGGCAGAGCCGGCATGGCGGCGATCATACGCGAAGACGGCAAAGATATCGATTTTACGACGCTTGCGGCGCACTTACGATCTGTTCTGCCCAAATACGCGGTGCCGATTTTCATACGCTTTGTCAATGATTTCCAGTGGACGGCGACGCATAAGATCAAGAAGACAGATCTTAAAAACGATGGATTTAATCCGGCCGCGACCAAAGGCGACCTGTACGCGCTCCTTCCCGGAAGCCAGAAGTATACTCCCGTGGATGACGCCCTGTATCAGGATATCATGGCCGGGAAATATAAATTTTAAAAGCGGTTGATACGGACACTTTTTTCAAGTAAGGATAAATTAATAAAAACAGGGTTTGGGTGAATACGGGACGCTTTTCGTAATTACTTAAGGACAATCCTTAAAGGTTAAATAATTCATAGCAAAAGGAGTACAGGCATGTCGGAAATAAATTTTAATGGTCGGGTCGCGATTATAACCGGAGCGGGAGCAGGTCTGGGAAGGCAGTACGCGTTGGAGCTCGCCAAACGCGGCGCCAAAGTGGTTGTAAATGATCTGGGCGGATCAAGGGATGGTTCCGGGCAGGGAACATCCGCTGCCGATAAAGTCGTCGATGAGATTAAAGCCGGGGGCGGGCAAGCCTTAGCCAACTACGATAACGTCGCTTTGGTAGAGGGCGGTGAAAATATCGTCAAGGCAGCCGTGGAAAAATTCGGCAAGGTGGATATCCTCGTCAACAACGCGGGAATTGTGAGGGACAAAACCTTCAATAAAATGGATGAACCGACCTGGGATGTGGTCATGAACGTCCATCTCAAAGGAGCATTCTGCGTGACCCGGCCCGCGTTTATCAACATGCGTGAGAATAATTACGGCAGAATTGTCATGACCACTTCAAGCTCCGGCATGTATGGAAACTTCGGGCAGAGCAATTATGCCGCGGCAAAGCTCGGGCTTTTAGGGCTGGTGAACGTGCTCAAACTGGAAGGCGGAAAATACAATATCAAATCAAATCTCATTGGTCCCACAGCCGCGACCCGGTTCACGGAAGATGTCTTCCCGCCGGAACTATTTGCGAAAATGAAACCGGGTTTCGTCGCGCCTGCCGTGCTGTATCTGTGTTCCGAGGACTGCACGGACTCCGGCATGGTTATCAATGCCGCTGCCGGCTATTACAGCCGTTCGGCTATTGTCACCGGTCCCGGCGCAATCCTGTCCGACGGGGTGAAGATTCCCTCGCCCGAGGATATTAAAGACAACTGGGGAAAAATCACAAGCCTTGATAATCCTGAATATTATTATCAGTCTACAGATATGTTCAAGGCGTTTGCCGAGCTCCTGAAATGACATAAGCCCCGGATGCCGGACGGGTGCCGGCCGGATGCCAGATGGGTGCCGGAATCGAAGAAATTAAAATAAATGACTATGAATAAAGTTAAATTGGGCAAGACAGGAATAGTCGTGAATAAAAACGGTTTATTCATCATCATTACTTTCACGCGTTGATGTAAAAACAACAACCCTGTCTCTCC
>Ga0074045_10004994_pt1 | contig 11661 bp, 10 predicted proteins | sample BogForMeECP23OM2_FD_94442 | JGI IMG/M metagenome (GOLD analysis project Ga0074045, IMG submission 94442) | Bog forest soil microbial communities from Calvert Island, British Columbia, Canada - Bog Forest MetaG ECP23OM2 | ecosystem: Environmental > Terrestrial > Soil > Wetlands ...
CTCCTTCAGCACGTCGTTCTGAATGGTGCCCGACAGCCTGAGCACGTCGCGTCCGGTGCGCCGCGCCACGCCGATGTACAGCGCCAGCAGAATTGACGCCGTCGCGTTGATGGTCATCGAGGTGGATATCTTCTCCAAGTTGATGCCGTCGAACAGCCGCATCATGTCTTCGATGGAGTCGATGGCCACGCCCACCTTGCCGACTTCGCCCATGGCTAGCGGGTTGTCGGAGTCGAGCCCGATCTGCGTCGGCAGATCGAAGGCGATGCTCAGTCCGGTGGTGCCCTGGCTCAACAGGTACTTGTAGCGGCGGTTCGACTCGTCGGCGTCGCCCATGCCGGCGTATTGCCGCATGGTCCACAGGCGGCCGCGGTACATCGAGGCCTGCACGCCGCGCGTGTAGGGGAACTGTCCGGGATAGCCCAGTTCGCGATCGTAGTCCCAGCCCTCCAGATCGGCAGGCGTCTACAGAGGCTTGATGCTGACGTGGGAAGAGGTTTCCTGGCTCTCCGTTAGCTTGCCGGAGACGGTGGGTTTGGTCTTGGTTTCGGCCATGTGGATGAGGGCCTCGATGAAGATTTGCCGCTCAGGAGGCGGCTCCTTCGATTATTGCGTCACCGGCTGGCCCACGCAGTGAGGCGAGTCACAAGCCGGGCTGATCGGCCACTAACTCTTTTTGCCCTTTTTCCGCGAACGCGAAAACGAACTCACTCCGAAATAGAGGAACAGCAGTGCGAACGCGGCGGCCACGGCAATCCTTCCCCAAGTGGTGGTGCCGGCGAGGTAGCGATGGTACTCGCGCACGGCAGCGCCCGCGCCAACGACGGCCAGCACCAGGAAGAGGAAGCCGGTGACTTCCAGCCAGAGCACGTGCATGACGCGGCTAACGCTGGAGGCGGTGACGCGGCCCGCGCTATAGAAGGCGCGCGCCCAGCGGTTTTCGCCGGTCTTGCGCCCCGCCACCCGCAGCGCGGCGCGGGTTTGCCGTTGGAAATGCTGCGCGGTCGCGGGTTTGTTCTCGCTGGGTGCGGCCATTGGGCTAAAAGCGTATTCTAGCAGCCAGAAATGGGCGCCAACTGGTTCGCGGTAAACTGAAATTGCAGGTGGCAGCGTGAACGACGAACTGAAGAAACTGATGAAGGAACTGGGCGAGGCCATCAATCAGACGGTGGCCGAGTCCGATGAGATTTCCAACGTTATGTCGCGCATTAAGGCGGGCGGCTACGACGTCTTCCTGGTGCTGGAGGCGACCATCGGATTCAACCAGCGGGAGGGCGCGCGTGAGTCGGGGCCGCAACAGGAATACAACTCTTCGGGCGAGTTGGAGATCACCTCGCAGGACGTAAAGTTCCTGCGCTCGCTCCGCATTGCGGTCAACGGGGAAGGCTGATTTCGCGCCCAGACTGCCAGTGCGCCAGAGGCTTTGCGGTGTGCTAAGATTTCGACGCTCTAAGGCAGGCGGGTTTGCGTTGGGCGCATCCGCCTGGTGGACAACGCAGTCTCGCCCCGGCTGGGGAGTGCAGCACTGAGGAAACCACGATCATGAGAGAGACTCTTGGAGTCTTACTGGCGGGCGGTGCGGGGGAACGTTTGTACCCGCTAACCCGCGACCGCGCCAAGCCGGCCGTCACCTTCGGCGGCATCTATCGCATCATCGACATTACGCTGTCGAACTGCATCAACTCCGACCTGCGGCGGGTATACATCCTGACGCAGTACAAGGCGCTGTCGTTGAATCGCCATATTCGTGAAGGCTGGAGCAACGTGGTGGGACGCGAACTGGGTGAGTTCATCGAGATCCTGCCGCCGATGAAGCGGGTCAGCGAAAACTGGTACATGGGCACCGCCGACGCGGTGTACCAGAACATTTATTCCATCGGCTCGGAAGAGCCCAAGCACGTGCTGATCCTGTCAGGCGACCACATCTACAAGATGAATTACGACCTGATGCTGCGGCAACACAAGGACTCCGGCGCCGACGTTACGCTGGCGACCATCCTGGTGGACCCGTCGGAGGTGCGGCATTTTGGCGTGGTTGAGATCGATCGCACCGGCCGCGTGACCGGCTTTGAAGAGAAGCCCGAGCAAACCGACCTGCGGTCCCCTTATAACCCGCGCATGGTATCGGCCTCGATGGGCATCTACATCTTCAATGCCGAAGTGCTGATCCCGGCACTGCTGAAAGACGCGGACGATCCTTCGTCGCGCCACGACTTCGGGCACGACATCCTGCCGAGGATGGTGGACGACTCGAAGGTTTACTCGTTCAACTTCATCGATGAAAACAAGAAGCAGGCGCTCTACTGGCGCGATGTGGGCACGCTCGACGCCTATTACGAGGCGAACATGGACCTGGTGTCGGTGGCGCCGGTGTTCAATGTGTACGACAAGGATTGGCCGCTGCGCACCCACATGCGGCAGTATCCGCCAGCGAAGTTCGTTTTCAACGATCCGGGGCGAACCGGCGAAGCCCACGACTCCATCGTCTCCATGGGCTGCGTGCTGTCGGGCGGCTCAATAAACGGCTGCGTACTGTCGCCGGATGTGCGCGTCAACTCATTTACCGAGATCGACAGCAGTATCCTGTTCTCGCACGTCGACATCGGACGCCACTGCAAAATCCGAAAGGCCATCATCGATCGCGACGTGCATGTGCCGGAAGGAACGGTCATCGGCTACGACACTGAGGCCGACCGGCAGAAATATCACGTCACCGACAGCGGCATCACCGTGGTCACGCGCGACTATTCGCTGTTCGAGAACCCGGTGGCAGCGAACTACTTCGATCCCGAATAGTCACCGGGCAACGCAGGCACAGAGCGGTCCAGGCCTTTTTGCGCGACACCGCATTTCCCCGTTGTGCCGGATGCTGTTCTGCACTAACATTCGTGCACGTCGTAGCGCTTTGATCCCAAATTAATGGATCGCCGGGGTTCCACTTCAGTGGTCTTCGCACATCGGCCGTGGAGTTCGCCGCGGCATCGGCACGAGATCACTCGTTATTGGGCAAGTGAGGGTGCGGCATGAATCAACGCGGCGGGATGGCAACCATAGCGTTGCTGATTGCGGCGGTCCTGGGTGTTTCCTATCTGCCCCGAAAGGCTGCGGAAAGCTCCGGCGGGCATGGAGCGCAGACGACTGCGAGCCGGGTTCCGGCAGGCGGCGCAAGCAGCAACAAGCCGACCGCAGCCAGGGCAATTCCCTCGTGCGAGCAGATTGCCAAGCGACTGCGCCGTTTCTACCGGCCTGACGAGCAGCCCCCCCAGCCAGTATCGTGCTACCCCGCGGGCGGGCTGGTGCAGTCGGCGGTGGGAGCGCCGACCCACCCCAACCTGAGTTTTGCCATCGCCATCGTGCCCAACCCGATTCAAACCCACTTGCCGCTCATGTTCGATCGTCAGATTGACGCCATCCAGCAGGCGGTGCAGGACACCGGTTTCATCTACGACAGTGCCTGGTTTCCCTGGAACCCGTCGGACCTGTCCGACGGGCAGCAATCCGAAGAGCAGCAATCTGCCAACCTCCAGTCCGAATTGCATGGCCAGCCGGGCATCATGGTTTTCCGGCACGGCGCCGACCCCAACGGCGGCGACCCCTATCAGAATGGCGTCGTAGTCTTCGTCGTGGCCGAGCAGCCCACGGGCGGAATCGATGATGTTCAATTTGCCCACGCCATCGCCTGGGTCGCCGTCTTGGGTTCGTGTGAATTGCGCATTATCGGCCCGACGTTTTCCGGCACCCTTGGCTCCCTGGCCCACGGACTCTCGACGACCGGCGCAGTTCGCGGTTTCCCCGATGGCGTCAGGATATTTAGCGGCGCCGCCAATTCGAATGACAACGTCGCTTCGTTCCAGCAGTTCTTGGCGCAGCCTGCTCTCCGCGGGACCGATTCGCCAAAGCCGCCCCCGCCGCAGTTCCGCACTTTCCTCGAGAGCGACCGGCTCATGACCGACCGCTTTCTGTGCTACATGCAGCACGAAGGCTACGACCTCAGCTACTTTGCCATTCTCTCCGAGGACGAAACCGCCTTTGGCGAAGCTCCGACATCTTCGAATGCACCTCGTTGCAGCGACCATGCTCCCCCCATAGGAAGCGCTGTTCCGAGGTACGAGGGAAAGCCTTTATATCTGTATTACCCGCGCGATATCGCCAAGCTTCGATCGGCCTATGAACAACAATCCGTCTTCTCTGCCGGGAAACAGCAGGCCGGCGCCCCTTCCGCCTCGCTCAAGGAAGACCTCAGCGAACCGATCAGCGCCGAGCATGACACGGTCCGCAGCTACGGCGGGAAGCTCACCCCGCAGTCGCAGGAAGCCGTCCTGTTCGGCCTCGGCAATGTTCTCAGCAGCCGCAACATCGAGTTCGTAATCATCCGCAGCACGAACACCCTCGACCAGCTCTTTCTGAGCGAGTTCCTGCGCCGCGCCTATCCCAACGGACGGATCGTGCTGGACGGCGCCGACCTGCTGTTTCGCCGTGGCATGGAGGGCGCTTCGCTGCGTGGCGTGATGATGCTCTCCACCTATCCCCTCCTGACTTGGACGCACGATGCCGTTCCGACCATCGAAGGCCCTCCCGGCGCCGGCTATCGCGTCTTTCAGCAGGATCTATCCGAAGGTACGTACATCGCCGCCCGCGAACTGTTAAAGAGTGTGCCCGGGGCTGCCAGTTCCGTGTCTATCGCCGACTATGCTCCTCCTCATTTTGAGGGATCGCACGACCCTCCGGCCTCCAACAAAGAGCGTCCGCCAACCTGGCTAACGGTGGTTGGCCACCGTCAGTTCTGGCCCCTCGCTTACCTGAACGATCAGACGGAGACGGAAGGCGGGAAAAACTACAGTCCCAGCCAAAAGGAAACCCTTCTGCAGGCTGAGCCGAACCGCGACGGCAACCGCTGGGGCACGACCGGCTTGCCGTTGGAGATGTGGGGGCTGTTGATCGCGGGTTTCTTTCTTGCCCTTTGGCACTGTTACTGTTGCTCGAAAGGCTCGATTCACCGCCCGCCCAAGTTGTTGGCATACTTTGCCCCTGTTCCGCGCTTGCAACATGCGGTGCTTATCTTCATCGGGAGCCTTCTTCTTGCCTTCCTCGCCATCAACCAGTGGGTCTTGGTCGTGGTGCCCGGATGGGGTGTGCTAACGGCGCCCACTCTGTTCGCGGTGACTATTCTTGCCCTGGCGATTTTTGTCTTCGCCTATTCCGGCTGCATGAGGAATTATCGGTTGCACGTTATCTCCGGCGTTGACGATCCGGAGCGCCGCGAGAGGCTGCAGCGGATCGATCTCTGGCGCGGGCGGCTGCGAGCCCTGTTGGTTCCCGCAGCCGTCTTCCTTGGTCTGCTCTGGTTTTTCTTCCTGCCCCACCATCTCGGTCCCGCCAACCGCGTCCCGCTATTCTGGCGAACGGTTTTTCTGCGCAGCGGCGTCTCTGGGATCTTGCCTCAGGTGCTACTGCTCCTCGGGATCTATTCGTGGTACTGGCTCAATCTTCACGGAATGGCGTTGTTCGGCGACGACCGCCCAAGACTGCCCAAGGTGGACGATCTTCCCCAGTTCCGGGAGATGGTCCCCGCCACGGGACCGATCTCTGCGCGGGGCTCGCGGCATTTGAAAATCTTCAGTGTGTTTAGCCGCGAAGGCGCCGGCAATAACATCGAGATGGAAGCCCGCCCCATGGGCAAACGCTACCGGGCTTCCCTCAAGTACTTTCTGCCCATCTCGTATCTGGCCCTGTGGATTGCAGTAGGCGGCCCGATCCTGTCGTGGCATTCGGGCTCCCCATTACTGCCCGGACTTCGCACCTTGGGCGACATCCGCTTCGGCACAGTGATTTTCTTCGGGGTCGCACTTTGCTCCGGCCTGATCCTGGCCGACACCTTCCAGTTGCAGAACACCTGGAGCCAACTGCGCCAACTCCTGATCTTCCTCGATCGGCTTCGGTTGCGGCGGACATTGGCTACCCTGCGCGGACTCTATGGCGGTTCGATCTGGAAGTTGAGCGGTAACCTGCTGGAAGGGCGCTACCGTCTGATCTCCCGCCAGCTCGAAAGCCTGCGCGCTCTCGACAGTGCTCTCGAAGGCTGGAAAACCGGCACCGAGTTCGAGGAGCGGCACAGGGAGATTGCCCGACTTAAGGTGCAGCAGTGCGAGCAATCCGGGCATGACTTTGTCGCTTGGTACGTGGATCTGTTGGACGACGGAATCACACTGAAAGACAGGCCCGACAAGGAATACAACGTCACCCCTCTGACGAAATTCCAGCATATGCTGGCCGAAACGGCCGGCTGCGTCATGACTCAGATCATCCTGCCCGAGTGGCAGCAGGACTCGAACACTATGATTCGCGTCTCGGATGCCAAGGACCTTGAAGCCGCCTTCGACCAGCAAGTAGCCAACCTGCCGCCGCATGTCAGCGCGGCCGAGGAATTCTTCCTCCTGCCCTACATGGGCTTTATCCAGAACATCCTGGGTCGCATACGCACCATCGCGCTCAGCATCGTCGCGGTCTTCGTAGCCATGACGCTGGCGGTGTCGAGTTATCCGTTCGATCCGCTGCCGGTAATTGGAGCGGTCTTCCTCGTACTGTTTACGCTGGTCGGCGTGTCCCTATTGTTTGCTTATGCCGAAATGAGCCGTGACGCCACGCTCAGCCGCATCTCCGACACAAATCCCGGTGAACTCGGCTGGGGTTTCTGGGTGAAGATGATTGCGCTCGGCGCCGGCCCGCTGTTGGGCCTGCTGACTACGCTGTTCCCGTCGATGACGGACTTCGTGGTGTCGTTCCTGCAGCCGGGGGCGCAAGCGTTCAAGTAGAGCGGGCTCAGCTGGTCAGGACCTTCGCTTTCATGGTCACCGCGCCCACGCACCACAGCAGCGCGTCTTCCACGTGGTGGCGCAACGCTTCGTTGGTGAAAACCTTCTTCAGCGATTGGCCTTCGGTGAGGCGCGCGGCCAACTCGGTCAGGATTCCCTGGTAACGCTCGGGCATGCTGAGGCCGGTGGCGCGCACCAGGTCGTCGAAGATCAGGAGGCAGTCGAGCACCACGCCATCAGGGTCAGCGTCCTGTGAGTTGACGAGGTACAGTGTCTGGGCGACATCGCAGATGGTTTCGACCGCGCGCGGCGGATTGCCCAGCACCGCCAGCGATGGATCCATGGCCAGCGCCTTATGCACCTGCGTCAGGCGGACGAAAAAAATGACGCGGCCGTCGGCGGTGAGGGGCCGCTCGTTGTCACCGCCAACCGCCAGCAAGGTGTAAAACTGCGGGCCCTCGTGTGTGGGATCGATGCGAAATCCGGCCAGCGCCAGTTCCTCCTGGCGGCCGGAGCGGGGGGAATCGGAATCGAGGATCGGCAGATCGGACATACGGTAATGGTACCGAAAGCGAGCGGGAATGCCAGTGAGAATGTGGTAAATGCGAAAGCGCGTCTTTACGGAACCGGGTGTCGGCCTGAAGGTGACAAGTTAGAACGACGCCATTCTACAGCGGTGCAGGGCGCCTCCTGTTGCTCTGCAATAGGCACCCTCCGAGCACGGCGGCCGCGGTCATAACTCCAATAGCGATTGCCACGCTTTTCGTACAGAGGCCTTCGAAGGCTGATTTCTTCCTCGCGCCTTTGATGTTCTCAGGCCGAACGCCCATGCCAATTAGTCGCGCATTCAAGTGAGGCGCTAAGGGTATCTGCGCTACTAACTTCAGTTGCCATGGTGCCACGGACGGTCCCGGGTTCCGGAAGATCGCCTGCATGCCTCTGTGGGCGAAGACCTGGATCTGTTGCGTTACGCGAGTTGGAAACTCCCGCCGTCGCTGCACCTGCGCCAGCAGATCTTCGCTGACGCGGCCTTGGCGAAGTGCGTCAGCCAGTAAATTCGCTGTTGCGACAGCGTCCTGAATCGCCAGATTAATGCCCACGCCGCCGGCTGGAGACATGGCATGGGCGGCATCGCCAATGCAAAGCAGTCCGGGGCGATGCCAGCGCCGCAACCGGTTAATCTGCACGGTCAGCAGCTTGATCTGGCTCCAGTCTTTCAGCTCGTCCACACGGTCGCCGAGATAGGGAGCGATCTCGCGCACTACATGGCGGAATTCCTCTAGGCCGCGGCTTTGCATGTCCCCAAATGAACCCTTCTGAATCAGCAATCCCGCCTGGAAGTAGTCGCCACGGTCGATGAGCACGAGCGCTCTGCCATAGTTGATGTTTCCCAACAATTGCTCGGGATCGTTGGCTCGGCGGCTGAGACGGAACCAAAGCACGTCGATGGGGACTCCGCGCTCGATGACCTCGAAGCCGGCGGACTTCCGCACGGTCGAGTGACGGCCATCGCAGCCAATTACGAGGTTGGCGCGGACTTGTACTAGTCCGTCGGGCGTCTGCGCCTTCACTCCGCTGATCCTGTCGCCGTCGCGAATGAGGTCGACGGCGTCGTGCTGCATTTGCAAACGAAAGTTAGGAAATTGACGGGCCTTGCCGGAGAGAAAGTCGAGAAAATCCCACTGCGGCATCAGAGCAACGAATTTGCAATGCGTGGGTAGCCGGCTGAAGTCTGCCGCCTTGAAGTGGAAGTCGCCCAGCACCCCGCTCACCGACGTTAACTGCTGATGCGGGACTTTCAGGAAGTCGTTCAGCAGCCCGAGTTCGTAAATCACTTCGAGCGTCGAGGGATGCACCGTGTCGCCGCGAAAGTCGCGGAAGAAGTCAGAGTGTTTCTCCAGCCCCATGACTTCGACCCCGGCACGGGCAAGGAGGTATCCCAACATCACCCCTGCCGGGCCGCCGCCGACAATGCAGCATGTGGTTTCTAGGATCTGTTCTGGCATGCGCGCTCCTGCTCAAAGTCAGATGGGCGACTCTTCGAGGTGGACTCCGACGGGCAAAAAATATATCTTGAGTTGGGTTTTGAACGCACTAGATTCCATCTTGGGAAACGATTCGTGGAGCAATAATACTATCCATCTAACCACGTAAGTTTTACGTGTCAATTGGGCAAAATGCATCACTTCCGCATAACTCTCTGGATCAACGCCAGATATAAAGTCGGAACGTATCAGACTGTTCCCGCCTGAAAGTGCTATAATTACAACAGTGAGTCAGTCTGGGGTGTCTCCCGGTCTGGCTCTTTTTTGCGTTGGGCGGAGCCGGCCTTCAGCACTACAGGTGGCAAGCCTAATACTCACCAAGACTTGGACGGGCTGCTACAATTCGTCGCATATTCTCAGGGGCAGCCCCCCGCACGTTAAACGAACTGCCGACCTTACAATCTCGTACAAGTCTTTAGCTGTCATCAAGATTTCGGGGCCGGGAGTTAGCCCGTTGGGAGCATTCATTGGACGACAACCAGGCGGTGAACGCGCTTGTCCGTCGCTGTGTAGCGGGCGACGCCGCGGCATGGCAGGAAATCGTCCAGCAATACCATCGGCGCATCTATAACATCTGCTACCGGTTTTCCGGCTCGCCTGACGACGCAGCGGACCTGACCCAGGAAGTATTCATCAAGGTTTACCGCACCTTGAGCACCTTCGACGGGTCGCGGGCCGCACTGATGACGTGGATCACCACGGTTACGCGCAACCTGCTGGTGGACCACTTCCGCAAAGGCAAATACGACCGGATGACGGATTCTATGGAGGCCACGCCGGGCGGGCAGGAAGATGGCCTGACGGTGGGTGAGCAACTGGAAGACCAGTCGGCCAGCCCCGAGCAGGCCGTACAGAGCCAACAGACTCAGAAAATGGTGCACGAGGCCTTGCAGAAGCTATCACCTGAGTTGCGGGAAGCGGTGATTTTAAGGGACTTGCGAGACATGGACTACAAGGAAATCGCGCAGGTGCTGAAAGTGCCCGAGGGAACAGTAAAAAGCCGGATTAATCGTGGGCGAACGGAACTTGCACGGCTACTACAACGTACTTACAGGCAGGTGAATTGATGTACGGCGAACCAAAATCCGGAGTGCAGTGTGTGGAATTCGAAGCGTTGCTGGCTGACGCCCTCGATTCGACGCTGCACGGCGCGACGCTGGCGGGCTTCGAGGAACACCAGAAGTCCTGCCCCGCCTGCGCGGCGATGTTCCAGGAAGCCTCAGCCGGCAAACACTGGCTGATGCGGCTGGAGGACATCGAGCCGCCCAAGCACCTCGTACACAACATTCTGGCGCAGACCATCGGCACGGTGGCGGAAGCCAGCACCAAACCGGCACCTCCAGGCGAGAGCTGGCTGGACCGCCTGAAGGGCAAGATCGCGCCCGTATTCGCTCCGGTGGTAACACCCCGTTTCGCAATGTCGTTTGGCATGGCGTTCTTTTCGATTACCATGCTGGCGAACATCGCGGGGCTGCACGTCGCCGACCTGAAGCATGTAGACATGAGTGCCAAGGGCATACAGAAGACGTACTACTCGACGCAAGCTCGCGTGGTGCGGTACTACGAAAACATCCGGCTGGTTTACGAGATCGAGTCTCGCGTGCGCGATTTGCGCCGTGCCGCGACGCCTGACAAACAGGAGGAACAGAACACGCCGAAGAATCCCAAGAAAGGCTCATCGAACGAGCACAACCGCAAGTATGAGAACTACGGCCGGGAGACCGGCCAGCCCATGCTGGCAGGTTGTCCGGCGGTAGAGCAACAGACCCCACAGGCCCGGCTGAACTGGAGAACGATATGAACTGCGCCAACCATGTCGAAGTACCCGCAGTTGCATACTGCCGCACATGTGGCAAGCCCCTGTGCAGCACCTGCACGCGAGATGTGCGTGGCGTCATTTACTGCGAGGAGTGTCTGGCCTCGCAAATGAGCGGCACCATGCCGCCACCACCGGGCCCGGGAGTCGTAGCTCCGGGCGCCCCACCGCCAGTAAGCGGAAGCAGCCCCGGGCTGGCCGCACTGCTCGGCTTCATTCCGGGCGTGGGCGCCATGTACAACGGCGAATACACAAAGGGGTTTATTCACGTCCTGATTTTCGCCAGCCTGATCTGGGCGACCAACCACGTGAACGATCTGTTTGGCCTGGGCATCGCGGCCTTCGTGCTGTATATGCCGATCGAGGCCTATCAAACGGCCAAAGCGAAAATTATGGGCGTGCGCGCTCCCGATCCGTTCGGGCTGAACAACCTGAACCTGTTCGGCAGCAACGCCCCGCCGGCCCCGGCCGCAGGTATGGCCGCAGGCGTACCGGTGGAAGGACAGCCGGTGGAGGAGGATTACAGCGGAGGTTCGCGCATACCGGTGGGCGCATTTGTGCTCATCGGGTTGGGTGTGATCTTCCTGCTGGAGCAGTTTGGCTGGTTCCACTTCGATTGGTTCGGTAGATTCTGGCCCGTGATCCTGATCGCCATCGGAATACGTGTCTTGATGAAGCGTACCGGGCGGGGATGGTGAGGAGGGCGTCATGAGATACCGTTATAACCCCAGTTGCTCTTGTCCCCGTTGCCGTGCCCATGGATTCATGGGACCCGCCGTCCTGATCACCTTGGGCGTGCTGTTCCTGCTGGACCAGGTAGTGCACGTGTACTGGATGGAGTTCGGCAGGACCTGGCCGGCTTTGCTGATTGTGATCGGACTGGTCATGTTCCTGCAGCACAATGCTCCGGCGACGGGCCACGTGCCGCGCGAGTATATGGTCGCGCCGCCCGTGCCGCCTCCGACTCAATGGCAACAGCAACCGCCGC
>Ga0074045_10004995_pt1 | contig 11660 bp, 6 predicted proteins | sample BogForMeECP23OM2_FD_94442 | JGI IMG/M metagenome (GOLD analysis project Ga0074045, IMG submission 94442) | Bog forest soil microbial communities from Calvert Island, British Columbia, Canada - Bog Forest MetaG ECP23OM2 | ecosystem: Environmental > Terrestrial > Soil > Wetlands ...
GCCGCCGCTAACCGGCAGCATCTGATACGCCGGCGGATCGTCGAGCCTGATGGGCGTGATTCCGTAGCTATCGGCATGATGCGCGATATACGCGACGGCCATGAAACGTCCCAGCAGGCCACGGGTTCGCCGCGGCAGCCGGTTGCCGAACTTTTCGATATTGGGGCCGCGCAACGACCAATAACGGTCGATCGCCTTATCGCCGTTGTTCCACGCTATCACCGTCATCGGCCAATCGTCGCCGGCCTCGTCGTGCAAGGTGGCCAGATACTCGGCCGCCGCCTTGGTGGACATTACCGGGTCGCGGCGCTCATCGACGTAGTTGTCGATATGGAGGCCGAAACGCTTGGCGGTGTCGCTATTGAACTGCCATGGACCCCTGCCGCGCCTGGAAAATTCGCTTTCGGCGAAAGCCAGGTACACCAAGTCGTCGGGAAGGCCATAGCTTCTCAGCACCCGGACCATATCGGGCAGGTAGGGGTGACTGCGGTCGAAGGTATCCTGCAAATGGTCGGGGTAATTCAGAAAAGCCGACACATAGCGGCGAACGGCCTGATTGAGCAGAATCGGGAATGGCGCAACCGCCTGAGGCAGCGGCAGCACGTATGGCGACGCAATCGGCTGGGCGCCCGCTTCCGCTGGAGTCTCCAGCTCAAAGCCTGCGCTTTGTCCGACCAGGCTCGGAGGCCGGGTGTACACCCCGGACGGAGCCTCGGACCCGTCAAGTTCGTCAGCGAGTGCACGAGGGGACGCCCATCCGGCGACAACCAAGGCCGCCATCAGGGCAACAAACACTCGATAGATAGACTTCGTTCTAAGCATTCTCCTCCGAGAAGGTTGCCCCCAACCGTACCGACCGATACGAGCCAGATCAACCCATCGGCGGTGGATATTCTATTAAAACGGCTAATCTGTAAAAATTGGTTTTTTAATCATCCTTGGAAATGCTCACGAATCTTGGCGCTCTGCGGCGGGGATATTCGAAACGCCTGCGTTCGGCCCATTAACTTCTTTATGTTACCGTCGATAACCGCCACCGTCCTGAGGCGACTGACCGAGGGTAAATTTGAGTCTTTGGCACGACATCATCGATAGCCTGACCGACGCGATCATCGTGCTTTCGCCCGCGATGGAACCCCAGGCGGTCAATCCTGCCGCCAAGACGATGCTCGGGGTTTCCCAGATGAGCGCCGCAACGGTGGCCGACTTCATGCGCCAGAACGACTGGCTGGCCCGCATGGTCGGCGCATGCCTGAACAGCGGTCAGGAGTTTGGAGACATGGAGACGGTCCTGACGGCGGGACCTCGGGAACTGGCGGTTCGCGCCGAAGTATCCCCCCTGCTCAACGCCGAGGGACGGCCCGGCGGGGTGATTATCCTGCTTCACGACCTGTCTCACGAAAAAGGCGCCGCCGAGGCAGGGACCGCCGGCGACTTGAGCCTGCAACTATCGCCGGCCGGTCTGGCCCATGAGGTCAGGAACCCGCTGACGGGCATCAAGGGAGCAGCCGAGCTGATGGCCGGGATGTTTCCCGAGGACGGACGCGCGCAGCAGTACTGCAGCGTGATTCTCGACGGGGTCGATCGGATCGCTTCGCTCGTCGAGCAGGTGCTGATGGTCAGCGGGCCGCAGCGCCTGGAGCAGGAGCCGGTCAACATACACCTGGTGCTGCACCAGGCGATGAGGATGGCGGGGTTGTTCCCGGATCCGCCCGACGGCGTCGTGATACTCCAGGATTTCGACCCCAGCCTGCCCGACGTGGTCGGCGACGCGGGCGCATTGGAACGAACCTTCCTGAATTTGATCAAGAACGCGGCCGAAGCGATCGGTCCGTCCGGCACGATTCGGCTGCATACGCGAGTCGAACGGGAGTTCACGATGACGGCCGACGGGCGGCGCCGCCAGTTCCTGCGCGTCGAGGTCAGCGACAGCGGCGTCGGCATCCCCGAAGATCAGCTGGCGCAACTGTTTACGCCGTTCTTCACCACCAAGCCGGCCGGAACCGGCCTGGGTCTCGTGCTATGCCAACGAATTATCGCGCTTCACGGCGGCAGGCTGTGGGCGAAGCGCGGGGGCGTCGAGGCCAAGGGCGCGGGCGCATCCAAAGATGGGATGACGTTCAAGGTGACGCTCCCAATGATCCCGCCGGAAAAACGCCCGCGATGAGAAATCCCGCCAGAGCGAAACGAACGATCTCGGATCTTTGCCTCGCCCCAGTTACGGTGTCGCCTCCGAGGCCAGCGCTCTTCTTTTGTGTCATTCTAGAGCGAAAGTTGCTGTGATTGAGCCGAAGCCCTGAGTGCTGCCGAAGGGGAAGAATCCCGGTTCCTTCCTCGCCCTGTCAGGGCGAGGATGAAGGTGAGGGTCCTTATCCAGCGCGCCATGTTTCCCCTTCTTAATACTGGCCTCCCGTGCCAACGGGTCTTGACACTGGCTACCCGTGCCCACGGGCGCGCGATTCAGGATTCTGCCTCTTCTCTGAACGCGCACGCGGAGGTTATGCAAAGGGGATTATGTCGGGCTTGACACCCGCACTTGAGATGTGTATATTTGGTGCATGGACAAGAAAGTTGAAGCTGGCAAACCGCTGACAACCCAACCATCGATCTCTCTGGCTGAATTGATGAAGCAGTTTAGCGACGAGATCGCGTGCAAAACTCTGTTGCGCGATATGCGCTGGTCGGACGGCGTGCGCTGCCCACGCTGCGGCAAGAGCGAGCGCGTATACGAATTGAAAGCGCGCCCGTTCCATTGGGTTTGCAAGAACGTTGATTGCGGCAAGCGCAACGGCTACCGATTCAGCGTTATCACGAAAACTATTTTCGAGAACACCAATTACCCGCTCTCGACGTGGTTTCAGGTGATCTACCTGATGACGCAGAGCAAGAAGGGAATTAGCGCGCTTCAAATTCACCGACAAATCAAATCGGGCGACTATCGCACGGCGTGGTACATGGTGATGCGGGTTCGCGCCGCAATGAAGGATGACGGGCTTGCGAAGTTGCTCGGCACGGTCGAGGTTGATGAGACGTACATGGGCGGCAAATTCAAGAACAAACATCGCAGCCAAAAGCGCCCGAACGCCAAGGGCACGGTCGATAAAATTCCGGTGATCGGCGCGATTTCCCGCAAGGGCAACGTGGTTTGCCAGATGATCGAGAACGCTGATAAACCGACTCTGGATGGCTTCGTGCGCAAGGTGGTCAGCGACAAAGTTGATCTGGTCGCGACCGATGAGGCTTACGGCTACAAGGATTTGGCCCCGACGTATCCGCACCAATTCGTCCGGCATAGCTCCGGCGAATATGTGCGCGGGAACGTCCATACGGCGCACATTGATAGTTTCTGGTCGCTGCTCAAGCGCGGAGTAGTCGGCACCTATCACAAAGTGAGCAAAAAGTATTTGCCGCTGTATCTGGCGGAATTTCAGTATCGCTACAACAATCGGAAGAATCCAAATATTTTCTTCGATGTGATAGCAGGATGCTGAGGTTGCCGCGCTGGCGACGGCCTCAGCCGCAGACCAGCGGACAGTTACGATTGCCATTCGTGGAGCGATTCCCAAGACGGTTGCAGCGACAGGGACCATTAGAGCAGAATCCTGTCCAAGGGGAATTGTTCAGATATAGCGACCATGCCAAAAGCTAAACCCATTTCACTTCATCCGCTCGGCTTTCATGATGCGCTAAAGGCGCTTGTGAACGTCGATCCTGAAAAAGTCGGAATTAGCAGCGCACATCGCAAGAAACACGCGCGACGAAAGAAACGGCAAGAGCAACAAATCAGGAAGACCTAATAGGTCGTTGTCTTGGTTAGGTTGTGGAGAAAATCCTGAAACCACAGTTCACCCTTGACGGACTCTGCCGATTCCGTTCGATCTAAGTCGGTAATTGATTCAGAAATCAGATCGCCCACCAATTTGTTGCCACGATGAAGCGGTTTATTGTCAAAGAAGCACGGGGCGGATTTGGCGGGGTCGGGTTTGAACATTAGTTTTTTCCCTGATGGCAATGTAGCCCACATCACATAGCGATCTACGATAGTCGGCGCACCACGATTGATTATCTCAACGTGCATTTTCAGATAAGGCCAATCGTCATCGGGATAGACAAAATGCGACGGCCAAAGTGTTGCTTCGAGGTGTGGTTCAGTACTCGGTTGTTGTTGAAGCAATCCTTCGAGGTCGTCGCGTTCTTCGTTCCAAGCAAGAAAGCTCGCGTATAGAAGACAGCAGCCAAAGAATGCGACCGCTAAATGTTCATAGGTGGCTGGGTGTGCAAGTCGTGACGTGACGGCATCAAACGCTTTCATGTATTGCGGCTGCAAAAACGGTCTGAGCCATGCCGGAAGTGCGATAAGCCCGCTTCCGACGAATCCGACTATTAGTGCTGTGCCATGGCGGATCACTGCGTAACTCCAAGCGAGTAACCGGCGCACCAGTTTCGATGCACGTCTCTGATCTTTAGACGCCACAGATGACGAAGTATTACAAATTTACCTCTGGGTGTCGAGCTTAACATAATCCCCTATGCAAAGCTCTCCCATAGGCCGAGTTTTCGGCGCGGCCCAACGTCCCGCGTTGTAGTCGCTTCCGAACCGCCACGGAGGATTGGCCGGGCGCCACATTGCTAAGGTGGTCAGGGCTTCTAACGGCATCAGCTCGCATCGTATCGGATAGGAAAATGCGAGGGTTTCCCAAATCGGGGAGCCCTCGCATCGTATCGGATTTGCTCGCCTCAGACACTCTAGAGACACTACTTCGTGCGTCCCGTCCGCCTGCCGTCCGATGTTAGGTATTAGCGCTACTGACCATTTGTGCATTGACAATTCATGCACCGTCGGGCTAAATGCACACACTTGGCAATCGGCGGCTCGTAGTGAACACACCGTCCTAACCGCTGCCAAAACGGGAGGGACTCTCCGATGCGCCGTATCGCGGTTGCCGTGTGTTCGCTTTTTCTTGGCATCCTGACTCTCAGTCTTAGCGTGCCCGCCGCGGCGGCAGGACTGACTGTCTCTCCGCTGAGTGTCGCGTTCGGCAACGTGGTCTTCGGCGTTACCGGTGCGACCAGCGTCGCCAGGAGTGTCGTGATAATCAATCCCGCCACCGGCCAGCCGGTCACGGGATTGAGTCTTCAGCTCAGCGGCTTCGAAGCGAGCGAGTTTGCAATCACGAATAACGGCTGCTCTTCAACGCTGGCCAAAGGCACCTACTGCACGGTGATGCTGACCTTCACTCCGGGCGCGCTTGGCAATCGCCACGCATCGCTGGCTGTCAGCGACACTGCCAACGCCAATGCCGGCTCGGTCGCACTGAGCGGCGTCGGTATCGCGGGCAGGTTGACTATCACGCCGCTTACTTTGCTTTTCGGCAACGTCGTGGTTGGAGCTACCAGCGCCGTAAAAACGATTACGCTTAAGAATCCGAATACCGTTGCTCTCAACATCGCCAGCGCGGGGGTTGGGCGCGGGGGGTTCGCGATCAAGAGCGACGGATGCAGCGGCAACGATCTCGCGCCGGGCGCAACATGCGCCATCGCCGTGACGTTTAGTCCCACCCAAGCCGCCGGTATCAGCACATATTTAGGCATCAGCGACGACGCGGCGGGAAGTGCACAATATGTCTTCGTCACCGGAAACGGAATACTCGCGAAGCCGACGTTCTCGTCGCCTTCGATCTCGTTCGGCAGGGTGCAGGTAGGCACTACGTCGGAGCCGACAATCATAACGCTGTACAACCCCAACGTGCTGGCCCTGCAAATTTCGTCGATCACGACCAGCGGACCATTCGCTGCGAACAGTGCTGCATGCGGCTCCCAGGTTGCGGCAGGCGGAAACTGTGAAATCTCGATCACGTTCGATCCGACCAGCGACCCGACTGAAACGGGCACCTCCGAGACCGGCAAGCTAATGGTCGCCGATAACGCGACGCCGAGCCCGCAGACGGTGATCCTCAGCGGCGTAGCATTCGGCACCGCGCCGTCGCCAACTGCCACCGCAACGGCGACGGCGACCGCGACGGCAACCGCTACTCCAACGGCGACGGCGACCGCGACGGCTACTCCGACGGCCTCCGCGACTGCGACCAGCACCGCCACCGCAACGGCGACGGCAACAGCTACGGCCACCGCGACCGCCACAGCTACGGCGACGCCCACTGCGACCGCTACTCCTCCATTCACCGTCTCAGGTACGGCGATACAGAACGGGATGAATGGCGCGAAGATCGAAGCGGTTTCGGTGAATTCCGACGGTACGGATAACTCTACGCTGGCTAGCGTGACGGCGAATAGCAGCGGCAGTTTTTCGATGTCGATCACACCGCCGTCCAGCACGACTCCGGTGCGTTTCCGGGCGAGCGGCGGCACCTACGTGAGCGAGCAAAATGGAGCAACGATCAGCTCTCCAAGCCCTTTGTCCGTGTTGCTGCCGAGAGTGCAGAACAATCTGTCCGGCCTTTCGATCAATCCGCTGACCACATTCGTGGACGCGCTGGCGCAAGGAAATGTCTACCGAGGCCAGGCCGTTGGCGTCGCGCTCAGCAATTCGACGGCGTCGATCGAGCAGTATTACGGAATCTCCACCGATCCTTCGGTCCTTACTCCGCTCTACACCTCGGGCGCGGTCGGCACCGATTCATTCCGGCTCGGCTTGATCCTCGGTGCGATCGTGAACGAGGACCAGCTTGCCTGCGCCAGCAATCCGGGCGGATTGGTCACCGCGTTGTCCAGCGACATCTCCGACGGCGTATTCGATGGAACGATATTGGGGACGCCGGTTTCCTACTGTGGCGGCAACCTCGCCGCTATTGCCGGCACCGCGCAGTTCAGCGACGCGCTTTCAGGCTTGCAGGGACTGACGCTCGCGACGAGTGGATTCACGTACGGCGGAATCAACAACGAGCTGAGCTTGAATGGTGTGCATGCACCTGATGTGGCCGCCGACGCCGCCACGATTGAGGACGCATTGTTGGGCGTTCCTATATCGGTCAACACTTTCGCGGCTACGACGCCGACGATGAATGGCGCGCGTGATGACGCCACTGCGACGCTGCTGCCCAATGGCAAGGTGCTGATCGCCGGCGGCTATCCTTCTCTCAGTACGACGGACTTGTACGATCCACTTGCCAACACCTTCGTGGTCTCGACGCCCTCGATGAACACCGGACGTTATCAGGCTACGGCGGTGCTGCTGCCCAATGGCAAGGTGCTGATCGCCGGCGGCTACAATGGGGGCGTACTCAACAGCACGGAATTGTACGATCCTGCTACCAACACCTTCGCTGCCTCAACGCCGGCGATGAACGCGGGGCGCTACGGTGCCACAGGAACGTTGTTGCCCAACGGCCTGGTCCTGATTGCCGGCGGCATTGGTAACGCCGGCTCCCTCAGCAGCACTGAGCTGTACGACCCAGTTTCCAACACCTTCGCTGCCTCACCGCCGGTGATGAATAGCGCGCGTCAAAGTGCCACCGCGACTCTGCTACCCAACGGCATGGTGCTGATCGCCGGCGGCTACAATAGCGGCGCTCTCAGCAGTACGGAGCTATACGATCCTGCTACCAACACCTTCGCTGCCTCAACGCCGGTGATGAACGTGGGGCGACTTATCGGCACGGCGACGCTGCTGCCCAACGGCAAAGTGCTGATCGCGGGCGGCGTCAATGGGGGCGTACTTAAGAGCACAGAGCTGTACGATCCGGTTGCCGACACTTTCGCGGTGTCAACACCGGTGATGAACAGCCCGCGTGCTGAACACACGGCGACGTTGCTGCCCAACGGAAAGGTCCTTCTCGCCGGTGGCAGCTTTGCCGGCCCTCTCAGCAGCACGGAATTGTACGACCCGGTTGCCAACACCTTCGCGGCCTCAACGCCGGTTATGAACAACGCGCGTACCGCACCCGCGGCGGCGCTGTTGCCTAACGGCGAGGTGCTGATCGTCGGCGGCCAGGGCTCTGGCTATCTCAGCAGCGTCGAGTTGTACACTCCGTGACGGATCGCCACCGGCGCGGGCACCCGCGCGATCCGTCTGTTGCAGATCGATGCATCCAGCCGCGCAGAATGCGCGGCTAGGATGCGCCTGTCGGTCGCGGATCAGGCGACGTCGCGAGTCGACGCGGCCGGGGGCGGCTCGGTCAGCGGACCACGTCTTGCTCGACATCAGCACGTAATCGCGCCGCAATCGCCCCTGCCACCACATTGCCAGACTGGCGACCTCGAGATCACCGCGACGCCGCAACGGCAAACACCGCGCACCCGCCGCAGCGGGTGCCGTCGCAACGGCAAACACCGCGCACCCGCCGCAGCGGGTGAACTGTTCAGCCTCACGTCGGAGCGCCCGCAATGAGAAATCGGCGCCACATTGCTAAGGTGGTCAGGGGCGTCTAAGGGCATCGGCTCGCATCGTATCGGATAGGAAAGAACGAGGGTTTCCCAAATCGGGAAGCCCTCGCATCGTATCGGATTTGCTCGCCTCCGACACAAAAAGACACTTTTTTTACCGGGACCGCGTGCGCTTGGCGAAGTTGTCGGTTGCACGAGTGCCATTTCCGCAAGGTGGCGGGTTTTTGCGGCGCTGCCCAAGCTGGTCGCCGCATTGCGCGCCCATGACGCGGTGCTGGATCACGCACATCGGGTTGAAAACAAGCAAAAAGGTGGCATAAATGATTGTTGCGCCGTTACCCAACCCAACGAAGAAACGGGCATCCTACAACGACAGCGAGAGGCAAATGAGAACACTTGAAAGGCTGTGCGCATCGGCGGCTTTGGCGGTCCTCATAGCAGTGACTGCCAGCCCCAGTTGCGGTCAGGAGTCGAGCGGCTCGGGGTCTTCCTCGGCAGGCCAGTACAAGATGACCACCCCGATGCCCCCCGGCATCGCGTCCCCGGACAAAGTCGAGACCCGCCTCGGCACGCTGAATTTCTTCGACGGATTTCCGGACAAGCCGACCGTCGAGAAGCTCTACGACAATCTGGACTTCCAGCGCGCCGTGCAGGCTTACTTGCTCGCGATACCCGCTGTGAGTCAGGCGGCCAATCGCAACGCGATCCGCACGTTGGGACCGAAGAACACCGTTGTGCCGATTTTCGAGCAGTTGATGGATTCGCAGTCGATATTTCTTACTGCGAACGACAACACGGTTTACAGCTGGACTTGGGTCGACCTGCACGATGGTCCGCTGGTCGTCGAAGTGCCCCCGAAGGTGCTGGGGGCTATAAACGACATGTGGTACCGCTGGGTGATCGACGTCGGCATCACCGGTCCGGATAAGGGCAGGGGCGCGAAATATCTGCTTCTGCCACCTGGCTACAAGGGCAACGCGCCAACAGGCTACATCGTCGTTCGGCCGCCAACATTCAGCAACTGGGTCCCGTGGCGCAGCTTTCTTGTTAATGGCGACCCGAGGCCAGGAGTCGATCTCGTGAAGAAATTCACGCGAGTCTACCCGCTGTCCCAGGCTGCCAATCCGCCACCGATGAAGTTCGTTGACCTCTCCAACAAATATTTCAACACTGTCGCGCCAGCGGATTACACCTTCTGGGACTTGCTGAATCAGGTTGTGCAGGAAGAGCCGAACAATTCACTAGATCCGATCAGGCTCGGCTATTACGCCTCTATCGGCATCGAGCATGGAAAACCCTTCACGCCGGACGAACGAATGAAAAAAATTCTCACCGAGGCTGCCGCGGTGGGCGATGCGACCGCCCGCGCCATCGCCTTCGAGATCAGACAGAAGGAGGATTACTACTACGCGAACACTGCGTGGCGCCTCCCGTTCCTTGGGGGCTACAAGTTCGAGTCGCAACCGGGGGTACTCAACTTCGACGGCTACGACATGTACTACTTCCTGGCGACTGGCGTCACACCGGCGATGGAAGAAAAGATGGTTGGTCGCGGCTCGCAGTATGCCTGGGCTTGCGAAGACGGAAACCACAACCCGCTGGACGGCGGGAAGAACTACAAGCTGCACCTGCCGCCCAACATTCCGGTAAAGGAGTTCTGGTCGGTCATTGTGTACAGCAATCAGACCCGCTCGATGCTGCAGACCGATCAGCAGTACCCGAGCGTCGGTAGCCAGACTAAGGGGCTGCTGGTCAATGCGGATGGCTCCGTCGATGTCTATTTTGGGCCGAAGGCTCCGGCTGGCGAGGAGAAGAACTGGGTGCAGACCGTCCCTGGCAAGGGCTGGAACACCATACTGCGTCTCTACAGTCCGCTGGAGCCATGGTTCGACAAAAGCTGGCGGCCCGGTGAAATCGAACCCCAATCGTGAATTGGCAGCGCTGTTCCAAGATTGGGAGGGGGCATCGTGGCCCAATAACCGGATCGCGCTGACAAGGTGGCGCCACGTTCCTCGGATGAATCGTTGCTACTCGGATCGAAAATGAGCAGCGCCCTTTGCCAGGGGTGCTGCCTGTCGCACCCTCCCGAAGCTCGTAGCTCCGCTGCGTGCGAACGATGTGAAGGTCGATCATGATACGCCAGTCGAAAAGGCACCCGTGCCCGCCTTTTCGCGCGACATCTCGCCGTGACTGACGCATCGCGCGCCGAATCTTTGCCCGGCACCAGATAGCCGAACTGGTGACCCCGGAATCACTGCGAGGCCGCAGCGCCGCAAACACTGCGTACCCGCCCCAGCGCTGAGATCACCGCGCACCCGCCGCCGCGGGTGAACTGTTCAGCCTTCCGTCGGAGCGCCCGCAATGAGAAATCGGCGCCACATTGCTAAGGTGGTCAGGGGCGTCTAACGGCATCGGATCGCATCGGATCGCATCGAAAAAAGCGAAGGTTTCCCAAATCGTGGAGCCCTCGCATCGTATTGGATTTGCTCGGGTCAGACACAAAAAGACACTTTTTCGGACGACCTGTCCGCCCCCCCGGGCGCTGAGCGTCTTGACTGTTTCGCGGGCAGCGAACGAAATCTGGTTTGGAGCGTCAATCGCTCCCGCCGTGTAAAGCAAGCGGCTAAACTCAAATTGTTCTCCTTCCCCACGTGAGAAGGGTTAGCGCATACCTCCCAGCGAGCAGGCACTTATACGTCCGAAAACCCAGTTTGGGTTTCGAGAGGGTGCAAGCGCCCGGGGATTCCTGGCTACTTGATTTTGCCCTTGCCGGTGAGCTTCACCGACTGCGGCTCGTGTTCCGCGTTGTCGATGATCATCACGGTGGCGTTCTGCTCTCCCGATTCGGTCGGCGTGAACGTGACTCCGATCTTGCACTCCTCGCCCGCCGCCAGCGACGCGCCACATCCATTCGTCACGCTGTAGGGGCTGCCCGCACCGCCCGCGCCGCTGTATCCCTCTATCAGCACCATGATACCGCGCTTCTTCTTGTTGGGGTTGGTAATGGTGACGTCCTTGGGCCCCTTGTGATCCCCGACCGTCACGGTGCCGAACTTCAGCGAGGTCGGTTTGATCTTCAGCTTGACTGGCACCGGCGTAGGTGTAGCGGTCGCAGTGGCAGTCGCGGTCGCACTGGCGGTCGGCGTCGCAGTAGCAGTCGGCGTCGACGATCCTGTTGATGTCGCGGTTGCCGTCGGCGTCGATGTTGCGGTTGCCGTCGCAGTCTGAGTTGTCGTGGCGGTCGAAGTTGCAGTGCCCGTTGCCGTTGCGGTCGCTGTCGCAGTCCTGGTTGACGTCGCAGTCGCCGTCGGCGTCGC
>Ga0074045_10004997_pt1 | contig 11657 bp, 6 predicted proteins | sample BogForMeECP23OM2_FD_94442 | JGI IMG/M metagenome (GOLD analysis project Ga0074045, IMG submission 94442) | Bog forest soil microbial communities from Calvert Island, British Columbia, Canada - Bog Forest MetaG ECP23OM2 | ecosystem: Environmental > Terrestrial > Soil > Wetlands ...
CACGAGCCCCAGGATCAGCGCCGCCGTCCACCAGAGGCTGGCGCGGGGGGCCGGAGGCGCGCTTTGACCCTGCATCCCGCCAACCTACCCATGTCCACCGCCTCGAATCAATCCCGGCTTGGCGGCGCGGGAATCCCGGATGCAGCGGGGGCGCCACGGCCCGTTGATTCGCCCGCGATTTCCTCAATTCATTGGCGCTCGCGGCCTTGAATCTTGCTGTTGATCGGGCTTCTGGTACGAACGGCCCAGCAGGCAGAACTCATGCGTCCCAAACATGGATCCTCGGGCGGCCTCCCGGCGTGATCTCCGCAGTTGCGTCATGAGGCGCGACACACGGTGAGCGGCGCATTCCGGCCGTCCTCCGGCGCATGGGTGCTGATCCCCATATGCGCGTTCGCGTTCCTTATCTGGGCAAACATTACCCGGATCCGGCGGGTCGATTACGTGTCGGGGACCCCCGCATGGTCCATGGCGGAGGCGCCCGCCGCGTCGGTCGGGGATGCCGGATGGCAGACCCGGCTTGTCGTGGCGGGACACGACAACGAGAGCTACGAGTGGCTCGACCAGACCCGCCAGATGCTCGCCCTCCGCCAGTGGCGCGTGCGCCGAGTCGACTACGAGAACGCGCCGTTCGGCCGCGAGGAGCACGCGGCCTCGCCCTACAGGTGGCTGCTGGGTCTGATCGCGTGGGCCGACCACGCGGTTTCCGGCCGCCCGCCCGGCGCATCCGTGGAACGGGCGGCGCTCTTCGCCGACCCGCTCCTGCACATGCTGCTGCTGGCGGGCGCCGCGACCTTTGTCGCCTGGCAGCTCGGCGTTTTTCCGGCGGCCATTCTCTCGCTCGGCCTGGTGGCCCTGTTCCCCTTCGCCTCGGAGTACCTTCCGGGGGCGCCCGACGACCACGGCCTATCCCAGGCCTGCGCCATCTGGAGCGTGCTGCCGCTGCTGGCGGGCGTTAGCGGAATCCGGGCGGCCGAGGCGGACTCCGGCCGGCGCGCGCGCAGGTGGTTCCTCGTGGCCGGCGTCGCGGGCGGCGTCGGCCTGTGGATCAGCGTCGTCCACGAGATGCCCGTCCTCCTGGGAATCGTGCTCGGCGCGTTGCTGGCGGCCGTGGCTGGGCGGGGCGAGCCCGAGGATGCCGCGTCCGGGGCGCCCCGGACCGCGCCATGGCGGATCTGGGCCCTCGGCGGAGCGGCGGCCAGCTGCGCGGCCTACCTGATCGAGTTCTTCCCGGCCCACATGGGATCCCTCCAGCTTCGGGTCGTCCATCCCCTGTACGGCCTCGCGTGGCTGGGGGCGGGCGAGGTGCTGGCGCAGGCGCAGGCCTGGATCCGGCAAAGGAGGCCCGAGACGGGCCCGCCGGGATTCGGCGGGAGGGTCCTTGCGGCGGACGCCATCGCCGCGGAGTGGATGCGCCGCCGCCGGCCCACGAGGAGCCCGCGAGACAACGCCGCCGGGGCGCTCGCGCTTGTGGCCCTGGCGGCGGTGCCGGTCGCAATGTGGCGGACCCGCGACCTGGGATTCATGGGGCTGGACGCGGCCGCGCTTCGGCTCACGCGCCTGCCCCACGGCCCGGCCGCGACGGGCCTCATGGCCTGGGTCCTGCGCGATGGGTTGACGGCGGCGCTCTTGGCGACGCTCCTGCCCCTGCTGCTGATCGTGCCGGCTATCTGGCTCCTGGCGCGCCGCGGGGCCGCGCCCGCCGCCCGCGCATCGATCTGCATCGCGCTGGGCCCGGTGCTGGTCGCCCTCGGCTTCGCATGCCGCGAGCTCGCCTGGTGGAACGGAGTGGACGCGGTCCTGCTCGCGTTGCTCGTCGCGGCCGCCGCCTCGATCGCCGGAGCGGTCGGCGACCGCCCGCGCCGCCTCGCGCTGGCGGGTTTCGCGGCGCTGGTCCTCCTGCCCGGCGCCATCCAGCTCATCCCCCGGACCAGCACCGGCGTGAACGCCGCGCTCAACGAGACCGAAGTGGTCGGGCTGGTCGAGCGGGACTTGGCCCGCTGGCTGGCGCTGCACGCCGGCGGACGGGACCCCCTTGTTCTCGCGCCGTTCAACGAGACGGTGACCCTGTACTACTACGGCGGCCTCCGGGGGCTCGCGACCCTCGGATGGGAGAACCGGGAGGGATTCGAGGCCGCGACGCGCATCGCCGGAGCCCCGACGCCGGAGGGGGCGCTTGAGCTCGTCAGGAAGCGCGAGATCACCCACATCGTCCTGCCCTCGTGGGACGCCCGCCTCGACGCGTATGCCCGCGAGGGTCCGGGGCAGCCCGAGGAGACGTTCTTCGGCCGGCTCGAGCACTGGAACCTTCCGGTCTGGCTGCGGCCCGTGGCCTATCCGATGCCGAAGATCCCCGGCTACGAGGGGCTCTCGGTCGCCGTCTTCGAGGTGGTCGAGGATCAGGACGACGCCACGGCCGAGAGCCGGCTAGCGGAGTATTTCGCCGAGACGGAGCAGCCGGAGCTCGCGTTGGCCGCCGCTGCGGCGCTCCAGCGGTTCCCGGCCGATATCGGGGCCCTGGCGGCCAGGGCCCGCGTCGAGCTGACGCTGGGGAATACTCAAAGCTTTGCCCATACCGTCGACCTTCTGCTGCACAGCCTGTCCGGAGGGGCGGACAGGGCGCTGCCCTGGGATCGGCGCGTGAGCCTGGCGGCCGTGCTCGCCCAGGGCCAGCAGGTCGACCTGGCGCGCATGGAGGTGATGCACTGCCTTTCGGACGTCGACGACGCGAAGCTGCGCACGCTCACTCCCGGTTCGCTCTACCGCCTCGAGGTGCTGATCAAGGGATTCCAGATGGGGATTGCGGACCCGCGGCTGCGCGGGCTCGCCCTTGACCTGCTTCCGCCCGAGCTTCGCGACAGCCTCGGGCCCTGACAGCCGGCCCGGCTGAGGGGCCGGGATGCCGCGCACGGGCCCAGGCTAGGAAGGGCCGCCCGCAATCGGATCGCCCGTCCTGAAATCCATTGTGAGCCCGGGCAGTCTCGGCCATTGTCGCCGGAAATGAAACGCCCAGGCCAGATTCGGCGCCGGCGGCCGGCAGGAGCGAGACCCGCGCGGCCTTGCATCCTCACGATCAACGGGGGCTCATCGAGCATCAAGTTCGCGCTGTTCGAGGCCGGGCGGGCTGCGCGGCGGGTGCTTTCAGGAAGGATTGAAGGGGTCGGCCTTCCCGAGGCCAGCTTCACCGTCAAGTCCCCGGGCGAGAGCTTCTCGCGCCCGGTTGCGGCGCCCGACCACCATGCCGCGGTGGGCCTGCTGATGGACTGGATCCAGGGGCGTGTCGAACGCAGGGCGCTGGTCGCCGTGGGCCACCGCGTGGTGCACGGAGGGCCGAAGTACTGGGAGCCGCAGCGGATTACGCCGCGGATGGTGGCGGACCTTCGCCGGCTCAGCATGTTTGACCCGGAGCACCTGCCGGAGGAGATCCTGCTCGCCGAGGCGTTCCATCGCCGGTTTCCGGACCTGACGCAGATCGCCTGCTTCGACACGGCGTTCCACCACGGCATGCCGCGCGTGGCGCGACTGATGCCCATCCCGCGCCGGTACGACGCGAGGGGCGTTCGGCGCTACGGATTCCACGGGCTCTCCTGCGCCTACCTGATGGAGGAGCTGGCCCGGGTGGCGGGCGCCCGGGCGGCGAAGGGCCGCGTGATCCTCGCGCACCTTGGAAACGGGGCGAGCGTGACGGCGGTGCGCGCGGGCAGGAGCGTGGACACCAGCATGGGCCTCACCCCCACCTCCGGCCTGCCGATGAGCAGCCGATCCGGCGACATGGATCCGGCGCTGGCCTGGTACCTGTTCCAGACGGAGAACGTGACGGCCAAGCAGTTCTACCACATGGTCAACCACGAGTCGGGGCTGCTGGGGGTCTCGGAGACGAGCCCCGACATGCGGGAGCTGCTGATGCGGCAGAAGGTCGACGGCCGCGCGGCCGAGGCCGTCGAGCTGTTCTGCTATTGCGCGAAGAAATGGATCTGCTCCCTTGCGGGCGCGCTGGGCGGGCTCGACACCCTGGTCTTCGCGGGCGGCATCGGCGAGAACGCCCCGGAGGTCCGCTCCCGGATCTGCGCAGGACTGGATTTCATCGGCGTAAAGCTGGACGGGGCCGCAAACAGGGCCGGCAGGCCCGTGATCTCGTCCGCGGCCGCAGCCGTGTCGGTTCGGGTCATGCGCACGGACGAGGAGCGGATGATCGCGGAGACCGTCCGACGGATGCTGGCCTGACGCCCAAGGGGACAATTCGCGTGAAAACAAAAAAAACAGACACCCCGGGCCGTCCGCTTACGGCCGACCTACTGCACGGGATCGACGCCTACTGGCGCGCGGCCAACTACATCTCGGTCGGCCAGATCTACCTGTACGACAATCCGCTGCTGCGGGAGCCGCTTCAGCTCTCGCACGTGAAGCCCATGCTGCTCGGGCACTGGGGCACAACGCCGGGCCAGAACTTCATCTATGTCCACCTGAACCGGGCGATCAAGAAGTACGACCTGAACATGATCTACATCTCCGGCCCCGGCCACGGGGGTCCGGCCCTGGTCGGCAACACCTACCTCGAGGGCACTTACAGCGAGGTCTACCCGGACGTCAGCCAGGACGAGGCGGGGCTGAAGAGACTGTTCACGCAGTTCTCATTCCCCGGAGGGATCCCCAGCCACGTCTCGGCGGAGTGCCCCGGGTCGATCCACGAGGGAGGCGAACTGGGGTACTCCCTGAGCCACGCGTTCGGGGCCGCGTTCGACAATCCTGGACTCGTCGTCGCCTGCATCGTCGGCGACGGCGAGGCCGAGACCGGCCCGCTGGCCACGGCCTGGCATTCCAACAAGTTTCTCGATCCCGCGACCGACGGCGCGGTGCTGCCGATCCTGCACCTGAACGGCTACAAGATCTCCAACCCGACGGTGCTCGCGCGCATCCCGAGGGAGGAGCTGGAGCAGCTGCTCCGCGGCTATGGATGGACGCCTTTCTTCGTCAAGGGCCACGAACCGGAGCAGATGCACCAGGACATGGCCGGCACCCTCGACCAGGTGGTGGAGAGGATCCAGGCGATCCAGAGGCGCGCGCGGGAGGGCGCCGATCCCGGAAGGCCGAGCTGGCCGATGATCGTGCTCGACTCGCCGAAGGGGTGGACCGGGCCGAAGATGGTCGACGGCCTGCAGATCGAGGGCACGTTCCGCTCGCACCAGGTTCCTCTCTCCGACCCCGCCGCCCATCCCGAACACCTGAAGCTTCTGGAGGACTGGCTGAGAAGCTACCGGCCGGCGGAGCTCTTCGACGAGCAGGGCCGCCTCAGGCCGGAGCTGGCCGAGCTTGCGCCGAAGGGCGAGCGGCGCATGGGGGCCAATCCCCACGCCAACGGCGGAATGCTGCTGCGCGACCTGCGGATGCCGGATTTCCGGGGCTTTGCGGCCGACGTGCCCGCGCCTGGGGCGCCGGGCATCGGCGATACCCACGTGCTCGGCCCCTTCCTCAGGGACGTGGCGAAGTTGAACGCCGAGCAGAGCAATTTCCGGGTCTTCGGACCCGACGAGACGCTGTCCAACGGCCTGGAGGCCCTGTTCGGGGTGACCCGGCGCCAGTGGGACGCGGCGACCGTGCCGGGCGACGAGTTCCTCGCGCCCGCCGGGCGCGTGATGGAGATGCTCAGCGAGCACCAGTGCGAGGGCTGGCTGGAGGGCTATCTCCTCACGGGGAGGCACGGGCTCTTCAACTGCTACGAGGCCTTCATCCACATCATCGACTCGATGTTCAACCAGCACGCCAAGTGGCTCAAGGTCACGTCGCACCTGCCGTGGCGGCGGAAGATCTCTTCGCTGAACATCCTCCTGGCCTCGCACGTGTGGCGCCAGGACCACAACGGCTTCACTCACCAGGATCCCGGCTTCATCGACCACGTGGTGAACAAGAAGGCCGAGATCGTGCGGGTCTACCTTCCGCCGGACGCGAACTGCCTGCTCTCCGTGATGGACCACTGCCTGCGCAGCCGCCACTACGTCAACGTCGTGATCGCCGGAAAGCACCCGGCGCCGCAGTGGCTGACGATGGACGCCGCGGTCAAGCACTGCGCCGAGGGCATCGGCATCTGGCAGTGGGCGAGCAACGACCAGGGCGTCTCGCCGGACGTGGTCATGGCCTGCTGCGGCGACGTTCCGACGCTCGAGACGCTTGCGGCGGTCGCGATCATGCGCGAGCGCCTGCCCGACCTGAGGATCCGGGTCGTCAACGTCGTCGACCTGTTCAAGCTGGAGCCGGCCACCGAGCATCCCCACGGGCTGAGCGACCTCGAGTTCGACGAGCTCTTCACCCGGGACAAGCCCGTCATCTTCGCCTTCCATGCCTACCCGTGGCTTATCCACCGGCTGACCTACCGCCGCACCAACCACGACAATATCCACGTCCGCGGCTACAAGGAGGAGGGCACCATCACAACGCCGTTCGACATGACGGTGCTCAACGACATGGACCGGTTCCACCTCGTCATGGACACCATCGACCGCCTGCCGCAGACCCGCGAGAAGGGCGCCTACCTGAAGCAGCAGCTCAAGGACAAGCTGGTCGAGCACAAGCAGTACATCGACAAATACGGCAGGGACATGCCGGAGATCCGGAACTGGAAGTGGGCCAGCCCCAAGTAGAGCCCGGGACCTCATGGGCCCGATGAGATCCCTGCCGGCAAGCCTTCGAAGCATCGGGGCCGGGGCGCTTGTCCTGGGCGCGACCCTCGCGGCGTACCTGCCGGCGCTCTCCGGAGAATTCATCTGGAACGACAGCGACTACGTGACCGCGCCGGCGCTGCGCTCGCTCGACGGGTTGCGGCGCATCTGGACGCAGCTTGGCGCAACCCAGCAGTACTATCCGCTCCTGCACAGCGCCTTCTGGGTCCAGCACCGCCTGTGGGGGGACCATCCGGTGGGCTACCACCTGGCCACCCTGCTGCTGCACGGCGGCTGCGCCGTGCTGTTCGCGCTCGTCCTAAGGCGGCTGGCGGTCCCCGGGGCATGGCTGGCGGCGCTGCTCTTCGCGCTGCACCCGGTGCACGTCGAGTCGGTGGCCTGGATCTCGGAGCAGAAGAACACGCTCTCGCTCGCGTTCTACCTCGCGGCCGGGCTCGCCTACCTGGAGTTCGACGAGAAGCGCCGGCCGCCGGCATACGCCGTGGCGCTCGCCCTGTTCGTCCTCTCCCTCTGGTGCAAGACCGTGACGGCGACGCTGCCGGCGGCCCTGCTCGTGGTGCTCTGGTGGAAGCGCGGCGGGCTCGGCTGGAGGAGGGATGTCCTGCCCCTTGTGCCCTGGCTCGTCATCGGCGCCGCCGCGGGCCTTCTCAGCAGCTGGGTCGAGAAGCGCTACATCGGCGCGCAGGGCGCGGACTTTGAGCTTTCTTTTCCCGGCCGCGTGATAGTCGCGGGCCGCGCCTTCTGGTTCTATGCCGGCAAGCTGGTCTGGCCCTCCGGCCTGAATTTCGTGTACCCGCGCTGGGCCGTGGACACGGCCGACTGGCGCCAGTGGCTCTTCCCCCTCGGCGCGGCCGGGCTCGCCGCGGCCCTGTGGGCCGTCCGCCGGCTTTCCCGCGCGCCGCTTGCCGCATACCTGCTCTTCGTCGGGTCGCTCTTCCCCGTGCTCGGCTTTGTCAACCTGTATGGGGCGAGCTACTCTTGGGTCTGGGACCACTGGCAGTACCTGGCCGACCTGGCGCCCCTTGCTCTCGCCGCGGCCGGACTCGCCATGTTGTGGGCCCGCGCGGCGGCCGGTCTCCGCTGGCTCGGACCGGCGCTTGTGGCGGCGCTCGCCCTCCTGCTCGGCGCGCTGACGTGGGGCCACTGCGCGATGTTCAGCGACGACCAGACCCTGTACCGCGCGACGATCGCGCGGAATCCCGGCTGCTGGCTGGCGCACACCAACCTGGGGATCCTCCTGGCGGGCATCCCGGGCCGCCTGCCGGAGGCCGTCTCGGAGTTCGACGCGGCGCTTCGGATCTCGCCCGATGACATGCGCACGCGCGTCAACCGCGGGAAGGCCCTGGCCAGGATCCCCGGCCGCCTTCCCGAGGCGGTCGCCGAATACGAGGCCGCGCTGCGCATCAGGCCTGACTACGCCGAGGCGCATGACGACCTCGGGAACATCCTGGCGGCCGTCCCCGGCCGCCTTCCCGAGGCGATCGCGGAGCACGAGGCTGCCCTGCGGATCAGGCCCGACTACCCTGAGGCGCACTACAACCTCGGAAACGTCCTCGAGGGGATTGCCGGGCGCCTGCCGGAGGCCATCGCCCAGTTTGAGGCGGCCCTGCGCTCCAGGCCCGACTATGCGGAGGCGCACAACAACCTTGGAACCGCCCTGGTTAGGGTCCAGGGACGGCTGCCGGAGGCGGTCTCGCAGTACGAGGCGGCCCTGCGGATCAGGCCCGACTACCCCGAGGCGCACTACAACCTCGGGATCGCCCTTGCGAACATCCCGGGGCGCCTGCCGGAGGCGATCGCCCAGTTCGAGGCGACGCTACGGATCACGCCCGACGACCCGGACGCGCACAACAGCCTGGGGATCGCCCTGGCGCGGACCCCGGGGCGCCTGCCGGAGGCGGTCTCGCAGTATGAGGAGGCCCTGCGCGCCAGGCCCGACTTCGCGCAGGCGCACTACAACCTCGGCATAGCCCTCGCCAGGATCCCCGGCCGCATGCCGGAAGCGGTCGCCCATTTCGAGGCCGCGCTGCGGATACAGCCGGACCTTGAGCCCGCGCGCAGGGCGTTGAGGCAGCTCAAGCCTTGAAGCGGACGGCGCCCGCCAAGGGACCCGCCTCAGCGCTCGGCAAGCAGGATGTCCAGCTCCCTGCGCAGCGCCCGGTCGGTCCCCGCGCCGTGGTAGCCGGCGTGGATGAAGCGGACGCGGCCGCGCCGGTCGATCAGGTAGCATGTCGGCATGGTCGGCACGCCCACGCGCGACACGAGCTGCTGGCCCTTGTCCAAGAGCACCGGGAAGGGGGGCGGATACTCCTTGAGGAACGAGGCGTATCTCGCGGGATCCAGGTCAACGCCGACCCCGATGATCACGAGGCCCTTCGGGGCATACTCCCCATAGAGGCGGCCGTAGGCGGGGAACGAGGCCTTGCACGGGGCGCACCACGAGGCCCAGAAGTCGACGAGAACCACCCTGCCCTCGGTCCCCGGGGCCAGGGCCTCGGCCCCGGCGCTCGCTCCCACTCGTGGGAATGCGTCCCCGGGGGCGACACCCGCGCGCGCCGCGCCCAGGGCCGCGGCGGACACTGCGAGGACGATGCGCGCGAGGGCAATCATCGGATGCCGGGGTTCGCTGCGGGAATGCTCTCCCTGCCGACGGTTGCCGGCTGGCACCCTACCAGGAGAACTGGGCGCTGGCGGAATAGATGTTCGCATCGGGATAGGCGCTCTCGGGGGTGACGCCGTCGCGGCCGCGCATGTCGTACCGGCTGTAGTCGAGCGCCAGCTTGAGCCAGTCGCGCGGCCTCCACGACAGGTTGAGGCCCCATGTCACTGCCCGGAGCGACGACAGGCGGTAGTCGGATGAGTACGCCGGGCCGCCGGGGCTCGGGACGTATGTCGGGACGATGTCGGTCGCGTCCAGGTCGTAGTGGTAGAAGCTTGCCGCGCCCTGCTCGTGGAGGCGGAAGTCGGGCGCGAGGACGAACGAAGCGCCGAGCTTCTGCAGCCATTTCGCCTCGAGGGTGCCGGCGCCGACGCCGAAAGTGTCGGCATAGAGGCGGAAGCTGGCCTCGAGGGCGCCCCTGACCTCCGGAAACGCCCGGTTAATGGAGGCGAAAAGGACGCCGCAATTGCGCTCGCTCGGGCGGTTCTCGGGGAAGGCGAGCGCGAAGAAGGAGCCGGGGACCAGCTCGACCGTCTTCTCCACCACCTTGTACTGGTCGCTCAGGTAGCCGGTGTCGCGCGCCCACGTGACGTTCAGGGTAAGCGTGGTCCTAGGGTCGAGCAGCTGCGTCATCCCTATGATCGAGCTGAAGGAATCATGCCGCACGTACACGTGTTGCGGGTCGTAGAACGTCTCGACGGAGTCGCCGTGGCCGGCCACCCCGACGAGCAGCTGCGTGTTCTTCTGGTTGAAGTCCGTGAGGGTGTTCAGGGACCAGCCCCTGGAGACATAGTCGTGCTCGCGGCTCTCCGCAAAGCCCGCCGAGAGGTTGACGCGGTCGAACTGGCGCGACAGGTCCGTTTCCCAGGCCTTCCGGTGGTCGTGGAGGATCGCGAGCGGGACCTGGCCGGAGCCCGCGGGGGCGGGCGCCCCGGTCGGAGTCGCCCCCGCAATCGCGTCATTGATGGCCGTGACGTCGATCTTGAAACCGGACCCAAGGTCCTGCTCGGCCAGGACCCCCTGGGTATGGACGCCGACCCTGCCCGCGGTCTCGCTGTAGTCGGCGTAGGTGTACGCGATCGAACCGTCGGCCCGGGCCGAGGGGCGCGGCATGGTCCAAAGGAGGACCATGGACAGTGACAGCCCGTTGATAGTCCGGGGAATCTGGAGGCGGCAAGTACTGGGCACGCGGACGCTATGACCGGCCCGGCCCGCACAGGTTTCAAGCGGTTTCTTGGGACGATCCGCCAACAGTTCGGCAGCGTGATGCCGGCAAGCCCTCTCCGCAGAAAATGGTGGCAAGAGCCGGAATCGAACCGGCGACACAAGGATTTTCAGTCCTCTGCTCTACCAACTGAGCTATCTTGCCAAGTCACTGTTATAAAGGACACTTAGATCTCAACGTCTTAAGCTGTCATATCCACGATTTGCGCCGCTAGGCGCAAGATAATGGGAAATTGAGGTATGGACGACTGCCAACGAATAGAACCTGTCCCGTTAACAAAGAAGGGACTTACTACGGACGGTTCCAGATAGTCGGCAAGCGGAAATTGATCGTCAATTTTTCGAATATCCTTTGCTCCGCCAGTCCGATAGTTACGAGCGGAGACGGCAATATCGAGTGCTCCGTAATCCCTAATCAGGTGTAGCAGCGGTCTCCAGGGCCTGGGTGCCGACCTCCGCGCGTATCATAAGGCGGCCGCTCCCCTGGAGATGAATCCGAGCGCCTTGGGATCAGTGCTTGGCTGAACGCGTTGAGGCCAACCTCGCATGTTCCGCTTCCCAAGGCGCCGGATCAGGATTCTCCAGGGAAAGAAGGTTCTATGCCAGCTCGTGGGGCATTCCACGATTGAGACCAGCGCCAGTTAGGAGAACGGAACGATTTCAGTGGAATTGTTGAAGCTCGCGGGAAAGTATGCCCGTAACGGCCATCGGCAAGGAAGGTCGAATAGGTAAGGGCCCGATCAGAGCAAGTTAGTTGCCTCACGAAAGCCGCACCGCGTTGTGTTAGTCAGTGCGCATTCATGAGACCGGGCTTGGCCTCTTATTCATCAATGCCCAGAATCGAAGCTTTGGCCGCAAAGCTGCTGCAACTTGGCATCTAGCCTCGAATTCGGGATTTCGATCCAATGACCGGCCCCCCCTCCCCAAACCTTACCCGAGGTGCAAAGGCTGGTCTTTGCATCGGCGCTCTAGGCGTCGTTTTCGGAGACATAGGCACAAGCCCCCTTTACACCATGCGCGAATGCGCCGCGCACTTGCCGCCGGGAGATCAGGTCGCAGGAGTTTTAGGGATTCTCTCGCTCATCTTCTGGGCGCTGGTC
>Ga0074045_10004998_pt1 | contig 11656 bp, 7 predicted proteins | sample BogForMeECP23OM2_FD_94442 | JGI IMG/M metagenome (GOLD analysis project Ga0074045, IMG submission 94442) | Bog forest soil microbial communities from Calvert Island, British Columbia, Canada - Bog Forest MetaG ECP23OM2 | ecosystem: Environmental > Terrestrial > Soil > Wetlands ...
AAGCGTTCCCGACCGAGAACGGGCGCCGGTGCTGTGAACACGACCACGGGCTTGGGTTCGGTTAAATGCGAACCCAGGAACCGGGCCGCCGCATCTTCGTCCCAGGCAAGTCGGCGCAAAGTCCTGACCGCGTACGCCTGCAGCTCGCGATCGATGCGCGCCGGGCGGCTCACCGGCTCACGGCCCGCATCCGTGTATCGGCCATCGAGCGCGATGCGGTCGCGCAACCAATCGAGGAAGGAGGTTGCGATCTCCTGCGCCGAGGGCGCCCGGAACCCGATCGAATAGGTGCTGCAGGTGTCGATAGCCACACCGTCGTGGGCGATCGTCGGGGGCAGGTAGAGCATGTCGCCGGGCCCGAGCACGCAGTCGCTGTCCGGCCGGAAGCGGGCGAGGATCTTCAGCGGGAGGTTCGGTTTGAGCGCGAGATTGCGCGGCCGACCAATACGCCAGCGACCCCGGCCCGCGCCCTGGAGCAGGAAGACATCGTAGGAGTCGACGTGCGGGCCGACACCGCCGCCCGGAGCGGCGTGGCTGACGAGCAAGTCGTCAAGGCGCGAGTACGGCAGGAAGGCAAAGCGACGCAGCAGCGCGTCGGCGGCGGCCAGATGCAGATTGACGCCCTGTACGAGCAGCGTCCAGTTGCGCTCCGGCAGCGCGCGCAAATCGGCGTGCCGGAATGGGCCGTGCGCGAGCGACCAGCGTCCGCGCTCGCGCAACACCAGGCGCGATTCGACGTCGTCGCGCGCCGCCAGCGCAAACAGTTCGCGCGTCGACAACAGGCCGCGAAAGCCGGCAATTGCCTGTCGCACCAGGAGCGGCCGTTGCTGCCAGTAACGCTGCAAGAAACGCCGCGGTGCGCCGCCGAGTAGCGCGGGATCCATGCGCCGATTATAGCCACCGAGGGCAGATCCTGGCGCGGGTCGGCGGCTGCACTGGGTTACAATGGCACGCGCTCTTCGCCGCGCCTTCCGTCCACTCGCTTGGGAAACGCATCGTGCAGATTGCCGCCAACACCGTCGTCACACTCAGCTACAAGCTCTTTTCCGCGAGTGGCGAACTGATCGAGGAGACGAGCGCGCCCATCAGCTACTTGCACGGCGGACATCACGGTATCTTCCCCGGAATCGAGGAGGCGCTCGCGGGCAAGAAGGTGGGGGAGACTTGCTCGGTCCTGCTCGAGCCCGACGATGCATTCGGCGAATACGATGCCGAACTGGTTCGGGTGGAGACGCCGGATCGCTTTCCCGACGACGTCAAAGTGGGCATGCAATTCGAGGAGTCCGTCGACGACGACGATGGCGCGATGCGAATTTTCACCGTGACCGACATCGCCGGCGGCAAGGTGGTCGTCGACGGCAATCACCCGCTGGCCGGTCAGCGTCTGCGTTTCGATTGCCGCGTGCTCGACGTGCGCCAGGCCACGCCGGACGAACTCGAGCACGGACACGTCCACGGCCCCGGAGCCCACCACTGACCGCGGCGCGGACCGCGCCGGATTATCGTTGCGCCAAGCGCTTGAGTTCGTAGAGCGCGACCTGCGCCTCGCGCGGAGAAAGTGCGTCCGGATCGAGCAGCGCGAGCCGATCAAGTGCCGCCGATGCTTCGCTCGAAAGGGCCTCTGCCGCGGCAGTCGGTGCGAACAGGTCCCGGTGCGCGTCGTGCTGTGCGCTGAATCGATCGATTCGCGCAAGATAGGCTCGGGCCTGGCGAATGGTGTCGGCCGGAACGCCGGCGAGCTTCGCCACTTGCAAGCCGTAGCTGCGGCTGGCCGGACCCTCGGCCACCGCATGTAGAAAGACGATTCCGTCCTTGTGCTCGACCGCGTCGAAATGGACGTTGGCGCAGCCTTCGAGTTCGGACGGGAGCGCCGTCAGCTCGAAGTAGTGCGTTGCAAACAGCGTCAGGCTGCGGTTGCCCTGGGCCAGCGCGCGCGCGATCGCCCATGCCAGGGCGAGCCCGTCGAAGGTCGAGGTGCCGCGACCGATCTCGTCGACGATGACCAGGCTTTCATGCGTCGCGCGGTTGAGGATATACGCCGCCTCGGTCATCTCGACCATGAACGTCGAGCGTCCGCCGGCGAGATCGTCGGCGGCGCCGATGCGCGTGTAGAGCGCGTCAAGCGGTCCGATCTCCGCCGCCTGCGCAGGCACAAAGAGGCCGCAGCAGGCGAGCAGCGCGATGACCGCGGCCTGGCGCATGTAGGTCGACTTGCCGCCCATGTTCGGCCCGGTGACGATCAGGATGCGGCGCGACGCATCGAGCCTGACGTCGTTGGCAATGAAATGCTCGACCTGATTTTCCACCAATGGATGCCTGCCGCCGCGGATCACGAGCCCAGGCGCGGCCGCGAACGTCGGCCGGGCCCAGCCCTGCTCCGCGGCGTGCGCGGCGTGCGTCGCGAGGACGTCAAGCGTGGCCAGCGCCTGCGCCGCGCGTTGCAGCGCGGGAATCGCCTCCGCCAGTTCGGCGAGCAACGCCTCGTAGAGCGCTTTTTCGCGCGCAAGTGCGCGCTCCTGGGCCGACAGCGCCTTGTCTTCAAATGACTTGAGCTCGGGCGTGATGTAGCGCTCGGCGTTCTTGAGGGTCTGGCGCCGGCGGTAGTCGTCGGGAATGCGCTCCACGTGGGTATGCGTCACCTCGATGTAGAAGCCGTGCACGCGGTTGTATTCGACCTTGAGGCTGCCGATGCCGGTACGCGCGCGCTCGCGACTCTCGAGGTCGAGGAGAAACGCGCCGCAGTTCTCCTGAATCGCCCGCAGTTCGTCGAGTTCGACGTCGTATCCCCTTGCGATGACGTTGCCATCGCGGAGCATCGCACCCGGTTCGGCAGCCACGGCGCGTTCGAGCAGCGCCGCCCAACGCGGGTCGAGCTTGAGCGCCGTCGCCGCATCGGCAAGCAGCGCTGCCGGCGTGCTTGCGACCACGGCAGCGAGCGCCGGCATGCGTGCAAGTGTATCGCGCAGTCCGGCAAGATCACGCGGGCGCGCACTACCCAAGGCGATGCGCGCGGCGATGCGGCCGACGTCGACGGTACGCTTGAGCTCGGCGAGCAGGCGTTGTCGATTCGATTGGCTGGCCATCAGTTCGACGATGGCGGCGTGGCGCGCGAGCGGGATCTCGCGCGCGCGCAGCGGATTGGCGAGCCAGTGTCGCAGCAGCCGGCTGCCCGCGGCGGTGGCACACGCGTCGAGCAGCGACAACAAAGTCGGTCCCGGTTCGCCGCGCAGCGTTTCGGTTATTTCGAGATTGCGCCGTGTCGCCGCATCCAGGGCGAGATGATCACCCCCGCGCTCCACCGCGAGTGAACGAATATGCTCCAGCGACGACGGCGCCGGCTGCGTCGCTTGCGCATAATGCAGGAGAGCACCGGCGGCCTGCAGCGCGAGCGGCGCGTCGGCAATACCGAATGCGCCCAGATCATGCGTGCCCAATTGTGCCGTCAGGCGCCGCGTCGCGGCATCGACATCAAATTGCCAAGGCGGCAGCGCGCGCGAGGGCACACCTTCACGCCATGAGGCGCCGCAGGCCGGGCTCGTGCCCTCGGGGAATAGAAGCTCGCTTGGATCCAGGCGCTCGAGCTCGGCCGCGAGTTCGCTGACCGGCAGATCGCGCAGGCACAGTTGGCCGCCGGCAAGGTCTAGCCAGGCAAGTCCGATGCGCTGGTTTGACGGCGCGAGCGCGACCAGCAGGCAATCGCGTTTTGCTTCGAGCAGCGCCGCATCGGTGACGGTGCCCGGCGTGACGATGCGCATGACCTTGCGCTCGACCGGTCCCTTGGACGTGGCCGGGTCACCGATCTGTTCGCAGATCGCGACCGACTCGCCGAGCTTGATCAGTTTGGCAAGATACTGTTCGACCGCGTGGTACGGAACGCCGGCCATGGGAATCGGCGCACCCGCGGAAGCGCCGCGCGCCGTGAGTGTGATGTCGAGCAGCGGCGCGGCGCGCTCAGCATCGCCGTAGAACAGTTCGTAGAAGTCGCCCATGCGGTAGAAGACAAGCTTGTCCGGGTGCTCGGCCTTCACCCGCAGATACTGCTGCATCATCGGCGTGTGGGCGGGCAGGGGCGCGGCCAGCGGGGCTGATTTTGACTGCGTGTTCAACGTGAGTCGCTATATCGATAAAATGGTTAGCGGACACTGGGCGGCCGCGAGCGCTTTCTTGCGTTCCTGGTTCTGCAGGCCCGGAAACCGCCGCGGCGGCCGCGCCATCTTACCGGCCTCGGCGCTTCGCGTCACAGAGATCCAGGGCCGCAACCGCCCACGGACGCCCGCACTCGGATGCAGGCCGGGCAATGACTCGCAGGATGATGCGCGGCGGTGACTAGGCGTGAGCGCTACCTAGAAATCTCGAGCTCGCTCACCCTGCGGCGTGTCTTCGAGCGTGTCGAAGGCGTAATACTTGTCGCCGGCCTTGAAGACGTAGCGACACCAGTCCTCAGTCGTCCGGTTCCACTTGATAGTCACGCAATAGGTCCTCGTCGATCTTCCACGAGCGTGATCCGGCGCCGGGGTGGGCATGGCCGCCGGCGTTGCCTCGGCCGTCGCTCGATGCTGCAACGTCGCCGTTCGCAGCATTTTTCCAGCGACGCATCGCGCCGGCAGCGCCTTGATTGACGACATTGGCCCAGGGCAGCAATTTTCGCAGGTCCGCGGCACTGAGTTGGACGGCGTTCTCTGCAAAAGGGCGGAGATCCTTTGCCCGGACCCTGCAGCCCGAGCAAGAAAAAGCCCCCACGCGGGCGTGGGGGCTGAGGCTGTATCTTTAAGGAGGAGGAAAAAGATACAGGAGGAGAACGATAGGACGTTGGCGTTACGGCCAATCGATCCAATCGGTGTCAGAAAATGGGGTTGGCTCGTCCTCGTATGCCGCCTAAAGCGATCAGCTGGTCTCTCGCATCAAACATGCCAGCAAACAAGATCGAATATAAGCCATTGATTCTTTTCCCATCCAATAGGCGAAATTGCATGGGCGCAGCGGGTTGCCGTGGCGCACGAGCACTCATTCGGTGCGCAGGCCGCACTGGCGGCGTGCAAGGGGTCTCTGCCGCCGTCTCACTGCTCCGATGCTGAGGTGGGCGTCTTCGTTTCCACCATCGAAGACAGCGCCTTAGGATTCTTCGATTCCTTCGACCGCTGTTCTTCTTCCGGCTTGGGCTGGTTCGAGCCCTGCGGCGCGGATGAGGGAGCGATACCCGGCATCGGGTGAGACGGTAAGGCATTGGTTCCCGGTAGATTGCCCTTGGGGCCCGGTGCCGCGTTGGTACCGACTTTCACCGGATCGACGATCTCGGCCTGCCCGTCGCACGGCTTATCGGAATAGGTCTTTCGACCGGTGCTGTCCGTGCACTTATAAATGCCGGCCGAGCTGGGTGTACTCACCAGCACCATGATCAGTCCAACCAGCGCGAACGCCAGGTACCCATACGACTTCCTTTCGCTTCTGAGCATGGCCCTCTTCCCGTTACGTACGATTGCACGTTCGACATCGACTGCGTCGGACTTGAGTCGCGATTCCGGTCCGTCGATTAGTGACCGATAACGTCACTCGTCGCATCGGCAAACCAGACCGTAGCCCACGATCTACCTGTGGGGCCTTCAGCCGGTGCTGGCCCTACAGCCTGTAGCCTGCAAGGAGCGTGCCACGTGGATCGTGCTGCAATTCAAAGGGGCTAGCCCTGGTGAGCGGGGATACGTTGAAACGGAAACGAGTTGCCAGGCATGCGCGAGTCGACTTTCCTGCCAGGCGATGTCGAAAGCCGTCCCCGCTTGTTTTTATTGGCACAGCGTGCCGGGACTCTGGAACACCTCGCGCGTGATGGCCTTGGTCTGGGAGATGCCGTTGACGCTGTAGGCGAAGCTCGCGTCGTTGCCGTCGCTGAAGGTGAAGCTCGCCGTCCCCACCGCCGTCAGCATCACATTGGCCGGATTGAACGGCAGCGCATCGAACGCCGGTCCCGTGGTTTGATACAGCGTGCCCATGAATACCCCGGGCGCCGTGTTCTGCGCCGTGACCGAGAGCCACATCGGCGAGCCGTCGAGGTCGTAGGTGAACCAGGTGGCGAAGATCGTGTTGCCTTCCTCGGTCAGGTTGATGCCCCAGCCGGACTCCACCCCCGCCGGCGCCGCCCACCACAAGTCCTGGTAGCTGGTCGCCGCCGCCAGGCTCGTCGTCGCCGTGGCGCAAGTGGGCAGCGGGCCAAAGACCTCGCGCGTGATGTTCTTCGTCTGCGACACCCCGTTGACCGTGTAGGCAAAGCTGCCGTCGTTGCTGTCGCTGAAGGTGAGCGTAGCGCTGCCCACCAGGGTGCGCTTTACCTGCGCAGGGTCAAACGGGACCGCGTCGAAGGCGGGGCCGGTCGTTGCATAAAGCGCACCCGAATAAGTGGCCGCGGCAACCTCCGATGCGCTCATGCTCAGCCACCAGGCTTTGCCGCTGAGGTCATAGGTAAACCAAGTCACGAACAGGGTCTCTCCCTGTTGCGCGACGTTCATTCCCCACCCGGACTCCGACCCCGCCGGCGCTCCCCACCACAGGCCTTCGTAGTTGGTCGGACCGACTGACGCCGATCGACCGATGCCCGAAATCGGCATAATCGCCAGCGTGGCGAGCTGCGGCGCGTCGATTACCAGATTCGCAAGACGCAGCCCCGTCGCTTCCGGCCGGAAGTCGATCACCATGTTGCAGGAAGCTCCGGCCGCGATCGTGGCCCCGATCACGCACGTGTTGTCGAAGCCGAAGAAGTCGTATACCTCGGGCCCATTGAGAACAATGGCGGACAACGTCAACGCCGCCGGCCCCTGGTTGTGCAGCGCGACATTGAGCGGCGGGGCCGTCGTGCCAACCGGCTGGGCGGAAAAATTGGCGCTTGCAGGAACGAATGCCAGCGATGCCGTACCGTTTTCTGCGTTGATGCCGCGGCCGTAAAATGTGATTAATTGATCGGGCGTAGCCGTCGTGTTGTAGAGCCATAAGCCGCCGGACGTCTGGCCGGTTGCTGAGGGTGCAAAAAGAACGCTGACCATGCACGACGCGCTTGGCGCGAGCGTCAATCCGGTCGTACAGGTCGTGCTCACCTGAAACGCCGAACCTGTCGCCGGGTCGACGCTGACGTTGGTGAATGACCAGGGCGTCGCGCCGCAGTTGCTCACGCTGATGGCGGCGGTCGTGTGGCTGCCCACGTCGCGGTTGCCAAACTCGACGGTGTCGTCGCTGATGCACACCTGCCCGGCTGCGTGCGTCGCGGCGCCTGCGAAGAGGAACAGCAGCGCGACGCTTAAATGGCAATTCAGCCGGCAGGTTCGGCGACGAGGGCTTCTTGCATGGAACATGGGCGCAGCTTAGAACGGCGCGGAAGCCTCGGGTTCCGCTAGATCCGCGAGTGGCGTGCCGGCGCGCCTACAGGCATGGGGCCGCCTGGAATCAAGGAGGTAGCGACGCGTGAAGAAGACCGTTCCTGCCGCAGGCACTGCTGCCCGGGGGGCCCAGGCCGCCGCGCGGCCGCGTCGCGGCTTGGTGAACCGCAACGAGACGTCGGAGGCGACCGTCGCCGGCGTCACGATCACGCATGCCGATCGCCTCGTGTATGCAGAGGCGGGGATCACCAAGCGCATGGTCGCCGCCTATTACGAGCGCGTCGCGCCGCGGCTCCTCCCCTACATCGCCGGCAGGCCGTTGTCGATCGTGCGTTGCCCGGAGGGCGCCCAGGCCCCCTGCTTCTTCCAGAAGCACGTCGGCGAGCACGCAATCGCTGGCATCGAGGTGGTGCAGATCAAAGACAGCGGCGGGCGCAATCCCTACCTCGTTGCCAATAGCGCGACGGCGCTCGTCGGGCTCGCGCAGATCAACGCACTCGAACTTCATGTCTGGGGTGCGAAAGCCGCGCGCATCGAGCGACCCGATACGATGGTCTTCGATCTGGATCCGGATCCGGGATTGTCGTGGCCGACGGTGGTCGCGGGAGCGACGCGAACCCGAGACCTGCTCGATACGCTCGGTATCGCTGCGCTGGTCAAGACCACCGGCGGCAAAGGCGTGCACCTGGTCGTGCCGCTCGAGTCCCGCCACAGCTGGGACGAGGTCAAGGACTTTGCCCAGAGCGTCGCGTTGCACTTGGCACAAGCGTGGCCCGAGCAGTTTACGGCGAGCTTGAGCAAGGCGCGCCGACGCGGCAAGATCTTTGTCGACTACCTGCGCAATACGCGCGGGGCGACCGCGGTCGCCCCGTATTCACTGCGTGCACGGGCGCTGGCGACCGTCGCCACGCCGTTGGCGTGGAACGAATTGAACGCGCAAACCCCGCCGGGCGCTTTCACCCTGGAGAGCGTCCTCGAACGAGTCGCCCGCAAGAAGGATCCCTGGGCAGACTATGAACAGCGTCGCCGGCGGCTGACAACAGCGATGCGCCGCGCCCTGCGCTGATTGGCGCCAATGCGACACGTCGGGTCGTGTGCCGTGTTTCTGGCACAATCGCGCGTTGCACAGGAGGGCGCGGGCGAGCGCCGCCTCACTCGATGACCGCTTTGCAAATCTCCCCCGGCCAACTATCCCTTGCCGCGCTGCGCTCGATCTGGGCCGATCCGCTCCCGGTCGCCGTGGAGCGGGAAGCCAGAACGCGGGTCGATGCAGCGGCCGAAACCATTGCCCGCGTCGTCGCCGAGGGCCACATCGTCTACGGCGTCAACACCGGCTTTGGGCTCCTCGCGCGCACACGCATCGACACGACACGGCTCGCCGAGCTGCAGCGCGCGCTGGTACTGTCGCATTCGGCCGGCACCGGGGCCCCGCTCGGCGATGCGGTTGTGCGCTTGACGATTCTGCTCAAGATCGCCTCGCTGGCGCGCGGACATTCCGGCGTGCGCTATGAAATCATCGAGGCGTTGCTCAAGCTGCTCAACGCAGGAATCGTTCCGATCATACCCAGCCAGGGATCCGCCGGCGCTTCGGGTGATTTGGCGCCGCTTGCACACTTGGCGGGCGTGCTGATCGGCGAGGGCGAGGCGCGCGTGGGGGACGCGGCACTGCCGGCCGCAACGGCGCTGGCACGGGCGGGCATCGCACCGCTCGTGTTGCAGGCGAAGGAAGGGCTCGCACTGATCAACGGTACCCAGGTGTCAACGGCATTGGCGCTTGCGGGCTTGTTCGCATGCGAGCGCACGTTTGCCGCTGCACTCGTCGCCGGCGCCCTGTCGGTCGATGCGTGCCTCGGCAGCGATACGCCCTTTGACGAGCGCATCCAGGCGTTGCGTGGTCATCGCGGGCAGCATGACACGGCGCGAGTCCTGCGCGAACTGCTCGCCGGCAGCGCAATCCGCGCCTCGCATCAGGATTGCCCACGGGTGCAGGATCCGTACAGCCTGCGCTGCCAGCCGCAGGTGATGGGCGCCTGCCTCGACCAGATGCGTTACGCGGCTCGCGTATTGCAGGTCGAGGCAAACGCGGTGTCCGACAATCCCTTGGTGTTTCCGGACAGTGGCGAGGTGCTTTCGGGGGGCAACTTTCATGCGGAGCCCGTCGCACTCGCCGCCGACGGCCTGGCGCTCGCCTTGGCCGAAATCGGCGCACTGTCCGAGCGGCGGACCGCGCTGCTCATGGATGCCGGTCTTTCCGGCCTGCCGCCTTTTCTTGTGCGTGATGGCGGAGTCAATTCGGGCTTCATGATCGCCCAGGTTACCGCCGCGTCGCTCGCCTGCGAAAACAAGGCGCTGGCCGTGCCGCGCAGTGTCGATTCGCTGCCGACGTCGGCCAATCAGGAAGATCACGTCAGCATGGCGACCAACGCCGGGCTGCGCCTGGCCCCCATGGCGGGCAACGTCGCGGCGATTGTCGCCATCGAGCTGCTCGCCGCCGCGCAGGGGGTCGAGCTGCGCGGGCCGCTCGCGACCTCACCGCGCCTGCTGCCCGCGCTACAGCGGATACGCGGAGAAGCCGCGTACTGGGATCGTGACCGCGCGTTCGCACCCGACCTCGCGCGCGTGCGCGCGCTGGTTGAGCAGGGCGCTTTCGTGCCGTTCATCGGCGCACCTGACGTGACGACCGACCCGGCTTCGGTCGTGGGCGGATGACAGGGGAGCAAGCGATGAAGCGAGATCATTCCGGAACGCTCTCGAGTGACGGCAGCGCGCGCGTGATCCGCGCCCCGCGGGGGCGGACGCTGCAGGCAGGAAGCTGGTTGACCGAAGCGCCGCTGCGCATGCTCATGAACAACCTCGATCCGGAGGTCGCCGAGCGTCCGCAGGACCTGGTCGTCTACGGCGGCATCGGGCGCGCGGCCCGCAACTGGGCATGCTACGACGCCATCGTTTCCGCGCTGAAGACGCTACGCGACGACGAGACGCTGCTCGTGCAGTCGGGCAAGCCGGTGGGCGTATTCAGGACCCATCCCAGCGCGCCGCGGGTTCTGCTCGCCAACTCCAACCTGGTGCCCAAATGGGCAACCTGGGAACATTTCAACGAACTCGACCGCAAGGGACTCATGATGTTCGGCCAGATGACGGCCGGATCGTGGATTTACATTGGCAGCCAGGGCATCGTGCAGGGCACCTACGAGACCTTTGCGGAGGCCGGACGGCAGCACTACGGCGGCGACCTTGCCAACCGCTGGATCCTGACCGCCGGGTTGGGTGGCATGGGTGGCGCGCAGCCGCTCGCCGCGACCATGGCAGGCGGGTCGCTTCTGGCCGTCGAATGCCAGGCCTCGCGCATCGAGATGCGGCTCAAGACGCGCTATCTCGATACCCTCGCTCCCGACCTGGACGCCGCGCTGGCGATCATCCGCAATGCCTGCGCGACACGTAAACCGATTTCGGTCGGTTTGCTTGGCAATGCGGCGGAAGTCCTGCCCGAACTTGTGCGCCGCGGCGTGCGGCCGGATCTGGTCACCGACCAGACATCGGCCCACGATGTGATCAACGGCTATCTGCCCATCGGCTGGACGGTCGCGCGATGGCGCGCCGCCCAGCAGGAGCCGTCGGCGCACGCCGGGCTCGCCGCGGCAGCAAAGCGGTCGATCCGCGCGCATGTCGAAGCGATGCTTGCGTTTCACCGGCTGGGCATACCAACCTTCGACTACGGCAACAACATTCGCCAGGTGGCGCTCGACGAGGGCGTGGCGGATGCGTTTGCCTTCCCCGGATTCGTGCCAGCCTACATCCGGCCGCTGTTCTGCGAGGGCAAGGGACCGTTTCGCTGGGTGGCGCTGTCGGGCAACCCGGAAGACATCCACAAGACCGATCGCAAGGTCAAGGAGCTTTTTCCGGACAACAAGGACCTGCATCGCTGGCTCGATCTCGCCCATGAGCGGATCGCGTTTCAGGGGCTGCCGGCGAGAATCTGCTGGCTCGGCTTGGGCGAGCGGCACCGGGCGGGTCTCGCGTTCAACGCCATGGTCGCGTCGGGCGAGCTCGACGCGCCGATCGTCATCGGCCGCGACCATCTCGACACCGGTTCGGTGGCGAGCCCGAACCGCGAGACCGAGGCGATGGCCGACGGCTCCGACGCGGTGTCGGACTGGCCGCTGCTCAATGCGCTGCTCAATACCGCCAGCGGCGCGACCTGGGTGTCGATCCACCATGGCGGCGGAGTCGGCATGGGCTACGCGCAACATGCAGGCATGGTCATTGTCTGCGACGGCACGCCCGCCGCCGCCGAGCGC
>Ga0074045_10004999_pt1 | contig 11654 bp, 11 predicted proteins | sample BogForMeECP23OM2_FD_94442 | JGI IMG/M metagenome (GOLD analysis project Ga0074045, IMG submission 94442) | Bog forest soil microbial communities from Calvert Island, British Columbia, Canada - Bog Forest MetaG ECP23OM2 | ecosystem: Environmental > Terrestrial > Soil > Wetlands ...
CAAGCGACTTGACTTCAATTCGCCTGAGGTAGTCGGCGAGGCAATTCAAATACCGAAGGTAGCGAGCGACGGTTAGTTTGTTCAGTCCCCGCTCTTCAGTTAAGTACGGAAAGAAGCCGGGCGCTTCCGACTGAAACAGAAACGGTCGGCGGCCCCGCTCCCGACTGACACGGCCCTCCAGGGCCAGCCGCAGCATCTGGCGAATAATGCTGCACATGTCCCTACGGAGCTTTGGGCGAGTTTGGAGATTCCAACACCTGTTATCTTTCATCCAGTGGTCGCCGAACTTGTCGACCAGAGAACTCGCAGAAGCAAGATCGGTGGCGCCGTTTGTTCGCCCAAAATCTGCAAAGTGGCATAGCAGGGCAACTCGACGAGTGATGTTGCGCTGGGCGTATTTCTGGGCATGCATCCACTCGACGTACTGTTCGATCTGTGGGCCTAACCAATTTGAACGGATTCGATCGACGGTCGTTGGTCTGAGAAAGTATTCCTCTAGCATGACAACCTCCATTCCGGAATTTCGGCTGGGAGTTTCATCATGCGTCCAACGGGACTCGTTATGTGGCATTGAACGGAGGATAAGTGATCCAAGCAGTCGGACAGGGGCGCATCAGTCTGCGAGCTAAATGTGCCCGTATCTTCCATGGACAGCCATCCCTGTCGTTTTTAGGGTAGCGATCCTTAGCGAAAAAAGGCTTGACACCAGCAATGTATGAATGTATTAGTACAATATGCTTGTTCATGTAAATTCGTCTTCTGGGGTTCCCCTCTACCTTCAGATCGAATCGCAGTTGAAGCATGCCGTTGCTTCAGGTGCCCTCAAACAAGGTGATGTTCTGCCTCCGGTTCGAAAGCTGGCGTCCGAACTGCGCATTAATCCAAACACTGTTGCACGCGCCTACCAGAACCTCGAAAGAGATGGAGTAGTCCGCACCGCACCTGGAGCGGGAGGCGGCACGTTCGTTGCCGACATCGTGCCAGGGCTTTTGAAGTCGGAAAAGCTGCGTCGTTTGAAGCCCCTCGCGGTGAACCTAGCTGTGGAGGGCGTGCAACTTCGATTGAAGGCGGATGAAATCTTGCGGTTGGTCCAAGAAGCTCTGGAGGAATTAGGAGAAAAACCATGAGCGACGTTGCCATATCAACGGAAGCCCTCGCAAAATTCTACCCGAGAATCCGGGCCGTGGACGGGCTGAACCTCCGCGTGCCTCGCGGCTCGATCTACGGCTTTCTGGGGCGGAACGGAGCTGGAAAAACAACTACGATCCGAATGTTGATGGGACTGACGCGGCCTTCCGCAGGCTCTTTCCAGGTTCTGGATCTGCGGTGGCCGCACGACCGCTTGGCAATACTGCAGCGTGTAGCCTACGTGAGCGAAAGAAAGCTTCTCTTTGACTCGATGACAGGTCGGGAGTTGCTTCGCTTTAACCGGGTCTTCTTCTCCAGTTGGTCGGATCACGCAACAAACACATGTGTTAAACGCCTCGATATTCCTTTAGACCAGCCTTTCAAAAAGCTGTCTCGCGGTAATCAAACCAAGCTTTGTCTGCTGATGGCCGCGGCCCAGGGAGCCGAGCTGCTGATCATCGACGAACCTACGTCCGGTTTGGATCCCATTGCGCAGGACGAACTTCTGAAGCTGTTGATCGATGAGTTTGCAGGCAGTGGCCGGACCGTATTTCTCTCATCGCATCACCTCGCTGAGTTGGAACGAGTCGCGGATTGGATCGGGATCATTGACCAGGGAAAGCTATTGCTGGAAGCGCGATTGGACGACATCCGATCCAGCTATCGCCGGGTCACCGCATCCGGAAACGCGTTGCCTGTTTCTAAGGATTCGCGGGTAATTTCGGCCGTCCAGTCTGGTTCTACCTGTGACTACGTACTAAGCGACCAGAGTGATCGTTTTGCAGACGAACTTCGCAGTCAGGGCGCCACGATTGTGGATGTATCGCCCCTTAATTTGAGCGAAATCTTTCTTCATCTCGTCCGTAAGGAGGAACCATGTACGCCTGGAAATGTTGGCGCGACACCCGCCGTATCTTCTTAATCTATCTCGCTTTGCTTTTAGTGATTGGGACTGCGTGCTTGACAACGATGTTCTTCGCGATGAGGTCGCAACCCGCCGTTGCGTCGCCAGAAAAGCTCTGGACCATGGGTGTGGGTGTTCCCACGTTTGTCGGCTACCTATGCGCGGTGGTGATGGCGTTTGCTATAGGTAGCCATAATGTCGGAGCAGACATCGGCAAAGGAAGCGCCGATTTCTTGTTGACGCGCCCACGCACTCGCCGATATTTCGTATGGACAGGCTGGGCCGTGGGTCTGGCCGAAGTGCTCCTGCTGGTTGTGGTCTCCGCCGCTGTGACGCTAACCGTGTTCACAATCGTGATTGGTCCCGTTTGGCGTCGACTGCCGTCTCCCATGCACGTGATGGTGGAGGGCCACGTTTTGGAAGTGCCCGCCTTATTCGTCCCGGTGGTACTAACTGCCGTGGTGCTGTACGGCCTTACTTATTTCCTGACTGTCGTCTTCCGGAGCGGTCAGCGCGGCGTACTTGCTAGTCTTGCGACAGTTTTCGCCTATTTCTTTGTGAGTGCCATGCTGCGGAGTTTAGCAGGAGTAGCTCTGCCGGGTATCAAGATCTTCGCTGGCGACGGGCAGCAGATGTTGCCGTTGCATGCATTGGGAGTTCCGATTACCGGTTGGCTGCTGGTCGCCCTGGCATTTCCAGTTGCATCGCAGTTCGTTCTGAATAGGTATCAGGTTTGACGAGTTTTTACAGTCGTTGACCAGGAGACTAAACAATGCCGCACCAATCCGAGAGATCTTTTGAACGCTGTCTTACGCATCTGGAACGCCAGGTGCGAGTCCTTCGCATTTTGAGCGTGTTGGCTCTGGCATTCTTTCTAATCACAATTTGCCTCGCCTTTCGTGCGCGGCGGGCAAGCGCAGACGTCACTGGGCAAGTGCTAACAGTTCGCGGCTTGATCATTGAGGATACCCAAGGGCGGCCGCGCATTCTGTTGGGAGCGCCCGGTCCCCACGTGAAGGGGCGAACACGAACCGACGATGCCAATGGGATCGTTTTGATCGGAGAGAATGGCGCTGATCGAGTGGTGATTGGAGCACCAACTCCTGATGGGCAAGCGAATGGAAAGATAATCAAGAGAATTGTGGGCGCCTCGGGACTGGTGGTAAACGACGGAGACGGGAATGAACGAGGGGGACTCGCCGTTTTGGACAATGGGCGCGGCGTTGCTTGCCTGGACTATCCGGCACCCGCTGTGGCAGAGGCGATTTGCATGGGAGTCGTGCCGGATCAGGGCTTCGCGGGTTTGCTGATCAGTGCGGCGACGGCCAACAACGAAGATCGAGCTCAGATAGGAGTGCTCAAGGATGGCACTTCATTGCTCAGGCTTGCTGACACAAATGGCAAAGACCGGGTCATGGTCCTCGTTCAGGGCGACAAACCGGCCAGGTTCCTGGTCATCGATCCAAAAACAAAATCCGAGCGGGACGTGCTGTCAGAAACGAAGCCATAGGGATGGATGAGTGAGAGAGTGACGGGTGCGGCCAAAGATGGGTCACATAAGAAGGTTGGGAGCATAACGCTGACAACATCAGACAACACGGCGTCCCCCAACCGATTCTCTTGCGCCCGCTGCCCGAAGGGGAAACGGGCTTGTATGAGCTTGTGGCGGGAGCACGTCGATACCGAGCATCCAAGCTCGCAAAGCGCGAGAGCATCCCCGCAACTGTCCGCGAACTGACCGATGCGCAAGCCCTTGAGCTACAGGTTATCGAGAACGTCCAGCGTGTGAACGTGCATCCGCTCGATGAGGCGCAGGGATACGCGGCCCTCATCGAACTCCAGCCCGACACTTACACCGTCGAAAGCATCGCTTCCCGAGTAGGCAGGTCGCCTGCCTACGTGCACGGTTTATGTGATCAAGAACATAATTCAGCGACGACCAACAAGTACTGAGCAAGTTTACGCAGCGTGCTGCGCGGCGCCCCCTGTTTGGCACGGTGGTGGAGATAAGCCAACCGTGCTTCTCGGAGTGGGCCTGCGAGCTGGTGCCGAAGGGCGTCTGAGCGTTCAAAGATCTTTTCGAACATGGTCGAACCTCCTTGGGGTAAAGATTCGACCAGTATGACTTCACGGGTGTGCGTACTCTGTGGGTGCTCTGCTAGTGGGCAAGTTTGCGAGTATTGCGGCATCCATTCGGAATCGGCGGCGAGCGACAATGGAGCAACTTCCCAGAACGGGACCCGAGTAGTTCCCACGTGATTCGGAGGTTTTCCAGTGACGTGTCGAGGGCTGCGTGGACCAAATCTACATCGATGTCGGAGTTGCAAACTACTCTTGGGATCAGTCATTCTGAACAGCAGTGATGGGTCTCCTACTCTCGTGAAATCTGCCGGCGCAACGCCGCTTCCGGCCGACTGGCGACATGTTTTCTTCTCAAGCGTTGATGCCGCGTTACGGGAGCAGCATTCCATGCAACAGAAAGTCAACATACTGATCCGCCAGGCGATCCAAATCGGACTTCCGTGCCTGCTGTAGGTAGGTGGTTGCGATCTCGTCGAACATTCCGAGCAGAAAATGGCTCGCTAATTCCGGAGATATTGAGCGCCGATAATGCCCAAGCTTCTGCATGGAGACGAAATTTTCGATTATTCTGGACCTCACCGCGCGCCGCACAGCCTCCCGTTTCCGTGCCGCCGACGGATCAATCATGTTTGCATCTCGAACGACGATCTTTGCCGCGTCAAGATTTCTGAAATAGAACTCTAGCCAAGCCAAGATGGGAGTGCGGGTCCGCCTTCGCACATTCTCGCGAGTCGTGGGCCCGTCGTCCTCTTCGGGCTGCTTGATCAAAGGCTTTTCTTCTTCGCGAAAGTTATCGACGATTGCGGCAAAGATATCTTGTTTGCTGCGGAAGTAAATATAGAACGTGCCACGAGCCACGTCTGCGGCTTCTATGATGTCGCTAATCGAGGCTGCCCAGTACCCTTTTCGGGCAAAAACGTGGGTGGCTGCCTCCAGCAGTTCGTTACGCCGTTTATCTCGGGCTCGAATTGCGCGATCAGTGTGTCTTTGAGCCATGATGGATGGACGAGTCTACATCTCCCCCGCTGAGTGCAAGTCCTTCGGCCCGGCCGTCCCCTGCGGAGGATGCGACTCAGGATAAGTCACGACCGCCAGCTTTCTGAAGGCCCAAATCGCCACGACCCCGAGAATGACCGCGACTGCTAGGCTTGTCCAGAATGAAGCATCTGGGCCGAATTGCCAGACCAATCCCTGTCGAGGGGGCGGTCCAAGCCTCCATGTCGCCAGAAATCTAAACGTATCTACAGCTGCGTGAAGCACCATGCCCGGCAGAATCGAGTTGGTCAGGTATGCTAGGCTGCCAAAGATGACGCCGACGAGGAAATAAAGAGGCAACCAAAAAAGTTCGTGGGAGCCATTTGCAAGGTGGATGCACCCGAAGAGCACGGCGACGACACTGATGGCAACCTTGGGTCCATATCGCCTTTCGATCGGCGCTTGCATGTAGCCACGGAATGCTGCCTCCTCAACCATCCCCGCTTCCGCGGCAGCTGCTATTAGGATGCAAAGCACAGTGAAAAATGGGTAGCGCGAAAGGTCCCCAAGTGAAAATGGAGGTATTCGGATCAGTCGTCCAAACACGCCCTGCAATGCTACGGCACTGACGAGAGCTGGCGCGCCGGCGATTAGCGCCCAAATCCAAACCCGCCCGGGCAGCGCACGAACACGGAAATTCCTATGCCGAGCTTCCGCTGTGTTGCGTGGCCAGCCCGCGCCATCGAGATAGCGCCAGTAAGCCCACAAAAAGATAGCAAACGTTCCCGCGGCCCAGGGTACCGAGCTTGTCAGTTTGAGGTTTATGCCCGCCATGGTGCTCCAGATGAGTGCTCCGAAGAGCAAGACAAGGAGCCCTGTCAGGATTGCTCGAAGAATGACTGGGAGTCGTCCCCAAATTGCCGACGCGAACTTCATAGGCTCTCCAACCAGCGGCGCGTTCCGTCCGTAAGTACCAGAGTGAGAAAACGGCACGTCATGCAATTTACAATACTAGACTGATCTGTCAGTCTAGTCAAGTGTGAAATCAATCGCATGCCGAATTAATGCCTAAAGCCGCTGCTTGCGAATCGCCCGCTCTTGCAGTCCGAGAAGCCCTAGAAACAGGATGGAACTGGAACACCTGAACCAGTGCCAAGTATTGTGTGGTGGGGCAGTTTCCGATAGCGAGGACTTACCCGGGTTTGGCTGCCAAATTCTACCGAACCCCGCCCACAAGAAAAGGCTTGACAATACATATCCAGATAGTAGTATTACACATGCTTGTAGTAGATGACGAAATGGCTGAACCCAAACTAACAAAGCTCGAACTTCAAATCATGGATGCGCTTTGGAGTCAGGGCAAGGCTTCCATCCGGGAGATTCAGGAAACTTTTCCCGCAAAACGGAGACCGGCCTATACGACAATTCAGACGACCGTTTATCGGCTTGAGGCAAAGAAAGCTGTGCGGCGCATCAAGAAAGTCGGTAATTTTCACATCTTCGAGGCTGCCGTCTCTCGCAAAGCCGCGCAAAGCAAATTGATCGACGACCTTCTCGCTCTCTTTGGCGGCAGCTCTCAACCCGTCATGGCTCGCCTCATCGAAACCGGCAAACTCACCATAGGAGACGTCAAGGAGACGGAAAGAATCCTCCGCCAGCACGAGAGAAAGGACAAATCGGAATGATCCTAAACTATTTGACTGGGATGTGGCCATCCGTCGCCCCTGCACTGGGCAATCACCTGTGGCAGTCCACTCTGTTTGCCGTGCTCGCGGGACTGCTCGCATTGTTTTTGCGAAAGAACCACGCACGCGTTCGCTATGTCCTCTGGTTCGCGGCTTCACTGAAATTTCTCATACCTTTTGCTCTACTCGTCTTCCTCGGCAGCCATCTGTCATGGTTACGCTCCTCGGCGCCAACGAGCGCAAGCTTGTACGTTGCGATGCAAGAAGTCAGCCAGCCCTTTGACCAAACAACGATGTCAATGATTCCTCGGCCCACTTCCGCAACAGCCACCGCAAGTCTTCTCCATATCCTTCCGATGATCCTTGTCGCGGCTTGGCTTTGCGGATTCTTTGTAGTTCTTTTTGGATGGTACCTGCGTTGGCGGCGGATTTCCGCGATGATGCGCCAAGCGGCACCGATAACTGCTGGGCGCGAGGCGGACGCGATTCGCCAGTTGGAGCGTATTGTGGGAATCCAGGAACCGCTCGAACTGCGATTGTCCCGCACTACTCTGGAGCCGGGAATTTTTGGCATAGCCCGGCCAGTGTTGTTATGGCCCAAAGGAATCTCCGATTGCCTCACAGATGCCCATATGAAAGCCATCCTAGCGCACGAACTCTGGCACATCCGTCGCCGCGATAATCTCGCCGCTGCTACTCACATGGCCGTCGAAGCTATCTTTTGGTTTCACCCGTTGGTCTGGTGGTTGGGGTCGCGCCTCGTGGAAGAGCGCGAATGGGCCTGCGACGAAGCGGTGCTGGAATCGGGCGGCGACCGAAAAGCGTACGCAGAAAGTATTCTGAAAATTTGCGAATTTTGTGTGGGATCTCCGCTGGCCTGCGTATCCGGAGTCACTGGTGCCGATCTCAAGAAAAGGATTGTCCACATTATGACCGAAGGTATCGCGCGCAATCTTGATTTCAGTAGAAAACTATTGCTCAGCGTCGCGGGATTGGTGGTCGTCGCCGCTCCCATCGGGTTTGGCCTGTTGCACGCAACGCAAACCCAGGCTCAGTCCCAGGGCCAAAACCCAACCGCCGTTGCGCCAGCGTTTGAAGTTGCTTCAATCAAACCAAACAAATCTGACCACGGTGTGTTCAGGATGATGTTCGCGCCAGATGGGTTCAGCGCTACGAGCGTCACGCTGCAGATGCTCATTAGAACCGCTTACGATGTCCAGGAAGAACAGATTCCCGGAGCACCGAGCTGGTTCGGTTCTGAATACTACGATATTGAAGCAAAAATGGACAGGTCTGTAACCGATGAACTGAGCAAGCTTAGCGAAGATCAACGTAACATTGAAAGGCGACGCATGTTGCGGGCACTTTTGTCAAACCGCTTCCAGCTCACGCTCCACCGCGAAACGAAAGAGCTTGGCGTATATTCGCTGGTCATTGCAGGGAACGGTTCCAAACTTCAGGAGGCAAAACCCGGCGACACTTACCCTAACGGATTCAAAGGACCTGACGGTGGTAGCGGTGCCCGTATGTTCCGCATGGGCACATATGTGGGAGGGGCGGGAGAACTAGCAGGTCAAGGACTTCCCATCGCGTCCCAGGTGCGGCCATCCCTGGTGGGATTATTGACACAGCAGCTTGGCCGCCCCGTTCTGGATAAAACCGGGCTGGTGGGCGACTATGATTTCACCCTAAAGTGGCGACCAAATGGGGACGAGGGTTCGATCTTTGCGGCCATCCAAGACCAACTCGGGCTGAAACTGGAATCACAAGAGGGCCCAGTGGAAGTTCTCGTCATTGATCATGTGGAAAGGCCTTCGGAAAACTAGCAAACGGACGGCGTGTTCGGTGCAAAAGAGTCTATTGCCACCCCGAGAATAGGAACTGGCAATTTCGGAGGCGGCCATCTTCGTACTGGGACCCACTTTACCGGTTTGCGCAAGACATACCGGAGGTTGGGTAGCCACCGCGCTTCAGACTAGGTTACGGACTCCATCCCGGCTGTGACCGCAACGGTGATTTGCTTCCCGTAGAAGTGAAAGAAAACCAATATGGGCATGCCGCATTTCCTTTAAAATCGGAATGGCTTCGGCCAAAATTCCCGTCCTGGAGGCGCGGCAGCCGTGATGAGGCGCCGGTTATGTTCGATTGCAGTAGGGACGAAGAATTTAGCACTCCTCCTACTGCTCGGTGGAGCAGTTCTCAGTACCGGGGCCTCGTTCTCCCTTGCCCAGAGCGAAGGTCCATCAGCGATCCGCGTCGAATCGCGGGAGGTGGTGGTGCCAGTGTTCGTGGTTGACAAGTCAGACGTCCAAAATCTCGCGTTGCCCGGGCAATTTGGAACTCCTCATTATAAAGAGTGGGATAAGGAAATCACTGGTCTCTCGGCAAAAGACTTTCACGTCTTCGAAGATGGCGTAGAGCAACAGATCCAGAACGTAGCAGTTGAACTTCCGCGAGTTTGGGAAGTGCACGATAGCGTTTCTCATCACCTAGAATCTTCGTGCACACCCAGAGGCATTTGGGCGAGCCCGGATTTGTCGCCACAAATGCATCTTGGTTCAACTCTCTGGCTCGTGCACGTATATCTCGTCTCTTATGTACCTCCGCCATCATCCCCGGAGGGCTCTTGTCACCGAATCAAGGTCAAGGTGGACCACCGCAATGCGACCGTCTATGCCCGCGACGAATATTGCAAAACAAATAATGCGCTTTACGACCAGGTGGACGGAACCAAGCTTGGAGAACGAATGGAAGACTACGCAGACTCAGCCAAACGAGGGAAGTTTCCTGTCTCAGTTCAAGTGGGCTCCTTCTTCGGCAACTCCGATGCAAGTCGCGTGGATGTTGCCGTAGACTTCCCCTCGAATGCTCTGGGCCGCGTATGGAACGACGTCAAGCTTGAGGCTACGATTGCTGTCTTGGGGCTCGTATACCACAAGGATAAGGGCCTTGTCGCACGCTTCAGTGATATTGCCTGTCATCCTTCCATCTTCGGGGATGCTTACCGTGGTCCAGTCCCAGTCCCTATAAGTATCCGCAAAGAGTACGAATACCAGGTTATCCCTAGTGGTTACGAAACCCAGATAGACCTGCCACCCGGGGATTACGATCTGAAACTTGTGGTCACGGACGGGGAGAAATTCGGCCGAGCGGAAGCGCCGCTGAGCGTGGACAACTTTGATCGAAAGAGCCTTACGATCAGCGGGATCGTTCTTTGCAAGCGATATCACATGGTGGCTGAGCGGCCGGAAGAGGAAGCTCGGGCGCCCCAGTACGTGCCATTGGTCAGCAGCGGCCTTGAATTTACACCTGCCGGGGACACGCACTTTAAGAAAAGCGACCGACTGATGACCTATTTCGAGATTTATGAACCGCGGCTCGGAGAAACCGGAGCGGTGAAGCTCCTGTTCCAGATGAGAGTCACGGACACGAAGACACGGGAAGTCAAGGCGGAGACGGGCATGCGGGCAGTGGCGTCAGGGACCCGGCTGGGAAATCCCGTCATTCCGGTTTGGGAGGAAATCGCGATCGACAAACTGCCCCCCGGCACCTATCGGCTGGAAGTGCAGGCGTCCGATTCGGCGGGAAAGAGCACGGTTTGGCGTGCGGCATCCTTCACGGTTGAGTAGACTTGACACCAACTCCTGATCAAATGCACTAATCGTACCTGGGGCATCCGCTTTCGTCCCGCCCGACGACCCGCCAGTTGCCCCCGAAGCCCGCCGAGGCTCCCGTTGAAGTCGCTTGTTTCGCGGTTTTCCGGAGACGCAACCCATATTCGGCCATTATTCACAGGGGTGTATGATCGCAGGAGTATGAACTCTGGCACCAAATCCCCTGTTGCTCTTACCTTAGGATGGCTGGCGCTCATTTTATGCACGCAAGCCGCAAGCGCGCAGACGAATGAAACGCAGGCTCCCAGCGGCGGCATCACAATTAAGGTCAGTGTGAATTCCGTGCTTGTACCGGTGGTGGTCCGCGATGCGCGCGGCCGTGCCGTAGGTAATCTCAAAAAAGAAGATTTCCAGCTTTTTGATCAAGGGAAATCCCAAGCCATTTCCGGGTTCAGCATCCAGGAACGCACCGTGCCTGAAGGTAACGCGAAGTCCAGCGGAACGGCATCTCCTGCGCCAAATGCGGATGCTCGCGGTGCTACTGCCCCCGGGGCAGCCGCGCAACCCACGATCTCGCCACAAAGATTCATCATTCTATTATTTGATGACGTGCACCTAAACGTTGCTGAACTCGCGCAAGTACAAAAGGCAGCGGCTCGGGTTCTCGTTGAATCGCTGGCCGCTTCCGACGTGGCTGCCGTGGTTTCCATGTCCGGGACAAACAGTGGTTTCACGCAGGATCGCGCCAAGCTGCAAGAAGCGATTATGAAACTGAATGCGCACGAACTCTCTAAGGCCGATCAGATGCCGAGAACCACCCCGGCACAAGAATTGGCGTTGTTAACGCTCGCCACGATCAGAGAATTTGTGTTGAAAATGGGGACCCTGCCTGGGCAACGCACCTTGATTCTGATCTCGCCGGGGTTCCCCAGCATAACCCCGGAATTGATGGTCGAGAAATCCGAGGTTTTGGACCTCGCGGCGCGCTCCGAAGTGACCATCAGCGCACTGGATGCTCGCGGCTTGTACAAGACAAACACCGACGCTAGCGAGCAGGGAGCGACCTCAGCTCGAGACATGATGACTGACCAATATTCCCAGTATCGCAGCATGACGATGAACCTGAGCGAGGACGTCATGGCGGAACTGGCCGATGGAACCGGCGGAACTTTCTTCCACAATAGTAATGACCTGGGGGAGGGGTTCAGAAACTTGGCTGCGGCACCGGAGTTTGTGTACTTGCTCGAAATGTCACTTCAGGGCGTC
>Ga0074045_10005004_pt1 | contig 11648 bp, 14 predicted proteins | sample BogForMeECP23OM2_FD_94442 | JGI IMG/M metagenome (GOLD analysis project Ga0074045, IMG submission 94442) | Bog forest soil microbial communities from Calvert Island, British Columbia, Canada - Bog Forest MetaG ECP23OM2 | ecosystem: Environmental > Terrestrial > Soil > Wetlands ...
AAATGGTGCGGGGGAGGGGATTCGAACCCCTGAACCCCTACGGGACAGGGTCCTAAGCCCTCCGCGCAAATGCTCTGCGCCTTTGACCTGGCCTCACCCCTTCAGGTTTCTCTGAAGGTTTGGCAACCCCCGCGGCTACCCTCGAATAGCATTAGAAGTAGATTAGCTATTCTTCTCCTGCCCATTTCATGGGTTTACCGTGGATTAAGGGAAGAAGTATGGCAGCGACTGCGACGGAGGTGGAGGGGTCCCTTCCTTGCCGGCTCCGTGTTTCGATTTCTGTTCGATTTTTTGAATTCTAATTTTATGGTGTTCCGCTAGGACTCGATATTCTTCAGAAAAGCCGAGATGGTGTAGTACGTGTTTCATCTGCATCTTTACGTCCTTGATGTTGAGTTGGGGTCCGTTCTTGGTTTCGTTAAGGATCAGTGTTCCGCCTTTGACGTTTACATCGATCTGAGTGCGTTCCTTGAGTGCATCAGCAATCTGTTTTCCGACCTTTTTGAGGTCAGTTAGTTCGACCTCGATCAATGTTACTACCCGTCAGTACTCGGGCAGCTTTGTCTAATACGTCTTCCTTCAAAAGAAAATCAGAGGGGAAGGCGGACAATCTGTCCGCAGCCCTCGCATCTGAGAAATTCGTGGTACTCATCTCGGAAGAGATAGCGTACTCTTCGCAAGTGTTGGCAAGCCTTCAATATGCGTTCCAATTCTATCACCAATGTCTGTATAGGCCTGCGAACAGTATATTCAAGAGACATGACTGAAACTGACCATTTTTACCCGTAAATCTTGATCAACGCTCGGCTAAGGTCACGAAAATGACCTCCCCTCTTGACATTTTCAACTAGAGGATTCCGAACAGTTGGTTGTGTGTTGTAGGCGGATAGTTGTCAAGAGTTCTGGGTACGTAAATGCGGAGTTGATTTGAACTGGAGAGTTTGAGTGTATGGTGAAACTATTTGCTTGACGTTAGCTGGATACGTTGAGGTTGGATTTACTCTGTGGCGGTTGTGACGGTGACTTTGCGTCTCTCGTAGACTCTTACTGTTTTGATATTGAGGAATTCAAGTAGTCCGTATCGGCCGAGTTCTCTTCCTATTCCACTTTTCTTGACTCCTCCGAACGGGACGCGTGGGTCTGATGCCACAGTGTTGTTTATGGTTACTACGCCGCTTTGGATCTCGCGTGCAAGTTTTTCTCCAGTTTGCAGATCCTGAGTCCATACGGTAGCTCCAAGTCCGAACTCAGAGTTGTTAGCTACTTCAACCGCCTCTGTTGCGTCCTTAACAACAATGATAGGTGCTGCTGGGCCGAACACTTCTTCCTTCATTACGGGCATCTGTAGTGTGACATTGGTGAGGATAGTGGGTTCGTAGAAGTAGCCTTTCCTGTCGATCCGGTGCCCTCCAACTTCTACCTTGGCGCCCATCTTCACTGAATCTTGGACTTGTTTTTCAATTTCTTTGAGTGCGCCTTCTCGGACCATTGGACCTATATCGGTATCTGCATTGAGTGGATCGCCGACTTTGAGTTTCTTTACTTTGGCGATGAATTTTTCAGTGAATTCTTCCGCGATTTCTTTTTCGGCTATGAAGCGTTTCGCGGCGATGCAGCTTTGTCCGTTGCAGATGAATCGTCCGGCAACTGCCCCTGCTGCAGCAATTTCAAGGTCTGCATCTTTGAGCACGATGAACGGGTCGCTACCGCCCAATTCGAGTACACATTTTTTGAGGTTTCTTAACGCTCGTTCTCCTACTTTGCTACCGATTGCAACGCTTCCGGTGAATGTGACTGCGTCCGTACCAGGATCATCAATCATTTGGTCTGCGATTCTCGAGTCCCCGATTAAGGTCCTGAATACTCCACTAGGGAGTCCGGCTTCATTGAAGGCCGATTCTAAATTTATGCCACTCTTCGTTGTGACACTTGAGGGTTTGAAGACGGCAGTATTGCCCGCGGATAGTGATGGTGATGCGAATCGAGCCAGTTGCCACATGGGGAAATTCCACGGCATAATTGCGGCCACCACACCTATTGGATCAAAAGCGACAAAACTTTTTGCCGCATCCGTTTGAGCAGGCTCAGGAACAAGAAAACGTTCAGCATTTTCTGCATAATATTCGAGGACCAACGCGCACTTCTCGACTTCAGCAATCGATTCCCTAATTATCTTACCCATTTCGTTACTCATGTCTTTTCCGAAATCTTGTTTCCGCTCGCGCAGAATTCTAGCGGTATTTGCAAAATATTTACCTCGATCAGAAGGCCGTAGGTGTCTCCAACTCTGAAAAGCCTTCCGTGCGCGGATAATTGCGTCTTTGATTTCGTCGGGTGTCGTGATTTCATATTCGGCGAGGAGCTCTCCCGAGGCGGGATTCACTGTGTTGAACTTGGCCATTGGAGTCTAATGGCTTTCGAAACGACGCAGCCTAAAACTCTTCCGTCACGAGGAGCAAACGCTAACCACGTGATGATGGTAGTGCATTAAGCGCGACCCTCGAGTGTGTTTATGATGATTCGTAGTCGTCGGCGATCTTGAGGAGGGTGACGGTGGAATTTATTCCTTCGACTGTTCGCAGTTTATCGACGATTCCGTTTATTGTTGCAAGGTCATCCGCAGTTACGTACGCTGCAACATCATATTCACCGGCTGTCTCGAAAAGGCGATCGACGTGCTTGCGTATCTTTCTCAAAGTCTCCTTGCTTCCTCTGGTCTGGGTTCTGATTAACACGATCGCTTCTCTTTGTACAGGCCGGGTTTCAATCGTAAATTTCTTTATCACACTGGTCTTGACGAGGCGCTTAATTCTATTCCTAACTGTCCCTTCGGTGAGCCCTATTTTGTCAGCGATATCGCTGTTGGATGTTCGCGAATTTTGTCTGAGGAGTTCTAAGATTTTGTTATCGATACTATCCACGACCAAACACCTGATTACGAAAAACGTAATTATATTACGAGGTACGTAATTCTTAAGTATAGCGGAGCATGGTCGCTCTGTGTGGTCAATATGGTGTCATACAAGGGCGCGTACACAGCCATCATCACGCCGTTCACAGGTAACGGCAGCAATTTAGACGTAGAAGGCTTAGCTAGGCTAAGTAACTTTCAGGCTGAGAACGGCATAAGCGGGATTGTTAGCGTCGGAACGACAGGTGAAAGTCCCACATTAGATTGGGACGAGCATATCGAAGCCTTCGAAACTACATACAAAGCTGTGGGATCGAAGGTTACCGTGATCGCAAGTACCGGCAGTAACAGCACATCCGAATGTGTCAAAGGTACGGAACATGCGCGTGATATGGGAATTAGAGATGTGCTTCTGGTTGACCCTTACTATAACGGTCCTAGCTCTCTGGAAATTCGTAGAGAATACCTAGAACCTGTTGCTTCAGCATTTCATGACGTCCAGGTTATTCCATACATTATTCCTGGCCGATCGGGCACACAACTGCTCGCGCAAGACCTGGCTTTCGCATATGAGAAGTACCCAAACATTTGTGCAGTAAAAGAGGCTACAGGTGACTTCGAAAACATGCGACTGATCAGAAGACTCTGTGGCAACGAGTTCAGAATTCTTTCGGGTGACGACGACAAAACCTTGCAGATGATGGTTGATCCTACAGTGAAGGCATCAGGAGTCATCTCCGTAGTATCAAATGTTGCGCCCAAGAGTGTTCAAGAAATGTGCCAGCTCGTCGCGGAAGGAAACATAACCAAAGCCAACAGTGTTGCTGACGGTTTGAAGCCACTCTTCGACATCGTCACAGTGAAAACGGTAGAGGAAACAAGTAATGGACAAGTTGCCTTCAAAGCACGCAATCCACTTCCAATCAAAACGCTGATGAGCATCCTAGGCCTCCCAGGAGGACCGTTACGGCAGCCGCTCGGCAGAGTTACCAAGAAAGGGTTGCAAGTAATCCTCCATAATGCAAGAGAAATACAGTCGCGCAATCCTGAGATCTTCAAACCACTTTCAGACTTCTTCGACATCAACGTCGAACAGAGACTTACCGACGAACAGTACTGGAAGGGATTGTATTACGATGCCTACTAACCTATGCGTAGTAGGGGCTACCGGAAAATTCGGGCGCTCAATAATTTCTCTCACCGATTCCAGCATTAAAGTCACAGGAGCAGTCAGCAGCGACACTAATCCTTTGGTCGGCAAACCGATAACTGACGTTGGCGGAAAAAGCCCCAGTGTCCTCATAACTAGAGCATCGGAAATAGAGAGAGCTGCAGCAAACAGCGACGTCGTACTGTTCGTGTCGACAGCGATTTCGGATTTGAATAACATACCGAAAATCATACAATTAGACAAACGAATCGTGGTCGGGACAACCGGATTCGACACGACGCAGTATGAGAGACTACGATCAATGCTAAAAGAGGTGCCTAGCGTTCTAACGTCCAATTTTGCAGTAGGTGCTAATATTCTCTTCCGAATCGCGAAGCTACTATCAGGTTTCAGCGACATATACGACTACAGTATAATTGAACATCATCACAAAATGAAAAGCGACGCTCCTAGCGGTACCGCGAAGACGATACATGAGATATTGAACTCCCAGGCCGCATTCTCGAGGGTAGTGACAGACAGAACCATGAAACCTAAACGAGATCATGGCGAGATAGAAATATTCTCATTGAGAGGAGGAGGAACACCGGGAATCCATCAACTAATCCTGGCCGGAGAGTATGAACGGATCGTAGTGGAACATCTTGCCTTCAGTAGAGCCGCCTCAGCGGTCGGAGCGCTAATTGCATGTAAGTGGATTGCTTCAAAAATGAGTCCCGGAATTTATTCGATGCAAGATGTACTAAATCTAAACGATCCGAAAAGCGCGACTTGAATCGGTGAATTATCGATGACGCTAAACCCGATGCCGCCCCTACAACTCAAAAACGACCATCTATTGCTCGGCGGCATAGATGTATCCGAAATTGCTGGAATTTACGGAACGCCGACATACGCGATTGATGAACAACGAATACGTCATAATTGTAGAAGACTTAAAGCTGCATTCGAGAAAAATTATAAAAAATTCAAATTGAATTACGCAGTAAAATCGAATAACAATCTCGCTGTGCTAAATATCGTTAGACAAGAGGGCGCTGGCGCAGACTGTTCGTGTCTCGAAGAGCTGACATTAGCATCTCTGGCAAGATTTGATAACGATAAACTGCTTTACAGTGGAAATAACAATAGCGACTTTGAACTTTCTCAAGGGATTCAGTCAGGAGCAGCCATTAATCTTGATGACGTGGCAATCTTACCAAGGCTCTTGAAATTTGGAGTCCCGGACATTCTATCATTCAGAGTCAACCCGGGGATAGGTCAAGGCCAATACCCCGGTCTAGTCTTTGGAGGGCAGGACACGAAGTTCGGCGTCGAAGAATCACACGTGCTCGACGCCTACTCACTCGCTAAACAGCGAGGAGTAAAACGATTCGGAATGCATATGATGACCGGATCCAACGTTCTTAACATCGAATATTTCGTGTCGGTAACAAGAAAACTCTTCGAAATAGTCGAATCAGTCTCAAAGAAGCTAGGCATCACATTTGAATTCGTAGATATCGGTGGAGGGTTCGGAGTTCCGTACAAACCTGACGAAACCGCTCTGGAGATTGAGAAGGTCGGCTCTCAGGTCGGGCAGACATTCCGCGAATATGTCGAGAGGAAAATAATCGGCGAACCGTATCTAATGATTGAGCCTGGACGATTCATAGTATGCGATTCGGCAGTACTTCTAGGCCGCGTTCACCACATCAAACATACCGCATCCAAAACATTTGTAGGCACAGACATCGGCATGAACACTCTCCTACGACCAGCTCTCTATGGCGCTTACCATCACATCTACATTGGAAACAGGCCGACATCCAAACCCGAGTCAACATATACGATAACTGGACAAGTTTGCGAGAACACCGATGTCTTAGCAAAGGACAGACAACTACCGCAAATTGAGATCGGCGACGTGATCGTAGTCATGAACGCAGGAGCCTACGGTTACAGCATGAGCAGCCAATACAACTCGCGACCTAGAGCAGCCGAAGTTCTAGTACAAGATGGGAAGATGGAAACCATCAGAGAACGCGAAACAGTAAACGATCTAATATTCAGACAACAAATCCCCACGAGGCTTCTCAAATGAATACGTACGCGGAACGTGTCAGACGACTTCCACCATATATTTTCGCTGACCTCGAGAGGCTGCAAGACGAATTGACGAAGAAAGGGGTTGACGTGATATCCCTGGGGATAGGGGACCCAGACTTGCCGACTCCCCGGTTCGTCATAGAGTCACTCACCTCAGCACTAACAGAGGAGGGATCGAACAATTACTCGTCGAGTGCAGGTGAAGAATATTTCAGAGAAGCAGTCGCTGAGTGGTATAAAGAGAGATATTCCGTTGAGCTAGATCCGACAACACAAGTCTGCTCCCTGATAGGCTCGAAAGAAGGACTTGCCAATCTGGGCAGACTACTACTCAACCCAGCTGACAAAGCTCTCGTTCCCGACCCCAGTTACCCCGTATATGGCCAAGGTTCAACAATATTGTCAGACGCAATCCCTGTACCTTATTCCCTGACGCCTGAAGGAAAATTTCAACCTGACTTCTCTGACATGAACGTTGATACAAAGACGAAACTTCTATTCATGAATTATCCGTCAAACCCCACTGCAGCAGTTACAACGAAACAAATTTTAGAAAAAGCGGTAAGTTATTGCTTAGAATATAATCTAACGTTATGCTACGATAACGCATATTCAGAAATTGCGTTTGGATGCTACAGATCACCATCGGCCCTGCAAGTTGACCAGTCGATGCGTTGCTCGGTGGAATTCAACTCATGCAGTAAAATGTTCAACATGACTGGTTACAGAGTGGGTTTCGCTGTAGGCAACAAAGAAATCATAACTGGTCTGAAGAAAATAAAGGCGCAGATTGATTCCGGCATTCCAAAATTCGTCCAACGAGCGGCTGCTTCCGCTCTGAAACGATACTTTGATGCCGATTTTACTCTAGAACGAGAAAGAAATAATCGTATTTTAGAGGAACGCCTCGACGTTCTCGTCTCTGGCCTTCAAACCGTAGGCTTGAATCCGGTCAAGCCTGAAGCAACATTCTATCTTTGGGTAGATGTTAAGATGGATGGGACGGAATTTGTGAAACGACTTCTGAATGCAGGAGTGGTGGCCACGCCGGGCGAAGCTTTTGGTAAAAACGGGAAAAACTATGTCCGATTCTCCGTTACAACCGATAAGGTTGTTGAAGCTGTGGAACGTATCAAGAAAATCAGATCGCGTTAGGCTAGGGATTAAGAGAATTGTGGAGAACTGTCAGAACTCAGCATTCTGAAGAAACATGTTTCTTCACCTGTATGACAAGCAGGACCCGTCTGATCGACTACATAAATCAAAGTGTCGCCATCACAATCCATCAATATTTCGCGCACTCGCTGAATGTGTCCTGATTCTTCTCCCTTCTTCCATAATTTTGCTCGGCTTCGGCTCCAGTAATGAGCCAGGCCGGTTTCTAACGTGCGATTTAGCGCTTCAACGTTAGCGTAAGCTAACATCAGGACTTTTCCTGATTCTTTTTCAGTCGCAATTACAGGTATGAGACCGTCTCCTTTTTCAAAGTCCAAGTCTTTTAGCGTTCCAGATTTCATGGCCGCACCATTACTCCTTGAGCGATCAGGTAATCTTTGACCTCTCTTATCGACAATTCTCCGTAATGAAATAATGAAGCCGCAAGCGCGGCATCGCAGTTCGTTTTAACGAATACATCACGGAAATGTTTCAGTTCTCCGCAGCCACCACTCGCTATTACGGGCAAGTTCACTATGCTCGTTATTTTACTTAGAAGTTCGAGATCGTATCCTAGTTTTGTGCCATCTCGATCGATTGAGGTCACCATTAATTCCCCCGCACCGAGCGTTTCTACTCGTTTCGCCCAGTCAGTAGCCTCATATCTAGTTTGACGAGTTGCCGAGTGGCTGAAGACCTTGAAGCGAGGTATTCCGTTATTGTTCACACGTTTCGCATCGATAGCGACAACGACGCATTGTGATCCGAAGACTTGGGATAGGTCTTTAATCAACTTGGGTCGCTCTAGTGCTGCAGTATTCACTGAAACCTTGTCTGCTCCATTGCAGAGTACTGATCTTGCGTCGTTGAGAGATCTGATTCCGCCTCCAACAGTGAACGGCACGTCAAGATTTGCCGCGATTCTTCTTACGAGTGAACTCAGCGTCTTTCGTTTGTTGAGACTGGCGGTAATGTCTAAGAAGACAATTTCGTCAGCGCCGTCGTCGCGGTAGCGCAGTGAGAGTCTTACTGGGTCACCTGCGTATCGTAACCGGTTGAAGTGAATTCCTTTGACAACCCTTCCAAGTTTTATGTCGAGACATGGGATTATTCGTTTGGCCAGCGGCATCGATATCATTCCTGAACTTTCAAAGCGGTAAGGTTGAGGGTACCGTCGTAGAGAGCTCGACCTAGTATTACACCATGCATGCCAATCCTTCGTAGTCCAATTACATCATCTGCTGTACTGACTCCTCCAGATGCCAAAATGTGCATAGTGGTCAAGTCACGGAGAGTTTCGAGGGTCTTCCAATCTGGGCCGGCACCTGTTCCGTCAAATTGGACGGCGGTTGCGAGGAGAGTTTCGACGTGTGCAGTCTGGAGGCGCGTTATGGCTTCAGTGAGTTCAAGATTTTCCGTTTTGGTCCATCCTTGTGTCACAACCCGTCCTTCTCTGTAATCTAAAGCCACGACGACGCGATCCGATCCAAATTCGTCGATGATAGAGATTATCGAAGACGGTAAACTATAGGCTAGGGTGCCTAGGATCACTCGTTGAACACCCAGCTCCAACCATCTCTTGGCGTCCATCATAGTACGTATGCCGCCACCAACTTGAACAGGGATCGATGCTACACGCACAATAGATTCTACCGTATCTCGATTGGAACCAGTTTGGAATGCACCGTCTAAATCCACAATATGCAATCCTGTTGCTCCTTCAGTTTGCCAACGTTTAGCGAACGCTAATGCGTCGCCTCTCCATTCAGTCCGATCGGTGGGATTCCCTTTCCTCAGAGAAACTACTCCTCCGCGCAGTAAGTCGATAGCGGCCCACACTTCCACGTAGCTTATCTCCTGAGTATGTTGAGGAAGTTGTGCAAAATCAGTCTTCCAGTGATTCCGGATTTTTCTGGATGGAATTGTGTTCCAAAAATATTTTTCCATGCGATGAGACATGGGTATTGAACGCCGTATTCACTTGTTCCTGCAACCCATTGACCGTCTGTGGATGGATAGTAGGAGTGCACATAGTAGACCCATTCATCGTTCGAGAGGCCCTCAACGAGTTCATTCTCTCGTTTGATCTTGAGAAGGTTCCAACCTATCTGTGGAACCTTCACTCCGGCAGGTAAACGCTTCACTTCACCAGGTAACAATTCTAATCCTTTACCCCGGCCTTCCTCGCTGCTGCGAAAGAACAATTGGAGACCGAGACAGATTCCTAAGAGTGGTTTTCCATTGAGGACGATCTCACGAACCTCCGGAGCGCGAATCTTACTTGTTGCCGCCGTGAAGCTTCCTACTCCAGGCAGTAGTAGTGCATCAGCAGACTTAGCTTTCCTAAGATCTTTCGTAACATTGCAATGTGCGCCTTCGCGTTTCAGCGCTGCCTGCAAACTGTATAGGTTCCCAACGCCGTAGTTGAGGATAGAAATGCGGATCGTTAATTGACACCGAACTAATTCGATAGACTATTCTAGGGATCGCCCGTATTTTTTGTTCATTTATTCAGGGCATCGTTTACTTCCTCGAGTGATAATACCTGTTGAGGTTCATGCACAACTAGTCCCTGTGCCAACTTACGGAGGGTTGGAAGTAATTGTAGAAAATCTTTCTTTTCGACAACGGTGTTAATCGCAAACCATCCTTTCGTAGAGAGTGGGCTTACGGTAGGTCTTCTTAGTGAGGGCAACTGAGCAAGTAGAGTTTCAAGATCCTCTTCCCTAACGTTGACAAATAGATGTAATCGTTTCTGGGCTTGAGCGACCCCTTTAAGGAGGGTTAGGACATCGATAATTTTCTCTTTTTTCCATGGATCGGCTAGCGCCTCCTTGTTTGTTATGAGATGGGCAGTAGATTCGAGTACGGTTTCAAGTGACTTCAAGTCGTTCTGTTCAAGTGAGGTTCCGGTTTCGGTGACTTCGAGGATTAGATCAGCGTCTTCTGGAGGTTTCGCTTCGGTTGCTCCGAAAGATAAAAAGATCTCAGCTTTGTGGTTCTCACCCTTTCTCCACCATGGCGTGACAATCAGCGGTTCTTGATCACCAAATCGGTTGCGGTAGGCTGGGAGATCTTTTAAGAAATGAGCGGCCAGGTTAAGATATTCCGTGGAGATTCGAACAGGTTTTCCTTGGCTCCATATTTCATCCAACATAGAGTTCGTTGATGAGTGCGGAACGGTTTTTGGTGCGGCCGCCACAATCCGTACGCGACCATACTCGAGGTCCTGAAGGCGTTCGACGTCAGCTCCGGTCTCCTTTATCCAGTCCAATCCAGTTATCCCTAGATCCTGCATGCCTTCCGCGACGTAGATCGGAATTTCTTGCGGTCGAAGAAATTTTAATTCAATTTCCGGGTCGTTTATGGATGGTTTGTAGGTTCTATCACTTCCAGAGATCCTATAGAAAGCTCTCTGGAAGATGTCGAGAGTTGCCCTCTCAAGGGACCCTTTCGGTAAAGTGAGTTTTAGGCGGCTAGTGTTCGATTTGGTGAACTAAATCAGCTCTGACCGAGTTCCCTCGCAATTCTAAAACACTCAAACACTGCTTTCACCATAACTTATTTAACCATTTCAGCGCCGACCAGACTTTCGATAAGGGTGTAATGGTGCTCCGGGCGGGATTTGAACCCGCGATCACCGACTCTGAGGATGATTTCCTCGTCACTCGAAAGGCCGGTATGCTTTCGGCCTGATTTGTTAACCGGGCTACACCACCGGAGCACGCATGCAGAAGCACAACATCCGGACTTTAAGTTCTTTTGCGATCGGTCTTCCCTAACTAGAGTATTCGAAAGTCGCGGAATTCTCCTTTCCAATTCTTCCACGTTACTTCAGCAGCCTCAACTTGGGCTCCTGATGGTCCATGTTTGCAAAAATCCAGAATAATTTCTACGTCTCTTTTTTCGCCCTCAAAGACAGCTTCTACTTGACCATTTGATAAGTTCCGAACCCAACCAGTTACATTGTTTGCAAGCGCTGCGCGCGCAGTCTCGGCTCTAAAGAAGACCCCTTGAACTCTACCGCTTATGAAGACGTGAGCTTTCACTTTCATAAGATCTGTTCCCTCACACGTGTAGGCGCTTGTCAGAGCGCCAATTTGTATGGCTAAATACGTCTCCCTGCAGAATTTGAATCTGTCATACTACGGTGAATGGAGTATTTTGCGAGCAGTCATAGTCGAGTTAAAGCTTCCCGCACTTCCGCCGTTGATTGAGGAAACGAAAACGATGGCTCAGAACATAGGGTATGAAGTTGTTGCGACACTGATTCAGAGACGCAAAAGTGTTCATCACACTTACACTTTGGGTCCTGGAAGACTT
>Ga0074045_10005005_pt1 | contig 11647 bp, 8 predicted proteins | sample BogForMeECP23OM2_FD_94442 | JGI IMG/M metagenome (GOLD analysis project Ga0074045, IMG submission 94442) | Bog forest soil microbial communities from Calvert Island, British Columbia, Canada - Bog Forest MetaG ECP23OM2 | ecosystem: Environmental > Terrestrial > Soil > Wetlands ...
AATCGGAATACGCTTGATGTTGGCCCGCAGGTTCATACGATTGATGAGCCGCGCATCAATCGAAGGGCTGGCGATTCCCGTCACCGAAACAAAGAAGATAGCGTCGAGGTCAGCCTCGCACAATCCGGCGCGCGTCAGGGCGCGGCAGATGGACTGCTCCGCCAGGTCCTCGGCCACCTCGATCCAATGATTGTTCTTGTCCCCCCAGTCGGTCAGGTCGTCATATTGCTCGATGGGCAGCGCCAGGTGGCGCCCGTTTACGCCCACTCGCGAAAGCAACCGGCCCAGCACCTCCGGCTTTTCCAGCGTGCCCGACCAGTGCCGTTGCAGCGCAGCCGAGATTTGAGGTTGAAGGTAGTATTGCGGTGGAAATGCGCTGGCAACGCCGGCGATTCGCATCAGGTAACGGAAGTCCTTTCCGGGGAGATGCAACTGTAAAACACGAAAATGGTTAGTGAGTTGCGGTCAGATTGTCAACTCTGGTCAATACCGCTTGGTGGGGACTAGTGATGTGACTCTTGCGAAGGACTGTGACATGGGAGATTCTGCAGTCTCCACTTCCAATATTTCGCGCCACAACTGAGATATGCCGAGCCAGCCAAATCTCATGAATGTGACCGCGGGTGAGCGCGCGATGGCACTAAATGGCCGTGACAGACGGGCAGTCGCACGTGACGCAGCGCACCGACGCGCGGCCATTGCCGGAATTACGCTGCCTGTATACATACAGAACAGCGCGACTTCGTCCGGAGGCCTTCATGTTTACCCGCCGAGACTTTATCAAGACCACTGCACTCGCTGGCACGAGTTTGGCTTTATTCAAAGGGAGCGAGGGCACTGCCTGGGCATTTTCACAAAGTCCATTACTAAGAAAGTTCATCTCGCCGCTGCCCGGCTTGGGAGCGAACGGAATTCCCGTGGCGAACGCCAGCAAGATCGCGTTCCTGGGTGCCGACTTCTATCAACTTGCCGCCGTTCAATTTCAGCAACAGATGCATCCTGACCTTCCCAATCCCACCAGGCTTTGGGGATACATGGATCGGACGACCGGAAAACCTGGCTACCTCGGCCCGGTGATTCTCGCCGAGCGAGGGCATCCGGTCATCATGCAGATGAAGAACATGCTGCCTGCGCAAAGTCTGCTGCCGGTGGACACCACGCTCGACGCAGCTAGCGGCCCGCAGAACCGCATGGTGGTGCACCTGCACGGTGGACACACGCCGTGGACGTCCGACGGCGGTCCTTATGCGTGGTTCACGCCAACCGGCACGGGGCCGGGCAATGGTGGCGGCGAAGACTTCTTGAACGGAGTGCCAGGAATGCCCGGCGTGGCGCAATATTATTATCCCAACGATCAAAGCGCGCGCCTGATGTGGTACCACGATCACGCTATGGGCACCACGCGCCTTAATGCTTACGCAGGAATGGCGTCTGCCTACCTGCTGAGTGACCCAGTTGTCGATAGCCTCACCAGCGGCAATGCTCCGTTGGTGCCTGCGCTTGCGCACACGATTCCGCTGATCATCCAGGACAAGACGTTTAAGACCGTTGCCGACCAGTGGGGAGAGCCGGGCGACCTGTGGTATCCGTACCAGTACGAGTCCGACGAAACGACTGGGCGGTGGGAGCTGGGCCCACCATCGAATGGCTTCCCCAATCTCGGGCCGCCGCCGGCGATTTCGTGCGTGCCCGAATATTTCTCCGACACTCCGGTCATCAATGGCGAAGCGTATCCCGTCCTGCAGGTCGAGCCGCGAAGGTATCGCTTCGTAATTCTCAACGGATCGCAGGCACGCTTCTACAACCTGGGACTGTTTTACGAATCGCAAACCTGTCCGAAAGAGCCCAACCTCAATAGCGACGGGCCCGCGTTCATCCAGATTGGCAACGAAGGCGGCCTGCTGCCATTTCCTGTGGCGTTCGCCAAGAAGAACAACGGCGCGTACGTCAACAAGAACTCGAACCAGTTGCTGGCTACCGATGACGAGGACGAAGTCAATCCCGACGGTCCGTACAACCTGCTGATGGCGCCGGCCGAGCGAGCTGACCTGATTATCGACTTCTCCAACGTGCCTCCGGGTTCGAAATTGATTCTCTACAACGATGCGCCGGCGCCGTTTCCTGGCGGCGATTTCCGCAACGACTACTACACTGGCGATCCGGACCAGACAGCGATCGGAGGCGCACCCAGCACGCTTCCGGGCTTTGGTCCGAATACCCGCACGCTGATGCAGATCCAAGTCGTAGCGCTAAAGGGATCGCCTGATCCCTGGAACTTTGCGTCGACGTATAACGCGCTCAGTTCGAACAATGGACTTCCGCTGGCGTACAAACTGTCGCACCCGGGAGAGCCGGACCTCGATCCCAACGGACCGAACGTCCTGCATGAAAACAAGACGCTAAATGAGGACTTCGATTCCTATGGACGGCTTATCCAGCGCGTCGGCACCGGCCAGATGCTCTACACCGACAGCTATGGCCGCAACTACATGGACGCGCCCACCGAGGTCTATCACAATGGCCAGGTTGTGATATGGGACGTGTACAACACCACGGGAGACACTCATCCCATGCACATCCATCTGGCAAACATGCAGGTGATGGGGAAGGCGCCGTTCACCAACGTTGGCGTTCCCGACTCGTCGTTCGCGCCTCCGGACCCGAACTATCGCGGCTGGAAGGAAACCGTGCGCATGAATCCAGGCGAAGTCACGCGGGTCATTGTGCAGTGGAAGTTGCCAACCACACCGTTCCCCGTGCCAGCCAGTCCGCGAACTGGCGGCAGTGAGTACGTGTGGCATTGCCACATACTGGAGCACGAAGAGCACGACATGATGCGGCCACTGGTGATTCTGCCATAAGCGCGGGAAGACAGTTGCCAGTTGCCAGTTCGCAGTTGTCAGTTTGGATCGTCCCCGTCCAGGCAGAGGCGTCTGGACGGGGAATGATCACCCACGAGAATTGTGCCCCCTTATGTACTGTGTGCGGGGCACCGCGCGGGTACTCCCCGGCTTCGCGATTTCACGCTACAACTGAAACATGCCGAAGACTTCCCGCGACGAAGCCCGCCACTCGCAACTGATCGCCCGCGCGGTCGAGTGGCTGCGACGCCGCTACAAATGCGGCATCATTCTTTCTGAGCAATACTGCGCCACCGGGGAAGTCCCCGATGTCATCGCGTGGAAGGGCCGGTGCAAATCCGTGCTGGTGGAGTGCAAGGTTTCGCGCGCCGACTTTCTCGCCGACGGCGCCAAGCCGTTTCGCCAGAAGCCGGAAGAGGGAATGGGAAGCCAGCGTTTTTACATGGCTCCGGCGGGAATCATACGGGCCGAGGAGTTACCTAAGAGTTGGGGGCTGCTTGAAATGTGCGGACGCGATGTGGGGATGACAGTCAAGCCGGGGCGCGTTGACTTGCGCACCGAAGCCGGCCTGATGAAAGAGATGAACCTGCTGCTGGCCAGTCTGCGGCGGGTGGAAGTGCGCATCGAACCGCAAACCATTACCGACTTCCTGAAGTGGAAAAACCGGCTGGCCGAATACAACGGCGGACAGCTCCCTGAAGGCATCACCGCGCCCGACGAAGAAGCCAACCCGCACCTGGTGGTCTAAAACAATACGGCCGCAAACCGAAGTCTGGGCCGATGCAACGAATTACGACTGCCTACGCCGTGCGCTTTCGCGGTAGGCCCCTGAGGGCGAAAAAAACAATGTACAGGTAGCAAATCGCCGGCAGAAAGAAGGCATGGTGGATGCCCATCCGATCGGCGATGATGCCTTGCACGAACGGAATGATCGCGCCGCCCACTATGGCCGTGTTCAGCATGCCGGAACCTTCGCCGGTCAGCGGCCCCAAACCTTCGATACCCAGCGTGAAGATGGTGGGGAACATGATGGAGTTGAAGAAGCCGATAGCAAGGATGCTGATCATAGCGACGTTTCCGGTACTTGCCATCGACAGGCAAACCAGTGCGGCTGCGATGAACGCGTTCGCCGCCAGTACGCTGCGCGGAGGCCACTTCTGGAGCACCCAGGACCCGACAAAGCGTCCCACCATCGCGCCGCCCCAGTAGAACGAAAGATACTTCGCCGCAGTCTCCAGATCGAGATTGCCGATGTAAGGCTCGTGCAGGTAGTTGACCAGGAAGCTGCCGATGGCGACTTCGGCGCCGACATAGGTAAAGATTCCGATCGCGCCCATCACCAGATTGGGATGCTTCCAGATGCTGTCGTCCTTCACGACCGCGTGGCCGCCCTCGGCCTCGGGAATGTGCGGCAGCTTGAAGCGGCCAATGACGATGGCCAGCAGGACCAGCGCCGCTGCGATGACGAGATACGGCATCTTCACCGACGACGCCTGCCCAATCCGGTAAGCCTGCAGTTCCGCCGGAAGCATGGCTGCAATCTGCGCTGCTGTCTTAGGCGCGGTAGCCAGGATGAGAATGCCGCCGATAGGCGGAGCGATAAACGTGCCGAATGAGTTAAATGCCTGCGTCAGCGTCAGGCGGGAAGAAGCCGTCTTAGCCGGCCCCAGCAACGCCACATAAGGATTGGCCGCCACCTGAAGTACGGTGATGCCGGCCGCCAGAATGATGAGTGCCGTCAAGAACAACGGGAACGACGGAACATTGGCCGCCGGAATAAACAGCAGCGCGCCCACTGCCATGGTCAGCAACCCGGCTACCATCATCGGCTTGTAGCCCACTCGCTCGGTGATAAAGCCAGCAGGGATGGAAAAGACCGCATACGCGCCGAAGAAGGCGAGCTGCACCAGCATGACTTGGGCGTAATTCAGGTCGAAGATTGCCTTCAGGTGAGGAATAAGGATGTCGTTCAAACAGGTAAGAAATCCCCACATGAAGAACAGCGTGGTCACCATGATTAGCGGGCCGCGATAGCTCTGCCCCGAATCCGGCGCGTTCGACGTTATCGTTCGTTGCTGGGTTACGATTGCCATGTTCACCTGTCTGCGTTGATGTGCTGCCTGTTCGTTACCAGAGTGCTGGTGGCCTGTAGCGTTTTTCGGGCTTGTGCGCGCCCACGGAATCTTATCAGGAAACCCGGCTGGGATGACCGAAAACCCCGAACGGCCTAATGTCGCGAGGCGCAACCAGGCTCAGTCCCGAATGCTAGTTGACTGTGGGATGCTGGCGCAACGGCAAAATCGGTTCTTTCGCTGGTTCCGGACGGCGAGTGGCGACTGGCTCCGGCTTCACTCTGCCTTCGCGGTCATGGCATCGAGCACCACTCGCATCCGCTGGACCGTATCGCGGTCGACGTGTTCATACGACGACGCAGGCGAGCCAGGAAGACTGCCGAACGTCAGCGGAGAAATCGAGGTCGAGGGATCGGTCCGCGCCGAAAATGCCGTCATGTGGACCTGCGTGCAGTGCGTCGCTTCCAGCAGTTGGCGCACGTTGTGGGCACGGACACCTCCACCGGCCAGGACCTCGATCCTCCCGCCTGCCCGGCCAATCAGCTGGCGGATGAGGGCATCGCCTTCCAGCGCAGTCTTTCGCTGCCCGCCCGTGAGCACGCGCTTAAAGCCAAGATCAATCAACGCATCTAGCGCGCTCAACGGATCGGGCACAACGTCGAAGGCGCGATGAAACACCGTCTGCTTGCCGATGGCGAACTCGACCAGCTTGCCACAGCGCGTCGCGTCAACCGTCCCGTTGGAATGAAGAAAACCCAACACAATGCCGTCGGCGCCGTGCTCCAGCAGGAGCCCAGCGTCACGTTGCATGACGGCGAAGTCCGCCTCGGAATAGCAAAATCCTCCAGCGCGCGGGCGCACCATCACCATGATCGGGACCCGCACTCGCTTCTTCGCCTCAATGAGAGTGCCAAGCGAAGGCGTAAGCCCGCCCGTCGCGATGGCTGCACACAACTCGATGCGGTCAGCGCCACCGCTCTCGGCGGCCACGCAGTCGTCTACGGTAGAGGCGATGATTTCCAGCAGGATGCTCGTCAACCAACTGCTCCTCGCTTCGCTTCCAAGATAAGCCCGCAAGTCAAACTCGTCGAGTGCGCGCCACCGGAAATCACTGCGCGTAGCTCCGCCAAGTGGTACGCTGGCCGCGATGAAGAAGCTGCTGGCGGTCGTGGTCGTACTCGGTTGCCTGCTGATCCTGGTGCGCCTCGTTGGCCCATCGATCCTCGAGCGCACGCAGAACCACACGCTGCAAACCGGTCCGTATCACGTTTCGTCGGAGGCCGAGACACTGCATCGCACATTGCTCGTGGCCGACATGCACGCCGACTCGCTGCTGTGGGGACGCGATCTGCTGGCGCCGAGCGCGGCAGGCCACATTGATTTGCCGCGGCTGGTGCAGGGCAACGTCGGTATTCAGGCCTTTACTGTGTTCTCCACCATTCCGCGCAATCTCAACATCGATCGCAATGAAGACACTTCCGACCTCGTGCCCTATATCGGAATGCTGCAAGGTTGGCCGCTCAAAACGCTGGGAAGTCCGAAAGAAGTGGCGCTGTACCAGGCCCGACGCCTGCAACAGTTCGCTGGCAAATCCAACGGCGGGCTTTTGCTGTTGCGCACCCGTGGTGATTTGGCGAACTTTCTCAAGCAGCGCCAGGCAGGATCGCACGTGGTGGCCGCCTTTCTGGGAACCGAGGGCGCGCAGCCGCTCCAAGGCAAGCTGGAAAACCTCGACGCCCTTTATGCCGCAGGGTTTCGCATGATGGCGCCCACGCACTTCACTGACACCGCGATTGGCGGCGCGGCGGCCGGGGTCACCCGTGGCGGGCTCACTCCGCTGGGCCGGGAGTGGGTGAAGCAGATGGAAGCCCACGGCATGCTGATAGACGTGGCGCACGCGTCGGACGACACCTTGCGCGACGTGACGGCGCTGGCCAGCAAGCCCATAGTCGTCTCGCATACCGGAGTGAAAGGCGTCTGCAACAACAATCGCAACCTGAGCGATGATCAACTTCGCGCGGTGGCCGCCACCGGCGGCGTGATCGGAGTCGGCTTTTGGGACGTGGCCTCGTGTGGCACCGACGCTGCAGCCATCGCGCGCGCGATCCGTTACACCGTTGGAGTGGTCGGCGCCGAACACGTCGGGCTAGGCTCCGACTTCGACGGCGCGGTGACGGAGCCGTTCGATTCCAGCGGACTCGCCCTGATCGCCGAAGCGCTGCTGCAGCAGGGAATGTCGGAACACGACATCCGGCTGATCATGGGTGAAAATGTTGCGCGGGTATTGTCGCAGACACTGCCGGAATAACCGGACAAGCAACCGCCTGAATCGGCAGGGTCAGTCGCCGTGTCGCGCCAACTGCGCTGAGTGGACCGGTCCGCGATGGCGTCCTTTGACCTCGTCCCAACGCACCCACGCGATATAAATCACAATCGCGATATTGACCAACAGAATCACCCAGTGGACGGTGCTGGGGCGGCGTATCAGGTTATAGAGCTCAAGCGGCAGGTACACCGCGCCGGCGATAATGGCCAACCACTCCGCCCATACCCGTTGCCGCCACAGCCCGTAAGACTCAATAAAACGCAGACTGGAATAGACCAGCGCAATTGCCAGCACGGTGAGCAGATTGGCGTCCATCATTCTGCCGGCAAGGTGCATCAATGCGTGCGATATGCGGCGGTCGGGATCGATATGCAGGAAGTACAGCAGGTTTTGCGCGGATTCTTCGAGGTCGATGTGGAGATGGATGATCTCCGCAAAGCCGAAGGCCACCAGCAACACCAGCAGCCCTTTGGCTGCCTCGAGAATGGCAACGGTCCGCAGACCCCGGCGATGGCCGTGATCCTCGCAGTGACCTGTGTGATGGTGTGTCCTGCTCATGTTCAAAGGGGTGGTTGCGCCCCGCACTCGTACCTTATCAAAAGCCTGGCGCCGCAGAGCGGAGTTCCGGGCCAGCCCCACCTTTGAATTGTATGCCGACGAACGAGTATTGGATCGTAGGGAAATTACCTTACTGCAGCCTGACGTACTCGTAATCCACCGGATTGTTGTTGATGCCGCGGTCGGGCGGCGCAATCCATGCCGCCATTTTGCCGGGCTGCGAGACACCTTGCATCAGGCTCAGGATGTATGCCCGGTCGCTTTCACTGGGCAACCAACTGCTCGCGTGCGCTCCGAATTGTTCCGCGCCGATGGGCTGGCCCTCGGGAGTCGTTGGCACGCCGGCCCAGTTTCCGATGTTGCGGCGAAAGCGCGTGCTGGGCAACGTCAAACGGAAGCTATGGCCCGCCTTCTCGACCAGTCGGTTCCATCGCTTCAGTCCGATTTCGCAATCCCGTACGTACGAGCTGCGCGTGACTTCGTTCATCGCATTGCGCATGGGGATCTGTTCGCTCTTCGTGCCGCCACTTCCGTCGGGCAACTCCACTTGGTAACTCTGCTCGAGCGCGATGTGATCTTCGTATTGTGCTTCGTCAGGACGCCCCTTCAATCCATTGGCGAAGTATGACGCCGCATTCGACGAGGTCTCGGACCCAAACAGGTCGAGCGACGAACTGAACCAGAAGTTCAGATAGCGCTGCACCGTCGGCAGGTCGATGGCGCCCGCGTTGCGGATCGCCAGAGGGTCGTCGGTATTTAGCTCCTTCATCACCTCCAGCGTGCGCTTCACCACACGATTGATGCCGGTGTCGCCGACGAACATGTGGTGCGCTTCTTCTGTCAGCATGAACTGACAAGTGCGCGCGAGCGGATCGAAGCTCGACTCGGCCAATGACTTAAGCTGGAACTTTCCGTCGCGGTCGGTGAAATACGTGAACATGAAGAAGCTCAGCCAGTCGCGAATGGGCTCGTTAAATGTTCCGAGAATACGCGGCTTGTCGGCGTCGCCGGAGTGGCGCTCCAGCAACTCTTCCGCTTCCTCACGGCCGTCGCGCCCGAAGTAGGCATGCAGCAGATACACCATGGCCCACAGGTGGCGGCCTTCCTCCACATTCACTTGAAACAGGTTGCGCAAGTCATAAATCGAAGGAGCGGTGTGCCCGAGCATGCGCTGCTGCTCCACCGAGGCCGGCTCGGTGTCGCCCTGAGTCACGATCAGCCGTCGCAGCGTCGCCCGGTATTCGCCCGGAATCTGCTGCCAGACTTCCTGCCCATAGCTGTCGCCAAAGCCGATGCGCCGGTTGGGATCGCGCTCGTTTAGGAAAATGCCCCAGCGATAGTCCGGCATGCGCACATAGCCATAGGTCGCCCAGCCTTTCGCATCCACCGAGGTCGCGGTGCGCAGGTACACATCGGCGACCTGGAAGTCTTTCGGACCAAGTTCCTCCCACCACTTCAAGAATTCCGGCTGCCAGTGTTCCAGCGCGCGCTGCAGCGTCCGGTTCGATCCCAGATCGACGTTGTTCGGAATGCGGTCCTGGTAGTTGATGCTCATTACACTCTCTCCCAATTGAATCGCGCCTTCGATCCTGATCCGAACAACTTCAGTGCGCCATGCTCACCGGTGGAATTCGGGCGGATAAACACCCAGTTCTGCCACGCCGACAAACGCCCGAAGACTTTCGTCTCTAGTGTTTCGGCGCCAGGGAATCGCAGGCTGGCTTCCATACCGGTTAGCGCGTCAGGCGATAGCGACGCCCGTTCTTCAATGGCGATACGCACTTCGTCTTCCCAATCGAGATCGTCGGGTGCGAAGGTGACGAGGCCGAGCTCCAATGCTTCTTCGGGACCTATGCGCTTGCGCTGCCCGCCGTCGAGCGCGGCAAGTTTGTCGGTGTCGCCGCCAAACCGCGTGTCGAGACGGCTGCGTCCGTTTACCGCCGGCAGCAACCCAGAGTTGAATTCATCCAGCGCGACCACCGACGACTGATCCTCTTCCGTAAGCGCCAGCATGTAGCTGCGGTCGGCCGCCAGCGCGAGTTCGAACAGCACACCCGCGAAGCACGAACCGGGCTCGATAATCGCGTACATGCTTCGCGACGAAACGTCGAGTCGCGCCAGAGTCCGCCGCAACAGGCCGATGGTTTCGCGCACCAGCCAGTCGGATTGGTGCTCGAGCATCACGGCATCGATTGCCAGCACCGCCTCCATGCTTCCGCTGGTTTTCAGCAGCCACAGGCCCAGTTCGAGTTGGTTGGTGCGCAGCATCAGGATGGCATCATCCAGTTCGCGCGCCATTTGCAGCGGCCACCACTGATCTCCCGCTGCGTGAATTTCCTCCACCGTGGTCGGCTGCTTTCCCTCGGGCGCCCGCACCGTCAGCGTCACCGTGCGGGCCGCGCGATCGAACGCTACATCGACGTACTGGTAGTGATAGCCGTCTTCGTCGATGCGGCATTGCAGCGGATTCAGCTTGATTCCCTTCGCCTCCGCAGAGCGCGAAGAACCCTCCACAAGCTTTTCCGCACGCGTGCGCACCAGTTCTGCAAATTTCGCCGGAGGTGCAATTTCGTCCACCATGCCCCACTGCTTCGCGCGCTCACCTTTGATGCCGTCAGGATTGGTACAAAACACGTCTGCAAGATCGCAGCGGACTCTGCGCTTGTCCACCAGGCGGGTGAGACCTCCAGTCCCAGGCAACACGCCCAGCAACGGCACCTCGGGCAGGCTCACCGCGCTGGAGCGGTCGTCCACCAGCAGGATCTCGTCGCATGCCAGCGCTAGCTCGTAGCCACCACCCGCGCAGGTTCCGTTAATGGCGGCGAGAAACTTGAGCCCGTCGTGGCGGCTGGAATCTTCCATGCCATTGCGCGTCTCGTTGGTGAACTTGCAGAAGTTTACCTTCCACGCATGCGACGACGTTCCCAGCATGTAGATATTGGCGCCGGCGCAGAACATCCGCTCGCGAGCACTGGTCAGCACCACGCACGCCACCTCGGGATGCTCCAAGCGCACGCGTTGCAGGATGTCGTGCAACTCGATGTCGACGCCGAGGTCGTAGGAGTTGAGCTTGAGCTTGTAGCCCGGCCGCAGTCCGCCATCCTCGTCGACATTCATGGCGAGCGTGGCCACGCGGCCGTCGATCGTCAGTCGCCAGTGGCGATACTCCCCGGCGGCCACATCGAACGTGACACACTCGGACTCGTTTACTTTAAGCATGCGCTGCGAACTCTCCTCAGAAGGGCGGCGATAACCGCCTCACGGCATAATTCTGGCTAGGGGATCCCACATCGAATAGATGCATTATAGTGCATAGGATTCAGGATTTGACTGTAAATGTGATGCAATTCTCACCGTCGGCTCGACGTGTCAGCCGCTGCCATTGCGTCCGCCAGCAGCCGCATGCACTCTTCGATCGAGTGCGCACTGGTGTCAATCGCCATGTCGGCCTTGCTGTACAAGGGGTGCCGGGCGTCGAGGATGCGCTGCAGGTCGTCCATGGACTCGCGGTTATCGGCCATGGGACGCAGGTCGCCCTGGGCCACGACGCGCTGCATGTAGTCCTCGGGAGACGCCTTGAGCCACACGCTGTAGCAGGCGGTAAGGACGCGCTCGAAAGTGGCCGGCTCCGAAACCAGGCTGCCGCCCGTGGCCAGCACAAAACGCGGGTTTCCGGCGATGACGTCGTCGAGGCAGCGGCGCTCCAGGCGCCGAAATCCGCTTTGGCCGTAAGGTCCGAGATCCACCTCAGGAGAACCCTTGGCGCCTGTTTCAACAGCCGGGCCAAGTCCAAGAATGGAAACTCCCGGCGCTGGGCCAATTTCGCGACG
>Ga0074045_10005006_pt1 | contig 11645 bp, 13 predicted proteins | sample BogForMeECP23OM2_FD_94442 | JGI IMG/M metagenome (GOLD analysis project Ga0074045, IMG submission 94442) | Bog forest soil microbial communities from Calvert Island, British Columbia, Canada - Bog Forest MetaG ECP23OM2 | ecosystem: Environmental > Terrestrial > Soil > Wetlands ...
CGCGACACGGATCGCCGTACCGTCGACGGCGATCTCCACGTCGGCTTCCGCAAGCTTCTCCAGTACCGCCTCCAGCGTTGCCGGGCGGGCACCTCTCAGGTTTACCGTACCCCCCGCCGCGGCGGCAGCGGCAAGGAAAGTGCCCGTCTCGATCCGATCGGGCATGATGGCATGCGACGTGCCGCCGAGCCGCTCGACGCCCGTGATGACGACGCGGTCGGTGCCGGCACCGGTGATCCGCGCGCCCATTGCGATAAGGCACTCGGCCAGATCGACCACCTCGGGCTCCCTCGCCGCGTTCTCGAGTGTGGTTACGCCGTCGGCAAGGGTCGCTGCCATCATCAGGTTCTCGGTGCCGGTTACCGTCACCAGATCGAATACGAACTTGGCTCCGACGAGCCGCGTGGCCTTGGCATCGATATAGCCATGATCGAGATCGATCTGTGCGCCCATGGCTGCGAGGCCCTTGACGTGCTGATCGACGGGCCGCAGGCCAATTGCGCAGCCCCCGGGCAAGGAAATGCGGGCCTCGCCACAGCGCGCGAGCAAGGGACCGAGGGCGAGGATCGACGCACGCATCGTCTTGACCAGTTCATACGGGGCAAGCGGCCAGTCGATCGAAGCCGCAGAAAGGGTCAGTGTTCCGTCGTCACGCTCTGCGGCGACACCCATCTGACCGAGGAGTGCCTGCATTGTGCGCACGTCATTCAGGCGGGGCACGTTGGTCAGCACTACCGGTTCCGGCGTCAGCAACGCGGCACAGAGGATCGGCAACGCGGCATTCTTGGCGCCGGAGACATCGATTGCGCCGTCGAGCCGCACACCACCTTCAATCAGTAGCTTGTCCATTCACGCGTCGCTGCGTCGCAGCGACCACTCTGCGGGTGTCAGCGTCGTCATCGAAAGCGCGTGGATCTCTTCGCGCATACGGTCGCCCAGTGCCGCGTAGACGCGCTGGTGGCGCCGAACTTTGGCGAGCCCCTCGAACGCATTGCTGACGATCACCGCTTCGAAATGCTGTCCATCACCACGCACCTCGACGTGTTCGCATGCGAGGCCCGCTTCGATCGTGCGCTTGATCGACTCTGGCGTTGTCATATCGAATGGGTACCTGATTGGATGTTATTGACGCATGAAAATGGGGCGCAAGCATGGCGATCCCATGTCCGGATCATGACCGAAGCTGGTTCCCGGCAGGCAGCCCCGGAATCAATGGCGCAGCTTGTACCCGCGTTTAAGCAGAACCAGCGTCAGCGCTGTCAGGCCAGCGCAGAACACGCAGACAACGACGAGGCTGGTCTGTGGCGCAATGTCGGATAGCCCGAAGAACCCATAGCGAAACCCGTCGATCATATAGAAGAACGGATTGAAATGCGACAGTGCCTGCCAGAATGGCGGCAGGCTGTGAATCGAGTAGAAGACTCCCGACAGGAACGTCAGCGGCATGATAAGAAAATTCTGGAACGCGGCGAGTTGCTCGAACTTGTCCGCACAAATGCCTGCGATCAGTCCCAGCGTGCCGAGGATCGCGCTTCCCAACAGGGCGAACGCGAGCGCCCATAGGGGATGCAGTATCGCCAGCGGCCCGAACGCCAGCGTGACCAGAAACACGCCGGCACCGACGACGAGGCCGCGCACCATCGCGCCCAAGACGTACGCGCCGTACAGGTCCAGCGGCGAAAGCGGCGGCAGAAGTACGAAGATCAGATTGCCCGTTATCTTCGACTGAATCAGCGATGATGAGCTGTTGGCGAAGGCGTTCTGCAGCACCGCCATCATGACGAGGCCGGGCACCAGAAACGCCGTGTATCCAACGCGCCCATCGAATATTGAGACGCGCGACTCCAGCACATGCGAGAAAATCAGCAAGTAAAGCAGCGCGCTCAGCACTGGTGCGAGGATCGTCTGAAAACTCACCTTCCAGAAGCGCAGTAGTTCCTTGTACAGGAGAGTCAACCAGCCATTGCGAAATGCGGCATTCATCGGCGGCCTATTGGTGGCGTGCCATGATGCGCAGGAAGACTTGTTCGAGGTCGGCTTCCTGCAGCGACAGCTCCGCAATCGTCGCGCCATCCAGGCGCAGCGCGGCCAGCAAGCTCTCGAGCTCGGCATAGCTCGCCAGCGATAGCAGGTACGTGCCCTCCTCCTGGCGCATGACCCGCGATTGCCATGCCCCGGGCAGCTGATCGGCAGTAAGCCGCACCGTAAGGCCGGCGAAGCGCGACAGCAGATTCTGCTTGGTGTCGAGGGCAACGATTTTTCCTGCCTTGAGCATCGCGATGCGTGCGCACAGCGCCTCGGCTTCTTCGAGGTAGTGCGTTGTCAGGATGATCGTATGGCCATCGCGATTGAGCTTGCGAATGAACCCCCACAGGCTCTGGCGCAATTCCACGTCGACGCCGGCGGTCGGTTCATCGAGAACGATCACCGGCGGTTTATGCACCAATGCCTGGCCGATCAAGACCCGACGCTTCATGCCGCCGGAGAGCGCGCGCATGTTGGTATTCGCTCGGCCGGTCAGATCGAGGTGGTGGAGAATCTCGTCGATCCAGGCGTCGTTGTCGCGAATACCGAAATAGCCGGATTGGATCTCGAGCGTCTCACGCACGCTGAAAAACGGATCGAAAACCAGCTCTTGCGGCACCACCCCGAGCAGTCGCCGGGCGTTACGATAATCGGTAACCACATCGTGCCCGAGCACGCGCGCACTACCGGTGTCGGCAGCCACCAGTCCGGCAAGAATGGAAATCAAGGTCGTCTTGCCGGCGCCGTTGGGGCCGAGCAGGCCAAAGAACTCGCCAGCCTCGACCACGAGATCGACACCTGACAGCGCCTGCACCGCACCGAAGCGGCGCGCGACATTGACAATCTCGACAGCGGGAATCACGCAGGACACGCGCGCGGCGACGCCGCGCGCGATTCAGGCCGTGATTTGGGCAGGCCGGCCGACAAGCTCCTCGACGCCGTAGAGTTTGGCGAGCGCGTCGAGGTTTGCCGGTGCACTGGTGAAAGACAGGCTGACGCCCTCGCGGGCCGCCCGCCGCCGCCAGGCAAGCAGAACCGCCACCGCGGCGGAGTCGACTGATTCGACGGCGGCCAGGTCGACAATGCCCGACCTTGGCAGCGCCGCGCGACGGCTGGAATCAAGCACGCGTGTCGCCGTGTCGACCGTAATGGCACCGGCCAGAAGCCAGCGTTCACCAGCGGCAAAGTGCGGGTTTTCTGAGGCGCAAACTTCGCATGCCGGTGCATCCTGCGCTGAGGCGCCATGAACGGATCCGTTCTCGCCGTTCATTTCGCCGGCGAATCCCTGTTCTTGTCCGCAAGCGCCTTGATCAGGCCGTCAACACCTGAACTCTTAATCACATCGTTGAACTCGTCGCGGTAATTGGTCACCAGGCTCACGCCGGCGACGACGACGTCGTAGGCTTTCCAGCCGTCCGCCGTTTTTTCCATGCTGTAGTCAATTTGCACCGCCGCCTGGCCCGGTCGCGTCACCTCGGTGCGCACGATGACATCCGTGTCACCCGGATTCATCCGCAGCGGCTTGTAGGTCATTTTGTTGTCGCGGTAGTTGGTCAGCGCGTTGGAATAAGTCCGAATGAGCAGCGTCTGAAACTGTTCGGTAAGCTGCTTCTGCTGCTCCGGTGTCGCCACGCGCCAGTTGCGGCCCATGGCGAGCGCGGTCATGCGCACGGTGTCGAAATGCGGTACGAGCTTCGATTCGATCAATTGCTTGACCTTGGCCGGATTGCCCGTCTGCAGGTCCTTGTCGGCGCGAATCGCACTGAGCGTGTCTTCGGCCACGTTCTTGACCAACGCGTCCGGACCCTCCTGCGCCTGGGCCAGCGAGGCGGTCGCTGCCAGCGCGAGTAGCAGAACCGAGGCGGCGGTTCGAAGCATCGGTGTCCTCACTTCGGCGGCGCAAGCACACCGTTTCCGGCCGAGGCGGCATCGTCGTCGTCTTCTGCCGGTAGCTTGCCGTCGATTTGATATTGCCGATTCTTCAGGTAGGCATTGCGCAAGAAGCGATAGCGGTCGAGTGCGGCGGTATCCAGCACCGATTCGCCACCCAACACCTGTGCCCTGGCGTCGAGATACCCGACGCCGTAGATCGAGTTGCGCAGCGGCACCTCAGGGATGTATCCGATGGGACCGATGAACAAACGCACCAGCGTGCCAGTTCCATCGCGCACCGTCGTCGGGCCGAAGAGCGGGACGAAAAGATACGGTCCCGCGGGCACGCCCCATTTGCCAAAGGTGATGCCGAAGTCCTTGTGATCCTTGTTGATGCCCATCATCGACCCCAGGTCGAAGATGCCCAGGATGCCGAAGGTCGAGTTGAGCAGCACGCGTCCGAAGTCGTCGCCTGCCTGCTGGCCGTTGCCTTCCAGCACGTTGTTGATGCCGGTAAACAGGTCGTCGAGGTTGCCGAAGAAATTCGATACGCCGGTGCGGATCAGCTCCGGCGTCACCTTGACATACGCTTCGGCAATCGGCTTCACGACATTGCCGTCGACGACCTGATGCACCGCATACATCTGACGGTTGAACGGCTCCAGCGGATCTTCCTTGGTCGGACCGGCAGCACAGCCAGCGAACAGGGTCGCGCCAGCCAAAGCCAGCGCGGCCCGACGGAATGGCAATGCGGCACGATTCATTTCTTGGCTCCTACCGGAGCCGGCTCGGCCGACTTGGCCGGCACCGGATCGCCGGATGCGCTCGGTCGGGGACTCGCAGCCTTGTCGAACAAGAATTGACTGATCAGCTTCTCAACCACGACGGCGGACTGCGTTTTGGCGATTTGATCACCGTCCCTGAGCATTGTTGGATCGCCACCGGCATCGAGTCCGACGTAGACTTCACCGAGAAGTCCGGAGGTATTTATCGCCGCGATCGTGTCCTTGGTGAACTGGTAGTCACGGTCGATGCGCAAGGTTACCACGGCCTCGTAGGACTTCGTGTCCAAACGCACGCTTTCGACGCGTCCCACGACCACTCCCGCAGCCTTGACCGGCGCGCGTAGCTTGAGGCCGCCGATATTGTCGAAGTTCGCCTCCAGACGGTACCCCGGGCTGTTGTCGAGAGTGACCAAATTGCCCACCTTGAGCGCCAGGAACAGGATCGCCCCGAAGCCGAGGGCCACGAAGATCCCGACCCAGAGGTCGATCGCGGCGCGGTTCATGTGGCGTTTCCTCCCCGGAACATGAATGCAGTCATCACGAAATCGAGCGCCAGAATCGCCAGTGACGATAGGACGACAGTCCGCGTGGTCGCGCTGGCCACTCCTTCAGCAGTCGGCTTGGCGTTATAGCCCTCAAATACCGAAATCAACGACACAGCTGCGCCAAAGACGACGCTCTTGATGATGCCGTTGGTCACGTCGGGCCAGAAGTCGACTCCCGCCTGCATCTGTCCCCAGAACGCGCCCGCGTCGATTCCGATCAGCCGCACGCCAACCAGGTAGCCGCCGAATATTCCGGCAGCCGAAAAGAGCGCGGCCAGCAGCGGCATCGAGATGACGCCTCCCCAGAAGCGCGGAGCGATAACCCGCGCCAGAGGGTCCACGGCCATCATCTCCATCGCCGCGAGCTGCTCGGTCGTCTTCATGAGCCCGATTTCGGCAGTGATTGCCGAGCCTGCGCGGCTCGCAAACAGCAAGCCCGATATCACCGGCCCCAATTCACGCACCAGCGCCAGGGCGACCAGGATCCCAAGTTGCTCGTCGGCACCATAGCGCTTGAGCGTCTCGTAACCCTGCAGCGACAGCACCATGCCGACGAAAAGCCCCGACATCAGGATGATCACCAGTGACAGCACGCCGGTAAAGTAGATCTCCCGGAGCGTAAGGTGGATGCGTCGGAACGCGCTCGGCGTGTGCCATAGTACGGCCGCGAGGAACCGGGCGGCGAAGCCCAACTGCGCCACGGCGCCGGTAACCGTGCCGCCGAGGCGGCGAAGCCACTGTGCAATACCGGCAACGAGCTCAGCCGACATCGGCGAAAAGCTCCTCACGATACGCCGGCGCCGGGTAATGAAATGGAACCGGTCCGTCAGGCGCCCCATCGACGAACTGCCGCACGAATGGGTCGCTGGAGGCCCGAACCTCATCTGGCGTGCCCGATGCGATGACTCGCCCCTCGGAGACAAAGTACAGATAATCGACGATTTTCAGCGACTCGTACACGTCGTGCGTCACGACGACCGAAGTGATCGAGAGCGCGTCATTGAGTCGCCGGATCAACTGGCCCACAACCCCGAGTGAGATCGGATCGAGCCCAGCGAAAGGTTCGTCGTACAGGATCAGCAACGGGTCGAGCGCGATCGCGCGCGCCAGCGCAACGCGGCGTGCCATGCCGCCCGAAAGCTCTGCCGGCATGAGTTGCGCGGCGCCGCGCAGACCAACGGCCTGCAACTTCATGAGCACCAGATCGCGAATAAGCTCCTCGGGCAGCGCGGTATGCTCGCGCATGGGAAAGGCAATGTTCTCAAACACCGACATATCGGTGAACAGCGCGCCAAACTGGAACAGCATGCCGGATTTGCGCCGCAGTTCGTAGAGCGCGCTGGGCGCAAGGTCCGGAACCGACAAGCCGCCAACACGAACCTGCCCGGACTGGGGCCGTAATTGGCCGCCAATCAGGCGCAGAATGGTCGTCTTGCCACAGCCGCTTCCCCCCATGATCGCCACGATCTTGCCGCGCGGGATCGTCATCGTGACGCCTTGAAGCACGGGCCGCACATCATACGCGAACGTTACATTGACAAGTTCGACCGCCGCAGACGGGTTGATACGAGAGGTTGCGCTCGCATCAGCGACTGGGGGCGATCGTGGTTCCGCCGGGAGCGACATGCTAGGGAAGCGCGCAGGGGTGGCAAATCGGGTTATTGATTGTAGCGGGTTGACCACACCGCCACAATGACAAGGGCGGAAGTCGAGCAGTCGCGGCGGGACCTCAACCGCGCAACAAGCGTCGCTCGGCATCCGCCAGATTTTCCGGCCGGCCAAGCAGCACGACGACATCGCCCGCGTCAAAGCGATAGTCGACCTCCGGTACCTTCGAGCGCATGCCGCGGCGGCGCACGCTGGTGACTTCGACGAGATCCGTGAGATCGAAATCCGCGAGCGTGCGTCCAACGGCTGCAGAGCGCTCCGTCAGGAGCACCGAATGCAGACGCGGTTGCAGGTTCTCGGCAGCGTCCGCCGCGTCGGTCGCACCATGGAAGAAGCCACGGAAAAGGCTGTAGCGCTCCTCGCGAATGGCACGAATGCGCGCCAGGACGCGATTAAGCGGGACGCCCAGCAAGAGAAGCAGGTGCGATGCGAGCATCAGGCTGCCTTCCAGCAACTCTGGAACAACCTCCGTTGCGCCTGCCTGCGTCAAGCGTTCGAGTTCCGCGTCGTCGACGGTGCGCACGATCACCGGCAACTCGTGTCGAAGTTGCTGCACGTGGTGCAGGATCTTGAGCGCGGTCGCGGTATCGGCAAAGGTGACCGCGATTGCCCTGGCCTTTGGAAGACCGGCGGCGATGAGCGCTTCGCGCCGCCCGGCGTCGCCATATACGACACTGCTGCCATCCGCGGCGGCCTCACGTACGCGTTGCGGATCAGCCTCGAGCGCGATGAACGGAATGTCCTCTTTTTCGAGCAATCTGGCGAGATTCTGGCCGCTGCGCCCAAAACCGCAGATGATCACGTGCTCCTGCCGCGCCATCGTGCGGGCCGCAATCTGCGTTACCTGCGCCGCCCGGGCGAGCCAGTCGTTCGCCGAGAATCGGCGCGCGAAGGGCTCGGCAACCTGGATCAACAAGGGCGCGGCGAGCATCGATAGCACCATAGCGGCCACGACGAGTTGGGCAAAACTCGGTCCCACGATCCCAAGATCGACGGCGAGCACGAGCATGACGATGGCGAACTCGCCCGCTTGAGCCAGATAGAAACCGGTGCGCAGCGCCGCTCCCAGCGGTGCGCGGAAGATGCGCGCGAGAACGACCACGAGTGTGAGTTTGGCCAGCACCGGGACGATGAGCAACAGCAGGACCCAGCCCAGGTTCTTACCCACTTCGGCGAGGTCGAGATACATGCCAACGGTGACGAAGAACAGGCCTAGCAAGACGTCGCGAAACGGCTTGATGTCTTCTTCCACCTGGTAGCGGTACTCTGTCTCGGCGATGAGCATGCCGGCGAGAAAGGCGCCCAGCGCGAACGACAGGCCCCCAACCTCGGACAGCGCGGCGAGGCCCAATGTCACCAGCAGCACGTTGAGCATGAACAGCTCGGACGATCGCTGCCGGGCAATGACATGGAACCAGGCCCGCATGGGTCTCTGCCCGAAGACGAGAATTATCGCCAGCGCGATCGCCGCCTTGCCCACGGCAAGTGGCAGCGCACGCCACTGATCGGCGGCCCCGGCCGCAAGCGTCGGGATCGCAATCAGGAAGGCGACGACCGCCAGATCCTGAAAGAGCAGGATCCCCATGACGTCGCGCCCATGTGCCGAATTGAGTTCCATTCGCTCGGCGAGCATCTTGGACACGATCGCGGTCGAGCTCATCGCCAGCGCGCCGCCGAGCGTGAATCCCGTCAACCAGCGGTAGCCGAGAAGATGCAGTCCGACCATCGCCAGCAGTGTCGTGATCGCAACCTGCGCCAATCCCAGGCCGAACACCGCCCGGCGCATCGCCTTCAGCTGCGACAGGCTGAATTCCAGGCCGATGGAGAACATCAGGAAGACAATGCCGAATTCAGCCAGCCCGCGCACATCGGCGTTATCGGGTACCCAACCGAGCGCATGCGGGCCGACCAAAATGCCGACGCCGAGGTAGGCGAGGATCGGCGGCAACCTCACCAGCCGGCACACAATCAGAGCGACCACCGCCGCGGCGAGGAGCAGCAGAATCAGCTGCAGCGTATGCGACATAAATCCAATGTAGCACAGCCTGCGCGGGCTCCCGTAGAGGCGTTCCGGTATACTTTCTCGCATGTCCGCAACGGTCGCTGCAACCGCGAAGGCGTCGCTCGGCGTTGATCCGAAGCGCGCGCTCGCCCTCGGTCGCGACGTGCTCGCGACCGAAGCTAACGCGATTAGTGCGCTTTCCGCCCGCTTGGGTGCGCCTTTCCTCGCCGCCGCGCGCACCTTGTTCGAGTGTCGAGGTCGCGTAGTCGTGACCGGCATCGGCAAGTCGGGGCACATTGCGCGCAAGATAGCGGCCACGCTGGCGTCAACGGGTACGCCTGCGTTCTTCGTTCATGCCGCCGAGGCAAGCCATGGTGATCTCGGAATGATCACGGCCGACGACGTCGTCCTGCTGCTTTCAAATTCCGGCGAGACCGATGAACTTGTTTCGCTGATGCCGCATCTCAAGCGCCAGGGGGCGCGGCTGATCGCACTCACCGGCAATGAGCAATCGTCATTGGCGCAGGCCGCCGACGTGCATCTGGATGCAAGCGTCGATGCCGAAGCCTGTCCGCTTGGTCTTGCCCCGACTGCCAGCACGACCGCAGCGCTCGCCCTCGGCGACGCGCTGGCGCTGACGCTGCTCGACGCGCGCGGCTTTTCGGTCGAGGATTTCGCGCGATCTCATCCCGGTGGCTCGCTCGGCCGGCGACTGCTGACCCATGTCAGCGACGTCATGCGCCTTGGCTCCGAAGTCCCTGCGGTCCCGCTGACCGCCTCGCTTGCCGACGCGGTCGTCGAAATGAGCGGCAAGGGCATGGGAATGACCGCCGTGATCGATGCGGAGCACCGCGTCCAGGGAATTTTTACCGACGGCGACCTGCGGCGCTGCCTGGCGCGCGCGGGTGATTTCCGCGCCGTCGGCGTGGCGCAGCTGATGACCCGGCAACCACGCACCATCGGCCCCGATCGACTGGCTATCGATTGCGTCGAACTAATGGAAGAGGCGCCCAAGGTGTCGCAGCTGCTCGTCGTCGACGCCGAAGGTCGCCTGCTTGGCGCACTTCACCTGCACGACCTCTTCCGCGCGCGTGTCGTGTGATGCACGCACCCGCTCTCTTGGCGCGCGCGCGACGGATCCGCCTTCTGTCCTGCGACGTCGACGGCGTGCTGACGGACGGACGGATTTTCGTCGCCGAGGATGGCCATGAACTGAAGGCATACTCCTGCCTGGACGGCCTGGGTATGAAGTGGCTCGAGCGCTCGGGCGTGGTTGTGGCCTGGATCACGGGCAGCAAAACAGCGGCTGTCGCGCAGCGGGCCCGAACGCTTGGCATCGCCCGCGTCATCCAAGGCGCGGAGAACAAGCTCGATCCATGGGAACGTCTGCGTGGAGAGCTGGCGCTCGACCCGGAAGAGTGTGCCCACATCGGCGATGACCTGCCGGATCTGCCGGTCATCGCACGCTGTGGCTTGGGCGCGACTGTACCGAACTCGCCGGAACTGCTGCAGCGACGAGCGCACTATGTAACGCGCGCCGAGGGTGGGGCCGGCGCGGTGCGCGAGCTCGCCGAGCTGATTCTCGAAGCCCAAGGCAAGCTTGAAGACCTGCTGCAGTCCTACAGCGCCGAGCCGACGCGGATTTCGAAACCGAAGCTGAGGCGGATGTGAGTGCTCGGTTGTGGCTTGATCGGCTCGTCACCTGGTCTCCCGTATTGCTGCTCGGCGCGCTGGCGGGTCTCACCTACTGGCTCAATACGCAGGTGCGCCTCGCCGCTCCGCCCTTCGACGGATCCGGGAGGCACGATCCGGATATTTTTGTCGAGAACTTTAGGGCCGTAAACCTCGACGAGGACGGCCGCGTCAGGCAGGCACTGGTTGCCAATCGGGCGGAGCACTTTCCCGACGACGACACCACCGTGTTCGATGCGCCCGCGATTACCTTCACGGACCCTGGCAAGCCGCGCCTGGACGTGACTTCAGATCACGCGACGGTCACGGGGAATCGCGAAAACGTCTACTTCCAGGGCCACGTCAAAGCGGTTCGCGAAGCGTCGGCACCGGCAGACGAAAAACCGGACGGGCCGATCACGGTAACAAGCGAATTTCTGCACGTATTTCCCAACGAGGACCGCATTGTCACCGACCGCGCGGTGACGATTGTGGACCCGCGTGGCACAATCAGTGCGATTGGGCTGGAACTCGACAACAAAGCCAGAACCGCCAAGTTCGGTTCACATGTGACTGGCCAAGTACAGCCGCAAACCATTTCCCGATGACTCGCACCCTGCTGCATTTCCTGTGCTTGGCCGTCAGCGCGCTGCTCGGCGCCGGCGTCGCGTCGCCCGCAGCAGCGGAGAAGGCGGATCGCGACAAGCCCATCAATTACCAGGCTGACACCGGCGACGTCAACTATCAGACCAAGATCGGGACCCTCCAAGGCAACGTCGTCCTCACCCAGGGCACGCTTACGATCCACGCCGACAAGATCATTTTCCACCAGAACCCCGACAACTCGGTGTCGGCGACAGCGTATGGCAATCCGATCACCTTCCGCGAGAAGCGCGACAACGTCGACGAATACTACGAAGGGGTCGCCCAACGCGCAGAGTACGACGGCCAGCGACGCTTTCTCGAATTGTTCGACCGTGCCCTGCTGCGCCAGGGGAATGACGAGATCCGAAGCAACTATATTTCCTACAACGCCGAAACCGAGTTTTTCAAGGCGGAGGGCCGCGCGGACAGCCG
>Ga0074045_10005007_pt1 | contig 11644 bp, 10 predicted proteins | sample BogForMeECP23OM2_FD_94442 | JGI IMG/M metagenome (GOLD analysis project Ga0074045, IMG submission 94442) | Bog forest soil microbial communities from Calvert Island, British Columbia, Canada - Bog Forest MetaG ECP23OM2 | ecosystem: Environmental > Terrestrial > Soil > Wetlands ...
GCCTTCGCATAATCGGACCGCAGGGCGAGCGCCCGGTCGAAGCATTCCAGCGCGGCGTGCAAGCGCGACAGCGCCATCAGCGCGCAGCCGCGATTGTAGTGGGCTTCCGCGTACTCAGGGGCAAGCGCGATCGCCCGCTCATAGGCTTCCGCAGCAGCTTCGCTCCGCCCGAGGTCGGCGAGCGCGTTGCCGCGATCGTTGTGCGTCTTTGCGTTGTCTGGGTCGAGCTCGATTGCGGCATCGTAGCTCTTCACTGCCGCTTCGAACTGGCCGAGTTCAGCCAGCGCGATTGCCAGGCTGTGGTGGGCGGGCGCGTAGTTCGCGTTGACGGCGATCGCCTTGGAAATGAGCTCGATTGCGCGCTGTGGATCGTTGCGCTCGGCGGCAATGAGCCCCGATAGGTGCAGCGCGTCGAATTGCCGGGGTTGCAGCCGCAGGATCTGGTCATACAGCGCCTGCGCGACGTCGAAGTGGCCCGCATTTTGAAGCGCGAGCGCACGCTCCAGTTGTAGTCGCGTACCAGCGGGCATAGCGCTGCGCGAGGCCACCTTCGGGCGGCGCTTCGTTTTTAGCTTGCGCGGCATCGGACGTACCTAGCTTGCTTAAAGCAGAAGGTGTCAGCGAGACGGTTACCAACACCGCACATGCGCTTGGCGGGGGAATGCTCGGGCGCCAGGCTTATCTCTCCAAGGTGGCGTCCTCGATCAGGACCTTGTACACATATCCGGCCCCGAAATCCCGGTTCGTGTGCACGACACCTTTGACAAGCACGGTGTCGCCCACTTGCGCCTGCGCAGCCGTCGCCACGAGAATGTCGTTGCTTCCGTCAGCGGCGGATCCCGAGCCATCGCGCAGGTGAATCCAGTTCCTGCCCATCACGTCGGGCGTGTAGCCGACCACGCGGCCGCGAACCGAGACCGGCTTGTTGTCGAGAACCGACGATCCCGTGATGACTTCCGCCACGGTGCGCCCGCGCGGGCCGTCGGCCATCGCGACGTTGATCCGTTCACTGCCAGCGGCTGGGGCGGTCGCAGCGGACATGGCGGCGTGATGCGCCGCCATCCCGCCGTCGGCATGCGCCGGCGGTTCGCATGACTCGGCAAGGCCGCCGAAGACGATCCACTCATAGGTCTTTTGCTGCATCCTGCTCCAGAAGTCCTTCATCACGGCGGCGTGAGCGATAGCAACCTGCTTGCCGGTCGGCACCGAGGCCCGGTCGATGGCCGCCCAGGTCTCGCCCCCGGCGGTCCTGAGGCGCAGGTACGTATAGGCGTCGACGTCGATTGTCTCGAGGACCGTCCCTTGAAGGCACATCGATTCGTCGAGCACAGGGGCATCGGCAGCGCAAACGGAGCCGACAGCGAATGTCAATACCAGGAACAATGAAAACTTCATCGATGGTCTCTCGGTTGTGGCACCCGTTGGTGGGTCGCCTCCGTACGGGCGGCTCGCGTTCTGCAGCAATGAGAAGGGGGCCCTACGGCCCCCTTGGTGCTGCTGGCGTCTCAAGAACTTACTTGGCGTGGCATTTCTCGCAGATGTAGTTGTCGCTATCCACGGGAGGCGCGCCCCCACCATTGCCAATAAGCTTACCGGTGACGAAGTCAACGTCCTGCACGCGCGCTCCGTTGTGCACATCGTGGCACGATCCGCACTCCATGCCGGTCTTGCCCGCGACCACGCCCGCCGAAATTTGCGTTCCCGTTCCATCCAAATCATTGTACAGGCGGATGCCATTGGCCGTTGGGTCGGATACCCATTCAGTCGAGATGAATCCGTTACCTGTCGTGGTGTTATTGTATGTATTCTTCGCATTCAGATACGGATAGGGCATCGCTAGCGGGTGCGTTCCTTCCATGTGGCCGGAGCCGTTCATGCCGACGCCACTGGCGGGACGATTGTTGCTCGCAGCGCCCAGGTTATAGCCGCCGATCAGAGACCACGGGCTGGTGAGGAAGCCTTGGCCAACGAACGAGGTGCCGACCGGCTGCAGGGTTGCCATGAACCACTCACCCGACGCGGTGGCTACCGTGCCGTCGTGGCAGCTCAGGCACTTTGCCGACATACCCGCATAGGTTGCGCCGTTGAACGTCGCATAGGTCGTGCCAGCCGTGGTCGCAGTCGTACCGTTCCACGTGAACTGGCTGTTCGAAAGCGTGTGGTTCCAAAGCAGGTTCGTCGTCTTCGCTTGGTGCGGTGTGTGACACTCGACGCACGCTCCGATGGTGACCGTTAATGTTCCCGTCATCCGCGATGTCTCATCGTGGCTCGATCCGCCAAAACCGCTGCCAGGCGCCGAGCCGGCCATCGCGGGTGACATTAAGGTCGCCGCGACAAGCGCAGCGGCGCCAATTGCAGCAACGTGTTTGGTCTTCATTCCATTCTCCTAGACAAAGTATGAACTGCAACCATTTGATTCGAGAGAGAAAATCCCTTGTTTTGTTCTCATTAACGAGATTTGCCACCACTCAGCTTCATAATTGCTCGGGTACCGGGATCTGATCGTCTGAATGTATTCTGATGGTTGGCCGTTCTTGCTCCTTGACCTAGCGCAACAAAGCTGCACTTTGGCCTTGGCGCGGGGCACTTTCCGTGTGGAAATGCAACAAGGAGTTACCCGCTAGATTGCCGGACCGCCAGGCGATCGCGCCAACCGGCGTGTCCTCGAGCGATGCGTCTGGGGCCCATGCTCATGCGCGGTGTCCCGACCCTGCGGTTCGCGCTGGCCGAGCCGCCCTCGGCCCGGTACGCCCTTGAGCTTGCGGTACAAGCTCGACACACCGATCCCGAGCCGTTCCGCAGCCAGTTTTGCGTCGCCGCGCTCATCGGCAACCGTCTGCAGGATGATCTGGACCTCGAAATCCCGCAGGTGCTGTTTCAGTGTCTTCCCTGGCTCGGGGGGCGCAGGTATGGCGCTGGCTAGTTGCATGTATTCCAGAACTGCGTCGACATCGCGCAACGGCGTCGCGAGATAGTCCACCGCGCCTGCGCGCATAGCCTCGACGGCGCCTTCCGCAGACAGGCAGTCAGTGACGACAACGAAGCGAGACCCCGATCTTGCGAGACGGCTCCGACGCACAAGGTCTAAGCCGCTGCCGTCTGGGAGCCGTGCCTTGCACAGCACAACGTCGATGTTGCTGCGCGCGAGCCTCGCCTCGGCTTCCCGAACGCCGCCGGCAAATTCTACGACGTGACCTTTCGAGGAAAGGTCTGTCGCAATCGGGGCCCACGCCGCTTCATCGCCGTCGACGATGAGGATGTTGCGTGGCGCAACCGGGACGCCAGGGGTCATTGGGCGACAGCCGCGCGTTTGCACAACGAGAGCTGCGGCGCCGGTTCGCGACCGCAGCGCTCGCGATTGGCCGCCCTGCTCAGTAGCTGAGCGGATTGTGAATGACGCCGTGGCATGTGAGGTAGCAGCTACCGTTGCCGACACCGGTATTGACATAGTCGAGCCGGCCGGCCGGGTTCGCCGTCACGACGGCCTTGCCCGTGGCATCGCGCGTCATGAAGTCGATCAGATGTGCATTGTCGCGAGAGCCGTGCGCGTCGTGGCACACGGCACACGACGTCTGGTTCTTGACGACGTGCAGCCAATGTGGGAAGCCACCGGTGCCTGTCGCAATGGTTCTTCGTATCGTTGCGACCTTGGCCGTCGAGGCATTGGCGGCATTCGTGGGGGCGACCGTGGGGGTGCCCAGAACGCTGTTGCGGTCGTGGCACTTGTAGCAGATCGCGTATGCACCGGGTGATTCCGCCGCCGGGTCGGTTGCCACGTAATTGCGCTCGAGAATCGGCGCGTACCGGGACGCGTGTGGTCCTGCGGGGCTCGGGTCGCTGTTGTTGTGGCAATCGGTGCAGCGGACGATGCTCGAGGCCGTATAACCCTGCGTGAATCCCCGCATCGTTGCATTCTTTCCGGCCGCGGCGACCGGATGGTAGGACCTGCTGCCGGTACCGAGCCTTTCGCGGGTGTCACGGCTGCGGTCAACGCGCATCACGCCGGGTGTCGTTGGTTCGCCGTGGCATTTCAGGCACACCTGGTACTCCTGAGTTGCGCTCCTGACGAGTGCCCCCGAAAGGCTCACGCCCGAAACGCCCTGCAGCGGACCGGCAAGTCCCGTGGTGGTCGCAGAGGCCGCCCTCGCCTGGTGCGGATTGTGGCAATCGGCGCAGGTGACATGCCGAGGCATTGTGCTCGGATCCTCACTCGGGCTGTGTTTCCACTGCGCGGCTTCGATCGGGTGGCGCGAGGTCTTGCCGCTGCCGACAAACTCGGCGGCAACGTTCTTCGTTGCCACCGTTCCGTCGTGGCAGATCGTGCAGTTTTCGGCCTCAACCGTGCTCGACAGCAGCCATGCGCCCGCAGCGGAGTGCGGCCGATGGCAGGCGTTGCAGCTGTTGGCTGCGAGCGTCTGCTGCCCCCCCGCCGGCCAAGGGTTCTTGCCGCTGCCGTTCCAGGTGGCGGTCGATGTGGCGTGGGCCGACGTGCTCCATTGCGTCAGGCGGTGGCACGCCACGCACAGCGCGCCTTGGGAATTGTCGATCCGCAGGAATTGGGAAAGCGTGTCCTCGTGCGGATCATGGCAGCTCGTGCACTGGAGTTGCCTGTTGACATCGAGCCGCACCGTTGCAGGCAGGGCGGCTGGCTCCACCAGGTCGCCGACCTTGGCGGTGAGCGCGGTATTGTAGGTGAAGGAGAAGGGGTGGCTACCGCGCAAGTCAGTACCGAGCACGGTCGGTCCGGTCAACGGTGCGGTGGTCGCCTGGCCCGAGACCCCCGGTCCCGCCAGCCGCGCCGAGGACAGGGCGAGGATCCCGTCGTGGCAGGACAGGCAGAGGCGGGAGCTGCCAGTCGGCTGGCCCAGTGTTGCCTGCATCGTCGTGCTGGCATACATCTGGTACGAGACCCCCGCCGTAGGCCGGTTCCAAAGTGCCTGCGCGGGCGAGGCATTGTGCGGTGTATGGCAATACGCACAGGTTCCGGCGGCGCGACCGTCCTTCTGCTGGCCCTTGCCTGTCGGCGAGAGGTTGTGCACGGTAGCCGCAACATTGTCAGTGGCAACAGCTTCCTTCCACGGCCCGATCAGCGTTGCGCCGACACACGCGAGCATCGCCACCTTCAGGATTGCATGCCACGCCGGGCGACGCCGATGGCCGGCCTTTCGATCCGTCTTGGACCTACTTGCGCCTGCTTGCGCGATCATTTTCCGGCCTCTTGGCCACGGTTTGGCACAAGGCGAAACACCTGAATGCGCCGGTTGTAAGAATCGGCGACGCAAATCTCGTCGTCGGCCGTGATGAAAAGGCCTCCGGGAAGCCAGAACTCTCCGTCCCGCTGGCCGTGCGCCCCGAACCCCAAAAGCAGTTGCCCCTGGCGATCGAATACCTGAACCGCGTCGAACAACGCGTCGACAACGTAGACGTGTCCCTTGCTGTCGCCGGCCACGCCCTTCGGCGCCGCGAAGTCTCCGGATCCATCGCCTTGATGGCCGATCTTCCACAGGAATCGGCCGTCGCGGTCGAAAGCCTGCACCCGATAGTTGAGCGCGTCAGTCACGAGCAGCGTTCCATTGCGGTCGAGCGCGAGATGCGTTGGGCGGTTGAACTCGCCGTCTCGGTCCCCGTTGGCGCCGAACGTGCGGACCACCGCCCCGCCCGGCCCGTAGATCGTGACCTGGTGGGCTGCCGAGTCGGCGACGTAGAGATTTCGCCTTTCCTCGTCGAAGGCAAGTCCCGCAGGCCGCGACAGCCCGGCGGAGGCGGCGACAGCGATCAATTTCCCGGCCTGGTCGAACTGGAATACTTCCTTGAGCACGCTGTCGGCGACGAACACGGAGCCTTCCGGTCCCAATGCGACGGCGACCGGCGAAGCGAGCGGCGTGTTCCCGGCGCTGTTCACCTTGACCAGACCATTCTGCCGCGCATCGATGATCCACAGCGCCGGTACCCCAGGGTCCGCGACATACAGCACGCCCTCGCGCTCGGCCACGCCTGTCGGACGAACAAAGCGATCCTCCTCCTTGCCGGCGATCGCGTCGTAGATCCGCCCGAAGAAGCCGCTGCTAACGCCCCAGTCGGCGGGACTGGCGACGGCGCGGACCCAGCGGACCGCCGGCGCGGCGGGAGGCGGAGGCCATGCCCGAGCTGCAGCGGGAGTCGACGAAGCATCCTCCGCTGCCAGCGATACGACCGGCAAGCAGGCGCCTAGCACCAGCAAGATGGCAACAGCGACAAGGCGCCGCATTCCACAGTTCACGTTCAAAATCTCCGATTGATCGACAGGTTGAAGAGCGTGCTTTTCGTGGTAGCGGTTCCGAGCATGAAATTCCCGTACTGTGCTGTAGCCTCGAACGTGAGCTTGCCCAGCGTGTAGTTAAGCGTGGTGCCGACTTGGTTGAGCGTCTGTGTAGGAAACTCCGAATCCGTAAGCCTGTCGCGTAAGGCGAACAGCGTGGCGGACAGAACGTCGTTGTGGGATCCCGGAGGCGCAAAAAAGTTGAAGTCGATTCGCGCGTTCGAGCCGCCCGACGTGCGCAGCGGCACCGTGTATTTGGTCTCAAACCAGGTACCGATGAGGTTGACCCCGAAGGCGTAGAACGGCTGATAACTCGCGCCGGCTGTGCAGCTCTCGGTGTTGTAGGCAAGGCTGGCTGACTGGTAATGTATCAAGTTTGCAAGCACGCTTGCGTTCAGCACGTTCCAGTTCCCTCGCAGCGTGCCCGTGAGCGTGTCGGAGGTCGAATTTCCGGCGAGCGTCACCGCACCTACGATCAGCTGCGGTGCCGTGTTCTGAGTATGGTTGTAGCTGAGGGCGAGCCAACCTAAATCCGTGCCCACCGTGACCGATTCGGACGAATTGGTGTAACTTGCCTGGGTCGCGCTTAGAAAAGCGTAGCTGACCGCCAGCGGATCGTTCGCCTGGATTACACGGCTCGTCGGCAGGACGAGGATCCGGGTCTGATTGCCGTCGATTGTGACAGTGTAGTCGACGTTGATGGTGGTCGGCATCAACGCGCCGCCGCGAGTGTCGATAACGACAATACTATTGGCAACAACAAACAGGTTTTTGAGCGCGAAGCCGTTGCCGACGCCGAGCACCGGGGGTGCTGACTGCGCCTCGTCGCTGACCTGGACCTCGTTCGAGGTCAGATTGTCGTCGATGTGCGAGTAGCTTCCTTGCACATTGGCGTAGACCTGGCCACCGCCGGGAAGGACGCGGCTGTAGTTGATGCCCAGCAATCCGTTCGCGCTATCAACTGACCCGGTAGGGTATTGACTGCGCGTGCCGCCCGCCTGAGCATTGAACGTCAGATTTCGCCAAAGCGTGTAGTCGAGATTGGCCGCCACACTCTGGTTGAGAGTGTTGGTGCCGTCTGAATTCTGCTGGAACAGGTCGTATGAATAGTACGATTTAAGGTCTGCGCTGTGATTCACGTCAACCGATTCGTCCACCGTGACTATCTGCAGCGGAATGTCGCCGCGGCGGTCATTGTAGGCGATGGCCGAGGTCCAGGTCGTGTTGTAATTCTCGCCAAAATCGCCGCTGTAATAGACTCCCGCGCCGTCACTCCGATAGGAACCCGTAGGATAGTTGACATAATCGAAGTCGATGAAATTGAGGGTCACACTGAGGTCGGATGTCTCCGTACCGTTGTGAGCATACAAGTTCACGACGTTTTGGACCTGATTTTCTGCTGAAGTGCTCGCCGAATAATCGAATTGCTGCAGTATCCGCTCCTGATAGACCTCCAGCTTTGCGTCAAACCAGGGAAGGATGTCCGCGTCGCGCAGCCAGCTATCCTGGAGCAGGTTCAGCGCGAAGCCCACCGACGAAGTCGTGTTCTTTTCATTTCCAATGAGCGGCAGCGTCGAGAAATTTTGCACCCGATCGGCCCAAACCCGGCTGTTCAGCGCCTTGTCGCCTAGAAAGATCGCATTGAACGAGTAGCCTTCGAAATTGCCGTGCTGCGACTGCTCCTGCCCGGAGAATTCCTGTCTTATCTGGTCGAGGCCCAGCGTAACGCCCAGACTTCCGGAAATGAAGCGCGGATCGAAGATGCTGAACGCGTCATTGCGGATGGTCAGGTATTCGGTAACGAGCCGCGTCGTGGAGTTGCTCGATCCGGCGCTGGATACCTCGGGGTTGGAATTGCTGTACTCTTGCCTGGAGCCGCCGTATGTAAAGCCTAGACTGCCGTCCCAAGTACCCAGCCGTAGCCACTGCGTGTCTTCGGAATCCACATGCATCCAGGTTGCGAGTTGGTTGAAGGTCGACGGCGCTGCCACAAAGGGCGGGGGAACGTTCTGCCCGGATGGCGGTGTCGGCGCGGCGGCAGGCGTCGAGCCATCGGGTGCGGGTGCTGCACCGCCGGCAAGAGCCGCGAGTGCGTCGTTGGCCGCGATCGCGTCAGCTGCGCCGGCCGACGAAGCCTCGGGCGACACGGAGTTCTGGGCGGCGCTGGAACCTGCGAACAGGGTTGCCAGAGCGAATGCCGCCCACCCGCATGTCCGGCCGCTGGCGCGCACCTTCATTACCGGTGGCAGCGGGAGCAGGTCGCGAACGTGGACGCAAAGGCGAGCCTGCCGTTGTGGCAGGTGCCACAGGACTTACCGTCCTGGATTGCCTCCATCGTGACCTTTGTAGACCCGGCCTTCATGGGGAACAGGCCGTCGTGGCATGCCGCGCACTTGTAGGCGATCCGATGCATCGAGTGTGGGAAGACCGCGGGCGGAATCTCCATCCCGGCGGGTCCATCACGCTTGAACTTCACGTCGCCCAGATCTGGGCCGTCGGCGTGTGCGACCGCGATGGCCAGAAGCGCGACTGCCGCCAGCACTGACCGGGCGATCGTCATTTCCCCATCGCCTCATGGCATGCCGGGCAAGCCGTGGGTTCGGGTGCCGCCACTTTGCCGTGGCACACGCCGCACGCTTGCCCCGCGTTGATCTTGTCCATGGTGATAACCGTCTTGCCTTTCTCCATTTCGAACAGCGCCGTGTGGCAGTTGTCGCAACCAAGCCACTGCGTATGCACTTTGTGAGAGAAGACCACTTTGTATTCCGGCTGACCCTTGGGTTCGAGCTCGACGTCCATATCGGTCGGCTCCTCCTCCTTGGCGTCGTCGGCGATCCCGGGTTTCGGCGCGATGATCTTGTCCGCAAGCGCCTTCTGCCACATGATCTGGCCGTCGTCGTTTCGCGGCAGCGTCGCGTAAATCGCCTCGACGTCGGGCCGCGGCGGCAGCTCCGGCGCCTTCGCGACAGGCGCTTCCTCTTCTTTCTTCGGGGGCGTGCGCCGCGGTGCGCGCACTGGAGGCTTGCCTGAGTCCGCGGAGTTCTGCGCGTCCGGGAACAGCGGCTCCAAGAACGACGGCGGCGGGCCACACGAGCCAAGCAGCAACACGCCGGCAGCCGAGGTTGCCGCGAGAAACAGGCGCATCCCTCGCGCGTGAGGCCCGGTCCATTTGCCCGCTCGCGAATCGGAGGCCATTGGACGCGGTTCCGATGGTCTGCCGTGGGCTACTTCGGAGCGGGGGAAGCCGAGTTGGCGGGAGGGCTTCCGGGCTTTGCGACGGGTGCTTTGCCGGTCGGGTTGTTGGTTGGCGGATTGACGAAGCTATCTGCAGCGGTCGTATTGACGAGGTCGTACACCTCGATCCGATGGCCGAAGTAGTCGCCGACGTAAATCCGGTTGTGCTTGTCGATGGCGATGGCGCTCGGGTTCTGGAGGAAGCCAGGTGCCGAGTTGCGTCCGCCGAAGAACAACAGGACCTGTCCCGCCTGGTTGAAGATCTGGACGTTGCTCCATCCGGAATCGACCACGTAGAGGTTGCCGAAACTATCGATGGCAACACCTTTTGGCTTGTCGAAGTTACCCCATGCATCACCCAGCGCGCCGAAAGTGCGTAGGAACTTGCCGTTGACGTCAAATTGCTGCACGCGGCCGTTGAACGTGTCCGTGACGTAAAGGTTTCCCTTGGCGTCCACCGCGGCGTACGTTGGATAGACAAACTCCGCGCCCGGGCCGGCTGAATCCTTGTCGATCTGGCCGATCAGCTTGCCGTCGAGGTTGAAAATCTTCACCGAGTTCATCGTCGATTTTCCGGTACCCGTATCCACGACGTAGAGCCGCTTGTTCTGGTTGTCGATTGCGAGCCCTGTCGGCCGCTCCAGCGACGGGTCGGTGAACTCACCGATGTTCTTGCCGGTCCGGTCGAACTTGGCGATCTTCTTGATGGACGGCGCGACGACGTAGATGTTTTCCTGCGCGTCCAGCGCGATTCCAACCGGCGCCGGTATGCCCTCGATCTTCGCGAACGCCTTGGTGCCAAAGTCGAACACGAAGACCGCGTTCTGGAGCGTGTCCGCGACGTAGACCCGGTTGCCGTCGTCCGATAACGCGATGCCGTTGGGCTCGCCGATCTGGTTGGGCGGGGGCTTGTTGCCGGCAAGGAATTCCAGCAGGTGTTCGCTGAACGTCGTGTCCTTCCCGAGATCCTCATCGCTGATGATGGACCGCACGAACTGAATGCGTGCCGGGAGCGGCGGGCCAGGCCAGACGGGTTTGATCTGCTCCACCTTAGGAGCTGTCGCGCAACCGGCGATGACGAACGCACCGGCCGAGCAAAGAGTCACGAGTGTCCATGCGGCGACCGTTGTTACCATGCAGCGATTGAAGCGAATCATCGATTCTTCCCAGTGGGTTTTCGAATGCAACGATATTCTTTTCGAGAGTGAGTACCTTGACCTATATCAAAAATGAGAATTACCCAAATCATTGCAACGAACAGGGAGGGTTTTTCCCGGGATACGCTGACGCCAGCGTCGATACTGCGCATGGCCAACACGGCAAAATTGCGGCCTGCCCACAGCCAACGTTGATCTAGATCAAGCCGGGCAGGCTGCGACTGGCGAGGCGACCACGGGACGGCCCGCCGCACCATCGCGGGCGTTGTCCTGCTTCATCTGGTTGCAAAGCTCGAGGCGCGGGCGTACAAGTGCCGGGAGATCAGCTCCGGAGTGCCCGGCACCCGACGAGGAGGGGCCGTGCGGGAATCACGACGCGAGTCGTGGCGATCGGTTGCAGCCAAGGCGATGAAACGGACCCTTCGCCTGTCTCAGGTGTACCGCCTGCTCGAACCCGGGCCGGTCGTGCTCGTGACAACGAAGCACAAGGCACGCGCCAACGTGATGGCGATGTCATGGCACACGATGATGGAATTCGAGCCGCCCCTCGTCGGCTGCGTGATCAGCAACCGCAACTACTCGTTTGCTGCCCTGAAGGCGACCAGGGAGTGCGTGATCGCCATTCCGACCGCGAGGCTGGCAAGGACAGTCGTCGGTTGCGGCAACACCTCGGGCCGGAAGGTCGACAAGTTCGCACGCTTCCATCTGACGCAGTCGCCAGCCTCACGCGTCTCGGCGCCGCTCGTCGATGAGTGTTACGCGAACCTCGAATGCCGCGTGGTCGATACGCGCATGGTGGCAAGATACAATTTCTTCGTGCTCGAGGTGGTGAAAGCCTGGATCGATCCCTCGCAGCGCGACCCGCGTACGATCCACCATCGCGGCATGGGGCTGTTCATGATCGCCGGCCGCTCGGTCAGGCTGCCCTCGAAAATGAAATGAGCCTTAGCGGAGC